>Ga0207771_100165_pt1 | contig 46161 bp, 45 predicted proteins | sample A23M2SouthBayCA_2_FD_187731 | JGI IMG/M metagenome (GOLD analysis project Ga0207771, IMG submission 187731) | Aerobic enrichment media microbial communities from Eden Landing Ponds, California, USA - A23 M2 (2) (SPAdes) | ecosystem: Environmental > Aquatic > Marine > Unclassified | place... | reverse complement strand
ATCGACCCCGACCTATGTTGCCGGTGATTCACTCGATACTGTCGAAATTCCCGGATTCGTCCCGGTCAGAACCGCCGAATCTGTGAATTCCCCAGCTTCGCCTCACAACCGCAGAAGTACAGGGCTGTCTCGACGTTGAATGGTCGGTAGCCGACCCCACAAATATCCACCCTGGCGGACTGGAAGGGCGAGGTGGGCTCGCGGGCCGCAAGGCCCGTGGTCGACTGAGCGGGCCCTATCCGCGCGGGCAGTGCTGAGAGCGCGGATATCCCGGTCAGCGACCGCGAGCCCACCGAGGGCTTCCATCGCACCACGATGGTTGCAGTCGCGACGATCTCGACAGTCATCGCCAAAGCTGTATTGGCTCCAATCGCTCAACGCACACCCCCGCGTGACCGTTTCTACGATACACCCAGGGCTACCGACCAGTCAGGAGCGGGCCGCTCGATACTCTGTCGCGATGGCGTACACCTCGTAGGCGAAGACTGCGAGCACGAGTGCGACGTTCGCCCAGACGAAGACGGTGAAGGCGGTCTGGCTCAGTGCCATCAGTCACGCACCTCCCCACCGTCGGTTTTGACGCTCCTGTCCCTCCCTCCGTCCGTGGCAGCCTCGTCGAAGCGACCGACCTCTCTATCGAGTCTGTCGAGGTCGAACCCCGCAGGAGAGACGCGAGCCAGCAGGACAGCGAGTCCGCCCGAAACCACGAGCGCGCTCACGAACGACCCGAAGAAACTGGGCGCGGGCAGTGCACTCGCCACGCCGAGGTCGGCGAACAAACCACTCGCCGGCGGGAAGAGACTCGTCCCGACGAGGAGTCCGGCGACGCTCGCGACCAGCATCCCGGGACCGGAGGGCCGCGACGAGTAGAGGCCGTAGAGCAGCGGGACGAACGTCGCCGTCGCGAGCAGGTCGGCGGTGAAGAATATCTGGAGGACGCTGTAGCCCTGCGCGCCGACGACCGTCGCGGCGAGTGCGACGACCACCGTCAGGGCACGGGCGGCGAACGTCAGCGTTCCGTCGTCGGGATCTGCGAGCAACCGTCGGAGATCGGCCGTGGCGACGCTCGCGATGGCGTTGAAGATCGTGTCGGCGGTGCTCATCACGAGCAGGACGGCGATGAGTACGACCGCGAGCGTCACTGGCTCCGAGAAGGAGGCGTTCACCACGAGGAAGAAGGCGACGTCGGCGTTGTACCCCGCTCCCGAGGTGACGAGTTCGTCGAGTCCGGTCGCGGCGAGGCCGAACAGCCCCGCAGTGACGACCATCGGGACGACCGCCAGGGCGGCGATCAGGAACGACCGACGCACCTCCCGGGTAGACGAACCGGCGTAGATCCGTTGCCACCACGCCTGGTTCAGCATCTCCGCACCGAGGATGGCGACGACGACGTACGCGCCGAAACGGAGGCCGGGGACGAACCCTGGGTTCAGGAGCGATGGGTTGCTGGCCATGACCGTCTCGTGAACCGTCCCCGGGCCGCCCAGCGAGAGGATGGCCGCCCCGAAACCCACAGCCAGGAGCGGGAGGAGCACGAGCGTCTGGAGGGTATCGGTGAAGATGCTCGCCTGGAGGCCGCCGTAGGCCGTGTAGACGAGGACGAACCCGCCGATGACTGCGGCGGTCTGCCACAGGGGGACGCCCGCGACCAGTGCGAGCGCGCCGGTGATACCCGTCATCTCGGCGGCGAGGAAGACGAACATGTAGGCGACGCTCACGAGCAGGACGTAGACGTACATCCCCGTCCCGTAGCGGGCGTAGGCGTACTCGGTGATCGAGTGGCCGTCGGGGACGTACTCGCGGATGCGCGGGCCGACCCAGGCGTAGACGACCAGCGGCGTCGCGCTCCCGATACCGTACCCCACGAGCGCCGAGAGACCGCCGAACGCCGCCGCGGCCTCGACTGGGCTGAACAGTATCCACGCCCCCATGCTGGAGGCGACGAGTGTCGCTGTCAACCGCCCGCCGCCCGTCGTCGACCGCGCGGAGATGAAATCTTCCGTGCTCCCGACGCGACCACGGGCGTACCACGTCCCGAGCGCCGCGAATAACGCCAGCGTCGCCACCGTCGCGCCGAGCGCGACCGTCGAACTCACCATGCCCGGTCCGAGACACTCGACCGCTATATAGGTTAGTGGTACAACTAGGTAATACCTCTCGTGGATGTCCAGGTACGCCGGTCGAGGCGGTACCGGGACGGCGACGAGTTTCAGCGTTGATTCCTGGGGGTTCGAGTTTAAATACGATGGCGCGAAATTAACGGCAACGACCGGCCACGGTGGCCGAGTGATACGTATGGCAGGCGAGGAGACCGAACGGGGCTCGATGGGATCGTTCCAGGCGTGGCTCTCGCGGGCCGCCTCGGCGGTCACCGGGTCCCGGATACACGTCCCGGATTACGACCCGGCGCGACACGGCGCGCTCGTGGAGCGACCGAACCTCGGCGACCGCGAGGAGGTCGAGCGCTACTGGCTGAACGCCCCGTTCGCGTACGTCTCGCTCACCTACGACGACGAGACCGACGAACACCGCTACGAGGTGGTCGAACCCGGCCTCGACGACGTCGAGATCGACCTGCTAGAGCGACTCTTCCGTGACATCCGTGACCCGCTGCTCTATCGGGACGACGTCAGCGACGACCCGGAGGCGGCGTTGCGAGAGGAACTGCGACAGCGTCTCGAAGAGTACGGCGTCGAGGTCCCGACGGAGTCGTTCTACCGCCTCTACTACTATCTGCACCGCTCGTTTCTGGGCTACGGCAAACTCGACCCGGTGATGGGCGACCCCGGTGTCGAGGACGTCTCCTGTGACGGGCCGAACCTGCCCGTGTTCGTCTACCACGAGGACTACACCGACGTCCAGACCAACGTCGTCTTCGAACCCGAGGAACTGAACGACTTCGTCGTCCACCTCGCCCAGCGATCGGGGCGACACGTCAGCGTCAGCGATCCCGTCGTCTCGACGACGCTCCCCGACGGGTCGCGGATCGAACTCGCACTCGGCGAGGAGGTCACCCCGCGCGGGTCGGCCTTTACCATCCGGAAGTACGCCGACGAACCCTTCACGCCCATCGACCTGCTGGAGTACGGCACCTACGACGTGTCGATGCTCGCCTACCTCTGGCTGGCCATCGAGAACAACAAGTCGCTCATCTTCGCCGGCGGCACCGCAGCGGGCAAGACCACGTCGATGAACGCCGTCTCGATGTTCATCCCACCGCGTTCGAAAGTCGTCACCATCGAGGACACCCGCGAACTCTCACTGCACCACGACAACTGGCTCTCCTCGGTCACGCGCGAGCGGATGGGCGACGGCGACATCACGATGTACGACCTGTTGCGTTCGTCACTGCGCCACCGTCCCGAGTACATCGTCGTCGGCGAGGTCCGCGGCGAGGAGGCGATCACGCTCTTCCAGGCGATGAACACCGGCCACACGACGTTCTCGACGATGCACGCCGACTCCGTCCAGACCGTCATCAACCGACTGGAGAACGAACCCATCAACGTCCCGCGACCGATGGTCCAGTCACTCGACGTGCTCTGTGTGCAGGTACTGACTCGGTCGGGCGGCCAGCGGGTCCGGCGCTCGCGGACGATCTCCGAGATCGAGGGCATCGACCAGCGGACGGGCGAACTCGACTACTCGAACGCCTACGAGTGGCAGGGCGAGGCCGACACCTTCCGGAGTTCCAACAGCGACCTGCTAGAGGAGATCCGCGACGAACAGGGCTGGAGCCAGGGCGAGTTACGCCGTGAACTCCGGAATCGCCGACGGTTCCTGACCTACCTCCGCGAAGCGGGCGTCCGTGATTACCGTCGGTTCACGGCGATGATAAACAAGTACTACGCCGACCCGGAGGAGGTCGTCGCGATGGTCGAAGACCGCGGCGTCGAGGTCGGCGACGCGGCCGCCGACGAACTCGTATGACTGGAATGGACCCTGTCGGACTGGTCCCGCTCGTCCTCGCGTTCGCACTGGCAGGGCTCGTCGTACTGTCTGCGAGCAACCGCCGCGTCGACACTGCGCTGACGCGGCTATCCCGCCGCTATTTCGGCCGGTACGTCGCCGACGAACACCCCGAGCGGACGCGCCAGCTCCGTGCTGCCTTCGTCGACGAGACCTACCGTGCCTACGCCGCCCGGACCTACCTCCTCACGGTCGTCGCGGCGCTCGTCGGCAGCGTCGTCGGCGTCTACGTCTTCGGCGCGGGACTGCTCGTACTCCCCACACTCGGCGACTTCATCAACCAGTTACCCGACGCCATCGCGAACGGACTCGGTCGGCCGGAACTCGAACCCGAACTGACGCCCCGGCAGGTGCTCGCTATCGTCACGGTGGGGGGCGTCCTGAGCGGGGCCGTCACGGCCGGTGTGGCCTACTGGTACCGCTGGGAGTCGCCGAAAAATCGTGCCGAGGTCCGCCGTCGCGGGATAAACGAGGGTCTGCCCCGGACCGTCGCGTTCGTCTACGCGCTCTCACGGGGTGGGATGGCCGTCCCCGAAGTGATGCGCAGTCTCGCTCACAACCGCTCGGTCTACGGTCACGGCGCCGACGAGGTGTCGGTGGCCGTCCGCGAGATGGATCTGTTCGGCCGGGACATCATCACTGCCGTCCGGCACGTCTCCGAGCGCACGCCCAGCGAACAGTTCAAGACCTTCTCGGAGAACCTCGCGAGTGTCCTCCAGAGCGGCAAGGACCTGCCAGGGTTCCTGCGCGAGCAGTACGAGCGCTACAGCGAGCAGGCCCAGGAACGTCAGGACGAGATCCTCGAACTGCTCGCCACCATCGCCGAGGCGTACGTGACGGTGCTCGTCGCCGGGACGCTCTTTTTGATGACGATACTGCTCGTCTTCGGTCTGACGACCACCCAGACTATCAACTTCCTTCGCCTCCTCGCGTACCTGCTCATCCCCCTCGCGAACGTGCTCTTCATCGTCTATCTGGACGGTAAACTCGACTTGCTGGGCGTCTCCCGGGGGAGCGACACCGGGAATCTCGAAGCGGCGGTCTCCGATAGCGACGTTCCGCGGGACCTGGCTGCCGACCGGCAGTCGGAAGGGTCGAACGGTGTCGATTCCGTCGGGGTCGCACAGTCGAACGGTGTCGATTCCGTCGGGGTCGCACAGTCGAACGGTGTCGATTCCGACGCCGTCGCCCGGTCGGACGGCGGTGCGACCGCGAGCGGTGACGAGTTCAGAGACGCGGCGACGCGACCGCCGGCGGACAGCGGGAAGCGCCTGGCGCTGTACGACCGCCTGGCGTCGGTCAAGCGGGTCGCCGGCGACCCCGTCCAGACGATGCTGTGGAACCCCACCAGACTCCTCTATCTGACCGTCCCGCTGGCGTTGCTTTGGGTCGCATTTCGGGCACCGACTGCCGTCTCGCCTGGTGGCTTCGAGATACGGATCGCCGACGACATCGTCATCCAGGCGGTGCTGTTCGTCGTCGGGACGTTCGCGCTCGTCTGGGAACTGTACAGCCGCCGGATCCGGCGCATGGAAGCGCAACTCCCCGAACTCCTCGGGCGACTGGCCAGCCTCAACCAGGCGGGGATGTCGGTCGTCGAGAGCATCAAGCGGGTCCGCGAGAGCGATCTCGGTCTCCTCTCGCCGGAGGTCGACCGCGTCTGGCGCGACCTGCAGTACGGTGCGACCGTCGACGACGCCTTCCGGCGGTTCGGCCTGCGCGTCCGGACGACCGCGACGACCCGCGTGGTCACCCTACTCACCAACGCACTCCGTGCCAGCGGGAACGTCGCGCCGGTCCTCCGGATCGCCAGCGAACAGGCCGAATCCGAGTTGAAACTCCGCCGGCGTCGCCGCCAGCAGATGCTGACCTACCTCGTCGTCATCTACATCTCGTTTCTGGTCTTCCTGGTCATCATCGTCGCCGTCCAGGAGGTGCTCGTCCCGAGCCTCCCGACCGACGTCCCGGTCCCCTCCGCGGACGAGACCCGCCGACTGGGCGTCAACGCCGGGCAGTTTGCCCGCTTCGCCGAGGTCGACAAGGCCGCTTACACCCTCGTCTTCTTCCACACGGCGCTGGTCCAGGCCGTCCTCTCGGGCTTTATCGGTGGCCAGCTCGGCGAAGGGTCACTCAAGGACGGCGCCAAGCACGCGACGGTCATGCTCACGGTCGCCTACATCGCCTTCCTCGTGCTCACGTCGCCGGTCGCCACCGTCACGTTCACCGAGCAGACGATGAGCGGGGACAGCGTCGTCGTCGACTCCGTTTCGCTGTCCGACGGCGGGTTCGTCGTCGTCCACCAGCAGACCAGTGACGGCGAGGTGATCGGCCACAGCAGGTATCTCGAACCCGGGACCCACCAGAACGTCCGCGTTCGACTCGATAGTACCTACGCCGAGGAGATGACACTGTTCGCGGTGACCTATCTCGATAGCAACGGCAACGGCGAGTTCGACCCGCCACCCGGCGAGACGGCCGATACAGCCTACACGGCCACCGATTCGCGCGTCTTCGACCGGGCGACGGTGACTCGTGATAGCGACGATTCGGCGGCGCTCGACGCATCCTCGTCTACGTCACTCCGGGAGTCGGTCGGTTCGCTGGCAGTGACTGGACGGTTCTCGGGCACGTCGAGTCCGGGAGACAGCGGGCTAGCCCCATCGTAACAGCGGACCGGTTCCCGGTGTGGTCGAGCACTGATCGGGAGTACCAGGGGTACTTACACGTTCGATTCGCGTACTTCCACGTGGATTGATAGATGACAATGATGAATAGAGCGTGCGAGTGTGCCAGTCCGTCTAGCTCGTGTGGGGAAAGTATAACGACGAATCGGCAACAATTTTCTCGTATGCGACGCGCCCTGGTACCCGAATTCACCCACAGACAAGGCTGGTGGCTACTCGGTGCGGGCGTAGCCACACTCGTGTGCGCTCGCGTCCCTTCCGGAGTCCTGGCGCTCGTGTTCTTCCTCGTCGGGATGGTCCTCCTTCTGTTTGCATCGGCGACGTTCCTTCGCATCGAAAACGAGGGTCGGGGTGAGAGCGATATCTGAATCACTACGAAGCAGACGAGACCGCGCTGAATCGGACGAAGGTCTCGGGCTGATAAACCCACGCTCTGTATCGGTCACGACGATTTCAATAGGTAAGAATGCTGTAACGACGAGGAGTACGAAGACTGCACCGAATCCTTCCGAGATTCGAAACGGCTTCGTCTCGCCCGACTACCAGTCGACAGAGAGCGTCCCGTCGCCCTGGGGGTCGGGTGCGATCTCGGCGTCGGTGCGCCGGTCGACGACGTGGATGACGCCCCGGTCTTTCTTCGCGGGACAGACCTCGGCCGCGCGGACGTTCTCGTCGAGGTCGTCCTCGTCGATGAAGTAGACCTCCGGCTTTGCGATCCCGGTCGTGATGTCCAGCGTCCAGTTGTCCGAGACCTCGGCACACTTGCCCGCGCCGATGCACTTGTTGGCCTCGAAGATGATCTTGTACGGTTTCTCCTCGACTGGCGGCGCGTCGCGCTCACCTATCGTGCTCGGGTCCACCGGACCGTCTGCTGCCATACCTGGTCTTCGGACCCGCGTCCCTTTCGTCTGTCGTTTCGCACAACTTGCTCGACTGCGTGGTCCGTGTGCGTACCTAGCAGTTGTTTTGAGGAGAATACCCATGAAAAAACAGTCTCCGCACACAGCATCGCAGTCGTACTGATGCAAACTGATACCGTACTGTCTGTACCTGGCGCTCGACAACCAGTGCGGGAGTGGTGTCGAGACAGAGATCGATTGGTCGCGAAACGACCGTCGACAAACTGTGCCAACAGGTCACATGGAAGACCAGTCACGGGTGCGACACCGCGGGGTTTTTCGCGCTGGCGGTACTAGGAACAGCTATGTCAGCGCTGCGTGACGCGTTGCGGGAGTTGCCCGACGCGGTGTTCGCCGACGTTCTCGAGAGCGACGACGCCTATCTGCTGGTCATCGACATGCCTGGTGTGACCGCCGACACCGTCGACGCCAGCGTCGAGGGGAACAAACTCCGCGTGGAGGCGCGCCGCCAGAAGGACGTCCCAGCCGAGTTCGACTACGTCGAGGAGGAACGTGCGCTCTTTCTCGATGTCGAGTTACCCCTCCCGCCGGACGTCACGGGAGCAGAAGCGTCGGGCACCGTCGAACGGGGCGTTCTCGAGATCGAACTCCCGAAAGCCAAACACACGCCCGAGACGCCGATCCCGATCGACGGGTAGGTGCCCTCGGTGAACCTCCGCGCATACTGGCGGTTCGTCCTCGTCGCCTACCGGTTTCTCCCGCTGTTGCTCGCGTATCTCCGTGACCGCAACCGATTCCTCTTTTTCGGTCGCGGCAGGGAGGTGAACTCCGAGGAGCGCCGGCGCCGCGCCCAGTCACTGTTACAGACACTCCTGACGCTCGGCCCTACCTTTATCAAACTCGGGCAGTTGCTCTCGACCCGGCCGGACGTCCTCCCGCCCGAGTACGTCGAGGAACTCGAAGAACTCCAGGACCGTGTCCCGCCGGCCGACTGGGTAGCGGCTCGCGAGATCGTCGAGGAGGACCTGGGTCCAATCGACGCCCGGTTTTCGGAGTTCGACACCGAAGCGATAAGCGGCGCGAGCCTGGGGCAGGTCTATCGTGCCGAGACGGCGGATGGCGAAGTCGCCGTCAAGGTGCGCCGGCCGGGCGTGCAGGAACTCGTCCAGGCAGACCTGCGAGTCATCAGGTGGTCACTCCCCATCCTGATGTACTTCGTCGACGAGTCGCGGGCGTTCTCCCTGGAGACGCTTGCCGACGAGTTCGACCGTACGATAAACCAGGAGATGGATTACGAGCGCGAGGCCCGCATGCTCGAAGAGATCCGTGCGAACTTCGCCGACGACGACGCCATCAGGATCCCCTCTGTCGACGAGAGTCGCTCCACCGAGCGAGTGCTCACGATGGAGTACGTCCCCGGGACGAAAATAACTGATCTGGACGGCCTCAACGAGCGTCAGATCGACGGCTCGGCGCTGGCCGAAACGCTCCAGCGGGCCTACCTCCAGATGATCATCGAGGACGGCGTCTTCCACGCCGACCCCCACCCCGGCAACCTCGCGGTCCAGGACGACGGGACGCTCGTCTTCTACGACTTCGGGATGAGCGGCTACGTCGACCCGTTCATCCAGGACCGCATCGTCGACTTCTACATCGCCGTCGCCAACCAGGATATCCAGGCCATCCTCGACACGCTCGTCGAGATGGGAACGCTCAGTCCCGATGCCGACCGACAGGTGATGGGTGACGTCCTCGAACTGGCCATCGCCGACGCCCGCGGCGAGGACATCGAGCAGTACCGCGTCCAGCAGATCGTCCAGCAGGTCGAGGACACCATCTACGACTTCCCGTTCCGACTGCCGGCGAACCTGGCGCTCGTCCTCCGTGTCGCGACCGTCGTCGAGGGAGTCTGTGTCACACTGGACGAGGACTTCGACTTCATCGACGTTGCGACGACGTACCTCCGCGAGCAGGGCTTTCTGGAGGACACCGTCCGCCAGTACGTCGAAGACCGCGCGAGCGAGGCCGGGGAGGCTGTCCAGTCGACGCTGCGGACGCCGCCGAAGCTCGAAGAGGTGCTCGACCAGGCGCGTAATCGCGACCTCGAAGTCAAGGTCGACCTGCGCGATTCGCGCCGGCTCATCGGACGCTTTGCCCGCCGGATCGTCTACGGACTCGTACTGGCGAGTGCCGTCCTCTCGACGTCGATCCTCTACGTCTTCGACGAACTCGTCGCCGCCGGCGTGACGACGGTGCTCGCGGTGCTCGTCTCGATACTGCTCTACTACTCGTTGCGCCAGCGCACGGCCGGGATCGGCACACAGCCACAGTTCACTCGCCAGAGCATGCGCGAGGGGCGTGACCGGAAGTGAGCGCACGCGGGGTCGCCCGGAACCGGCCACGAGGGGACGTCTACCGCCCGTCAGCGCGTTCCAAACCGTTTATACCAGTCGATCGACTACGCCAGTGTATGGCAACGAAGCAGGTCGAGGTCCGCGACCTCGACGAGGGCAGCTACGTCAATATCGACGGCGTCGCCTGCAAGATCACTGGGTACAGCACGGCCAAGCCCGGCAAACACGGCAGTGCGAAGGCACGCGTCGACGCCGTGGGCGTCTTCGACGGGAAGAAACGCAGCCTCTCCCAGCCGGTCGACGCCAAGATCCGCGTCCCGATCATCAACCGCAAACAGGGCCAGGTCGTCTCCGTCGACGGCAACGAGGCCCAGGTCATGGATCTCGAAACCTACGAGACGATCACGCTCGCGCTCCCCGACGACGTCAGTCTCCAGCCCGACGACGACATCGAGTACCTGGAGATGGAAGACCAGCGCAAGGTCGTCTGAGTTCGGTTCCGAGTCAGATGTTTCCCGGCGCAACCGCCGACCGCGAGGACGCCGACTACGCGCTCGTCGGCGCGCCGCTCGACCGTTCGACCTCTTTTCGGCCGGGAACTCGGTTCGGGCCCCGCCGCGTCCGTCACTACGCGCAGGGATTCGACGACTACGACCGGGACACCGACAGTCGATTCACCGACCTCGCGGTGTACGACCATGGCGACATCGGCCCGACCGCCGACGCCGCGGAGTACTTCCAGTTCCTCGAAGGAACGGTCCGTGACTTTCGTGAGGAGGAGGCCACACCGCTGCTCGTCGGCGGTGAACACACCGTCACGGTCGCCGGTGTCCGAGCCGTCGACCCGGACGTCTTCGTCTGTCTCGACGCCCACCTCGACCTGCGGGAGTCCTACGCCGGCGACGAGTTGAGCCACGCGACGGTCACTCGCCACGCTCTCGACGTCGCCGACCGTGCGGTCGTCGTCGGCGCTCGCACCGGGAACGAGGCCGAGTGGGGCCGCGCCAGCGAGGCGGACGTGACCGTCGTCGACCCCGACGCGGTCGGCGACTGGACGCCGGATTTCACCGACGAGTCGGTCTACCTGAGCGTCGACATCGACGCCTTCGACCCCGGGTTCGCACCGGGCACCGGCACGCCCGAACCCTTCGGGCTCACGCCGCGGGAGGGGCGGCGACTCGTCCGTGAATTGGCCCAGGCCGCCGACGGGTTCGACGTGGTGGAGGTCAACGACCGTGACGACGGCCAGGCGGCGACGCTCGCGGCGAAACTGCTCCGTCGGTTCGTCTACGACCACGCGACTAGTCAGTGAGGTGTGCGACCTGGCTGCGTCTCTCGTGTCTGGCTGAACTCGCACGCCCCTCCGTACTGGCGGGACTCGCTGTCACCGTGAATGTCTCGTCTCGCCCATCACTGCCGACTCGAATCACCGGTCGAACAACCGACGCAAGCCAGATTTCAGTGATCTCGTCGTACTTCAGCGAGCGCTCTGCAATCCGAATCGGCAACTACTGTTCAGCGTGGGGTCGATGTCAATCCTCGATGCGGACCGCGTTGCCGGTTTCGTCGGACTCGTAGATCGCGTCGAGCACTCGCTGGACGGTCAGTCCCTGCTCGACAGTATTGCGACTCGGCGCGGTACCCTCGGCGACGTGCTCGACGAAGTAGGCCTGTTCGGCTGCGTGGGCGTCCCGGTCGTCCGTCGCGATGGCGGAGTCGGACATGTGCCCGCCGCCTTCGGTACTCGTCTCGTGGACCGTCAACTCGCCACCGCCCTTGTCGAACGTCGCGCCCGCTCCGCTCCCGCGGAGCACGTACTCCTGGGCCGGCGGTCGGTTCGTCGCCCACGCCACTTCGAGGGAGATCGTCTTGCCGTTTGCACACCGGAGGAACGCAGACGCCGAGTCGTCGACGTCGAACCCTTCGGCACCCTGGTCGTCGCCCCACATGTGGAGGTAGGTGTACTCCTCGCTGCCGCCGAACTGCGAGCGGGTTACACCCGTGACTTCCTCGACCTCGGGATAGCCCAGCAGGTACAGCGACAGGTCCAGCGCGTGGACGCCGATGTCGATGAGCGAACCGCCGCCCGCGACGTCTTTCCTGGTGAACCACGAGCCACGACCCGGCACACCCCGACGCCGGACGTAACTCGCTTCGACGTGGTCGACCTCTCCGAACCGTCCGGCCTCGCGGTAGTCGGTCAGCACTTCGACGTCGCTCTCGAAGCGGGTGTGAAAGCCCACCATACAGAAGCCTTCGGCGTCGCGGGCCGTGGCAGCGATGCGCTCGGCGCTCTCGACGTCGTTGGCCAGTGGCTTCTCGACGAGGACGTCCAGCCCGGCGTCCAGCGCGTCGACGACCGGTTCCTCGTGGTAGGCGTTGGGCGTCGTCACGACGACGGCGTCGGCCTCGGCGTACAGCGCCCCGTAGTCCTCGAAGGTCGGAACGCCGAACTCCTCGGTGAACCGCTCGCGTGCCTCGGGCGCGATGTCGGCACCACCGGCGATGGGTATGTCCTGTCCCTGCAACAACTGGGCGTGACGGTGCCCGATGTTTCCACAGCCGACGATCCCGATGCGCGGTGTCCCTGCGTCGCTCATGTCTCCTTATCGGCGGCCCTGGTGGTAAATCGGTGTTTCGATACGCGTCGGTGCCAGCCTCTCCCACCGGAAGGCCCACCAGTGACTCAGCGACCGGCCGCCGGGTCGGGTTCTCGGGCCCGAACAGTCCGATGGCATAATGATCCCCCGGGGCGAACGAGGGTGCATGAAGAACATCGACGACCTGATCGACAGCGCGGCCGAACTCGCCGAGGGTGGCCTCTCGAAAGGGGAGATCGCCGACGAGCTCAACGTCTCGAAGGAGACGGCGTCGTGGCTGGTCGAGCGAGCGGGCGCAGAGGCGGTGAGTACGACAGAGCGGACGAGTAGCGGTCTCGACGACATCCACGTCGACTGGTCGGCCATCGGTCGCGACAGCGCGCGACTGAACCACGTCGCTGCCGCCACCGCCGACCTGCTCTCGAAACAGGGCCAGGACGTCGACCTCACCATCGGCATCGAGAAGGCCGGCGCGCCCATCGCGACCTGTGTCGCCCGCGAACTCGATACCGACCTCGGGACCTACGCTCCCAGCAAACACCAGTGGGACGACAGCGACGACCAGGAGCTCTCGGGGTCGTTCTCGCGGAACTTCGCCGAGATCCGCGGCCGCGACTGTTACCTCGTCGACGACACGATCACCAGCGGGACGACGATGAAAGAGACGATCACCGCCGTCCGCGAGCGCGGCGGCAACCCCGTCGCGTGTGCCGTCCTCACCGACAAGCGCGGCGTGGAGAGTCTCGACGGCGTCCCCGTCTACTCGCTCGTGCAGGTGCTTCGCGTCGGCCAGGACGAGTGACCCCGTCGGTGCTCGTCGCCGGCGAGACGCTGGTCGACTTCCTTCCCGATTCCGACGCCCCCCTCGCGGCTGTCGACCAGTTCGCTCGCCATCCAGGCGGTGCCCCCGCCAACGTCGCCGTCCGACTCGCACAACTGGACGAACCGCCGTGGTTCTGGACGCGCGTCGGCGCCGACCCGTTTGGTGACTTCCTCGTCGACACGCTCGCCGACCGGGGTGTCCCCGACCGCTTCGTCGAGCGTGACCCCGACGCGAAGACGACCCTCGCGTTCGTCAGCGGCGTCGCCGAGGAATCCACAACAGTCGACGACGACCCCAGGGAGGCCGACCCGCGCTTTACCTTCTATCGAGACGGCACTGCCGACACGCGACTCCAGTCCGGTCGCGTCCCCGACGACGTCCTCGAATCGGTCGAGTGGGTCGTCCTCGGTGGCGTCCTCCTGGCGAGTGAGCCCTCGCGGTCGGCGGTGGTCGACCTCGCCGAGCGAGCGCGAGAACGCGACTGCACCGTGGTGTTCGACCCGAACGGCCGACCGGAGCTCTGGCCCGAGGCAGACTTCGAGACCCAGGTCCGGCGTTTCCTCCCGCTCGTAGACGTGGTCAAGACGACGCCCGAGGACCTGACGCCCGCCGGCTTCGCCGCCGACCCCGACGAACTGGCGAGCGAACTCCACGAGATCGGCGTCCACACCGTCTTCCGAACGGCGGGCGCGGCGGGGTCGGCGGCCTCGGCCTCGCGTGACGCACCCTGGGGGCCGACGGCGGCCAGTCACGCGGGCTACGAGGTCGACGCCGTCGACACGACGGGCGCCGGTGACGCCTTCACCGCGGGCGTCGTCGCGGCACTGACCGACGGTGAGCGCGACCTGGAGCAGGTGCTCGCGCGAGCCAACGCTGTCGCGGCCGCCTCGACCACGAGACACGGTGGGATGTCGGAACTGCCGGACCCAGCCGCGGTGACCGAGAATCAGCGCTAGGCATCACTCGTGACAGTTGCGTATCGGAGTATCGAACCGCCGGCCCCGAGAGGTCGACGGTCGTCCCGTTCAGCGTTCGATGTCCGTCCAGGTATCCGAGGAGATAGCCGCGCCGGAATCGCCCGCTTCCGAGAGCGTCAGTCCGCGGTCGTCCCAGCTGGCGACGAGTTCGGGGCGGTCGACCTGGTCGTCCGGTTCCGGGTGGTCCCCGCTTGCGGCGCCGGCCCAGGTCAACGACCGTTCGGCGGCGCGAGCGTCGGACCCGGAGTGTGACTGGGCCACGGGAGTGCGCTCGTGCTGTCTGACCCCGCTCTGTCCGGGGCCGTCCTGTGCTTCGACCGTCGTGTCTCCCGGTGTCGATCCTCTCGATAGCGCTGCGGCGACGCGCCCGAGCACGTCGCGCACGCGACCCAGAATCCCCAGACCACCGTTGTCGCGTCCGTCGTCGGCCGACGGCCCACCCTCACGTGGCTTCCTGTCCGACTCGTCGAGCGGGGTGAGGCTCATACTCACAGGTGGGGACGGGACCTACTAAACCATTGTGCCAACGTATCCCATACTCGTGGTACTACCGGGAGCCTGTCACGTCGCTCACTGGTGAGTTATGGGCCCGCCGTCTCACCGGTTCGTCGGCCCGCAATCCGTCGTATTTGGCCGGTGCAGCGCTCAGTCGACGGGTGTCGCGACCGCTTCCGGTGCGTGCACGAGCCGAGAGCGCGAACCCACGCTCGGAAGACTGTACTCACTCGGTCGAACCTGCGGTCGTCGCCGGCGTACTGGGCGAATCGAACGGGTCGCCCCATTCGAACGCCTCGGCGGTATCGACCGTCCCCTCGACCACGGCCGTCTGCCCCGCCGTCGAGACGACGACGTCGCTCCATTCGTCGAAGTAGTTCACCTCCGACTGCCGGTCCGGGTCGGCCCACACCTCGATCTCCTCGGCGGGAACGTCAGTGTCGCTCGCGAAGACGAGCACGTGGCGTAGTTCGGTCGTCGCGCCGTCCACGTCGCGAGCTGTCCCTTCGGCGACCTGCCCCCGGAACTGTCCGATCTCGGGGTCGCTCTCGGTCACGCGCTCGTAGGTCTCACCCGCGAGTCGCGTCGCCATCCCGAGTCGTTCGGTCAGAGCGGCGACCCCGTCCTCGGCTTCGACGAGACCGTCACGCCGACCCGCGCCCGAGTCGACCAGCCACTGGACGGTCCGCGACGGTGCGTGAAACTCGGCGGGGAAGCCTTCCGGTTGCCACGCTTCGACGAACCGACCGCCGTCGACGGCCACCACCCAGGGACTCTCCGAGGTCGTTAGCGTCTGATACCCCTCGTAGGTCCCGTCGGGTTCGAACCCGTGCTCCTCGAACGCGGCGACGATCTGTTCTCGGTCGAGGCTGGTCTCGCTCACCTGGAACCCCCGACTCGACCACACTGCGAAGGACACGTTATCGACCCAGAGGTCGACTACTGGGTGCAGTGACCCCGGCCGCCCGGGCGGCGCGTACTCGGTGTCGTTGCGCGCCGCGTACTCTGCGATCCCGTCGTACGTCGCCGCCTGGAACGGGAGATACTCCGTCGACGGTGCCACACGCGTCTCTGTCGTGTCGCTTCCCCCGCTCTCCGGGTCGTAAATCGTCTCCGGCCGCGGGAGCCACGTCGCGTACGCCGGCTGGTCCGCCCCGCTCGCGGTCGAGCACCCGGCGAGCGACCCGAGCACTCCTACGCCCGCCAGCGCCACACTGCCTTCGAGGAGCCGCCGCCTGGTCACGCCCGGTCGCACTCTGTCGGCCGAGTCGTCAGCTGGGGACATACAATTAGACGTTATTCCCCTCTATTGAAATATTTTCCGATTAAATAGGACTAAATCAAAATATTTCTATATAGTTTTTACTTTTCTGCACCTAAAGACGGTTTTCGATCTATTTCGGTTCGCACAGAGAAACCGAACCGTTCGAAGGATACTGTACTGATCCACGGGCGATGAATCGGGAAAGTACCGAAACGCAGGCACATATGTCGGCGAGTCATCAGACAGTGTACCTATCCGGTCACACACGTAATACGGGTATGAGCACTCGCTCGACCTTCGGCTGGTCGCTGTTCACGTCCGGCATCGTGACGCTCCTCCTCATCGCACTCCCCGGTGACTCGCTGTGGTGGGGCCTGGGTCTGACGGTAGTGGGACTGCTCGCACTCCTCGGCGGCGGTGGCAGTCGGTACTGACCGGCGCGGCGTAACGCATCACTGAGCGAGCCGGAACAGTCGTCAGCGACGTCGAACAGGGAGGTTTCCGCGAAAATACGACCGAAGAGTCGCAGTCTCAGCCGACGACGACGACCGCGTTCTCGGTCTCGAGCATCTCGCCGTCGCCCGAGTAGATGCGCGCGGTCTCGATCTCGAACATTTCCGAATCGAGTTCGACGCCCGCGACCTGCAGTTTCCCGTCGACCTCTTCGAAGTCCCCGGATTCGATGGCGGCGTCGATCTCGCCGACCTGGTTGCCGTACTCGGGGCCGACCAGCGAGTAATCGAGGTCGACACCCGTGACTTCGGTCGTGATATCGGGAGTCTCGTCGAAGGTCTCCAGACTTTCGACGTGCATCGCCTCGGCGATGGCGCCCTCGAAGCCGGCGACGTGGCCGTACACCTCGACACGGTCGAGGTCGGCGTTCAGCGCCAGACCGTGTTCGGTCTTGTACCGTCGCAGGGCGGCGATGACTTCCATCGCCGTCTCGCCGGCGTCGAGGTCGGCCTCGTAGCCCCGCGTCGCCGGCCAGTCCTCGGTGTGGATCGAGTCGAGCGTGTCCGGGTCACCGTCGGCGTCCGCGTAGAGGCGCTGCCAGAGTTCCTCCGTGACGTGGGGGAGAAACGGTGCGAACAGTTTGAGGAAGGTCCGGTGGGCGGTGACGAGCGCGTACTCCGCCGAGGGGTCGCCCCCATCGGAGAGTCGCTGTTTGGCGATCTCCAGATAGTCGTCACAGAACGTATTCCAGAAAAAGGCGCGGAGTTCGTTGCGCGCCTTCGAGAACTCGTAGCTCTCGAACCGGTCGGTGAGCGTGGCGACGTGGTCGTCGAGTTCCGCCAGCAGCCACTGGTCGACCGCCGCGAGGTCCTCGTCTGCTGGGGCGTCGATCGCTTCCGGGGCGGGCGTAATCCCGTCGATCAGCCGCGACGCGTTCCAGAGCTTCTGGAGGAGTCGTTCGCCGGCTTCGAGGTCACCCTCACGGTAGGGGAAGTCGTCGCCGATGGACGTGCCGGCCGCCCAGTAGCGCGCGGCGTCGACCGGGAAGTTCGCCGTCACCTCCTCGGGCGGGATGACGTTGCCCTTGGACTTGGACATCGCCTCGCGGTTTTCGTCCAGGACCATCCCGTTGATCATGACGCTCTCGAAGGGGACCTCGCCGGTGTGTTCGTAGCACTTGACGACGGTGTGGAACAGCCAGAACGAGATGATGTCGTGACCCTGCGGGCGCAGGTCGAACTGGTAGAGCTCCGGCCGCTCCATCGTGTACGCTTCGGCCTCGGCGTCCCAGTCCCAGCCGGCGTTGATGAGCGGCGTAAGTGAGGACGTCGCCCAGGTGTCGAAGACGTCCTCCTCGGGGGTAAACTCACTCGCGCCACACTCGGGACAGGCGTCGACCGGCGGGTCGTCGGCGATGGGTTCGACGGGGAGTTGCTCTTTCTCGGCGAGGATCGTCTCCCCGCAGTCCTCGCAGTACCAGACCGGGAACGGGATGCCCGAGTCGCGCTGGCGGGAGATACACCAGTCCCACTCCAGGCCCTCGATCCAGTGTTTGTACCTGGTGAACATCTTCTCGGGGTACCAGTCCATCGCCTCGCCCGCGTCGAGGTACTCGTCGGTCCGGTCTAGCATCTCGACGTACCACTGCTCGGTGACGAGGTACTCGACTTCCGTCTCACAGCGCTCGTGGACCTGGACGCTGTGGGAGTGGTCGCGACTCTCCAGGAGGTAGCCCGCCTCCGCGAGGTCCTCGATGATGGCCTCGCGGGCCTCCGTGGTGGGGAGTCCCTCGTAGTCGCCGGCGACGTCGGTCATCGTGGCCGACTCGTCGATGGCGATCCGCAGCGGGAGGTCGTGGGCCTGGTACCACTCGATGTCGGTCTGGTCGCCGAACGTACAGCACATGACGACGCCGCTGCCGGTCTCCATGTCGACGCGGTCGTCCTCGATGATCGGGACCTCCTGGCCGAAGATCGGGACCCGTGCGGTGCCGCCGACGAGGTGCTGGTTGTCCTCGTCGTCCGGGTGGACGAACACCGAGACGCAGGCGGGGAGCAGTTCCGGGCGCGTCGTCGAGATGGTGAACGTCGGCTCGTCGGTCGGGCCCGCGCTCTCGGGGTCGTCGGGCGCCGCGTCGGGGTCGCCGAACTCGACGACTTCGAACGCGATGTCGTTGAATTTGGTGTGTTTCTGGGCGTCTTCCTGTTCGACCTGCGAGATGGCCGTCTCGCAGTCCGGACACCAGATCGTGGGCGCGCGTCGTCGGTACTCCCGACCCTGTTCGTAGAGGTCGATAAAGGATAGCTGTGAGGCACGCTGGACGCGGGGCTCGATGGTCTTGTAGGTGTGTGACCAGTCGACCGAGACCGCCAGCGACTGGACGTCGTCGGTGAAGTCGTCCTCGTACTCGCTGCAGACTTCGCGGGTCAGCTCCTGGAACTCCCGCCGGGAGAAGTCACCGTGGCGGACGCCCTTCTCGCGCTCGGTGAGTCGCTCCGAGGCGATCCCGTTGTCGTCGTAGCCGAACGGGAAGAAGACTGCAGGGTCGGCCATCCGGTGGTAGCGGGCGACGAAGTCCTGGAGCGTGAACTGATAGAGATGCCCCATGTGGAGGTCGCCCGAGACCGTTGGCGGGGGCGTGTCGATGGAGAAGGCCGTATCGGCGTCGAGAGCGGCCTCGCGGTCGTATGCGTAGGTGTCGTGTTCGACCCAGCGGTTCTGCCACTTTCGCTCGACGTCCTCCGGGTCGTACTCGGGGTAGAGTTCCGAGTCGTCCGTCTCGGTCGCGCTCGACGGGGAGTCACCGGCGTCGCTGTCGGTGCTCATCGACACTCACCTCCTCGGTGGGCGGGCGCTAGCGGGCGATTCGGTCGTGGCGAGCGATACGGTCGGTGTGGTCGGGCTGTGAGTGTTGTCTGGTGCATCGTCTGACTTGGTTCCGGAACGACCGATTGGGATCGGTTGCGGATCGGTTGCGGATCGGTTGCGGGTCGATTGCGGGTCGATTGCGGGTCGCTTTCGGCGAGCGATTCGAACGCGAAGTCGAGAATGGTGTGGGTGGGGCTCAGGACGCCCCTACACGTACCGGTACGCGTACGGCGGGGCCGCTCACGGCGGTTTGTGCGACGGCTGGGAACGGCCCTGTCATCACCCGAGAGTGGACGAGGCTGGAAAATAACTCTTACGTCATCACGATAGACCGACTCACCCTGGCGGTCACATCAGTGCTGACCCAGCCAGTCGGTTACCGCCGGTAGCGTCCCAGCACAACCGACCAGAGTATCGCCGCGATCGTCGCTCCGGCGGTGAACCCAGGACCGTCTGCGAACGTCGTCGTCCGCGTCCCGGACTGTGTCGTGGACCCGTTCGCGGGCGGTGCCGGCAGGGGCGTGTCGACGCTCGTCGGGGTTCCTGCGTTCGTCGCCACACCGCCCGACCCGGTCGGCGGCGGCCCTGTCGTCGTCAGCCCCGGCGTCAGCGGCGGTGCGGTAGGCGTTCGCGTAGCTGTCGGCGAATCAGTCGTCGATCCCGGCGTCTCGGTCAGGAACTGCTCGTCAGACAGCACGAACGTCGGGCCCGGAGGATCGATGTCCGGGGGTCCCAGCGCGGTTCGTAACGGTCGAAGCCAAAGGAGACGGCGAATCGGTCGTCGTGGAGCGACTCGACTCGCCGTGTCGCGGTGTCGTTCAGGGATTTCCGGAACGTGAGAGTCCCGGTGTCGAGGAGCACGTACACCGTCGATCCGTCGCGATAGGCCGTCAGGTTCGCCGGGCCGACAGTGGTGAAGGTCCGCGTGACCATCGGCTCGTTGTTCGTCTGGACGAGGTAGAACCCACCGTCGCCGGCCAGCACGTCGAGGAACTGCTCGGTCGTCGACCCGTCGCGGTCGTCCATCGCCGATGCGAGCCTGTCCGACTCGATGACTGCGACGAGCGTCTCCCCGACGACCATCGCATCCGGGTGGTCGAGTTGTCCGTTCTCGATGGCGGCCTCGACATCACCGGCCCCGTCGAACGTCGCGTCGCCGGCGTCGTACAGGGTCACCGTCGCGTTCCCCGTCTGGTTCGACCCACTGTCGGTCGGAGTGACCGTCGGAGTCAGCGGGCCGCCGGCAGCCGGCGTCGCCACCAGACCGAATACGAGACAGCAAAGCGTCACGAACAACGGGAGGAGCGCCTGGATCACCGCTTTCGCGCGAGCGGGAGAGGCCTCGAACATGGCTATCAGGTGATGATGCCGCATCGACATAAACAGGGCGAACGCTCAGACGTGCGTTTGATCCACACGCTCGTGGAGTGGCGGGGCTCTCCTCAGCCAGGCATCGGTCGGGTCCCAGTCCTCGATCAGGCATCGGTCGGGTCGGAGTCCACGGTCAGGCGTCGAAGCCGTCGGCTCGCCGCTCAGATCTCGACGCCGTCGAAGTCGTCGCGGTCCGAGTGGGCCCGTACCCAGAGTTCGCCGATCCGCGAGAGGCGTGTCCGGTAGGACTTGCCCTGTTCTTCCTGCTCGATGTAGCCCTTGCCGCCGGGCCCTAACCTGTCGACGTTGTAGATGACCTTCGAGCGGAACGAATCGGTGTACTCCTCGCCGAGTTCGCGGGCCAGCCCCTGTGCGAGTTCCGACACGGAGTCGAACTCCCCGTGTTCGCCCAGGGTAAAGAGGATGAGTTCCTCGAAGGGTTTGACGTTCGAGAACGACGCGACTGGCAGTTCGAGGATGTGTTTGCCGTCGAACTCCTTGGCGCCGATAGTGGTCCCGCGCTCGTCGAACTCGGCGAGCAGCGAGCGGGCGTCGTCCAGGTGTTCGCGGACGTCCTCGGCCATCTCAGAGTCCTCGACGCTCTCCTCGACGTCCGAGAGCAGGTCGATCCCCCGGCGGAGTTCCTCTGCGAGTTCCGTCTCGAGGTACTTCTCGGGGACGGTGTAGTAGGTGTGGATGCGCTGGCGGTCCTCCTCGCGTTCGACCATGATGGAGTGGGCCGCGGTCGCGAAGGCGAAAGAGACCGTGCGGGGCATCGCGGAGATGTTGACCCAGACCTCGGCGTCGTCCGCCCTGTCGAGTTCGCCGTTGATGAGCGCGAAGGCCTGTTCGAAGGCGGCGTCGTAGTCGTAGACGTCCTCGACGACGAACCGCTCGGTCGTCGCGCCCAGCAGGTTCGCGTAGTCCTGTTCGAGTTTCGCCGCGAGGTTGCGCGAGTACTCGACGTTGGCCTCGCTCCCCACGGCCCCCTCCAGCAGGACGACCCGGTCTACGTCCAGCTGGTCGCGCACGAGCGGCGCGATGAGCCGGTCGTAGTCGAAGCCGACCGGCACGATGTGTGTCTGCATACCCGCACGTTGCGCCAACGCGCTCAAAAGCCTACCTGTGGGCAGCCAGCGGTGAGGTCAGGCTGCCAGTGTGGTGACGACGGCGCGGCCGGCACGGAACGCGTTCTCCGTCGCGAGGGCGAAACAGAACTCGCCGGCGCTCTCGACAGGGTCACCGCCCGGCTGCGCGCGGTCGAAGTTCGAGATCGCACGCAGACTCACGTAGCGGTCCAGTGCGTCGAACCGCTCCAGCGCCGTGACGGTACCCGCGTCCTCCATCTCGGTCGTGGCGTAGCCGTCGAGGTCGTAGGCCGCACAGAGGCGTTCGACGTCACCGGCGGCGGTCTCGCCGTGCCAGACCTCGTCGCCACAGACCGTCGGCCCGACCGCCACGCCCGGTGACCGGTCGTCGCCGTAGGCGGCCCGGAGCGTCCGCGCGGCCTCGTCGTCGGCCAGGTCGACTTCACGGGCCGTCTCGGCCGTCCGTTCGACCAGCGACTCCTCCAGGTCCCAGACGTAGTCGCGAGCACGCCAGGACAGCGGACTGACCCGGCCGTCGACGCGTTCTTTGAGGTCCCAGTCGACGACGGTGTCGGCGACGACGACCGAACCGACGGTCCCCACAGAGGGGTGTGCACCGGCGATGCCGACAGTGACGAGGGTCGTGTCGTCGAGGACGACACCGTCGTCGGCGAACAGCGCGCTCCCCGTCGCTCCCGCGGCACTCTTGCCGATACCGGTCGGGACCAGCGCGACGTCCGTGGCGGGGTCGTACCGGAACGGTTTCGGGACACCACGGACCCGATAGCGCTCGAAATCGTAGGCGTCCAGCCACCGACCCACCTCGTCGGGGTCGGCGGGGTCGGCCGCGTAGTCCGCCGTCGTGAACGCTGGCAGGACGAGTACCGCCGGGCTGACCGTCATCGGCGACGCCGCGTCCGGCGGACCAGACCGGCCGCGACCAGTAGCGCGACGACCGTCACGACGAGACCGAATCCCGGACCGCTTTCGGTGGTAGTCCCGGTAGCCGGGTCAGTCGGCGTCGGTTCTGGGGTGGCGGTCGGGGTCGCTGCCGGCGGTGTCGTCGTCTCCCGGGGTTCCGTCGCAGTCGGCGTGGGAGAGGCGGTCGCAGTTCGCGTCGGCGTGGACGTCTCCGTCGGGGTATCGGTGTCCGTCCCCGTGGGCGTCGGTGTCTCCGTGGGCGTCGTCGGCGTCGTTGCGGTCGGCGTCGTCGTTACAGTTGGTGTGGGCGTGACGGTGGGAGTCGCGGTCGGAACTGGCGAGGGCGTCGGAGTGGGTGTCACGGTCGGGGCCACAGTAGGCGTCGACTCTGGGGTCACAGTCGGCGTCGGCGTGTCGGGCTGGAGAACATCGATAGTCGCGGTGCCGTACGCGTCGATCGTCAACTCGCCGTCGGTCGCGTTGGTCAGCGTCGTATCGGTCTCGACGAAGGACAGTTCGGTCTCGGTACCCGGTTCGGCCTCCGACAGGATGCGGACGACCAGCGAGGTCAGGATCGGTTCGTCGACGGGGTCGCTACGCTCGGCCGAGAGCCTGACCCAGCCGTTCTCGCGGTCGACCGTCTCCTCGGGGTTCGGGAAGTCCTGGCGGCCGGCAGCGACCACCGTGACGACGTCGGGGTCGAAGGTAACGTTAGCCTGGTAGGCGGTCACGTTCGTCGCCTGGGCCGACAGCAACACGAGTCCGATCTCGCCAGGTTCCTCGGAGAAGCCGCTCATCGTCACCTCGTTCGTCGCGGCAGTCGCCCCCGGGAGAGCGAGGGCTACCGCCACGAGGACCACGACTGCGGGGACGACTGCAGCGGGGGCACGGGACATACTCGTAGCCTAGGAGCGAGAAACACAAATCACTGACGAGCGCAGTCAGTCGGCGCCGGTCCGTTCGTAGACGCTCGGGTCTTCGGCGGTCGAGGGAGTCGTAACCGCCGAGACGCCGACGGTCAGGACCAGTCCCAGAAGCATGCCGACGACCGATGCCGACCAGCCGCCGAGATAGCTACCGGGTACGACGTCTACGAAGACGCTGGCGAGGTAGAACAGTTGACTCGCGCCGATGCCGGCGTAGATCCCCCAGCGCGTCGTTCGCGACCAGTACAGTGCGACGATGACCGGGAGCGCGAGCTGGGCGAATCCGCCGAAAGCGGTGTCGCCGATCTCCAGCAGCGTCCCGACCTGGAAGAGGCTCGCGACGAAGGTCAGCGTCGCGAAGACGACGACGCCCAGCCGACCGAGCCACGCTTCCCGTCGCTCGTCGGGGTCGGCGACCAGCGGCCGGTAGACGTCCCGGGTGAGATACGACGACCCCGACAGCAGCATCGAGTCGCTGGAACTCATCATCGCGGCCATCGCGCCGGCGATGACCAGCGCCGCGAACCACGTCGGTGTGTATTCCAGCAAGAGCGGGGGCAAGACGTTCCCGTTGACGTTCGTCTCGATGCCCAGACCCGCCGCCCACGACCCCAGCATGAACGCGGGAACGAACAGCAAGACGACCAGCACCGGCCAGAGCGGGAGCGTGCGCTTTATCACGGCTTTCGACTTCGCGACGAAGAAGCGCTGGTTGACCTGCGGGAACATCGTGACGCCGAAGGCGATGCTGACGGCCGTCGAGACGATGTACGCCGGCGTGTAGGCACCGCCACCCAGCGCCAGCGGGTTCCCATCTAGCCCCCGAAGGGTCTCCGTGGCGGCCCCGAACCCGCCGACAGCCGTCCCGACCCAGACGAATGCCGCCCAGACCATCCCGAGCATGAACAGCCCCTGGAGGGTGTCCGTCCACGCCACACCGCGCATCCCCGAGAGCGTGACGTAGACGATCATGAAGAGAGTGATCCCGCCGGCGCCGGCCCAGTACGGGACGGCCCCGCCGGTCAGCGCCTCCACGGCGGTCCCGGCACCCTGTTGCTGGAGCATGACGTAGGGAAACAGCCAGAAGATGCTGACGGCGGCGACGAGTACCCGAAGCCGTCGCGACCCGAAGCGGTCGCCGAGCATCTCACCCAGCGTGAGATAGCCGTTTGCCTTCCCGACGAGCCACTGCTTGTAGCCGACGACGTACCAGAGCACACCGAAGATAACACCGTCCATCAGCCCCATCACAAGGATCCACTCCGGACCGAGCCGGTAGCTGATGTTCGGCCCGGCGAAGAACGTAAACGCCGACAGCAGCGTGGCGAAGGTCGTAAAGAGCAAGACGACGGTCCCGAGCGACCGACTCGCGAGGTAGTAGTCCTCCGGTGTCCGGTCGGTCAGGCGGTAGGCGACGACGCCGACTGCGAGGGCGACGAGCATGTACCCGACCAGGATTCCGACCTGGATCGCCGTCTCAGCCACGCGTGCTCACCTCCTCGATACCCAGCCCCCACGCCCGTCGGGTGAACGCCCAGAAGAACACCGACGTCAGACAGAGCCACCCGACGTGCCACCAGACCCAGACCGGTAACCCCGCCGCGACGGCATCCGAACCCCACATGAACCACGGTACCGCCAGCGCGACCAGCAACAGTGCACCGACCGCCCAGGCGACCGCTTCGGTCCTCGACGTCATGGTGAAATCACTTGTCGATACTGCGGTATATATCCCACGATAGCCGACAAAGATTCTGGTTGAAGAATAATAGTCATCAATGCTGCGAGAGCCACGGACTGGGTCACCGAACGGGTGGCCGGATGCGCGAACTGGTCGACTGTCGCCGCGGACGTCGGGGATAGGACTGTCGGCAGGTATTTCCCGGCCGGAGCGATTACGGATTACTGTCCATGAACTCGCTCATGGATTCACCATCACCGCCCCACACGGGGCAGTTCACCAATGTACGATTCAGCGAAGTACCTCATTCACGCGGACATCAGCGCGGACGGGGTGGTCGAGCGGAGTGACGTGGTCGGCGCCGTCTTCGGGCAGACCGAGGGGTTGCTCGGGGACGAACTCGACCTGCGCGGACTCCAGGAGTCACAGAAACTCGGCCGCATCGACGTGACCATCGACTCGGAGGGTGGCCAGTCCTTCGGCGAGATAACGATCGCGAGCGGCCTCGACCGCGTCGAGACGGCCATCCTCGCGGCCGCCCTCGAAACCATCGAGCGGGTCGGCCCCTGTCGAGCGAGCGTCGAAGTGAGCGAACTCGAAGACGTCCGCTCGGCCAAGCGCCGCGAGGTCGTCGAGCGCGCGACGCAACTGCTCGCCGAGTTCGACGAGGCGTCACTGACCAGCCAGGATATCGTCGCGGAGGTCCGCGAGGCCGTCCGCGTCGAGGACATCACCGAGTTTCACGGCTTCCCCGCCGGCCCGCGAGTCGGCGAGAGCGACGCTATCATCGTCGTGGAGGGGCGCTCGGACGTCCTGACGCTGCTCAAGTACGGGGTCAAGAACGCCATCGCCGTCGAGGGGACCGACGTCCCCGACGAGGTGGCACAGCTCACCCGCGACCGGACAGTCACGGCGTTTCTCGACGGCGACCGCGGCGGCGACCTCATCCTCAAGGAACTCGCACAGGTGGGCGAGATAGACCACGTCGCGCTCGCACCGCCCGGCCGGTCGGTCGAGGATCTCTCGCGGGGCGAGGTGATGACTGCCCTCCGGGAGAAGGTGCCGTTCGAGGCCGTCGACGACGAGGAGCCGGACGTCGCGGCGGTGGCAGACGGTAGTACGCGAGCCGTTCCCGACGCCGGCACGGGGCCAGGCACGGACTCGGACACCCGTCCCCCGGACGAGTCGACGACCGCGGAGAGGCAAGCGGGCGACGATGGCGAGACGGCACACACGGACGGAACGGTCGCGGACGGAGCAGTCACGGACGGCGCGTCGACGGTCGAACCCGGATCGACAGAGGACGTCACCGGAACAGCCGACGAAAGAAACGCTGCATCCCCAGCGGACGGGGACGAAGACGCCGATGTCACCGACGAAGCCCCAGGAGAGGCAACCGAGGAGATTGACGACGGAGAGAGCGACGAGACGGCGGCCGAAGACGGAGCAGACGACGGTGTCGAGGCCGAACCGGCGACGCTCGCGGGCCACGTCGAGGCGGTCGTCGGCGACGAGACGGGCCGAGTCCGATTGCTCGACGGGACGTTCGGCGTCCTCGTCGAGGGAGCGGCCGAGGAGGCGTTCGAACTGGTGCGGGACGCAGACGCGGTACCGACCGCAGTCGTCCTCGACGGTGAGTTGTCCCAGCGCGTCCTCGACGTCGCCGCTCAGCGCGGTGTCGAGCAGGTCGTCACAGCGAGCGAGGGTGAGTACGTCAAACAGCCGACAGCAGTCCGCGTCCGGACCGCAGACGAACTCCAGGTCCCGTCCTGACCGGTCGAGCCTACAGTTCTCGTGCCATCAGACGCCCGTCGCAGTCCTCGTAGTGGTCGGGGAGTCGCTCGCGGTCCACGAACCCGTGAGACTCGTAGAACGAGCGCGCACGGTCGTCGATATCTCGGACAGTTACCCGTAGCGTCTCGACACCGTCGTCGCGGAGTCGGTCGACGAGCGCCGCGAGCAAGGCCGACCCCTGTCCTTCCCCACGGTGGCCGTCGGCGACGGCGAGTTCGGCCAGATAGCCGGTGTCGTCGTCGGCGATAGCGAGCGCGTATCCCGTCGGTTTGGCGACGGTGGCGGCACCACTGTCGATACCGTCGTCGGAGTCCGAACCGGCGTAGACGAGACAGACCGGCGGGCCGTCGACGGCGACGGTCAGGAGTTCGGGCCAGGGTTCGGCGAGCACGACGGTCTGGATGGCGCGCAACCGGGAGAGGTCCCCGGGTCGGGCCTCACGGACTGGGTCGGACACGGTCACAGAGCAAGCGAGAGCGATTCGACGCCGAGAGCGACCGCGAGCGCGGCGGCACTCAGCGCGCCGGCGACCGTCGCGGCGAAGTTGACGCCCTCGTTTTCGAGCCAGTTCCCCTCCAGGGTCGCACCGAGCAGGCTATCGACGGTCATCCCGACGACACCCGCCGCGAGGACGACCGCCGCCCCGACGGGTGTGACCGTCTCGAACATGACGAGCGCGATAGCGGCGATCAGCCCGGCGCCCGCGAGTCCGGCGAGTTCACCCTGCCAGGTGACGGCGCCGTCGGTACCCGGTTCGACGCGCTCGAAGGTCGTGATGAGTCGTGGACCGTCGAAGACGCCGCCGATCTCGCTGGAGAGCGTATCGCTCATCGCGGCGGCGACCGACCCTGCGAAAGCGAAGAGAAAGAGCAACGGCGGGAGCGTCGTCAGACTCGGACTGGCGGCCGCACCGAGCACCGCGACCAGCCCCGCCAGCGAGTTGGCGAGGACGTTCCCGCTCCCGCGGGCACCCTCGTTTTCCTCGGCGATACCCCGGGCTTTCTTCTCGTCGTAGCGGAACTTCGAGGCCAGTCCACCCAGTCCGAAGAACGTCATCAGGATGACGAACCAGCCGGGCCCACCGAGAACGATCGTGAGCAATCCGAGCAACACGCCGGTCAACATGCCCGGCAGCGAGGCCGTCTCCAGGAGATACGAGACCACACCGAGGACAACCGTCACGGCGAGTGCGACGGCGATGCCCGTCGTCGAAACCGGTACCTGGAGGTCGAAGAACAGCCAGAGCAAGAGACCGACCGAGACCATCACCAGCGGGTCGTCGCGTTCGAAGAGGACGACACGCAGGAGTGCGGCCATGAGCGCACCGCTCGTCGCGAGGAAGGCGACCAGCGGCCAGTCGAGCGTCGTCGGGACGAACAGCGTGGCGGCGAAGTGCCCGGCCGCGCCGGCGACCGATGCGACGACGACGAACCCCGCGGTCGCGATGATGGGTTCGTTGCTGAGCGCGCGCACGGCGTGGCCGCCGAGGTTCCCCCACGAGAGCAGGAGGACGGTGCCGACGAAGACGGGCATCGGCATGCCGAATCGGACGGCGAGCAGGGCGAGGCCGGCGGCGGCGAGCGCAAAGCCCGCGAGGCCGTAGAGGCGGCCGTCCCGGCGGTCACCGGGGCGGGCGAACAATTCGAAGAGCGGTCCGTCGTCGACGACGTAGAGCGCGAGCGCGGCGACGACGGCAAAGGGTGCCGGCGCGAGCACTGTCGAGAGTGCCGTGCGCGTCGTCCCCGCGACGTAGGGGACCGCCAGCGCGAGCAGGCCGACGGCTGCGAACCCGCCCGCTCGACGGACTGTCGCGGTCACAGTCCGACCGGTTCCGCCGAGAGGTACTTACCCCTTCCGAACGGACGTTCCGCGGGTGACCGGCACGCGGCTGGCGCGTTCCCCGTTGCCATCCCCGGTGGCATTGTCGTGTCGTGGCATTTAGGACTGCGCCGGGGGTACGTCGAGTGTGGGCCTGTACGACCGCTATCTCGCCGCCCGTCTCTGGTCCAGCGACGCGACGTTGCCGGAGACGGTGGCGCTCATCCTCACCGAGCGGGACCTGCTCGAACAGGACGCCTACCGCACCCTCGAAGACTGGTTCGAGTGGGCCGTCGAGTACGGTGCCGAGCAGGTCGTCGTCTACGTGAGCGTCCTGGACGAGGGGGTCGTCGACACGATCCGCCGGGAACTCGAATCGGTCGAGGCACCCGAGCGCGTGGCAGTGCGGGGCCCCGACGACGACGAGCGTGCCGACGCACCTGTCCTCGTCAGCATCGGCCTCGGCGGCAAACACGAGTTCGCGACGGCCGTTCGGAAAGTCGCTCACGCCGTCGAAGCCGGCGAACTCGACCCCGACGACGTCGACGAGGCGGACGTCGAACGCGAACTCGTCTTTCCGGTCGACCCCGACCTCGTCGTCAAGACCGGCGCCGAACGGCTCTCGGATTTCATGATCTGGCAGTCGGTCTACTCCGAACTCTACTTCACCGACGTCAACTGGCGTGACTTCCGCAAGCGTGACTACCTTCGTGCCTTGCGGGACTACCAGAACCGACAGCGCCGTTTCGGGCGGTAGCCGCATTGGCTCGCTGACGGGCCTCGTCACCGAAGAGTAGTGAGCAGTCAATAGCACTCCCCACGACGACGTGGCGGTAGGGAGACGCTGTGGGCCGAAACCCGGAGAAGGCTTTTGTACTGTCCTCCGTTACCCCCCTCCATGAGCCCCGACCGGGCCGTCCTCCGCCGGGCCATCGAGCGCGGCGAAGAGGAGGGCGGTAGCGTCGAGTTCAAAGAGCGGCTCACGAAAGACCTCCACCTCGCCGACGGCAGGCGCGACAGCCTCGCCGCCCAGTTGCGCCATCGCGTACTCTCTGGCGACGGCGAAGCCACCTACGTCGTCGGCGTCACCGACGACGGCGGCATCGCGGGCGTTCACCCGGACGTCTTCTCCGAGTCGATGGACGTCCTCTCGTTGCTCGCAGAGGAGGCCGGCGCTCACATCGAGAACGTCGAGACGTGGGGCGTCGACGGCCCCGCCTCCGAGCGTGACGGTGAGGGTGGCATCGTCGGCGTCGCCGCCGTCCGCGAGGGCGCCGTCATGGAAGACGACGAGCACATCGTCGTCGGGACGGCGGGCCACGTCGACCACGGGAAATCCACACTCGTGGGGTCGCTCGTCACCGGCCAGCGCGACGACGGCGAGGGCGGCACGCGCTCGTATCTCGACGTCCAGCCCCACGAGGTCGAGCGGGGTCTCTCGGCGGACCTCTCGTACGGCGTCTACGGCTTCGACGACGACGGGCCGGTCCGGATGGACAACCCCCACCGCAAGGACGACCGCGCTCGCGTCGTCGAGGAGGCCGACAGACTGGTCTCGTTCGTCGATACGGTGGGCCACGAGCCCTGGCTCCGGACGACGATCCGGGGACTGGTCGGGCAGAAACTCGACTACGGCCTGCTGACGGTGGCTGCCGACGACGGCCCGACGAAGACGACGCGCGAACACCTCGGCATCCTGCTCGCGACGGAACTGCCGACGATGGTCGCGATCACCAAGGCAGACATCGTGAGCGAGGAGCGCCTCGCCGAGGTCGAGCGCGCAGTCGAACGCGTCCTGCGCGAGGCCGAGCGGACGCCCCTCTCGGTGGACCGTCACGGTGTCGACGCCGCCGTCGAGGAGATCGACGAGACCGTCGTCCCAGTCCTGTCGACGAGCGCCGTCACGGGCGAGGGACTCGACGACCTCGACGCCCTGTTCGAGCAGTTGCCCAAGTCGGCCGACCCCGCAGACGAGGACTTCTCGATGTACGTCGACCGGACCTACAGCGTGACCGGCGTCGGCGCCGTCGCCTCCGGGACTGTGAAGTCCGGCCGCGTCGAGGCCGGCGACGAACTCCTCCTGGGGCCGATGGCCGACGACACCTTCCGCGAGGTGGAGGTGCGCTCCATCGAGATGCACTATCACCGCGTCGACGAGGCCCAGGCCGGCCGCATCGTCGGCATCGCGCTCAAGGGCGTCGCCGCCGACGAGATAGAGCGCGGGATGGTCCTGTTACCCCGTGAGGCCGACCCGACGCCGGTCCGCGAGTTCGACGCCGAGGTGATGGTGCTCAACCACCCAACGCGCATCCGCGACGGCTACGAACCCGTCGTCCACCTCGAAACCATCAGCGAGGCCGCCCGCTTCTACCCCGCCGAGGGGAGTCTCCTCCCCGGTGACTCCGGGGAAGCGACAGTGAAATTCAAGTTCCGCTCGTATCTCGTCGAGGAAGGCCAGAAGTTCGTCTTCCGCGAGGGCACCTCGAAGGGGGTCGGCACCGTGACCGACGTGACGCCGGCGGAGTGAACGCCGAGACTACCACTCGGGTACGTCACCCAGTCGCTCGTTGACTTCCCGGGAGATGGGCTCCAGTTCTGCGGCGATTCTGGCATCGCGTTCGGCCCGACGGCGATATCCCACCACGATGTCGCCGCTCGACTCCGGTTCTTCGTCGTCCATACGTTGGACCTGTTCGTTCGCGATTACAAATCCACCGGATTTATCGCCGAAAGACCGACCGCAAGACGGCCGATTCGGCCTTCCGCAGGTGTTCGGCGGCCGTACTCGGTGCGCAGTCGAGTTCCTCGGCGACAGCCCCGTGACTCGCCGTCCGCGGGACGTCGTAGTAGCCCAGTTCGAGCGCAGTCTCGACGGCCTCGCGCTGGCGGTCGGTAAGTCGCGATTCGGCGGCGACTTCCGTGCCCGCGAGTCCGCCGACCTGGAGGACCGTGACGTCGATCAGGTCGGGGATGTGTTCGATCCCCGCCTGGATCTCGGCGTCCGGGCCGAACACCGAGAGTTCGACGGTACCGTCCGGACGGTAGTCGATAGGTGGGACGATGACGACGCCACCGCTCGTGATTGGACCGAACAGGTCGCCGAGCGAATCCGTCGTCGCATCCCGGATGTAAACGTAGAACGCTCCTTCACCGGCGGGTTCGAGTTCGTAGTCGACTACCTCCGGAATGTCGGCGACAGCCGCCTCGAAGGCGTCGGCGTCACCCTCGGCGTAGTGGAGGATACCGAGCGCGTCGCCGGTGAAGTTCCACTGCAGGGCTCGCGACCGCTCGACGAACTCCGCGCCGGTCCACAGCCCGTACATCGGATGGATCTCGCCTTCCCGGCCGTGGGCCGTGATCGCCACCCTGACGTGTTGCACGATCGGACGATCCTGGAGTTCTAACTTAAACCTGCCGTACTGATGCGGCAGTCGACACTCGTCGGTGGCCGGACAAGCCCCGTGTATGGCACGAGTACTAGTGACTGGTGCGACTGGCACGCTCGGGAGCGCATTGCGGCCCAGTCTGCTGGCGAACGGGCACACCGTTCGCGCGGCGAGTCGGTCGCCACCCGCGGGTACCGACGAGGTGCACGGAGAACACGAAGAGAGCAGGAGAGACGTCGAGTGGGTCGAACTGGACCTGGTGGACGGAACGGGGATCGAGTCGGCGCTCGCGAACGTCGACGTGGTCGTGCACGCTGCGACCGCACCGACAGGCGACAGCGAGGCGGTCGACGTCGACGGGACGGAGCGGTTGCTCGACGCCGCCGAAGACGCGGGCGTCTCGAATTTCGTCTATCCGTCGATCGTCGGGATCGACGAGATCCCCTATTCGTACTACGAACACAAACTCGCAGCCGAGCAGGCCGTCGAATCGAGCGAGGTGCCCCACACCGTGGTGCGGGCGACGCAGTTTCACGAGTTCGTCGACGAGTTGCTCGGGATGGTCGCGAGATCCCCGGTGTGGCCGCTGCCGACGAAATTCCGGATTCAGCCCGTCGCCGTCGAGGAAGTCGCCGACGTCCTCGTCGAGCACGCGACGCCGGACGCGAGCGGTCGGCTCGAACCGGTCGGCGGGCCGGAGGTGCGGTCGCTCGGTGAACTGGCCAGGGCCTACCGCGAGGCGCGAGGATTGCGCCGGGCTATCGTTCGACTGCCACTGCCCGGCGGGATGGCCACGGCCTTTCGCGCCGGTCACGCGACGTGTCCCGACCGGGCCGTCGGCACGGTGACCTGGGAGAAATGGCTGGCAGAGCGGTACGGTGGCACTGGTGCGGTCGCGAAGCGGCCAACCGGGTCGCCGACCTGACGCTGTGGGAGTGATTGGTCTGGGGTGGTCGGCGTGATGGTCACGAGTCGGCGAGGCCCTTTGACAGTTGTCGCGTGTTGCATTCAGGGCAAAGACATAACACTCGACTGTCCGCCGAGCGAGTGGAGCGAGTGAGGCGGTTCACCGGACGCGAGGGAGCGAAGCGACCGCTGCGTCCGGCCTTTTTCACCCATGTTTTTGCCGTGAGTGGTACCCGCAGGGAGCGTAGCGAGCGAGGATACCCGAGCGGGAAAAAGATGGGTTCACACAAATTACACAACAATTTCCGTTCATCGCCAGGGTTCGTCGGCGACGCCGGCCACCGTCTCGAAGACGTAGTCCGGTCGCGGTTCCGGCTCGCGCCCGTCCGCGATCCACGCTGCTTCGAGTCCCGCTGCGAGCGCACCCCGCACGTCCGATTCGAGGGAGTTGCCGACGTGGACAGCCCGACCCGGATCGACACCGAGGTCGTCCAGCGCGAGGTGGAACGGCTCCGGATTCGGCTTGTAGGGCGCGTCGACGCCACCGTGGACGACCGTCTCGAAGCGGTCGGCGATACCCAGCGAATCGAGTTTCGGCCCCTGAAGTGTGGGGTCGCCGTTCGTGACCAGCCCGACGCGGTAGTCGTCGGCCACGGCGTCGAGCGCCTCGCGAGCGCCGGGTGTGAACGTCACCCCGCTCGGGTCGCGTCGCTCGCGATAGGCCGCAGCGATTTCGCGACCGAGCGCGCGCTCGTAACCCGCCTTTTCGGCGAAGGCGGTGAAGCAGGCTCGGCGTATCTCGGCGACCTCCTCGCCGGCGTCGAGGAACTCGTCGAAGCGGGCGACGTACTCGTCACCGTCGAAGAAGGGGGCGACGCCCACCGCGTCGAAGGCCGCAGTGAGCACCTCGTCGGCCGTCTGTTCGTAGACACAGAGCGTGTCGTCGAGGTCGAACAGTATGGCCTCGACCGGCGGTGTCATATCGGGTCGAGCGTCCCCCCGGCGAAAAACTCTCTCACTCCCGCTGGTCGTCCGTCCGCCAGGGTTCCCGGGCCACTTCGTGCATCGAGTCGACGACGTAGTGTGGTCGTGGATCGGGCACGGGATCGGGCTCTCCGAGAGGAGTCCAGACCGCACGCAGGCCCGCCGCGAGCGCGCCGCGGACGTCCGACTCCAGCGAGTTTCCGACGTGGACCGCTCGCTCGGGCCCGACGCCGAGTTCGTCGAGCGCGACGTGGAACGGTTCGGCGTTGGGTTTGTACGGTGCGTCGTGGCCGCCGTGGACGACAACCTCGAAGTAGTCCTCGATGCCCAGGCCGGCGAGTTTCTGTGACTGCATCCACGGGTCGCCGTCGGTGACCATGCCGACGCGATACTCGTCGGCTACGGCGTCCAGCGCCTCGCGCGCACCGGCCAGGAACCTGACGTTGGACTGGTCACGCTCGTCGGTGTAGATGTCGGCGATCTCCTGGCCGACCGCGCGGTCGTGACCCGCCTCTTCGGCGAAACCGACGAACGACGCACGGCGGACGTCGCGGATATCGTCGCCGCTCTCGGCGAACTCGTCCAGTCGGGAGACGTACTCCTCGGCGTCGAAGAAGGCGTCGACACCCACGCGTTCGAACGCGATCTCGAGGATGTCGTCGGCGCTCCGGCGGTAGGTACAGATAGTGTCGTCGAGGTCGAACAGCACTGCGTCGACGGGGTCGCTCATCACTCGACCGGAGGTTGTCGGTCGGCAAAAGCGGGTCGTTTTCGGCTTCCTGTCCGGCGTCGAGCAGCCCCGGTAACGCGAGTGTTACCGGCCGACGGCGGTGTCCACACAGCTATTTCCGCCGCGGGATCGTACGAGCGGTCATGACAGACACCAGTATGCAGGGACCACACCAGGGCCAGCAACTCCTGACAGCCGGCACGCCGCTGGAGGAGGCCGACGCTGCGATGGTCCTCGTTCACGGGCGGGGCGCCAGCGCGCGCAGCATCCTCCAGATGGGCGGACAGTTCCACCGCGACGGACTGGCGCTGCTGGCCCCCCAGGCCGCCGGCAACACCTGGTACCCGACCTCGTTTCTCGAACCCGTCGAGCGAAACGAACCGGGCCGCAGTTCCGGACTCCAGGCCGTCGCCGACGCGATCACGGCGGCCAACGACGCCGGAATCGGTACTGAGAACGTGATCGTCGGCGGTTTCTCCCAGGGGGCCTGTCTGGCGACGGAGTTCGTCGCGCGTACCCCCCGGCGCTACGGCGGGGTCGTGGCGCTCTCGGGCGGACTCATCGGCGAGGCGATCGACGCCGACGACTACGAAGGCGACCTGGAGGGGACACCCGCCTTCCTCGGCTGTAGCGACGTCGACCCGCACATCCCCGTCGAACGCGTCCACGTCACCGCCGACGTGCTCGAACAGCTGGACGCCGACGTCGAGAAGCGCATCTACGAGGGGATGGGCCACAGCGTCAACGACGACGAGGTCGAGTACGTCTCCGGGATGGTCGCCGACCTGCTGGAGTGAAAAAGGGCGTTCCAGTGTCGTTCGCGGGGATCGAACTCGTGGATCGTCGCGTCGATACAGCTTTCACCAGCATGCCTATCTACTCCGAACTTGTTTGGATTCGGGAGCTACAACCAAACTCGACTTGACTCGAACCGGGAACCTACGACGGGTGGCACAGAAATATTTAACTGTGGACGTTACCGTCTGTTTCAGGATGGTTTCGGATCTATTACGTCGTGAATTTCTCGGATTAGTCGGTAGTGTCGGCTTGGTAGGGATAGCCGGGTGTAGTGATACCACTGATGCTGACGAGAGACAGAACAACGAACTGACTGTTTCTCCAACAGACACCCCGACGGAAACCCCGACCGAGACACCGACTGCGACGCCAGTTCCCTGTCAAGAACGACGACCCGACCTCTACGAACACGACCTACACGTCGAAAACGATCTCGGGGATGCAGTCCGAATCACAGTCAACATAACTCCAGAGTCCGGCGGTGATCCAGTGTATTCGGAACGGTTCACGGTGAATCCTGGTCGTCGTGAGTTTGTAATGGAACTCGATATCGAACCTGGATTGTACGTGATAGAAGCACACCGAGTCGATGGGGACAGCTCTGACTCGCTCACATACGACATCGACGATCTCCAGAACCGTTTCGTAGACGTGAGGGTTGACGACTACGACGGAGTCTCGATGAACGTTGGCGTCGGAACTGTGATATTTGAAGGGACGGAATCGAATCCCTGTTGAACAGTTTCTGCCCCGTGCCTATCGTTCGAAGAGGGGCTAGTCGGTAGATGCCTGGCGGTTGGTAGTGTGTGAATGGGAAAGATCCGAGACCGATCCGGATCGTTATTGGTTGGCTTCGAGAAGACTGGGGTATGGTCGACCGGCAGGACCTCCCGTTCTCGCCCTGGTGGCTCGTTATCGTCGCCGCCGTCGCGATGGGCGCGGTCGGTTCCTACCAGTTCGTCTGGTCGTCGGTCCGGGGACCGCTCGGAATCCAGGCCGGGGTCGGCGAGACTGCGCTCGGGACCATCTTCACTGTGTTTCTCGTCTTCCAGGCCCTCTCGCAGTTCCCCGCGGGGTGGGTGCGCGACCGGTTCGGGCCGCGCGTGCCACTGCTCGTCGCGGCGCCGCTACTCGCGGTCGGCTACGTCTGGGCCGGTCGCGCCGACAGCGCCACGGCACTCTACATCGCCTACGCGCTGGGCGGGATCGGCGTCGGAGCCACCTACACGGTCGCCGTCAACACGCCGGTCAAGTGGTTCACCGAGCGCCGCGGTCTCGCGACCGGCGTGGTCACGATGTCCTACAGCGGCATCAGTTTCCTCCTCATCCCGGGAATCCGACGCGGCGTCGAGGCGTCGGTTCAGAACACGTTGACCCTCCTCGGCGTCGGAATCGGCGCCGTCGTGCTCGTCGGTGTGCTGGTCCTCAGGGACCCACCGCGACTCGACAACGGGGACGCAGAGTCCAGGTCAGACGCTGCTGCGGACCCGGATTCGGATTCGGATTCGGATTCGAACGCGGACGTGTCCACAGCCACAGAGGAACCTGACAACCGGTCGATTGGCGGTCGAGGATCGGGTGAGAGCACAGTTGCCTACGAGTGGCGCGACGCGGTCCGGACCTGGCAGTTCTGGCTCCTCTACGTCGTCTTCTTCGTCGTGAACGGGGCGGGACTGATGCTCATCGGGAAAGTGGTCGCCTACGCCGATGCACTGGCGTTACCCGCGGCGGTGGCGACGGCGAGCGCGTCGGTCGTCGCCGCCTCCGAGACGGTCGGGATCGCCGTCATCGGTGGGCTATCGGACCGTCTGGGTCGCGAGCGGACCGTCGCCGCCTCGCTCGTCCTCGCAGGGGTCGCCCTCGCTGCGACCGTCCCCCTCGGAACGAGCGGCGCGGCCTGGGCGTTCGTCGCCGTCGTCGGCGCGGCGGCACTCTTTCGGAGCCCCGCCTTCTCGGTCTTCCCGAGTCTCGTCGGCGACTACTACGGCGCCGCCCGCTCCTCCGAGAACTACGCGATGCTGTACACGGCGAAGATACCCGGCAGCGTCTTCGGCGGGACGGTCGCCAGCGGCCTCGTCGTCTCGCTCGGCTGGACCGAGTCGTTCCTGCTGGCCGCCGGCGCGCTCTCGCTGGCGGGCGTCGCGGTCGCGTTCCTCCGGCCACCCGAGGCGTGACCCGCCCGACGCGCCTGGAGAAGGGCCGAACGGGCCCGGAAGGCCCACACGCGGTCACTCGGTCGATTGGACCTGAGCGAGTAGTGACTCGAGCGCTCGCTCGACGATCTGTGCTTTGACCTCGTGACGAGTCCCGTCGAACTGGTGGCGCTCGACGACCGAAAATGCCTCCTCGGCGGCGGCGCTGTCGCCGGCACAGGCGACCCCGACGTACACCGTCCCCGCCGGTTCCTCAGAGGACTCCGGAGCGGCGCCCGCGAATCCGGTCGTCGAGAGCGCCCAGTCGGCGCCGGCCTCGTCGCGGACGTGCTGGGCCATCTCGCGGGCGACAGGTCTGCTGACGGCGCCGTGGCGGTCGAGTGCCTCCTGCGAGACGGCCAGAAAGGCGAGTTTCGTCCGGTTCATGTACGAGATGACCCCGCCGACGAAGTAGTCGCTGGCACCGGGGACGTTCGTGATCGTCGAGCCGAGCAACCCCCCGGTACAGGACTCGGCGACCGCCAGCGTCTCGCCGCGTTCGCGCAATCGCTCTCCCAGTAGCTCGGCGACCGGCGCGTCGTCGACCATACGTCCGGATTCGCCGGCCCCGAACTTAACCAGTCGGTCGGCGCGCGACTCCGAACGTCGCCGGTCGGTCGGAAGGGGCCTCGAACGTAACCGGTTGGTTCGATCCTGTCACTCTGGCTGGTTTCGATAGCGGTCGCCGTCCCGCCTGGCGAGGCCGAACGCGACTGCCCACGCCAGGAGTCGCGCCACGCGGCCCTCCCAGACTGTCTCCCAGTCGGCGTGTCGGTCCCGTTCCCACGCCGGAATCGTCGGTCGAAGACTCTCGAAGACGTCCCCGGTTGTCTGTGACTCCCCGGTCTCGAGCACAGCCAGGAGGTCGGCGACGCCGAAGACGTTCTCCGCGAAGGGTTCGGCCAGCGCTTCGGGGTCGACGTCTGCACGGACCCGTCGATAGCCGCGTGACGTCTCCTCAGCGAGGCCCAGCGCCTGCAGGAAAGTGATCCACTCGCGTGCGTGGTCGCGGTCCGGGACCGCGGTCCGTTCGACCAGGCGAGCACAGCAGTCATCGACTTCCTCGGGGACCAGAGGCAGGGCTCTGTGAGCGGCGTCGAGCGCGTCGAGGCCGACCAGTTCGACGGGGCCTGGTGCGGTCTTGTATCGCATCTCGTGGTATCGAACGTGCGTGTCTCGTCGGCTCAGAGACCGAAACTCTCGGCGAGGAGGTCCTCGTTCACGTCGCCCAGGACGTGCGTCTCGCCGCCGACGACGTCGATCGTGACCTGTGCGGGCGCGAAGACGCTCTCGGGCACCTCGTAGAAGTCCCAGTCGGCCTCGGCGAAGATCTCCTCGAAGGCGGTGCCGTACTCGTCGGTCGCCGTCGAGGGCACCTCCTCGAAGCGGTCGAACGGTTCGTCGACGACGAGGTGGGCCTGGCCGCCGTAGGCCAGCGCGTCGTTGGTGCGGGCGATGGCCGTCTCCTCGTCGCCGGCGACGGGTGCGACGGGGGCAGAGCCGGTCGCCGAAAGCACGTCCAGCGGGTCGTAGCCCAGTTCCGAGAGCCGGAAGACGGCGAGTTCGGCCGCGCGGGCGGCCATCGAGACGCTTCCCGTGACAGAGGCCGTCGCAAACGCCGGCAGGAAGACGCCGCTCTCGGCGACGCCGGCCCGTTCGGCCACCTGTTCGACGACCCGCTCGTCAGGTACCGTCTCGGTCTCGACGGCCAGCACGGCGAGGTCGAACTCGTCGCGATACCCGACGCGCTGGAACTCCTCTTCCTCGGCGACGAGCGCACGAGCGGGGCCGCTCCCCAGTCCCTCGAAGCCCTCGGCCGACAGTTCCCAGCCGGCCTTCTGTGAACACAGCAGCGCCAGCGCGGGGTGGTCAGTCGACAGTTCGACGTGTGTCAGGGGCGCGCCGGCGACCTCGTCGAGCGTGCTCTGGACGGTCGCGAGGCCGGCGGTCTGGATCTCCGCGAGCATCAACCCCGCCTCGATACCCCCCGGGACCTCCACGCCGAAATCGAGTACCAGCGCGTCGCCATCCAGCTGGTGGACGGCGAGGTTCAACTCGTCGGCGAAGTCCAGCGCCTCGTCGACGAGATCAGTCGCCATCCGATTGAGACTCTCCATACGCCCGCTTGTGCGGCCCGGCTTTTTACACTCTCGGGTCGGGGGTTCACGCCGACTCGACGACGACGGCACCGACCCCGTGGTCGCTCACTGCCAGGGTGCGCCGTCGCGCTCGACGAACCGCTCTCGCCTCTCGACGCCGTCGATGCGCGTAACGTCCTCGGCGTCGAGTGTCAGGTCGGCCGCCCCGAGGTTGTCCCGGAGGTGGGCTTCGCTGGTGGCTTTCGGGATCGCGACCACGTTCTCCGGGTGGGTGACCCACGCCAGGCAGGCCTGAGCCGGTGAGACGCCGTGTTTCTCCGCGACAGCTTCGACTTCGGGGAGCGAGAGCGCCTCGCCACGCCCGAGCGGTGAGTAGGCGACGAGGTTGTAGTCGTGTTCCTGTGCGTGGGCGACCAGTTCGTCCTGCTGGAGCATCGGGTGGCGCTCGACCTGGTTGGCGAACAGTGGCGCATCGAGCACGTCTCTCGCTTCCTCGACCAGTTCCGTCGAGAAGTTCGAGACGCCGACGTTGCGGATCAGGCCATCGTCGACAAGGTCGTCGAAGGCGGCGAGGGTCTCCTCGGCCTCGTAGTTGCCGACCGGCCAGTGGATGTAGAGCAGGTCGAGCGCGTCGACGCCGAGCAGCGAGACGCTCCGCTCGAACCCCTCGTATATCTCGTCGTATGCTGCACCCTCGGCCTCCGGGTGGACTTTCGAGGCGAGGAAGACCTCCTCGCGAGGGACGTCCGCGCGGGCGATCCCCTCGCCGACGTGTTCCTCGTTGCCGTAGAACCGTGCGGTGTCGACGTGGCGATACCCCATCTCGAGGGCGTTCGCGACGGTCGTTGCGCACTGTTCGGGGTCGGTGTTCTCCCAGGTGCCGACGCCGATCGGGGGGAGTTGGTCGGTCATCGTGGCCGAACGGACTCGGCGAACGCCCCTATCACGTTCGGAACCGGCAGAACGACGGGGCTGTCTGCACTCGCGGGTGGCGTCCACCGCTCGCGACGTCGTTTCGTCGCGTCTCACTGCATCTCGGCCAGTTTATTCCCGGTCGCTCCGGGCCTCGTGGCCAAGATGCTCCTCGACGGCCGAGACTTTCTCGTCGGCCGACTGGCGGACCGCTCGTTTGTCGTCTATCTTCAGCGTCGTGCTGACGCGGTCGGCGTCGACGGCCAGGTGGGCTGCGTGGGCGGCCGCGAACAGTTCACCGGTGTCCTCGGCTTCGATGATCGTGCCCATCGGCGTCGTCTCGTACTCGATATCGTAGTCTTCCAGGGCTGCGACCGCTTTCGCGACCTCGCCGGCCATGCTTCCCTCTCGAACGGGTGCGACGCTCAGAAACCCGAACACTGTCATACACCCGTCTCCGTCCGGGGCGGTCCTAAGTCCCGCGGTCATCCGCTGGGACTCGCGAGACACAGAGGGGTGAAATGGCACCTGGGTCCAACGTACGCCCCCGAAGAGCGAACTGTTCCGTGCTCTCCGTTGGTTCGCTCACGAGAACCTCACCGGGTGGGACGTCCACTGGTTCAAATCCCGGAGTGTACATACCCTCTCGCGGGTGCGGACGAAACTCCCAAACCGGTCGCTTGCGATGTAGCGCTCTGACAGATTGTGACGGGCGAGATGTCAACTGCCCACCCCTATTCACTCGCGCTAACGCGCTCGCTTTGTCGAGTAATAGGCTTATCCGTGGACTCGACCTCGAACCCGTCCGGGTACGGAATGTATCCCCGATTCGGTGTCACTGTCCCGGATTTGAGGGCGTATTGACTGACGCCCCTCCGACGTGAAGACTGTTGCTCACGACGGAGATATACGTCCGCTACGTTCTTGGCCGCGTTGTAATCTGCGTGATTTTGATTCCCACACTTCTGACACTCGAACAGATCACGTCTCGGACGGTTGGACTCGTGAACAAACCCACATTCTGCACAGCGTTTAGACGTGTTCTTCGGATCTATCGTATCCACGAACAACCCTTCTGCTTCAGCCTTGTACTCGATATATGTGTAGAGACGATTGAACGCCCACTCCGAGTGCCACGCGGCGTCGGGAAGTCGATCCCGAATATCGTCTAACCTCTCGAATATGATTCCATCACAATTGTATCGCAGAGCCTCATTAACGACACCGTTTGCCACACTGTGAAGGACTTGTTTCACGTACTCGTCTTCCCGCCCACTCACAGCTTCGAGCGTTCGATGAGCATTGCGGGTGCCGTGGCTTTGCAAACTCCCTCTGATCCGTTCAAACTCCCGTCGCTTGTGGTTCAGTTCATCCGCTGAAAAAAAGCGCGCGGTACTGGTGACGGCAATTTCGTTCACACCGATGTCGACGCCGAGAACCGCTCCGTTCTCGGTCGTTTCCGCGGTGCTTTCTTTCAGCTTGCGGAACCCAAGGTGCAAGTACCACTCACCATCGCGGTAGTGTAACGTGGATTCTGTTGGTTCCCACTCCTCGCTATCGAGATACCGATGTTGATACCCACCCTCGTTTTCAGGTAGGACAAGCTCGGCACGCACCCGGGAGTGATCACCTTGCGTAGTGAGTGAGACCTGTTCGCTCTCGGGAAAGACTGTCATTGTCCGCTTATCGTACCTAACAGTGGCGCTCGTGTACGTAGGTTTGCTCGCTTTTTTCCCATCTTTGCGACGGTTAATGCATGACCGAATATTCTCGGAAGCCTGGTGACACGCGAGGATAGCGTGTTGACTGCCAAGTGCGGTGTTGTCGCGCACTTCGTCGTACGCGAGTTGTTGCACGTCGGACTTGGAATGACACCGCCTCCACGACTTGTCTACAGCGATCTGGCATCCTTGCTTCCACGCCTCGATGGTCTCTCGAAGACGTATCTCGTCAGTAGGGGAGACGGCCAGTCGCGTAATGACGGTTCGACGGTGATACTTGTCGCCCGACACAATAATCAATTCAGTGATGGACTGTGTTAACTGTTTTGAAATAATGAAAAATATACAGTTTCTGCACTAAAATAATGCACTGCGCCACTCTGACAGGGAACGAGCCAAACCATAGAATCACCACCACCTAACTACAGGACGGATGAACTGAATTCTGCGGCGTTCAGATAACCGGCCAGATCCTCCAGAGTTCAGATAACGTATTGACTAGACTCTCAACTGGAGAGGAAAATTAACAAAAGTGCGACGGGGGGGATTTGAACCCCCGTTAGGACCGTGGCAGGGTCCTGTGATACCACTACACCACCGTCGCGCTTCGTATCAGATACGAGTCGCGCAACGGGATAAAAGGCTTCCGAATCGCGAGACGGAACCCAGGAATGCCCACGTCACGGCCGCAGTGACCACTCACCCACCAGTAGAGGCAGGTTTCGCATCATTTATGTGCGGGTGAACCACCACAACAGGTAGCATGGGAGACGATTCGAGCGGACTCAGCAGGCGGGACTTCGTGCGTGGTATCGGGACAGCGGGCGCTATCTCGGTCAGTGGGATTGCCGGTTGTATGGGAATCGGCGGTGGCGGCGGCCTCGGCGGCGAACCTCAGACTTACACCGTCGCAGCGCTGGTGCCCCAGAGCGGCCAGTACTCGGACGTCGGCCAGGCGATGCAACGCGGCTACGAGTTCGGCGCGTCCGGCGAGAACGCCGACGCGACCGTCTCGGAGTTTTTCGACGACGCCGAGTTCAACCTCGAAGTCGTCGACGACGAGAGCAGCGCCGACACCGCCACCTCGCAACTCGAATCCATCAACGAGGAGTCCGAGGTCAACATGGTCTGGGCGGGCTACGGTAACGGCCCGTCACAGGCGGCAGCGGAGTTCGCCGAGGAGCAGGGCATTCCCTGTCTCGCTCCCTATTTCCCGTTCGAGCAGCCCCAGATCGAGGGTGAGTACGAGTGGACCTTCGCCACGGGCCCCAACTCCCGGAACATCGCCATCGGCACAGCGGGGTTGCTAGACGATATGCCCGAGGAAGACCGCCCGAGCAGTGTCGCGATCTGGGAGCCCAGCTCCGACTGGGGTGCCGAGATGGCCGACGCCTGGGAGCAGTACCTCGGTGAGGCCGACTACGAGTACGAGGTCGCCACGCGCACCTCCTTCGAGGCGGGGAGCGAGGACCTCTCGGGCCCGGTCTCGGAGGCGATGAACGCCGAGGCCGAGGTCGTCCTCTCGAACGCGTCGCTGACGAGTGCAGTCGCGGCCGTCGAGGAGATGCAATCGGCCGGCTACGCCCCGACGCTGGCCCAGCTCTCGTGGGGCGCCGACCGCCCGTCCTGGTGGGACGAACTCGGCGCGACCGGCAAATACGTCGTCTCGACGCCCGGGTGGGTCCAGGGGTCGACGCGGGACGGCACGATCGGATTCCTCGAACGCTTCGGCCAGACCCACGGCTACAGTGCGACCGAGGGAGACCTGATCCCGCCGGCAGCCGGATCGGCCTGGGCCGTCACACAGCTCGTGCGCATCACGCTCCAGGAAAACGACCCGTTCAGCCCCGAAGACGTCCGCGACAAGATCAACGACCGGCAGTTCCAGACCGCCGTCGGCCAGCTCGACTACCGCGACGGCAACTACGGCGTCCCGCGCGCGACCGGGTTCGGGGCACTGCCCGCCCAGTGGTGGGAAGACGACGAGTTCGGTGTCGGACAGCGCCACGCCTGGCTGGACGGTGAGTCATACTCCGGTATCCAGCTCCAGTACCCGATGCCCGCCTGGAGCGAACGGTAACCGACTCCCCTTCTCGCCCGCGTTTCGCTCTCCGAGACGGATTGTTCTCGTGTCGTCCCGCTCCGACCGCACGCGGACGTGCGATCGATACAGTCAGTGCCGGCGAACCCCCGTGTGACCGTCACCTGTCTCGGTGAATCGCCCGTGCGAACGACTCACGCGTGTCAACCCCTCTCCCGTGTGAAGCCCTCTCTCCACGCGCGCGAAGCGCGCTATTTTTAAGTATGGGCTCGGGATGTATCGCTACAGTCTAGTGACGTGGCGTGGAAGCGTCACGGCATGACGACCAGCGTACTCGTGCCCGACTCCCTCGCCCGGGAAGCCGAGGACAGACGCGAGGCAACTCGCAAACTCGGTTACGTGGCCCGCGCGGCCACCGTCTTCCGGGTGGACCGTCTGACGGTCTACCCGGATCCGGACGGCCGGGGCAAGTGGGAATCGGGGTTCGTCGAAACGGTACTGCGGTACGCCGCCACACCCCCCTACCTCCGAAAGGAGGTATGGGACAGGCGGGACGAACTGGAGGGCGTTGGCGTCTTGCCGCCGCTCCGCGTCGCATCACGGACCGGCTCCGGTTCGGACGAATCGGGGTCGTTGAGACAGGGAATCGTGACCGAGGTCGGAGCTGATGGGCGCGTTCGGGTCAATTGCGGACTGCAACACCCGGTCTCTCTCCCGGTGCCGTCCGGTATGACGGTCGGGGAGGGGGAGCGCGTCTCCGTCAGAGTCTCTTCGAGACGACCGGTCCGGGCGAAGATCGTCGACGAGTCCCCCCCGGGATTCGCCGTCGACGCCACGGACCTCGACGCGGCGCTCGAACGCGACGACGCCGGACTCACCATCGCGGCCTCTCGCTACGGCGAGGAGCTGACCGTCACGAAACTCGACCAGCTGGTCGGGCGACTTCGTGGCGACGATGGCAGTCGGGCGTCGGACGACGCAGCCGACGCCGGCACCGACGCGGACGTCGATGCTGGCGACGAGGCCGCCGACGCGACAGACGGCGAAGACGGCCGGGGCCACCTCACGGTGGCTTTCGGTGCTCCGGAGCGGGGACTACCCGCGATCCTGGAGACAGACCCGCCGGCGTCCGGAGAGACGGGCGACGACTGGTTCGACCTCTGGCTGAATACGGTTCCAAGCCAGGGAAGCGAGGTCGTGCGAACCGAAGAAGCGGTGTTCGCCACCCTCGCGCCCCTCAACCTGTCGAGGTAACAAGATGCCACAACCAAACAGACCACGCAAAGGCTCGCTGGGCTTCGGCCCGCGTCAGCGTGCGGCCAGTGAGACGCCGCGGTTCAACAGCTGGCCGGACGACGACGGCCAGCCCGGGCTCCAGGGATTCGCCGGCTACAAGGCCGGCATGACCCACGTCGTGCTGATCAACGACGAGCCCGATTCGCCGCG
>Ga0207771_100164_pt1 | contig 46167 bp, 50 predicted proteins | sample A23M2SouthBayCA_2_FD_187731 | JGI IMG/M metagenome (GOLD analysis project Ga0207771, IMG submission 187731) | Aerobic enrichment media microbial communities from Eden Landing Ponds, California, USA - A23 M2 (2) (SPAdes) | ecosystem: Environmental > Aquatic > Marine > Unclassified | place... | reverse complement strand
TTGCGGAGAACACGGCTCCCGGCCACGACAGGCGACGTTCAGCTGCTCGAACGACGCTTGTTGGGTCGGTGAGTATCAAGCCGACGTGAACGGGGCGATAAACATTGCAGACCGCTACCGTAGTGGAGAGAGTCACCGCCAAAACCACCGGAGTTCCCGGGAGAAGGCCGGTGACAATGACTCGGCTACGGATGGGGCCTCATTGACCGGGCCACAAGACAGCCAGGCCGATGCTGAAACCCAGCAGGCGACGCCTGGAACGTATGCGTCTTGAAACCAACAGGCCGCAACACTGGGCCTGAAATCCCGTGGTGGGATTCCTCCGCGTTCACCCGGAGGAGGAGGTCAATCGGTGCTGTTCGCCGCCGGGTCGCGTATCGGGACGGCGTTGACCCGCCCGTGGCGCGTCGTCGACGAGAAGGGGCTGGTCACGCTGGTTGAGGCTGCCCGCGCCGAAGACGTGCGCCGAGTGGTGTTTCTGAGTTCGCTCGGCGTCGGTTCTTCCCGGCGAGGAATGCCGCGGTGGGCTTGCTGGGTCGTCCTCCGGTGGTCGATCCGGGCGAAAGAACGTGCCGAAGCAGTCCTACGGGACTCGGGGCTCGAGTGCACGATTTTCCGCCCGGGCTGGTTGACCGACGACCCGGCGAGCGGCGAGATCGTCCTCGCCGAGAGGAGCGAGACGATAACCGGGTCCGTCTCACGCGCCGACGTCGCCCGGCTCATGGTCGGCGCGCTGTTCACTCCCGAGGCATCCAACAGAACGTTCGAAGTAGTCGACAGCGAGTCCGTCCGTCGTGACGACCCAGGCCATCACGTGTCCGTCGAGTGGAGCTACGAGAGGCCGTCGGCAGTGGCGGTCAGTGATAGTTCAGTACGGTCAGGCGGTAGTCAACGATAGTTCAGTGCGGTCGAACAAAACGTCCGCGCGAGCGGAGCGAGCGCGGTTCCCCCCGAGTCGCGAAGCGACTCGCTTTTTTGTCCGAGCTTTTTTGCGCGAGCGGTGCCCGCAGTGCGCTCGAAGAGCGCACGAGGACACCCGAGCGGAAAAAAGGTCGTCTCTAGTAGAACTCTCGCACGAGGTCCATCGCGTCGTCGGGGGCGCCGTCGGGGATGTCGGACATGTCCTCGTCGATGCCCTGGCGCTCGTTCCAGGCGACGGAGTCCTCGTCCTGATAGAGGATACCCATGTACTCCTTGTCGCCTTCCAGAATCTTGGACTTGGCGTCGGCCGGGTCGTTGGGGTCGTGGTCGGTCTCTTCGAGGTCGACCAGCGAGTCCCGGAAGTAGTCGTAGGTGTCGACGTCGTTGAACGTGACACACGGCGAGTAGGTGTTCACGAAGCCGAAGCCGTCGTGCTCGATGGCCTCCTTGACGAGTTCGGTGTGTCGCTGGGAGTCCGAGGAGAAGGACTGAGCGATGAACGTCGCGCCGGAGGCGTAGGCGAGCGCGAGCGGGTTGATCGGGGGCATGCCGGACCCGTCGGGCGAGGTTGCGGTCTCGAAGTCCTCGCGGGAGGTCGGGGAGAACTGGCCCTTGGTGAGGCCGTAGATGCGGTTGTCCATGACGACGTAGGACATGTCGACGTTCCGGCGGACGGCGTGGACGAAGTGGCCGGCGCCGATGGAGAAGCCGTCGCCGTCGCCGCCGGCGACCATCACTTCCAGGTCGGGGTTGGCGAGTTTGACGCCGACACCCACAGGGAGCGCGCGCCCGTGGACGCCGTGGAGCGCGTAGCTGTGCATGTAGGTCCCGATCTTGCCGGAACAGCCGATACCGGCGACCACGAACGTGTTGTCGGGGTCGTTGCCGGTCTCGGCCAGCGCTTTCATCATACCGTTCATCGTCCCGAAGTCACCGCAGCCGGGACACCACGTGGGTTGCTTGTCCGATTTGAAGTCGGTGAATCTGACGTCTGAGCTCATTCTGCTTCGACCTCCTGAGTGTCGTCCGCATCGCCCGTAATCGCCGCTGCCACGTCCTCGGCGAGTTCGTCCGCCTTGTAGCGGACGCCGGTGTACTTGTTGATCCGATCGACGCGTTCGAGGACGTCGTGTTCGAGCACGTCCGCGAACTGCCCGGTCGCGTTACACTCGACGACGATGACGTCCTCTGCCGCCTCGACCTCGTCGCCGAGGTCGGGTCGGGGGAACAGATAGGGCACCGATATAAAGCGCACGTCGTGCCCGTTCTCGTCGAGGAGTTCGAGGGCCTCACGCATCGCACCCTCGTTCGAGCCCCACGAGACGACGAGCGTGTCGGCGTCGGGGTCGCCGAACTCGCGGTAGTCCCAGTCCTCGTTTTCCTTGGCGGTCTCGACTTTCCGGTTTCGCTTGTCGACCTGCTCGACGCGGACCTCCTCTTCTTCGGTCCGGCGTCCGAGCGAGTCGTGTTCGAGACCGGTCGTCATGTGCGCGCCGTCGGTCGTCCCGGGGAACGCGCGCGGGCTGACGCCGTCGGCGGTCGGGAAGTGCGGCTGGAAGCGCCCCTGTTCGTCGAGCCAGGAGTCGATCTCGTCCTCGTCGACGACGTTGCCGCGCTTGATCTCGATCTCGTCCATGTCGAAGGCCTCGGGCGGGAACGTCTGTTCCGTGACCGCGAGCGCCAGGTCCGAGACCAGGAAGACGGGTGTCTGGTACTGTTCGGCGAGGTTGAAGGCCTCGACGGTCTTCCAGAAACACTCCGCGACGGTGGTCGGCGCGACGACGAAGCGCGGAATCTCGCCGTGGCCGCCGTAGAGGACCATATTGAGGTCGCCCTGTTCTTGCTTCGTGGGCATCCCCGTCGAGGGGCCCGAGCGCATCACGTCACAGATGACGAGCGGCGTCTCGGTGGTGGCGACGAGCCCGAACGTCTCGGTCATCAGGTCGATACCGGGTCCCGAGGTGGCCGTCATCGATCGTGCGCCCGCGCGGGCGGCGCCGAGTGCCATGTTCACCGCCGAGAGTTCGTCTTCGGCCTGGATAACCGCACCGCCGTAGTCCTCGATGCGGCCGGTCAGATACTCCATAACGTCCGTCGCGGGCGTGATGGGGTAGCCAGAGTAGAAGCGACAGCCAGCGGCGATGGCACCCATGCCGATAGCTTCGTCCCCGTTGAGCAGGACGTAGTCGTTGTCAGTCGTCTCCAGGTCGTAGTCGGTGTCGAGGTCGTAGTTCTCGGCGACGTACTCCTGGCCGAGGCGTGCGGCCTTCTCGTTGTTCTCGACGATGGCCTCGCCCTTGTCGCTGAATCGCTTGGCGAGTGCCTCGTCCAGGTTCTCGATGGGGAAGTTCGCCACCTCGCAGGCGGCACCGAGCGCGACGACGTTGCGCATGATGGCGCCGCCGGCGTCCTCGGCGAGACTCTTGAGCGGGACCGTCATCGCGTGGGTCCCCTCGGGCACCTCGACGTCCTGCATGGTCGAGCGCTCGCCGTCGTAGATGATGACGCTCCCCTCGTGGAGTTCGTCCTCGTTCTCGTGGATAGTTCGTTCGGTCAGTGCGATCAGGATATCGAGTCTGTCGACGACGCTCTCGACACGGTCGACCGATGTCCGGATCTTGTAGGCGGTGTATCCACCGCGGATCCGCGACGCGAAGTCCTTCGACGTGAAGACGTGGCGACCGGCGCGTGAGAGCGCCTGGGCGAAGATCTTCCCCGTGGAGTCGATCCCGTCGCCCGCCTCTCCGCCGATGGCCCAGTTCAGGTCCTCGGGCATTCTGGCGGTGGGTACCCTCTGCCCGACAAAAAGACTTCTGTAATAGCCCGGTCCGCTCCGGCCACACCCCGCAATTAGTGGACGTTCGGTCGGGAACGACCGCGTTTCCGGGACGCCTCAGTTAACTGAAATTCGAGTAAATAGTTCGATAGGGTGTGGTTCAGGCTTTGGGCGGGGTCGCGGCGGTCGAAGCGGCCGTTGCGAGTTCGGAGCGGTCGTCACGAGGTCGACTCCAGCACCGCGAGCGAGACGAGTCGGAACGAAAGCACCAATGTGGTGGCCGGCCCGGTTTCGGGTATGGAAGACACCACGCTGACGGTCGCAGCCGTCGAGTCAGTCGGCGAGGATACGGTCGCCGTCGCGATCGCGTCGCCACCCGAGTTCGACGCCCAGCCCGGCCAGTTCGTCAAGCTCACGCTCGAAACCGCCGACGGCGAGGAGTCTCGCTTCTACACTATCTCCTCGCCGAACGTCGAGGACACCTTCGAGATCACCGTCGAGATCGACCCCGAGGGCGCGCTCGGGCCGGCGCTGGCCGACCTCGAAGCGGACGATACGGTCGAGGTTTCGGGCCCGTTCGGGAGCGACTTCTACGAGGGCGAGGACCCCGTCGTCGTCCTCGCGGGCGGTCCCGGCGTCGGGCCCGCAGTCGCCATCGCCGAGCGCGCACTCGACGACGGCCACGAGGCGGTCGTGGTCTACCGGGACGACGAACCCGTCCACGTCGACCGGCTCGACGACCTCCGCGAGCGCGGTGCGACGGTCGCGGTCCTCGACGACGACGAGTCGCTGCACGCGGCCGTCGAGAGCGCATTCGACCAGTACGGCCAGCAGGGACAGATCTTCGTATACGGGTTCGCCGACTTCATCGATGCCGCCACGGGCGCCATCGAGGCCGCCGGCGGCGACACGAGCACCGCCAAGATCGAGAACTTCGGGTGAGTCCACGACGAAACGGCGCTGTGTGGGCAGATCTGGTTGCCGGGCAACTTGACAACCGTTAAAACCCGCGAGCGGATACAGCAGGTATGAGCCAGAGCGAAGGGAAACGCCAGCAGAAGTGCGTCTCCTGTGGTATCAACATCGCCGGCACGAACGCTGCGGCGTTCAAGTGCCCGGACTGTGGCCACCAGATCTACCGGTGTGCGAAGTGTCGCAAGCAGAGCAACCTCTACGAGTGCCCGGACTGCGGGTTCAGGGGGCCCTGAGATGTCCAAGGTCGCCGCCAAGATCAAGGTCATGCCCCAGAGCCCCGAGGTCGACCTCGATGCGCTCGAAGAACGCCTCGAAGACGCGCTCCCCGAGGGTGCGAAGATCAACGGTTTCGAGCGTGACGACGTCGCGTTCGGGCTCGTCGCCCTGCTCCCGACGGTCATCGTCCCGGACGACGCTGGCGGGACCGACGTGGTCGAAGAGGCCTTCGCCGGTGTCGACGAAGTCGAATCGGTCGAGGTCCAGAGCGTCGGCCGGCTCTGACTTCCGGAAACGCCTTTCTCCGCCGTCACACCGTGTCGACGGCCCGAATTTCGGCTCCAGCAGAGTCGGTACTGTGACTCTCCGGCACGGCGGACTCGGAACGCACGTTTTTTAACCGTGACTGGCCAACCGGAAGCTACCAATGCCCAACTCCAACGGACCCCAGTCGAACACACGTAACAAACTCAAGAACGAACCGCGCAAGCGGGGTACGTCGCCGCCCCAGCGAGCGGTCGAGGAGTACGAAGCCGGCGAGAAAGTCCACCTGAAGATCGACCCGAGCGTTCCCGAGGGACGATTCCACCCCCGTTTCGACGGCCGGACGGGCGAGGTCACCGGCAAGCAGGGCACGGCCTACACCGTCGCCGTCTCTGATGGCAGCGTCCAGAAGACGCTCGTCGTCAAGGCCGCACACCTCCGCCGACAGGACTGACGCCACTCGATCTCTCGACACTACTGTCTGGCGAGTTTTTGCGGTCCGTTTGACGTCGTCGTGGCCCGTTTGACGCCGTCGTGGCCACAACCTACATACGACTTCGAGACGGTACCTTCGAGCGCATGCCCTCCAGGCGAACGTTCCTCGGTGCTGCCGGAACCAGTGTCCCGCTCGCCCTCGCGGGCTGTCTGAACACGACCGAACGCGTCGAGGGGTACGTACAGTTCAAACTGGTCGACGGGCTCCGGGAAGAACCGGGCCGGACCGAAGAGGTGTCCATCGTACACGTCGACGCGAGCTACGAGAACGACGAACCGCCAGACCTCGTCTACCTCGACGAGGAGTGGGCGGACCGGTTTCCGACGCCCCGAATGCCGGTCGTCCCGGACCCGCTTCACGACGCGTTGACCGACCAGTTCGATTCCGTGCGCTACGTTGTCGGCACGACCAGTCCTGAGTGGGCCGAAGGCGACGAGTCGCTCGGGAGTTTCAACGTCGCGACGACGCGGGAGAACTTCAACCGGGTGCAGGTCCACAGCGAAGTCACTGCTTCTTCCGACGGGACGTCCCTCACCATTCACTCGGTCGACGGGCTGTGGGACTTCGACTCGAACGGGCAATAGCGACACGCCGAATCGGATTCGCTGGAGACGAGAACCACGCTTACCGGGTGCTACCGGGATGTTCGAGGACGTCAGCGGAGTGTTCTCTGCGATGGCGCCGTCACCAGTGGTGGCAGTCGCCGAAGAGGGTGGCCAGCGGAACGGGTAGTCAGCCGTCAGTGGACGGCCAGCGACCCGCTCCGGTGAAAGGTGACGGTCAGGTCCGCGACGTCTAGCTGGAAGGAGATGGTCTCGCCGTTCTCGCCGCTGAGCGTCGCGAGCAGTCGTTCCGTGTCGATATCGTCGTCGAATTCGCCGAGATCGTCGCGACCGAGTTCCGTCGCGTCGGTGATCGTGTCGACGACCGCGTCCGCGACAGCGACCGGTGGCTGGAAGCCCCCGCCGTCGCCTGGCATGAGGTAGACAGAAGACAGGTCACGGTCCGCTCGCTCTCCGGCGGGGACGGTGCTCGCGACGGAGTAGTCGACGGTGATCGGTTCGGAGAGTGAGACCCCGCTGTCGGTGGACTCGCCGTCCACGCCCTCCTCGTCCGTCGTGACGTCGTCCATACGTTCGTCGTCGGCCGCCCGCTCGTAGGACTCCGTCGCGCTATCGGGACGGCCGGCCTCACCGGGTGTCGGCGAGACGATCTCGCCCGGTCCTCTCGGGGTCGGGGAGACGACCCGGGTCGTCCCACCGTCGGACACTGCTCCGGACGGTGCGGTCGGCGGTGCGGTCGACTCGGCGGTCTGTGGCTCTTCTGTCTGCGAGTCGACTTCGGGGGTGGCGTCAGCCGGTGTGACGACCCCGGACGAGTCCTCGCGCCCCGAGTCTGGTCCGGCGGGGTCGTGAGCCGCCGGCCCGGAACCGCCGGGGTCGTGTGCCGCCGGCCCGGAGCCGCCGGGGTCGTGTGCCGCCGGGTCGCGATGGCCGGCGTCGAACTCCTCCGGTCCGCCGAGTGACGGCGGCAAGGTGAGTTCGTCCTCGAACTCCCTGGCCGCAGCCATAAGTCGGTTCTCGGCCGCGTCCCCGAGCATCCCGGTGTAGCGCCGGGCCAGTTCGTCGACCACGACGCGCCCGTCACCGTCGACTGCGGCGACGTTCCCGTCGTCGGTGACGGTGATCCCCTCCGTCGAGCGCGCGATGTCGATGGCCGGGTCCCCCAGCATCGACCGTTGCGTTTCGATGAGCCGTCCCGCGAGGTGTTTGTAACTCATGATGCGGTCGTGGCGCCGTTTATCGTCTCGTACAGCATGTAGAATCCCGCCAGCAACAGGATCGTCACGATGAGGTTGATCGTCGATCCCACGCTGGCCGGCGGCCGCTCTACCTGCAAGAGCTGTGAGGCCCCGTTCAACAGCTGCCAGGTACTGAAGACGATCACGCCCCCGCTGACGGTATAGATCGCTTTCCCGATCTCACCGCCGTATAGCCGTGCGGCGAGCACGGCGAAACTGACAGCCGCGATCGACAACAGCACCTGTGCGATCTCGCTCGTGGCGAAGAAAAAGTCCGGTTCCCCGGACTGGAGCGCACCCGCGCCCGGCGCTCCCATCGCCGTCCCCGCCGCAACCGCTGTCGCGAGGCAACCGACTCCCATCGTGAGCCCGACTCTGCGGACCCGCCTGTTCGTGTGTGCCATCGAATACGGTGTTTCTCGGAACGGGTCTTAACCTGTAATCATCTTTCAGCGATATCAGGTTCGATAGTGATGATTGTTCGATGGTTTTCCCGGTCTCAACGAGGAAAATAGCGTTCACCAGCGACAGAGCGGCGAGACCGCGGTCGCCCCAATGTCGCTGTAAACCCTCGAAAACGGATGAGAGATTGATTATCACGAGTGAAATGCAGCGTCGAGAGCCCAGCGTCGGTCCCGACTGGGGAGATTCCGACCGGGTGCCCTCTCGGTAGGTCCCACGAACCCTGGCGGCAGGTGGGTCCCACGAACCGTGGCGGCCGGTGGGTCCCACGAACCGTGGCGGCCGGTGGGTCCCACGAACCGTGGCGGCAGGTAAGTCCCACGGACCATGGCGGCCGGTGGGTCACTCGGTCGAGAGTCCAGAGATCGATAGGTGTTTGTGCGCCCCGGTGCAGAACTGCGAGTATGCCCGCGTCGGCGAACCGCCGGGTCCGGTCGGTGGCCGGACCGCAGACGAGTGCCGTCCCGAACCACGACGAGCTATGACTATATTCAAAGAGAAGATAGACGAGGAGTATCTGACGGTCGCCGAGACGAAAGAGGTCCTGGAGAGACTGGAGCGCGAGCGTGCGGCCGACGAGGACCGCGAGATGCGCTACGAACTCGCGCGAGCGATCGAACACGTCAATCGCTTCGCGATCCTCGACCCCGAGGAGTCCCGGGAGTTCGTGGCCGAACTGCTCGAACTGGAGAAAGTCGACGAGGCGACGGCCTACAAGATCGCCGACCTCCAGCCACAGGACCGCGACGAACTCCGTGCGGTCTACGCCCAGGAACGCTACTCGCTGTCGGGCGACGAACTCGACGCGATCCTCGAAGTCGTCGCGAAGTACGTCTGACCGGGCGACGGCGCCCGGCCACTCGGTAGTGGACGATTCCAGCGAGGGGTCTGCGTCGTCGGCGACTACCGAGGTTTAAGTTCTGGCTGGTCGTACTGGTGTATCATGAGTGACACCGGGCGCGACGAGTCGTCAGCACCGGCGGCTGTGGTCCTCGATTTCCTGGCACACGGCCGGACCGAGGACGACCGGCCCCAGTACCAGAAACAGCCGCTGGCGTACGCGCTCGACCGGGGGGACTTCCGGCTCTACGAGATCATCCTCGACGCGGACGCCGGCGTCTCCATCGGCGACGACATCCACGTCGACCGCTCGGACGAGCGGTTCGAACACGTCGGCGAGGCGGAGTACGAGGACCTCCCGGGAGGCGCACAGTCCGAACTGGAGTACGTCGTCGAGGACATCGTCGACGAGGAGGAGCGTCGGTTCGTCGACTTCTACAACGACGCCCAGCCCATCACGCTGCGACTCCACCAGCTCAACCTCCTGCCGGGGATCGGGAAGAAACTCCGCAACTCCATCCTGGACGAGCGCAAACGCCGCCCCTTCGAGAGTTTCGAGGACCTCGGAGACCGCGTCAACGGCCTCCACAACCCGCGCGAGGTCATCGTCGAACGCATCCTCGAAGAGATCCGCGAGGACGACCTGAAATACCGCACGTTCGCCCGCCGCGAGGACGCGTGAGCCGGGAGCCCTCCTCCGAGTCGGAGGCTGGAGCGCCGTCCGATACTGGGAGTCACGACTCCGACACATCCGACACCGACGGTCGCAACCCCGAGGCATCCGACACCGGGAATCGCGACCCCGACGGGTTGCTCGCTCGGGCGGGCGTCCGTGGGGACCCGAACCGCGACCAGCACTTCCTCGTCGACGACCGCGTCCTCGACCGCCTCCCCGGGTACGCCCGCGAGGCCGACGCCGACCTCTCGCACGTCCTCGAAGTCGGTGCCGGGACGGGCGCACTGACGGACAGGCTTCTGGCAGTCGCCGACCGCGTCACCGCGATCGAGCGCGACCCCGACCTCGCCGCGTTCCTCCGCGAGGAGTTTGCCGCCGAGATCGAGGCGGGGCGACTCACCGTGGTCGAGGGCGACGCACTCGACGTCGAGTTACCGGAGTTCACGGCGTCGGTCTCGAACCTGCCCTACGGCGCCTCCAGTGAGATCGCTTTCCGCCTGCTCCCGCGCGGGCGTCCGATGATACTCATGTTCCAGCGGGAGTTCGCCGAGCGAATGGCCGCCGAGTCCGGGACCGACGACTACGGCCGGCTGTCGGTGACGGCGGGCCACTACGCCGACGTCGAGGTGGTCGAACCCATCCCGCCCGAGGCGTTCTCGCCGCCGCCGGCCGTCGAGAGTGCGGTCGTCCGGACGACACCCCGCGATCCCGAGTACGACGTGCCCGACGACGACTTCTTCATGCGATTCCTGCGTGCGGTGTTCACCCAGCGCCGCAAGACGATGCGCAACGCCGTCCGCAACACCGTCCACATCTCGGGGCTGGGCGACGCGAGCGCGGTCGTCGACGCCGCCGACGAGGCCCTCATGAGTATGCGCGCGGGCAACGTGACCCCCGCCGAGTTCGCCGAACTGGCGCAGTTGGCCTGGGACGTGGGCGAACCCGACTCGAAGAGCTGAACCGCCCTCCTGTAATCGGAACCCTGACCTGCGGCGATCCCCTTCGGACCACCAGATGGAGGAACGCGACGCTGGACAGCCCGACCTCGCCGAACACCGCGATATCGAGACGGTCTATCAGCCCGCCGAGGACTCGCAGTTGCTGGCCGACGCGGTGGTCGAGGCCGTCGAGCCCGGCGACCGACTGCTCGACGTCGGCACCGGGTCGGGCTACGTCGCACACCGGGCCGGGGAGGCCGGCGCGCGGGTCGTCGGCTCGGACCTGAACCCCGAGGCCTGCGAGCAGGCCGCCGAAGCGGGCGTTCCGGTCGTTCGCGCCGACCTGACGAGCGCGTTCCGCGACGAATCCTTCGACGTGGTCACGTTCAACCCGCCGTATCTCCCCGAACCGGAAGAGGGCGGGTGGGGTGACTGGATGGAGACGGCCCTCAGCGGTGGCGAAGACGGTCGCGCGGTCGTCGAACCGTTCCTCGACGATGTGGACCGGGTGCTCGCGCCCGGTGGACGTGTCTACCTGCTCGTGAGTACGCTGACTGGTCTCGACGAGGTACGCGAGTACGCAGCAGATCGGGGACTGGCGGCGACCGAACTCACCAGGGAGTCGTTCAGTTTCGAGCAGTTGCTCGTCCTCGAACTGACGCCGACCGAGTGACGACGGGCCGCCGTGTCGGCCCACACCACGACTCGTCTCACTACCCGAGACAATTACTCACAGGCATCAGATGATATGGGAAATATTATACTGCGTCATTTCGTAGCCGGGTACAATGACGGAGTTAGTCTCGACCACGCCGGGGCTCTACCCGCTCCCGGACTGGGCGAAAGACGAACTGGCCGACCTGAAGGGCCATCAGAAAGAGGACCTGGTCCCCGTCGACGACCCCGCTGTCGCCGACGCCTACGACCGCGCGCGAACGGAAGTCGTCAAGCGACAGCAGGACGCCGGCCTCGACCGCGTCGTCGAGGGGCAACTGCGCTGGGACGACATGCTCGCGCACCCGCTGGCGGTCCACGACAACGTGGACACCCGCGGGATCGTCCGTTACTTCGACAACAACAACTTCTACCGCGAGCCCGTGGTGACCGGCGACCTGACCGCCTCGGGTGACGTCGCCGCGGAACTCGACGCGGCGAGCGAACTCGTCGACGACGGGCTCCAGGCCGTCCTGCCGGGTCCCTACACGCTGGCGGATCTCGCCACCGACGACCACTACGGCGACGACGCCGCGTTCCTCGACGCGGTCGCGGAGTTCCTCGCCGGCGAGGCCGAGGCGTTCCCCGACGTGGAGACGCTCGTCCTCCTCGAACCCTCGCTGCTCGAATCGCCGCCCGGCGACGGCGAAGACGAGCGCGCGAGCGCCGCCATCGACACCGTCGCGTCGGCCATCGACGCCGACGTGGTGGCCCACACCTACTGGGAGTCCCGCGAGGGCGAGGGCGGCCTCGACGAGAAGGTCTACGCCCACCTGCTCGACGCCGACGTCGACGCGGTCGGCTTCGACTTCGTCAACGGGCACGACGAGACCATCTACAACGTCAACGAGTACGGTTGCACCGACGACGTCGCGCTGGGCGTCGTCGACGGGCAGAACACGCTGGTCGAGACGCCCGCGGAGATCCGCGAGCGCGTCGACTACGTCTTCGACAACACGCCGGGGGCGGACTTCGAGCGGGCCTACGTCACCGCCAACACCGGCCTGTTCTACCTGCCCGTCGGCAAGTTCGAACAGAAATTAGAGGCACTCGCAAACTTCGACGAACAGGAGGTCACCGCATGAGCGACAACCGAGAGCAGTTCCGACCCGAGGACCACCCGAACGACCACTTCCTGCTCACGACGGTCGTGGGCAGTTACAAGAAGCCCAAGTGGCTCGACCGCGCCCGGGACCTCCACGAGGACCCCGACGGCAACTTCGACGACGACAACTGGCAGGAGGCAGCCGACGACGCCTCGCGCCTGATCACCCAGGAACACGAGCGCTCGGGACTGGACGTCGTCTGTGACGGCGAGATGCGCCGTACCGAGATGGTCGAATACTTCGCCCACCGCATCGACGGCTACGAGTTCCCCGGTCGCGTCAAGGTGTGGGGTCACAACACCTTCGACAAGCCCGCCGTCGTCGACGACGTCGCCTACGACGAACCGTGGCTCGTCGACGAGTTCGAGTTCACGTCGAGTGTCGCCGAGCGCCCGGTGAAGGTGCCCATCACGGGACCGTACACCATCGCTCGCTTCAGCTTCAACGAGTACTACGACGACTACGAGGACTACGCCTACGCGCTGGCCGACCTCGTCAACACGGAGATCGAGAACCTCGTCGACGCCGGTGCGCGCTACATCCAGATCGACGAGCCCGCGCTCGCGATGACGCCGACCGACCACGCCGTCGTCGGCGAGTGTCTCGAACGCATCGTCGAGGACATCCCCGAGGAAGTCCGCATCGGCCTGCACGTCTGTTACGGCGACTACTCGCGGATCTACCCCGAACTGAACGACTACCCCATCGACGAGTTCGACGTCGAACTCTGTAACGGCGACTACGGCCAGATCGACGTCTTCGCCGACCCCGAGTTCGAACCCGACCTCGCGCTGGGCGTCGTCGACGCCCACCACGCCGAGGTCGAGTCGGTCGAAGAGATCAAAGAGAACATCCTGGAGGGATTCAAGGTCGTGCCCCCGGAGAAGCTCACGATCAGTCCCGACTGCGGACTCAAACTCCTGCCCCGCGAGATCGCCTACGGGAAGATGGAGAACATGGTCGAGGCTGCCCGCGAGGTCGAACAGGAACTCGACAACGGCGAGATCGACATCGGTCGCGCGGCGCCGAGCGCGGACTGACCGGAATCGGGTCGTCACTGACCGGTCATTAAACACCTATCAGGTCGCTAGTTCTCTCGAAGGACTGGACTGGAAAACGTTTTGACGGTTGGCGCCGACCGTTCGAACGAATGACTGAACCCACCATCGACGAGGCGACACCGACGCGCCGGGTCGAACTGTATCTGCGGGGCGACACCTACGGCACGTACGACCGCCAGCAGGCCATCCTGGAGCGAGTGACGGAGCTAGAAGAGAGCGGCGTCGTCGACGAGACGGCCGTCGACGCCTCCTGGCAGCGCATCCGGACGCCCGAACAGGACTCCCGGGACGGCGCCATCGCCACCTACGAGGAGTTCGGCGAGTGGGCCGAGGCGAACGGCTACCGGCTCGAACCCGCCTACGAGCGCCGGAACCGCTCGTACATCGGGACCGACGTCGTCCGCGAGGTCGTCGTCTTCCCCGTCGTCTCGCTGGCGGTCTACGAGGGCGACGAACTCCGCTCTGTGTTCCCCTGCTCGGACGAGTCTGACACTGTGCACTTCACCGTCGGTGACGCTCTGGAAGCCTTCGAGGCCGGCGAGGACGAGTGGTTCGAGCAGTTCGCTGCCGTCTCGGTCGACCGCACCGAACCGCTGCTCGACCCCGCGACGACGTAACTGTTCTCTGGCTGTCGTCCGAGCTTCTGACGGACCGTCGGACCGAACTATCCCGGTCGCGTACCCTGATCTTACTCCGACCACCCTGGCGTAAGCCGTCGTTAGTGCCGGTACGGGCCGAATGTCTTTGACCCGTGGCGCTGAGGGCGCGTAGTGCCCACCGAGGGCGAATCACCTGAGAAGAGACCCATGGCACGAACACGACTCAACGAGACGGACGAAGGCAAGCAAGTGATCGACAGCGAGGGCAACGAGATCGGCGTCGTCTCCGGATTCAGAGGGGGTCGCGCCTACGTCGACCCCGACCCGGGGCTCGCCGATTCGGTACTCTCGACGCTGGGCTGGTCTGACATCGACGAGGAAGACTACGCACTGGACCAGGACGACGTGGACACCGTCACCGACGACGAAGTCCGACTCAAGCGGTAGGTCGGACCAGCGAGTCACAGGAGTGGGGAGAAGAGAAGACCTCAGCTCCGCAGCGCCTCGACGGGGCGTTCGTTTGCAGCCTTCCAGGCGGGGTAGAGCCCGCTCAACAGGCTCGTCCCGACGCCGAAGGCGAACGCCAGCCCGACGTAGAGGAAGTTCGACGGGCGGAACACCAGCAACGCGTCGCCGACGATGAAGTGATTGATCACCATCCCAGCCACGAGGCTGAAGACGGCTCCGAGTATCCCGCCGACGATACCGAGCAGGACCGCCTCCGAGAGCATGATCTTCAGGACGTCGCGTTTCTGGAAGCCGACCGCCCGGAGGACGCCGATCTCTTCGCGGCGCTCGACGGTGCTCATCAGCATGACGTTGAGGATGCTGACCCCGGCGACGAGCAAGGAGATCGAACCGATGCCGATCAGAAAGAGGTTCAGCGCCTGGAACGTCTGGCCGATGCTGTCGGCGACACTCGAGAAGTCCTGTACCTGGACGAGTTCGCGGCGGCCGTTCAGTTCCGAGCGCAGCGCCACCGCCGTCTCGTTGGCGACGGTCGAACTCGGTGTGGAGACGAGCACCTGGCTGTAGCCACGGCGCTGGAACTCCCGGTTGGGGAGGATGATCTCGTTGCTCGGACTCATGAAGCCAAAGCCGTTGTCGGCTTCGAGGACGGCGACGACCCGCGTCGAACTCCCGTTTATCGAGATGGCGTCGCCCGGTCCGAGGTCGTACTCCTCGGCGATCGCTGGGCCGATCAGCGCACCGCTCCGGTAGGGGTCAGGGATCTCCCCCTCGCGGGCGTTGTAGATGAGGCCGGGGTCCTCGATGCCTCTCACGATCCGCCGCTCGCTGCCCGCCGATGGCTCTCCGGCCCCGCCGCCACCACCCCCTCGGCCGTACGTCACGACGGTCCCCCTGGCTTTCGACGGGACGACCGTCGTCTCGGGGCCGGCGACGGCCTCGATCTGGCGCAGGTCCCGTTCGGAGATGGTCCCGTCGGCGTCCTCGCCCGGCGTCACCAGCACCTGATTGCCGATGTCACCGAGACTGTCGGTGATCGAATAGCGCAGGGTGAGCCCGAACATCCCCAGCGACGCGATGGCGATGACGCCGATGACGATACCCAGCGCCGCCAGCACCGACCGCACTTTCGTCCGAGAGAGGTTCCGACGGGCCATGTACAGCGACGGGAGTCGCCGATAGAGACCGCCGATCACGACTCCTCACCCTCCGAGTCGTCGTCTGTCTCGTTGCTCGCGCCGCCGTCTTCACGGACGTCGTCGGCCGACCCCTCATCGGTCGACTCCTCGTCGAGTACGTCGGTGACCGCCGACTCGACGGCATCGGCGGTGACCTGGTCGGCCGAATCTGGTGCCGCGCTATCGCTCTCGGTCTGACTACCCGCGGCGCCGGTCGCGGTCGGAGCGTCTTCACCCATGTAGCCGTCGACGAGACGGACGACGCGGTCGACGTATTCGTTGACGAGTTCGTCGTGTGTGACGGCGATGACGGCGACGTCGCGTTCGGTCACTTCGACGAACTCGTCCAGGATCTGGCGGCCGGTCTCCCGGTCCAGGTTGCCGGTCGGCTCGTCGGCCAGCAACACGCGGGGCTCGTTGATCAGCGACCGGGCGATGGCGACGCGCTGTTTCTGTCCGCCCGAGAGCTGGTCGGGCCGGTGGTCGAGGCGGTCGCCCAGCCCCATCCGTCCCAGGAGGTCGACCGAGCGCTCCTGTACGGTGGGGTCGCGGTCGAACAGCGCGGGGATCTCGACGTTCTCGCGGGCGGTCAGCGTCGGGATGAGATAGAAGTTCTGGAAGACGAACCCGATCGTCCGCTTGCGGGCGCGGGTCTGTTCCTTGTCAGAGAGGCCGGTGACGTCCTCGCCGTCCAGCAACACCTCGCCCTCGCTGGGGTCGTCGAGCAGGCCGAGCAGGTTCAGCAGGGTGGTCTTGCCGCTCCCGCTGGGGCCCATGATGGAGACGAACTCCCCGGGTTCGACCGCGAAGTCGATCCCCTTCAGGGCGGTCAGCGTCTCCCCGCCCGTCTCGTAGCGCTTGACGACGTTGCGCGTCTCAATCACCGCCACGGCTCGTCCTCCACGCCTGGACGATGATAGCGAGCACTGCGAGCACGACGACGAGGCCGACCGCGACCGGGACCAGCGGGAAGCCGCCACCGCCGGTGTCGCCCGCAGCCGCGCGTTCCTCGGCCGAGAGCGTCTGACTGGCCGACGTGGCGTCGACCTCGACGGTCCGTGTCCGCCGGGTGCCGTCGACGATGTAGCTGATCTCCAGGGGGATCGACGAGACGTTCCCGTCCGTGGCGGCGTAGACGTCGAAGGAGGCGAAGTCACTCGCGGGGACCGGCCCGACGAAGAACTCGGGGTTGGGTTCGACGGGCGTGACGCGGTCGCTCCCGACGACGCTGACGAGGACGCTCTGTGCGCCGGTCGTCCCGAGGTTGCTCGCACTCCCCGAGACCCGCAGACGGCCGCTCTCTGGGACGACCTGGATGCCGGTGAGACTGATCGTCCCCGGCGTCTGGGTGACGGCGGTCGAGACGGACGTCTCCCCGCGCTGGTCACCCAGGTCGTAGGTCGCCGCGATGGCCAGGTCGGCCCGGTCGGCCGACAGCGTCGCGTTCAGCCGTACCGTTCGGGAGTCGCCCGGTGCCAGGCTATCCAGCAGGACCCGGCCGACCGACGCGTTGGGCGAACTGCCCCGCACGGAGAGGTTCGTCGCCGGGGCGTTGCCCTGGTTGAACACGTCGACGACGACCGTCTGGGAACTACCGCCCTGGACGGTACTGACGTCGAGCGAGACGCGGTCGCGCAACCGTTCGGCCTCGATCGCGACGGTCTCCGAGACGGTCTGGACCGAACCGCTACCGGTCGTATACGAGAGCGTCGCGTTCAGCGTGTGTTCGCCCGCCGAATCGGGCTGGAAGTCGAAGCCCGAAGTCACCGCGTCGCCGTTGGCGATACGAGTGAACACCTCGCGGTCGTCGCGGACGGTCACGTCCTGGCCGTCGACCGTGAGTTCGACGTTGCGGATCTCCGTGCCGATGGCGTTGGCGACGGTCACGCTCCCGGTCGATTCGACGCCCGCGACGGAGTCGTTGACCGCGATGTCGAGTTGCGGGCGGACGCGCTCAGCGCGGATCCGCACCGACTCGGTGACCGTGTCGCTGGTCCCGCCGGCGGTCGTGTACGACAGCGTCGCGTTCACACGATGAGTCCCCCGTGTTCGGGGCCGGTACTCGAAGTCTATCGTTCGCGAGGCGCCGCTCTCGACGGTGGCCAGCACCTCGCGGCGGTTCGAGATGGCCACGTCGTCGCCCTCGACGGCGAGTTCCACGTCTTCGATGGGCGAGCCGAGACTGTTGGCGACGGTCACGCTCCCGTCGTTGGCGACGCCGACGGCGGTGTCGTTCGCGTCGACGTCGAGCTGGGGCTGGCGGTCGCGCACGCGCAACGTGAGGGGGTACTGGACGACTGTCCGGTCGCCGCCCTCAGCCGAGCGGCCGTACACCTTCACGCGGAGGTCGTAGGTCCCTTCCTCGTCGAAGGAAACCGAGAGCGGCACGGTCTTGGTCTGGCCGACCGCTATCGTCCCGAGGTCGTCCGCGTCGTCGTAGACCTCGGTGTCGTCGCCGGCCTCGTGGATAGTGATCCGGTCGACGACGTAGCCGGCGTCGTTGGTCGCGAGGTTCTCGACGGTCGTCTCGACGGTGATCTCGTCGCCGGGCACCGGGTCCGAGGGCGTGACCTCGACCGACGCGATCGAGATGTCCATCTGTGCCGCGGCGAGGCCGGGGACCACCGCGAGTGCGAGCACGGCCACGAGTGCGAGGGCGTGTGTTCGATCCATCGGAGGTCGGGTCGTCGGAACGGGGATGGGGTTTCGGCGCATCGTTACAGGGCGTTGATCAGTCCCCAGGCCGATCCGGCCAGACCGAGCAACACCGGGAATGCGACCGAGATGGCGGCCTGACGAGTCGTGAGCTGCCGGGCGTGTTTCATCGCGAACGTCCAGAGCACCCCCGCCCAGAGGGTGAACACGAACCCGAGCACTGCCGAGAGCACGACCAGCGGTCCGCTAGAGAGCGACTGGATGAACTGCTGTGTCGCCTGCGGACCCGCGTTCGCGGACGGGGGATTGAACCCCTCGATCTCGAAGCGATAGACGGTGATGAGGAGGCTGAACACCGATCCGACGAGGCTCGGTACGAACCCCCAGCCGACGAGCTTCATCGTCGTTCCGAAGTTGCCGTTGCCGTCCATCAGCGCCGAGACGCCGTAGAAGATCCCTGTCCAGAGCGTCCAGATGACGTACGTGAAGAGGAATCCGAGGATCACGCCGACGAGCTGGAACGCCTGGAAGATGGTCTGGAACCCCTCTCCAGCGCCGGACTCGACCGCCAACTGGTTCATGAGTTCCGACGTCACGCGGATCTGGATGATCGATGAGGCGACGCCTACCAGGGCGATGAGTGTCACTATCAGGACGGGACCTTTCCAGGATGGGCGCTCGTTCCGGTCCCGAAAGAACGCGTTCGGGTCCGTCACGAGTGTGTCGATGGAGGACATGTCAATCCGAGGGTCCGAACACTGGTCGTATAAAAACTTCTATTTCGGCGAAAGCCGCGACGAACCGTGGTCGACTTGGAATCCAGAGATCAATCCAGCACGTCGTCGACGAGGCGGTCGAACTGCTGGCGGTACTGGAACTCCGCGCGGGCGCGTCCGAGGTCGTCCTCGTCGAAGGCGTCCTCGAACCCGGTCATCCGCCATAGCAGCGTCGACAGCTGGTAGACCGACTTGCAGTTTTTGTACTCCTCGCCGCGTTCGAACTCCCGGTACTCCCGATAGCCCTCGAAGAGCTGCTCGCGGAGTCGGTCCCGGACCGTCGGGTCGTCGAACGTCGAGTCGATGTAGAGGAACTCGGCCTGGGCGAGCTGGTAGTGGGGGTGGGCCGCGAGCGTGTCCTGCCAGTCCAGTACCGCCGTGATCGGCTCCTCGCGGTCCAGCAGACAGAGCAGGTTCGTCGGCTGTAAGTCGTCGTGGACCAGTCGCGGGACGCCGTCCTCGGGGACGGCACTCAACCCCTCGTCCAGAGCCTCCCGGGCGCGAGACTCGACGCTCCCGAACGGCGTCTGGTCGAGGTAGTCGATGTGACCCCGGGTGAGGTCGCCGAAGTACTCCCGCCAGTCACCCCGCCAGTTACGGATAGTGATGCGGTCGTCGTAGAGCATCAGGCGTCCGAACGCCTCGAAGGCGATCCCCTCGTGGAGGTCGCCGAGGATGGTCCCGACCTGGTAGATCACGCGGTTCCAGAGCTCGTCGGTCATCTCGCCGTAGCGGTCGGCCAGGTTGTCCCCCTGGACCCGTTCGGTGACGAAGTAGGGCGGGACGTCGACTTCGGGCTCCTGTTTGAACACGAGGATCCGGGGGATCGGGATCTCCGTGCGGTCGGCCACGTACTCGTGGAGGCGGGGCTCGACGGCGAAGCGGTCGTCGTTCTCGGGTTTGAACTTCACGACCACCTCGTACTCGGTCCCGTCGACGACGAGCGAGACGAGGAAGACGTCGGCCCTGGTTCCCCCCACCGCGGGCTCGAAGCTGAACTCCTCGTAGTCCGGCCCCGACTCGTCGAGGACCGCCCTGATATCCCTGGCCGATGTCGTCTGCACGCCACCACATTGGACAGGGGGGGCAAAAAACCTATCAGTCCTTGTTCCGCCCCTGAAAGGACCCGCCGCCGGTGGTCTGGGTCGGTCGACACGACCACCGACCGGGCGGCTCTGGTACCGCCACGCAGGTCACTCGATAGCGGCCCGCAGGTCCGCGGCGGACTCGGGCTGGCCGACGCCGTCGACCAGTCGCCAGGTCTCCGTGTGGACTGCCGACTCGCCCGGCGCGAGTTCCTGCAGCGGCCCGAGCGTCTCCAGTTCCAGGGAATCGTCCCCGGAGTACACCTCGACGGCCGACCCGCCGTCCGGGTAGGTTGCCGTCTCGTCGTAAGCGAACTCCTTGACGAAGGCGTCCCCGTCGACGACGTAGGCCGCCCACTCGTCGGCCGCCGAGGCACCGACCTTGAGCGGGCCTTCCCCTGGAGCCGTCTGGTCGACGAGGAGACCCTCGTCGCCGAAGGTGAGTCGCTCGTCGGTCATGTCGGTGTAGGGCCACAGCGACAGCGACCGGTCGGGCAACACCGACTCGGGGTCGCCACGCGAGAGCGGGATCACGGCAGTCCCGCCGCCGTCCATCACCGTGACCGCCCACGGCGCGAGTTCGACCGCCCAGACTCCGTCGTTTTCGAGTTCGTGGGTGACCTCGACTTCGGGTTCGTCCTCGGCGAACGCGATACTGATCGTCTTCGTGATCCCCGTCGATTCCTCGGTCTGCTGGTGGAGGCGGATGCCGCGGTCGGTCTCGGTCCACTCGACGGGGTCGTCGTCGACGACGTATGTCCGCTCGACGTCCTCGGGCGCGTGCCAGAGGCGGTGGCCCCCGTGGATCACGTAGTCGTCGAGCAGCGGTTCCTTGTCCTCGTCGGTGTAGAACAGGTTCTCGCCGTCGGCGAAGCCACAGGCCAACACTCTGGGTCCCATTCCGACGGTCACGACGAGTTCGAGCACGCCGTTCGACAGTCGCAGACAGTCCTCCCAGGCCCGGTAGTCGATCTCCTCGACGGTGACGTCTGTCATGGTCGCGTGGACAGAGGGAGCGGGCAAAGGTGTTCCGGGGTCCGACGCTGGATAGCCCGAATTCACTAGAGCAGTCGCTGGCTATCGTCGCGTCGGAAAACTGTACCAGACGCCGGGTTACCGGGGCGGCGTCAGTGGTCTTCGTCTTCGTAGACCCAGGGTTCGTCGGCGCGCTCGTAGTCGACGAGTTCGTCCTCGTCGAAGAACAGGTCGATCTCGCGCTCGTTGGAGCCCGGGTCCTCGTGGTCCGAGCCGTGGATGATGTTCTGACCGAGGTCGAGTCCGTAGTCGCCGCGAATCGTGCCGGGTGCGGCGTCGGCGGGGTCGGTTTCGCCCATCATCTGGCGGACCTGACGGGTCGCGTCGGCGCCCTGCCAGACCATCGCCATGACCGGGCCGGACGTGATGAACTCGACGAGCCCGTCGAAGAAGGGCTTGTCCTCGTGCTCGCCGTAGTGCTCCTGGGCGAGTTCCTCGTCGATCTGCATGAACTTCGCGCCGACGAGTTTCAGCCCGCGCTCTTCGAGTCGGGAGACGATCTCGCCCACGAGTCCGCGCTGGACCGCGTCGGGCTTTGCCATCACGAACGTGCGCTCGTCGTGGTGAGACATTACGCTTCAGCCTCCGTCTCCTCTTCTTCCGCGTCGTCTGCCTCGTCGTCGGCGTCGGCTTCGGCGTCCTCCGGGTCGGACGCACCGGCGTCGACGGCGTCGGGGTCGACGTCTTCGAGGTCCTCGTCCGTGTCGGCCGTCTCGTCCGCCTCGGCTTCCTCTTCGCCGGCCCACTCCAGATCGCGGGCTTCGCGGCCGAGATTGGCGTTTTTCTCGCACTTCGAGGAGCAGTAGTGGATGGTCGAGCCGGTGGTGCGGACGAACATCGTGCCGGTGCCGGGTTCGATGTCGGTGCCGCAGTAGTCACACTCTCGGTTTCGGGGCATCACTGACCACCTATCTGGTCGGCTTCCCGGGCCGTCTCGCGCAGCTGGAGGACGTCACCCTCCCTGACGGGCCCGAGGACGTTCCTGGTGATGATACGGCCCTGGTTCTCGCCGCCCTGGATGCGACACTTGACCTGCATGGCCTCGCCGTGCATCCCGGTACGGCCCACGACTTCGATGACTTCGGCGGGCGTGGAACCACCGTCTTCGTCGGATTCTTCTGCGCTCATCGGTCTCTACCGGAGTTCCTCGAGTTTGTCTGCGATGTCGTCGACGTCGTCCTGGGCCTCGCCGGCGTCGACGATGGCGGCCGCCGCGCTGCCGACTTCCAGCCCCGCCGCGTGACCGACGTCGTCCTGAGCACCGACGAACACGAACGGCACCGACTTCTCGTCGGCCAGTTCGGGCAGGTGCATGACGATCTCCTCGGGCTGGACGTCCTCGGCGACGTAAATGAGTTCGGCGTTGCCGCGCTCGATCGCTTTGGTCGTCTCGTTCGTTCCCTTCTTTACTGTTCCCGTGTCTCGTGCCACTTCGAGGGCGTCGAGGGCGTCGTCCTCGAGGTCCGCGGGCACGTCGAAATCTACGTATACTGGCATTGGATCACCTCCCACGCGTGGGCTCGCGCTCCCCCGCCGTTCCGGGGTTCCCCGGGGCCGTCGCGAGACGGCACAGTTTCCTGAGAGGCTAGGAGCATCATCAACCCCGCGTGGGCTGTACACATCCGTTGTCTACCGCTCCATAAAAGCGCTTCCAAACGGCGGGCGCGTGCGAACGCTGAACACACGTTACAGCGACTCGCTCGGCCCCCTGCCCGTCAGCCGCCCCGTCCGGTTCAGTGCCGCCCCGGCCCCCGCGACGGACCCGTTCGACCACCGAAGTGCCACCGAATCGTTCATAGGGACCGCATAGTCATGCTTCTGGGTGGAAAACGCGTCGACATGACCGACGTCTCCGGCGTGGTACCACTCCAGGACGGCGACTGGGCGGACGCCTTCGAGCGACTCGACGAGATGGGCGGCGGCGTCCTCAGAGTCCCACCAGGCACCCACGACTGCGAACCGGTGCGGATCGACCTGGCGGAGTACGACTCGCTCGACTACAACTTCGCGATACGGGGCGCTGGGATGGGAACGAGTGTGCTCGATTTCGGGACTGGAGCGGGCGATAGCTTCTCACTCGTCGACTCCGAGGGAGGTGACTTCTTCTACGTCGAGATCACAGGTGTGGGGTTCCAGGGGGAGCGCGACGGCGTCCTCGTCCGCATCGGTCGCGACGACTGCGCGGACGCGTACAACAGCTGTACACTCGATTTCGCGACGAACAACGGGTCGGCCGAGGCCACGGCGGCCTGCCGACTGAATCACGTCCTCAACACGCGCCACTTCGGGGTCCACAACTCCGTGGGCGGGGTCGCGCTCGAACTCCGACAGTTCCAGTTCGGGGGGATCACGGGCTCGACGAGCAGCCGCCAGGGGCGGTCGCTGGTCTTCGAGGGCTACTCGATGGGGAACGTCGTCGAGTGGCTCAACGTCGAAGCCTGTGCCGACGGCGTCCAGATCGCCGGCGAGAAATCGAACATCAATCGATTCGGCATGCTCTACGGGGCGAACGTCGGTGGGACGCTCTGGCGACACGACGCCCCCGTGTCGACGCGGATCGACGCCGCGTTCGTCGGCGACAACGTCGATACCGTCGCCGAGACGACCGCCGGCGAGTACACAGTCGGGCTCTCGAACGAATCCTTCGAGTGAGAAACAACCAGACGAGCGCCACTGCAGTCGTTGGGGGCCGGCACAGTCAGTGGGGGTCACCGCAGTCGTTCACGGCCGCCACAGTCGTTCGGAGGAGTTCGGTCAGTCGCTGTCGGCCGGTTCCGGGGAGAGGTCGCCGGATTCGACCATCGCTTCGAGGGGGTTGTCGTCGATGTCGAGCGGGAGGTCGACCCGGCCGCGCCGGCGGGCGGACTCGTAGCCGGCGAAGATGATCTCGGTCGCGTTGAGCGCGTTCCGGGCACAGAGTTCGGACTCCTCGTCGGCGTCGAGACACTGCACGACGTCGGCGATAGCGAGGTCGATACACGACGTCTCGGGGGCGAGTGCCTCGAACTCCAGCTCCTCGCAGGCCTGCGGGTCGGTGCTGTAGACCTCGACGGCGAGCCTGTCGGTGAGATAGACGTCGATGAACCCCTCCGTCCCGACGAGTCGCCAGTCGCTGTCGGCGACGGCCTCGGCAGGTCCAGTCGCGGCCATGCCGTAGACGTCGTTCTCGTAGCCCCAGCAGGCCAGGATCTGGTTCTCGTTGTGGGTGCCGAATCGGACGTCCTCTTCCTCGTAGTCGAGCTGGCCGATGACCCACTCGGCGCGGTGCTCGTCGTTGAAGTAGTTGCACATGTCGACCGCGTGCGTACCGTTGTCGTAGAAGTTGCCCCACGTGTACTCGACGCGCTTGAGATCGCCCACGACACCCGCATCGAGACGGCGCTTGGCCGCGCGGAACGGCGCGCCGAACCGGCGCATGTGGTTGAACGTGAGATCGACGTCCCACTCCTCGCAGACAGCGGCCATGCGCTTGCTCCCGCCCCAGGTGAGCGCCATCGGCTTCTCACAATGGATCGCCGAGACGACGCCGCTCTCTGCGGTGCCGATAACGAGTTCGGCGTGTGTCGCCGGCGGCGTACAGATACTCACGATATCGGGTTCCAGCGCCGTCAGCATCTCCTGGTAGTCCTCGAAGACGTTCGCATCGGGGATGTCGTACTCCCGGGCGAAGGCGGCGGCGTTCTCGGGGACGATGTCGGCACAGCCGATCAGTCTACAGTCACCGAGGTCCTCGTAGGCCGCAGCGTGTCGGTAAGCCATGGCAAACCCGTCGACCGACGGTTCGTCCGGGTCCGGGCCGGTCCCCACGAACGCGACGTCGTAGGTCACTTTCGCCCCTCCAGTCCGTCGCTGAACGGTCCGAAGCGATCCGCGCCGGCGTCGGCCCTCGAAGGGTGGGTCGGTAAGCGTGTCTTTGCGAGTCCGGGTCCCTGCACAGTCAGTCTCACGACACTGGAAAGGGGATTTTTACGTAAGTCGCTTTTTTCCCGATACCGGTGGATACGTCCCGAGTAGCGGTCAGTACGTTCCGGATAGACGCCAGTGACTGTCCTTCCACGTGTTCGCCGCCGGTTGGACCGGCTTACCATCGGATCGCGGCGGGTAAGCGGCCGTTATTCGTGGCGAAGAGACGACTGTCCGTGGTCGACTGTTGCCGTCACCACGACGAGTAGCGCGGTCCAGGCGCGCTCGCTTTGAACGGACGGAGCCCCTAAGCCACTGGCTGGAGAACGGTATACGAGCCTATGGAACGAGAGTCCGCGGAGTCGGAGAGCCACGTCTCGGGGGACCCCGACTCGTTCGACGAACTGCGCGACCGGATCGACCGACTGGAGGAGACCCTCGACGCCCTCGCGACCGGGGACGGCTGGCGACCCATGCGTTCGCGGTGTACGCACTGTCGGCAGGGACGACTCGTCAGAAGGGGGATGACCGTTCGCTGTTCGGCCTGCGGGTACGAGTCTGGGTAGCAGTCGACCGGGAACGCGTGACACGGACGAGGGGAGTCGCTCGATAGCGGGTGTGCGGACTGACCGACGGTGTGTGAGAGCGCGGGATGGATATCGAAGACCTGCGCACACACTGCGTACGGAGTCGGTGACCGACCGGGATGTCGGGTCGGAGTCGGTATCGGAGTGTCGGGTCCGAACTGGTGGCGACAGCTCTCGCCGCGTGGTGACCACGCCGTCGACGATCGTCGGTAAGTCGGTGTTATCGTGAGGAAGCGAGTACTCTCATGACAGTCGTCGGTCGTCGGCGCTGGGGACAGACTGGGTCGGTCGCGGTAAGGATTCCGAGTGACAGGGTGCGCGGGGAGTAGGGGCGACGAAGGCGATGAACGGTGAGAACTACAATAAACGAGGGCGTTCTGCGTGACGTACTGCACCCCTCCGACGGCGCGGGACCGACCGACGTTCGAGGTCGTCCCTGTCCCGCTTCGACGCCAGACAGCCCGAGCAGTCGCGGCGTGAACTCGCCTGTTCACCCAGCGTCGGCACCCCGTCGACGCCCCCGAGACACACCTCTATCCATGCCCAGCGAACACGTCTCCCCCACCGAGAGAGCGGCCGAATCGCCGACAGACCACCAGGACCGACCGACTGTCACCGTCGTCACGACTCCCGGTGATGGCTCCTGTGGGATCGGAACGTACGCGCGCGATCTCGTCGAACAGCTCGACGACGTGGATGCCGAGACGGTCCACGTCCCACAGGACGACCGTTCGATCCGGCGTTTCGTCGCCCTCGCGGTTCGGACGATCCGTCCCGGGAGCGACGTGGTCCACGTCCAGCACGAGTACGGCCTGTTCAGACGCGACGGGAGCAGGTATCCCGGCGTGATGGGTCTCGTGTACTTCCCGCTGCTGTTCCTGCTGGGGTCGCTCTGCTCTGCGCGCGTCGTAGTCACGATGCACTCCGTGCTCAGACCGCAGGCGGACGAGGCGCCGTTCTCGGTGCGGCTGTATCTCCTCTGTATGCACAAGCTCCTGGCGTCGGGGGCCGCCCACCTCGTCTTCCTCTCGCCCGATTGTGCGGAGACGTTCCTGGCGGATATCGACCTCGGTCCCGGGGAGTACAGCGTCCTCTCACACGGCGTGGTGACCGACCTCCCCGAGGTACCCCGGGGCGTCGCCAAGCGGCACCTGGGGTACGACCCCGAGGACGCCGTCGTCGCGATCCCGGGGTTCGTCCGGCCCCCGAAGGGTCACGATATCTTCGTCGAGGTCGCCCGGCGACTTCCGGAGTACGAGTTCCTGGTCGCCGGTGGCGCCCGCCCGAAAGGTGACGACTTCGCGTTCGCAGAACGGATCCGGGCCGAGGCACCCGAGAACGTGACCGTCACGGGGCCACTCGACGACGAGGACTACTGGACGACACTCGCTGCCCCCGATCTCGCGTTGCTCCCCTATCGCGTCGTCACGCAGAGCGGCACGTTCAACGCCTGTGCCTCCCGGAGGTTACCGGTGCTCGCCAGCGACGCGGACTACTTCACGCGCATCCAGGCGAAGTGGAGCGCGCCCGAGACGGTCGACATCGAGGACGTCGACGCGGTCGTCGAGCGCGTTCGGACACTCGCCGAAGACGACACACAACGCCACCGCCTCGCGGACGCTATCCGACGGTACAAACGCGCGAACAGCTTCGAACAGGTCGCTGCTGACCACGCGCGCATCTATCGCCACGTCGCGGACGACATCGACGCCGAACTCGGTGACGCCGACGCGGACGCCAATCCCGACCCCGACCCGGAACCGTCCACGATGTCACTCGCGGCCTGTAGTGCACAGCGGAGTCTACCGACCGACTGACCCCGGCCGTCGGGACGGTACGGACGCTCAGACTGTCTCGAACGCCCGAGCTGGCTCAGACGCCAGGGACGCCGACCGCTTCGAACGTCGCGAACCCGAGAACAGCGAGGATATAGAGGACTGCGACGGAGGCGACCCACGCGACGAGGGCGATCACGACCGCGTTCACCCACCCGCCGGGGTACCTGACGTTGATCACGCCGATGTAGGCGATCAGGGCGAGGAGCGGCCCGAGAAACGGGATCCAGCCCAGGAAGAAGGCCACCACGACCCAGACGACCGCGCCGATGAGTGCCGTGACGATCGCGTAGGTGTAGTCGTCGTGGTCTGAGACCACGCGGGCGCCGACGTAGATGCCGAGCGCGCCGATCAACAGGCTCACGACGAAGACGATCACCGAATCGATCAGGGCCATCGTACTGCGAGAGGGGACGTGAATCGGGAAAGTTACGCACGCGCTACGGAGGAGTTCGCTCGGCTTTGCGAGCGGTCCACGTCGGATACTGATTACCTGGACGGTCGTATCGCGGCCATGCCCTACGAAGCCGGGGTCCAGAGTTTCACGTATCGCGAGTTCGATCTCGACGCGCTGCCCGGCGAGTTACGGGACACGCCGGTCACGGCTATCGAACTCTGTGACGTCCACCTCGTGCCGGACGCCCCTGAGGAAGCGGTGACGGCGACCGTCGAGTCGTTCGCCGACGCAGGGATCGACGTCTGTGGCTACGGCGTGGTCGACCTCGGTCCCGACACGCCGCTCGACCCGCTGTTCGCGTTCGCCGACCGACTCGGCGTCGAGTACCTCTCGGTCGACTTCCCGCCGTCCGAAGACGCACTTGCTCTCGAACTGATCGACCACGCCGAGACGTGGGGTGTCGACCTCGCGATCCACAACCACGGCCCGGAGGCGACCTACGCGACCGTCGAGGACGTCCTCGCCGTGCTCGAAGAGTACGACGACGACCGACTCGGCGCGTGCGTCGACACGGGCCACTTCCTCCGGGCCGACCAGTCGGTCGAAGACGTGATCCCCGCACTGGGCGACCGCGTCCTGGCGCTGCATCTCAAGGACTTCGACGACGAGGGTACGGAGGTCGTCCCGGGTGCGGGGCGTGTCGACCTCGACGAACTCGCGGCACTGCTCGACGCTCACAGCGAGTTCGACCGCCCGCTCGTCGTCGAGTACGAGGCCGACCCCGAGAACCCGACGCCGGCAGTCGTCGAGGCGGCCGAGGCAGTCACGGAACTCGACTAGTGCAGTTCGGACCGACGGTCCGACTGCTCACAGCACGTTGTGAACGGCCTCGGCCGCGACTCGCCCGCTCTCCATCGCACCCTGGATCGACGACCAGTTCGTGTAGTCGCCGGCGAGGAAGACGGGGCCATCGGGCGCATCGACAGCAGGCAAACCGTCACGGAAGCCACGAGGCTGTGCGAACTGGGCGAACTCGATGCGGTCGGTGGCGACGAGGTCGACGGCGTCGAAGCGGTGTTCGGGATACCAGGTCGCGAGCGCGTCGCGAGCCCGCATCGCGAGTTCCTCGTCGGTGTCCTCTGGCGATCCGAGCGTGGTCGCGCTGAGGAGCGTCCGGTCGTCGGGCGCGTACTCCGGTGCGACGGCCGACAGCGGCGCGACCGTGTTGGGCCGGTCGTTGGCGGTGTTGAGGATCAGTTTCCGTCCGGTGTCGAGCGTCCGCTCGTCCATCGCGAAGTACTGGGTGACGCAACTCCGGGCCTCGGTCGAGATTCCGTCGACGTCTGTCAGTTCCCGAGCCGCCGCCGGGTCGGTCGCGACGACGGCCGCGTCGGCCGTGACGGTCTCGCCGTCCGTCTCGATGGCGACCTCGGTGCCACTGCCTGTCCCACCGTCGACGCTCGTGACCGCCGTGTTCGTCTCGATAGTCGCCCCGGCCTCGCGTGCACGAGCGGCGAGTTGCTCGGGGATGGCGCCCATCCCGTCGGCCGGGACTGCGGTCTTGCCCCGGGAGAGCATCGCGAACGTGTAGCGAAAGACACCGGCGTCGGTCGAAAGCGAGCGGTCGAGCGTGATACCGCCGTAGAAAGGGGCGGCGAAGTTGTCGATGAAGCGTTCCGAGAAGCCCCAGCGTTCGAGGTACTCCCGGATCGTCTCGTCGGGGCCGTCGAACAGGGTCTCCGGTGGTTCGTCGACGAGTGCGCGGCGGAGCCTGAGCGTGCGGAGTTTGTCGCCGAAGGAGACGTCGGTGTTGAACGCGGACTCCAGCAGCGACCCCGGGTCACGGAACGGGTCGGCGAGCGTCGAGCGGTGGTCGGGCCGGGCGATCGTCGCTCCCGGCGAGAACGACCGCAGGTCGAGTGCGGCGAGGTCGAGTTCCTCGCGGACGGCGGGATAGGCGGTAAAGAGCACCTGAAAGCCCCTGTCGAGCGTGTAGCCGTCGACAGTGCGCGAACGCACCCGCCCACCGACCTCGTCTTGTCGCTCGAACAGCGTCACGTCGACCCCGGCCTCGGCGAGGCGGCGAGTTGCGACCAGCCCCGCCAGCCCGCCCCCCACGACCGCGACCTCCGACTCCGTCTCGCTCATACCCGCTCGTTGGAGCGCGCTCACTAAACACTGGGTGTCTCGTCGCGACGGGTCGCCGTCGGGGCCTCGGGGACGTCCCCCGCCACGCGGAAACGAACAGGGATTAGTCGCTGCTGACCCAGGGACCGGCATGGAGACGACAGCGGCGCTGGACGGACTCGCCTGCTCGGAGTGTGACGCGCGCCACGACCCCGCGACGGTCGCGGGCCGGTGTCCGGAGTGTGGCGGCCCGCTCGTCGCCACCTACGACGCCGACGCGGTCGCGACCGACCGCACGTCCCTCGCCGACCGCCGCTTCGACGGCCTCGCGCGCTACGGCGACCTCTTGCCGTTCGAACTCGCCGCCGAGATTTCGATGGCCGAGGGGACGACGCCGCTCGTTCCCTGTCCCGACCTGGCGGACGAACTGGGTGTCGCCGACGTGTACGTCAAAGACGAGGGAGCGAACCCGACGGGGACGACTGCCGACCGCGGCATGTCGCTGGCCGTCGCGGCCGCTCGCACCAGCGGGGCCGAACGGGTCGCGCTCCCGACCACGGGCGACGCCGGGCAGTCGGCGGCCGCCTACGCCGCTCGCGCGGGGCTCGAATCCGAAGCGTTCGTCCCGACGCGCTCGACGTTCGTCGCGAAGGCCATGACGAACGTCCACGGCGGCGAGATGTCGGTCGTCGGCGGTCGCTACCCCGATGCCGTCGCGGCCTTCGAGGACGCGATGGTCGAAGCGCGCACGGCGGCCGACGAGGGGGAAGGCGGCGACGGCCCCGAGACCGCCTCGCTCGCCCCGTTCGACACACCGTATCGCCACGAGGGGGCCAAGACGCTCCTGTTCGAAGTCCTCGAGCAACTCGACTGGACGGTTCCGGACGCGGTGGTCCACCCGACGGGCCACGGCCTCGGCGTCGTCGGCAGTCACCTCGCGAGCGAGCAACTCCGGGCGGCGGGACTGGTCGACGAGACACCCGCACTCCACGTCGCACAGCCCGAGGCCTGCGCACCGATAGTCGCCGCCGACGACGCGGGTGCCGACGACACCGACGCCTGGGACCAGCCGGACACGCTCGTCGGCTCGCTCGAAGTGCCCGACCCCGAAGGGGGCTCACTCGCGCTCGACGCCGTCCGCGAGACCGGCGGGTGGGCGGTCGGGGTGTCGGACGACGACGCGCTCGAAGCCGCCGTCACCGTCGCCGGCGAAGGCGTCGAGATGAGCGCGACGGGAGGCGTCGGTGCGGCCGCGGCCTGGCAACTCGCCGAGGACGGTCAGCTCGGAAGCGACGATACTGTGGTGCTCGTGAATCCGGTCGCCGGCAACAAGGAAAACGACGTCCTCCGGAGTCACCTGATGCGACAGGGTATCTGAGCGAGAGCACGCTGGCTAACCGCGTAGTGTGTGCTGGTGAACCATTCGCCGTCACGCGTGCTCGTGGACCAGCTGCTGTGGCGCGCGCTGTCTCGCGCGTTCATGCGCGAGTCGGAAACCGTGCGAGGGATGAGGAGCGCAACACAGTGAGCACCGCAAGAGGCTGGGGAGGTGTGAGGCCGTCGCGGTGCTGTGCGGTACGGAGCGGGGTGGCGCGGTTGCGGTGCGGTTTCCTGGCGGACTGAAAGGGCGAGGCGCGCTCGCGTTCGTACAGTCGCCTCAGCGACCCCTATTCGCGCGGGTGGTGCGGAGAGCGCGAATATGTCGCTGAGCGACCGCGAGCGTGCCGAGGGCTTTCATCTCCCACTGTGAGTAGCAGTCGATCACACTGTCACAGTTAGCGAGCGGGCCGAGGGCTTTCATCTCTCACTGTGAGTAGCGGTAGAGACACCAGTTAGCAAGCGGGCCGAGGGCTTTCAACCATCAGCGTGGGTCGCGGCGGATCTGAGTGCTCCCTACCCTGAAGCACAACGCAATGAGGTCGAAAATCGAACCCAACTCACCCGATAGTCGCGTTCGCGAGCGTCACCGTCCGAGTCGGACCGCCGAACCGTGACCCGGTCCACACCACCCGCACTTCGTCGCCGGAGTCGAACGCGAAGCCGACGGTCGCGTCGGCGTCGAAGACGCTCTCGTCACCGTTCGAATCGACCGTCGGGTCGTCGACAGAGAGCGAGTCGCCGTCCTCGACGGGATAGCCGAAGCCACGCTCGATGGGCCCACCCACGTCGCTGACCCAGACCACTCGCGATGTCGTTCCCGCACTCACGTCTTCGAACACCAGCGTGAGATTCGTCGTCGTGCGGTCGGTGATCGACTGGCCGCCGGCGTGTTCGACCGTGACGGTCGCCGTCTCCGAGTCGAAATCGAAAACGAACTCGCTGTTGGGGGTGTCTCGACGCACGTCGTCGGCGTAGAGGACGACCGACCCCGTCGCGGCGGCCGCGACGACGAGGACGACCAGCCAGACCACCGGCCGCTGGAGGCCGGCGCGCTCGTCGGTCCCCGCTCGCCGCGGTGTCATCACTGCCCTCTGGGAGGGCCGGGTAGTTAGGTGTCGTGGGTTCGGCCCGGTCGATCCCGGTACTGTGAGGTGACGGGTGACTGTTCTCGATGTCGGGGGACGAAAGCCCTCGGCCCGCTCGCTCGGAGTGAGAGGAGAGCCGACTGTAACCGCAGTCGACATCGTGGGATGAAAGCCCTCGGCCCGCTCGCGGTCGCTCCACGGGATATCCGCGCTCGGGCAACAGCACCGCGCCGCACTCGCGCGGATAGAGCCCGTGCAGGCGACTAAACTAGACGCGAGCGCGCCTCGCCCTTTCAGTCCACCAGGACCGCAACAGCACAACACAGTACCGCACCGCGACGGCCTCACACCTCCCCAGCCTCTTGCGGTGCTCACTTCGTTGCGCTCCTCATCCCTCGCACGGTACACCTCGCGGCCTCCCAAGAGGTCGGCACGCTCGACGGCGCGCGCCACGGCGGCTGGTCCACCAGCACGCGCCACGGCGGCTGGCCGAATGGTGTACGAACTCGCAGCCGGTCCTTGCTCTGGGACCGCCCAGTGAACTCGAGTGTGGGACGTTCCTCGATCGAACCCAACGCCGTTTTGACCCCCGCAGGCGAACCCTCGACCAATGGACGACGACGTACGCGAGCGGGTCGAAGACGCCGCGGAGGCGAGCGCGCTGTTCAACGCGCTCAAACACGACAGCGACGCGCAGGTCGGGGCCATCATGGGCCCGCTGATGGGTCAGAACCCCGACTTCCGTGAGTACGGCGACCAGGTGGCCGGCGTCGTCGCACCCGTCGTCGAGCGGGTCAACGGCATGGACCGCGAGAAACAGCGCGAGCGCCTCGGCGAACTCGCACCCGAGAAGCTCGACGAACTCGACAGCGAGGACGACGAGGACGACGACCAGCCCCTGCCCGATCTCCCCAATGCCGAGGAGTACGACGAGATCCGGATGCGCCTCGCACCGAATCCCAACGGGCCCTGGCACCTCGGGAGCGCGCGTATGCCGGCGGTCATCGGCACGTACAAGGAGATGTACGACGGGTGGATGCTCTGTCGGTTCGACGACACCGACCCCGAGACCAAACGACCCGACCTCTCGGCCTACGACGCGATCCTCGATTCGATCGAGTTCCTGGGCTTCGAACCCGACGACGTGTTGCGCGCGAGCGACCGCCTCGACATCTACTACGACCACGCTCGCGAACTGATCGAACTCGGCGGCGCCTACACCTGCTCGTGCCCGCAGGGGGAGTTTTCCGATCTGAAGAACTCGGGTGAGGCCTGTCCCCACCGGGAGAAAGACGCCGAGACGGTGCGCGAGGAGTTCGAAGCGATGGTCGACGGCGAGTACACCTCGGGCGAGATGGTCCTGCGGATCAAGACCGATATCGACCACAAGAACCCCGCCCTGCGTGACTTCGTCGGCTTCCGGATGATCGACACGCCCCATCCCCGCGAGGAAGCCGCCGAGTATCGCTGCTGGCCGATGCTCGACTTCCAGTCCGGCATCGACGACCACCTCACGGACGTCACGCACATCATCCGGGGGATCGACCTGCAGGACTCGGCGAAGAAACAGCGCTTCGTCTACGACTACTTCGGCTGGGAGTACCCCGAGGTCGTCCACTGGGGACGCGTCCAGGTCGACGAGTACGACGTGCCCATGTCGACCTCGACGATCAAGGAACTGGTCGAGACCGGCGAGCTCTCGGGGTGGGACGACCCGCGCGCGCCGACGCTTGCGAGTCTGCGCCGCCGGGGTATCCGGGGCGAGGCCATCGTCGACGCGATGGTCGAACTCGGGACCTCGACGTCGAACGTCGACCTGGCGATGTCCTCGGTGTACGCGAACAACCGCGACCTGATCGACGACGACACCGACCGCGCCTTCTTCGTCCGCGACCCCGTCGAGCGCCCGATTCGTGGCGGGCCCGAGGCAGGCCACCCGCCCGTCCATCCGGACCACGAGGAGCGTGGCACCCGGAACGTGCCGGTCGGCGATGCCGTCGTCGTCGAACCCGACGACCTGCCCGACGACGGCGAGCGCGTCTGGCTCAAAGGCTACGGCTGTGTGCGTGACACCGGCGACGCGCTCGAAGTCACCGACGACGACATCGACGTCGTCCGCGAAGGCGGCGTGGACGTTGTCCACTGGGCACCCGCCGACGGTCCCGTGCTCACACTCCGGACGAGAGACGGCGACGTCACCGGCATCGCCGAACCCGGCGTCCGTGAGTACGACGCCGACGCTATGCTCCAGTTCGAGCGCGTCGGCTTCGTCCGCCTCGACGCGGTCCCGGACGACGACGCCATCGTCGCCTACTACGCACATCCGTAACGTAATCCGCCATTGTATCGTCTGTTGACTAATCGACTAGACGACGACCTGTATCTCCAAAATGTATATAAATTAAGAGTCCCTGAATGGAGACGTGACAGCGGACCTGTGGGACCTGCATGATGTGTCATGGTAATCTGCTTTCTTTTGTCGTGTAGTAATCCCGAAGACGGTGGGATATGAGCGTCATCGCTGAGATAAGTATACCCGCGGCAGATTTCGAGTTGGGACGCGTCATGGAACTCACACCGCCGGCGACCGCGGAACTGGAGTCGTTCGTCCCGGCAGGCGGGCGCGCGGTCCCATACTTCTGGGTCTACAACGCTGACTTCGCGAGTTTCGAGGAGTGCGTGCTCCGCGAACCGGCGGTCGAGGCGATCGAAGTCGTCGACTCCTACGACGACAGGATGCTCTACACCGTCGACTGGGGGGCCGAGAACGATTCGGTCTTCCGGACCATCCGGAACGTCGACGCCTACGTCCTGAACGCGACCGGTTCGAGCGACACCTGGCAGTTCGAGTTGCGGTTTCCCTCCAGAGACGCGATGTCGGTCTTTCAGGACCAGTGCCAGGAGTGTGATATCTCCTTCGAGGTCCACCGGGTGTACAACCCGAGCGAACCCGGTCAGGGCCCGTGGTTCGGCCTGACCGACCGCCAGCGCGAGGCGCTCGTCCTCGCCGTCGAGCGAGGCTACTACGACATCCCACGCACCTGTACGACCGTCGAACTCGCCGAGGAGCTCGGCATCTCCGACCAGGCCGTCACCGAACGGCTCCGGCGCGCTATCAACACCCTCACGAACAACACGCTCCTCACTTCGTGAATCCGAATCCGAATCCGGACTCCCGCTGACCCGCCGAGCCCCGTGAGACGCTTCCGTTCCAGAAATCGGTCGGAAGGGGTTTCCCTCCGGCGGTCGACCAGCGTTTTCGGGGCAAGGTTTACGTGGACCGGCGTGGCACCTCTTGACAGAGATGGCTATCGACTCGCAGTTCGAGGACAACCGGGACATCGTTGAGCAACACGACGGCCACAACGTCTGGGGACCCGTCGAGGAACCCGAGACGCTCGGCATCCACGGCACACACGTCGCCGTCGATTTCGACATCTGTCTCGCCGACGGCGCCTGTCTGGAGGACTGCCCGGTCGACGTCTTCGAGTGGGTGGACACGCCCGGCCACCCCGAGAGCGAGATCAAAGCCGACCCCGCCCACGAAGACCAGTGCATCGACTGCATGCTCTGTGTCGACGTCTGCCCCGTCGACGCTATCGACGTCGACCCCGGTCGCGCCGGCCGCATCTGATCCGGCCGAGACTGTCGTTCACCCGATAGCGGCTGTCACTCACTCGGTCCACGCCAGAACTATCCGGTCGAACACGGCTTCGTTTTTACCGCCCCGACCTGGCGGTCGACCCCCTCGTCCGTCACACTCCTGAGACGCGTCTCGTCTGCGAATTATGTGCCGACGAAAAGCTTACGCTTTCGCCGCTCCGCGTCCCGACTAGGTCAGTGATAACGATGCGCAGTGTCGTACTAACGAAAGGTGTTCCCGACTTCAGAGAGGGCCAGGTCTCGTTCGACGAGGACGGCCACCTGGAGCGCGGGAAGACTCCGACGGTGATGAATCCCAACGACAAGTACGCCCTGCGGGCGGCGCTCCAGACGAAAGTCCGCCACAGCGGGACCGTCTCGCTGATGAGTATGGGCCCACCCGGCTACATGGAGGTGCTCCAGGAGGGGATGCGGGACGTCTACGCCGACGACCTGTATCTCCTCTCGGACCGCGAGATGGGCGCCGCCGACACGTGGGCGACCGCGATGACGGCCGCGACCGGCATCAACAACCTCGACGAAGCGCCCGACCTCGTGTTCGCGGGCTTCAAGACCGCCGACGGCGAGACCGGCCACACCGGCCCCCAGACCGAGTGGTGTCTGGACATGCCGCTTATCACCCACGTCATCTCGCTCGACGTCGACCCCGAGGAGGAACTCGTCCGGGCCAAACGTCTCGTCGAAGCAGAAACCGACGAGATCGAGACCGTCGAAGCGCCCATGCCCGCGTTCATCGTCACGGACCCGGAGTTCGAGGCGTCCTACCACCGGGCGGAACACCGGTTGAAACACAAGGACCTGCGCGAGACGACCCAGGACCGGGCCGACGAGTTCGGCGAGTACCTCGCCGACGACGCCGACGAAGAGCCCACGGACTGGGACCGTTTTTCGATGTGGAACCACGTCGACCTGAACCTCGACCCCGACTACATCGGCCTGGACGGGTCGCCGACCATCGTCGCGGGTGTCGACCCCATCCCGAAGGCGCCGTCCGAGCGCGAGGCGACACCGGTCGACCCCGACGACGAAGCCGAGATGGAACAGCTCGTCGACGAACTCACGCCGTACGCGGCAGGTGACTGATATGGTAGAGATAGACCCCACCGAACTCGAGATCGCCGAACTCGGCCCGAAGATCAGAGACGTCGACGACGCCGACGAGTTGCGCGAGATGCTCGAACTCGAGGAGGGCGGCGAGGACCGGGCCCCCGTCAGGACGCTCATCGAGGACCGCCTCGAGAAAGTCGAGGCCGACGACGAGGAGGTCGACGCCGACTCGCTCGACCTCTCGGAGATGACGGTCGCGGACATCGCCAACGCCGTCCGTGACATCGAGGACGTCGACGTGCTCGAGCGTCTGCTCGAACAGGAGAAAGACGGACAGGACCGCAAAACCGCCAAGGACCGCATCGAGAGCCAGATCGAAGCCGTCACCGGCGGTGACGACGACGAGGAGGTCGACCTGGAGTACGTCCCACCCGAGGAGAAACATCCCGACCTCGACCACCCGACCGCCGACAAGCAGTGGGTCGAGAGTATGGAAGACGGCGTCTACCGGGACATGTGGGTCTACTGTGAGACCCAGCACGGCGAACTCATCGACGTCTCCCGGGAGATGCTGGGCAAGGCCCGCGAGATGATGGACGGGTACAACGCCTCGCCCGACGAGACGAGCGGCGCGGGCGACGAGACGACCACCGGGTACGGTGGGGCCGAGGACGGCACCGAAGAGGACGTCGTCGCGGTCATCGTCGGCGAGGACGTGAGCGAACTCGCCGACGAGGCCATCGCCTACGGTGCCGACAGGGTCGTCTACCTCGAGGACCACCGACTGGGCCGCTTCCGTCACAAACCCTACACGGAGATCTTCGTCGACATGGCCCGCGCGGGCGGCCAGCTCGCCAGCGAGGGCCACGAGGACGTCGACTGGAAAGAGTACGACGAGCCCCGTTACACGCTGTTCCCGGCGACGAACAACGGCCGTGACCTCTCGGCACTGGTCCAGGGCGAACTCGACTCCGGGCTCGCGTCGGACTGTTCGGGCCTGTACATCACCGACGCCATGATCTCTAACCCCGCCAAAACCGGGGTGCCGGGCGACAGCAAGGAGTTCGACCGCATCCTGCACATGAAGCGACCCGACTTCTCCGGGTTCGAGTACTCGACTATCCTCTGTATCGACAAACCCTTCCGGGACTTCCACCCGCAGGGCGCCTCTGTCATCCCGGGGAGCTTCGAAGTCCCCGAGGCCGACGAGGAACGTGAGGGTGAAGTCGTCGAGTACCAGATGGAACTCGACGAAGACTGGTTCTCTGTCGACGTCACCGAGTACGACGCCTTGGACAGCGGGATCGACCTGACCGGTCACGACGTCGTCGTCGCGATGGGGCGCGGGATACAGGACGACCCGACCGAAGGGATCGAACTCGGTCTGGACCTGGTCGACGCGTTCGACGACGCGGCGTTCGGCCTCTCGCGTGGCGTGATCACCTCCTCGTACAGTTTCGACGGCCACGTCGAGCAGTACATCGGCGAGGACCGCCAGATCGGCGAGTCCGGCCAGGTGGTCGAACCCGACGTCTACATCGCGGCGGGCATCTCCGGGGCGATACAGCACAAGGTCGGCATGGACGAGTCCGATACGATCATCGCGATCAACACCGACCCCGACGCGGACATCCGGGACTTCTCGGACTACTACGTCCAGGGCGACCTCTTCGAGGTGCTCCCGAAACTCACGCGCGCCGTCGAGGAGGGCGACCTCGCAGCGGCCGCCGCGGAGGCGAGCGACGACTGATGTGCCGAGTCGACGGACGAGGTGTCGAGACGGAGACAGCGCAGCGAACGCAGACACAGCCGAGATCCAACGATGACTGACGATTACGAACACTACGAAGCGGTCGTGGTCGGCGCCGGACCGGGCGGCGCCGCCGCGGCCGCGACGCTCGCACGTAACGGAGTGGAAACGCTGGTACTCGAACGCGGCGTCGACGCCGGGTCGAAGAACGTTTCGGGGGGGCTCATCTACGCCGAGGAGTCCTCACCCTACACCATCGACGACCTGTTCCCCGACTTCCGCGAGGAAGCGACCGAACGGGACGTCACCGAACACTACATCCACAACGTCTCCGGACGGAACGTCAAGACGTTCGACCTGCACGACCTGCACCACCACGACACCGAGTGGGCCGACGCCGTCCTCCGTCGCAAGATGGACTCCTGGCTGGCCCAGCGGGTCCACGAGATGACCCGCGAGACCGGCGGCGGCCTCCTGACGGACGTCCGCGTCAACGGCCTCCTCCGGGAGGGCGGACGCATCGTCGGCGTCACCTGCGACGAACTCGACCCCATCCGGGCCGACGTGGTCATCGGCGCCGACGGCGTCAACTCCGAACTCGCCCGCGACGCCGGGCTGATGGACTGGGAGGAACCCGAAGAGTGGTTCCAGGGCGTCAAGGCCGTCGTCGACATGCCCGACGGGGCTATCGAGGAGCGGTTCAACGTCGACGAGGGCGAGGGCGTCGCCCACCTGTTCTCGGGTGACCTCTTCGAGAACGCCCGCGGGGGCGGGTTCCTCTACACGAACGAGTCCTCGCTCTCGATCGGGACCGTCTTCCACCTCGATTCCATCGCGGAGAACCGCTACGAGCCCCAGGAGTTGCTCGACAACCTCATCACCCATCCGCTGTTGTCCGAGTGGATCGGCGAGGAGTACAACGAACTGGAGTACAGTGCGAAACTGGTGCCGGACTCGAAGAAAGTGGCCCACCCCTCGCCCCACCGCGACCGTCTCCTCCTGGTGGGCGACGCGGCCGGGCAGATGCAGGCCCAGGGGCCGATCATCAAGGGGATGAACCACGCCGTCACCGCAGGGGCACTCGCCGCCGAGGCGTTCGTCGACGCCCGGTCGCGGGGCGAGGCCGCTCAGGCCGGCGCTCGCTACGAGCACAAACTCGAAAACGAGGGCGTCATGGACAAACTCCGGCCGACGCGCTACAAGACGCTGGGCAAGCTCGGCGAGGCCGAACCGGTCGCATCGGTGACCAACGCCATCGCCGACTCCGCCGTCGGTCGCGCCGCCATCGGCGCCATGGGCGACAGCCTCCAGCGGCTGTTCAACTCCCCGTTCATGATGGGGATGCTCCCGGACACGAAACTGGGCTACGTGACCGTACCGACGGTCGTCGCCGAGGAACTCGGCTCGCCGGTGGCCGGCGAGAGCACGATCGAGACGCCGGAACTCGACGACCGCATCGGCGACCTGACTTACGACATCGACGAGGGAAACCCCCACATCGAGTTGCGTGACAACTCCTTTGCCGCCAGCGGCACTGCAGTGACGGCCTGCCCGGTCAGCGCCAAAGACTTCGGCGGCGGCTGTTACCGCGACGAGTACGTCCAGACGAACGGCCGGGAGGAACACGTCGTCAGCCTCGACACCCAGCCCTGCGTCGAGTGTGGGACCTGTGCCGTCGTCGCCGACACGGACTGGACCCACCCCCGCGGCGGGAAAGGCGTCGAGTACAAGCAGGGCTGATCGACAGTCGATTCAACACTGGCCGACAGCCGATTCGCGCGATTTCACTCGACTACGGTGTACTCTCATGCCATCACCCTACCGTGACCAGATCGAGACGCTCGCCGCCGACGCGCGGACGGACCGCGAGTCGTTCGACCCACCCGAAGATCCGCCCGACGAGGAGCGTGCCATGGGCTATCTCAGGGAGGGTTTCGGCGAAGCCGTCGCCGTCTACGTCGACGCCCGTTCGGGCGAGTGGGACCGCTTCGACACCGACGAGTTCGCCGACCTCGAAGTGGCGATGAATACGTACCTCGAACTCTACGCGGCCTGTTACGGCGTTGACTACGATGCAGACTTCACCGTTCGGGAGGCCGCCGAGGCGCTGATCGACACCCACAACGTCGTCGACGTCGCGCGCGTCCTGACCGGCGTTCCCGACCGCGACGAACTCGGGGCGGGCAGCAGTTGGCCGACCCGCGGTGAGGGCGGCCCATCAGACCGCTGACGCCCTCGACGCGCCCGCAGTCATTGCCAGAGCGCCGTTCCTGTAACTGGCCCGATCTGTGAAAAACCGTTAAGTAGCGTGGGGTGGTACCACGCCCCATGCAGCTCACGGAGACACTGGAGTTCGACCACGACGACCGGCGCGACATCTACGACTACGTCGAGCGCCACGGCTCGGTCGAACCCGAGCGGGCGCGCACGTCGCTCAACATGGAACCGCGCGCGTTCGGCCACCACGCCGCCATCCTCAAGCGCGACGGTATCCTCGAAGAGGCGGACGGCCAGCTCCGCATCGCCTACGAGGACGACGTCGAGACGGAGTTCCGCTCGGAGGGCGTCGAAGTCCGTATCCGACAGGCTCGCGAGGAGGATCTGACGGGGCTCGTCGGTGTCATCCGCGAGTCCATCGGCGGGGGCACCTACGTCGACGCCGAGACGGTCGCCGACGTGGTCGACCACGAGGAGGTACTGTTGCGCCACAACGAACTCGAATCGCGCGTGTTCTTCGTGGCCACCGTCGACACAGAGGTCGTCGGCTGGGTCCACATCGACGTCAACGAGACCGAGAAACTGGCCCACACCGCCGAACTCACCGTCGGCGTCTTAGACGAGTACCGCGGACGGACCATCGGAAGCGAACTCCTCGATCGAGGTGTCGAGTGGGCGAAAAACCACGGGATCGAGAAGATCTACAACTCCATCCCGGCGACCAACGAGCGTGGCATCGAGTTCCTCGAAGACCACGGCTGGGAGACCGAAGCCGTCCGCGCGAACCACTACAAGTTCGACGACGACTACGTCGACGAAGTGATGATGGCGACGACGCTCTGATCCCGGGACCGCCAGACCGTTCACATCGCTTCCGGATCACACTTGGCGAGTCCCGTCCGTGCCCCCATCCCCGTCTCCGTCCTCGTCCCAGCCCTCGTCTCCGTCGCTGTCTCCGTCCTCGTTCCCGTCGCTGTCTCCGTCTCCCGAGTCGCGCCGGGCTAGCGCTTGCTCAGTCGTCTGGCGAGTAGATACCCCGAGCTAGCGCCGACGATCTCGGCGACGAGGACGACGCTCGCGACGAACAGGAGGAAGATCCCACCGATCAGTATACCCAGTATCGAGATACTGGCGGAGACGAGGAGTCGCTCGTACCAGACCGCCTCCGTCGCCCCGAACCCGATCGTGACACCGATACCGACCGCCGTCAGGAGAAAGACCACGATGACCGTCGTGAACGGGAGCAAGACGATGGCGCCGACGATCTTCAGGTCCACACCGGGACCGGACAGACCGCGTTCGCGGGCCGCGAGAACGGCGACCACCGTACAGACGAACGGCACGACGACGAGTGCGACCACGTGATACAGCGGCGACACCGACATGAACTCGAATGCGCCGTCGACGATGGCCTCGCCGAGAGTCGACGACCGGCCCAGCGCGTACGGCACCAGGAAGTACGCGACCAGACCGGCCAGCGATGCGATAGCCCCGCCGACGAGACCGAAGACGAGCGCACTGTCCGCCCGCACTCGCCCGACCAGGCTTCTCATTCCCACACCTCTCAATACGACTATACGTGGGATAAACCTATCTCTCGACTGTAAGGTACGGCTCGGCCGTCGAGCGCTCGGCGGTGTGAACCCCGTTCGTTCCGCTGGAAAACCCGGGGAGCACGGGCCGATCCCGGTCGCTGTGTCGACTCGCGAAACGACCCCCAATAGCCTATAGAGCGCTCCCGAGCACTCAGAGGGACGGATCCGATCACGGCCACTCGTCGTCGGTCCCGTCGAGGGGGTCGGCGACGACACCGTCCTGTCGGGCGACGACGCGGGCGTGGCCGGCACAGACGACTCTGTTCTCGGCCCACGGGATGTGCAACTCGACGACGGCCGTCTCCTCGCAGTCGTCCTCGCTACACGTGGGCATACACGAGACTGTGCGCTCGGGCATCAAGAGTCTGTATGCGTCCCGTGGTCGTCTCCCGGACGCTCAGAACACGAGGACGCCGACCATCACGACGAGGACGCCGGCGGTCAACAGCAACTGGACGAGCGACGACGTGAGCATCCCGACGATGGTGATCCCGGCCGCCCGCGCGCTCGCCTCGGCGTCCTCGTTCTCGACGTAGGTCAGCCCGAAGACCGTCCCGGCGGTCCCCAGCACGAACCCGATCGGACCGATAGCGAGCAGTCCGACGAAGCCGACGAGCGTCGCGGCGATGGTCGTCTTGGTCGAGGCCCCGCCAGCCTTCGCGGAGACGGCGCCCGCGAGCCACTCGGCGGCCATCGCGACCAGCGACACCAGCACCAGCCCCGAGAGGAGCCAGAGGCCGGGGTCGCCAAAGTCGTTCGCGAACCAGTAGGTCAACACACCCAGCAGCGAGAGCAGGCCGCTCGGGATCACCGGCGCGACGCTGCCGACGACACCGCCGACGAGGAAGACGAACGCCAGCACGACCAGCAGCAGCGGCCCGAGCGCGTCGAGTTCCGGGATAGACGGGAGCAGTTGCAGGGCTGTAAGCGACTGCGCGGCGGATTCGACGGGGAGGGCGAGGCTCACTCGAATCGCTCCAGTTCGTCACGTAGTATAGCGCCCCCGTATCGTGAAAGCAGCGGTCTGACGGCCTCGCCCAGTGCCCGCATGCACTCGCTGCGGGCGACGTACTCTACCTCCTCGGTGACGCTCCCCCAGGACTGGCCCTGGAGTACCTTCCGGACGAGGAGTCGCTCCTGGCGGTCGGTGAGCCAGTCGTCGTCACCTCCGCCGTTCGCGTCGGTTCCGGGCGTTGCGGGGGTTCCACCGGCGTCGACGAGATACCGGAGCGCCAGCCGCCGCAACGGCCGCGGCGCGGTGTCGAAGACGCTCGCTCCGTGGGGCAGACCAGCGAGGTGGCGCCACTCCATCTCCTCGAGGTCGAGTTCAGGTGTCGCGTCCACAGTAGCCAGGGCCTCGCGTATCACGTCGGGGTCGGCGTCGTCGAGCGGGTCCGAGAGCACCGACGGGATCCGCCGGCAGAACCAGCGGGCGTGCCGGCCGGCGAGGTCGCGACCGACGTCGCTCGTCGGACGGAGCATGACGGCGGAGTACTCGCCGCTGGCGTCGTTCCGACTCGTCGAGAGGTGCACAGTGTGGAACCCGTTCGACCGCCAGAAGCGCAGGAGTTCGGACGTTGTGCCGAACCCGGTACCCAGCCAGTCGACCTCGGGCCCTCGTTCGCGTTCGATCTCCTGGAGGAGTCGCGAGCCGAAGCCGCGCGAGCGGACCGCGGGGTGGGTCGCGATGCGCAGGACGCGCTCGCCGACTGGGACTCCCGCTTGCTCGTCGCGTAACTGGCTCGTGAGCACGTCGGGCACCATGTTCCCGCGCACGCGACCGCCCTCGTACATGCGCGCCCGCAGGTCCGCGGGCAGGTCGCCCTCGCGGGCGAGCAAGGCGACCGAGCAGACGTGGCCGTCGCGAGTGAGCGCCCGCACGGCGACGTTCGGCGCGTCGAGCAATCGGGCGAGGTCGTCCGGTTCGGTCCGGTAGTGAGCGAGCACGAGCAGCCCGAACGTCTCCCGGAGGCGGTGTTCGTCGGCGAGCAGTTCCGAGGCATCGAGGCAGCGATACGTCGCATCCTCGGGAGCGGCGTCCCCGACGATCTGGGCGACCGCGGGCGAGGCGTCGAGCAAGAGCGCGCGGAACGCCCACGCTTCGACGGGGTCGGCGCGACCGTACCTGATCGGGTCAGCCAGCGTGACGTCGGTCACCTCGTGGTCGCTCTCGGCGAGTCGGTCGCGAAAGCGGACCGAGAAGCCCCGGCCGGCGCCCTCGTAGCCGTGGACCGTCGTCGCGAACGCGACACTCGGGGCGTCGAGGAACCGTTCGAGCGTCCGGACGGGCAGGGCGGCCGCTTCGTCGACGACGAGTGCGTCCGGGGTGGCAGGGGCGTCCGACCCGGAGACAGCGTCCGCTGCCTCGTCCGGGCGCACGAAGCGGACGCGCCCGCCACGACCGTCGGCCGTCTCGATGGAGGGCGGGTCGGCGTCGGGGTTCCCGCCGAGCGCGCCGGCGTCTTCGAGCACCTCGCGAGCACGTGCGAACACCTCGGCGGCGTTGCGGTAGTCGGGGGCAGTCACGAGCACGTCCCGACCGTCGAGTGCGAGTGCGCCCGCTGCCAGGCCGGCGGCGCTGGATTTCCCGCGGCCGCGGTCGGCCTCGACGACGAAGGCGTGGCCCGGGTCGGCCAGTCCCTCCAGCGCGGCGACGGCCTCGACCTGGTCGGCAGTGCGACAGCGGTCGTAGACCGCCCCCGAGAACGTCGCGTCGGGTGGCGCAGTCGGCGGTTCGCGGGGCAGTCGCGGCGCGGGATGGGTGAGTCCGTCGCGGATCGTTCGGTTCTCGCCGTCCTCGCCGATCTCACCGTCGACGTCCACGATGGCGATACCCGGATGCATCCGGAGGAGCGAGACGAGTCGCGAGCGGAAGTGGCCGGTCACGTCGTCGACGGTGAACGGTGGTACAGCCAGCCCTTCGTCGAAACCGTCGCGGCGGTCGGGCCACTCGTCGAGCGACGGTGTGAGAAGCACGAGGAGGCCGCCGCCGTCGACGGCACCCACCGCCCGGCCGATGGCGTTGGGCCGACACTCGTCGTGACAGTCGAGGACGACCGCGCCGTGGGTGGTTCCCAGCAACTTCGCGACCTGATCCGGGTCGACTCGCTCCCAGAGAGTGTCGGTCGCCGTACCGACGTACGTGACCGCTGTCGGGTCGAGATCGGCAGCGTCGAGGGCCGATTCGGCAGTCGCTCGGGTACGGTCGCGGCTCCCAGAGAGGACGAGTAGCCGCCGTTCGTTGGCCTCGCGGGCTTCGGCACGGAGCGCGGCGGCGAGTTGCACACCCCTCGTTGTCGGGGCGGCCAAATGGCCCTGTTGGTCCTCAGCGTGTCTTCGAACCGTTCGCTCACACCTGGGTCCGGATGTGACTGTTCGGTAAGATTCTGTTATCCTCCGAAACTGTGGTCTCCCACGTTTTCGGGATGTAGGGCGTCTACAAACGAATATCGGATGGATTGAACGGAGTTTGACCAGACACTGTGGTGAGTTCCATGCTGTTGTCATCGGAGAGCACACGGATCAAGCAAAAGCCGAGT
>Ga0207771_100163_pt1 | contig 46402 bp, 40 predicted proteins | sample A23M2SouthBayCA_2_FD_187731 | JGI IMG/M metagenome (GOLD analysis project Ga0207771, IMG submission 187731) | Aerobic enrichment media microbial communities from Eden Landing Ponds, California, USA - A23 M2 (2) (SPAdes) | ecosystem: Environmental > Aquatic > Marine > Unclassified | place... | reverse complement strand
CCCGCAGTTCGGCCTCGCGGGTCCGCGCGTGGACGACTTCGTGGTCCGGGAGCCGGTCGCGGAGCAGGTCGGCGTAGGCCGACGCGTTCGTCCCGTGGACGCCCTCTCGGAGGACGAGCAGCTTCATACCCACCGCTCAGCGCGCGGTGACAAAAGCCCACCGTGGCGCGGGCAGCGGCTCACAGTGGCGCGAGAAGCGACACCCGAAGCTCCAGCGCGTTCCCGCTACTCGCCGGTGAACGTCGGCTCCTCGTCGCCGAAAAACGCCGCGTAGCCGGCCGCGTAGTCGGCCGTATCGGAGAGCCCCGAGAGACTGTCCGCCTCGCGGCCGAGCTGTTCGCCGAGGCCGTGCTCGAAGGAGGTTCGGAGCAGCCGGCGCGTCTCGGCGTACGCCCGCGTCGGGCCGTCGGCGAGCGTCTCGGCCTCCGCGGCGAGCCGGTCGTCGAACTCGTCGTCCGACACCGTCTCCGTGACGAGGCCGAGGTCGGCCGCTTCCTCCGCGCCGACGGGCTCGTCACGCAGCGCGATCCGCTGTGCCTCCCGGAGGCCGACGAGCCGCGGAAGGAAATACGTCGAGCCGCCGTCCGCGGAGAGCCCGATGGCGGGGTAGGCGAACTGGAAGCGCGCCGACTCGGCCATCAGCACGATATCGCCACACAGCGCGGTACCGATGCCGCCGCCCGCGACGACGCCGTTGACGCCACAGACGACCGGCTTCGGCGCGCGGCTCAGCTCCTGAACGAACCCGTGGAGCGTCCCGGCGAGCGACTTCAGCCGCGGCTTGTCGCTCCCGTCGCCCTCGAGCGTCGTCAGGTCCGCCCCCGTGTTGAACAGGCCGTCGACGCCCGTGAGGACGATACAGCGGCAGTCGTCGTTGCTCGCGAGTTCGGCCGCCGCGTCACGCAGCGAGCGCGCGGCCGCCCTGTCCATCGCGTTGTTCCGTTCGGGACGGTCGAAGACGATTCGACCGACGCCATCGTCGCGCTCAATCCGGACGCTGTCGTCTGACATGGCCGTTGAGTTTCACGCCGACGACTTAGCTGTACTTCTCGACGACGGCGTCGAACACGGGGGCGAACCGGCCGCACGGTGCGCTTCGGAACGGCTCGTCCGGGGGGACGAGTTCGGCCGCACGGACGGCGTTCCGCTGGGTTACGCCGGCGAACAGCCGGCAGTTCGGTGGCGGCACCTCGTTCCAGAACAGATACTGTACTTCCGTCCGGTTGTACGGTGCGTCCGGGGAGAGTGTTCGGTCCCCGTCGTACGGTTCGAGTGATGTCCGGGGTTCGAGGATGGCCGGGTGTGCTCCAAGGGTGACGACGGCGACGGCCGCAACGAGGAGCACCGCCAGTGCTAGGACGGGCCGGACCGGAACGCCGGCGAGCCGCTCGCGGCCCGCGACGGCGAAGCCGACGCCGAGGGACGTGACGACAAACGCGACGAACAGGTCCGGCGCCGCGTCGTAATCGACGAACAGAACGAGCCCGCCGAACCACGCGGTCAACAGCGCCGCCGTCGGCACACGGTCCCGTCTCGCTCGCACGACGAACCCGGAGGCGGCGACGAGAACGACGACGACGGCTGGTCCCAACTGCGCTACAGCCCGTCCGACCCGTCCGACCGGGGTGCCGCGTCCGCCCGTTCCGAGCAACGGAACGAGGACGGTCTCCGTCACCATCGCCGGGAGCGCCCCCCACGCGACGACCGGCGCGAGTGCGGTTCCCCCCGCGAGCAGGGTGCCGGCGGTGATCCGACCGGCCGCGCGTCGCTCCCCGGCGAGGATCGCCCGACCGAGCAGGACGGCCGGCACCGCGACGGCGGCCTGCCACGTCGCGACGGCGAGCCCGGCGGCGACCCCTGCCAGGAGGTCGCGGTCCCGCCCGTCCGCGACGAGCGCGGCCACGAGGAGCGCGCAGACGAGGAGCTTCGCCTTGAAGCCGATGAGCCCGCGCCAGTACAGCGGTGCCAGCGCGAGCGGCGCGAGCCCGGTCGCGACCGCGGCGATGGGGTCGCCGGTGCGGTCGGCCGCGTACGTCGCCGCGAGCGCACAGGTCGCGACGAGACAGCCGGCCATGAACGCGACGGCGAGTAGGTGGTAGGTCCGAACGTCCCCGCCGGACAGCAGCGCGAGGGCAGCGGTCACCTCGAACGACAGCGGCGGCTTCACCTCCCAGAGGTCGACGTAGAGCCGGGCGCCGCGGGCGAGCCACCAGCCGTGGTACTCGAAGATCACCGAGTCGTACAACACCGGCCGCTCGCCGGGGGCGAGTCGACCGTACAGCCGAACCGCGGCGACAAGTTCGACGGCGGCTGCGACGGCGGCTACGGCCACAACCGAACGGCGGAGTGGGCTGGAGCTTCCGCTCCCGTCGTCGGGGACCATCCCGTCGATGACGCGGCGCCCGCCGGCATAAGCTTCCTGCGGATACCCCCGCGGTTCGGCCGCGACACCCATGTCAAGCGTTTTAAGCCGAACCCACTCCCTGAGCCCGTATGGACTACGACGTCGTCATCGTGGGTGGCGGCCCCGCCGGCTCCGCCGCCGGCCACGCGGCCGCGGCGGCGGGCGCGGACGCGGTCGTCATCGAGAAGGGCGTCCCCCGCGCGGACCGGGAAGGGCTCGGCCCGGACTCGACGGACGCCGCGGGGATTCTCGATTACTGGGTCGACATCATGGACCTCGACGAGCCGATCCCGGACAACGTCAAACACCGGGAGCTGTCGGGGGCGGACTTCATCGGCCCGTCGAACTCCGTGCGTCTCAACTCGACCGGGATGGACGCGTCGTACCCGAACTTCGGCTTCACGATGCACCGCGCGCGATTCGACGACTGGCTCCGCGAGCGCGCCGAGTCGGTCGGCACGGAGTATCGCGTCGGCACCGGCGTCCGCGACGTGGAGTCGGAACTGACCGGCGAGCCCTCCCACACCGTCGTGCTCAACGACGGCACGGAGCTGTCTACCCGGTATCTCGTCCTCGCCGACGGGCCACAGCGGACGGTGACGGGGAAGGTCCTCGACCCCCTGTTGCCGGGCGGCGAGTTCGACAACATGGCGACGACGCGTGCGAACCACATCGCGTATCAGGAGTACCGGGAGTTTCCCGACGACCTGCTCGAACGGGACCGACTGAAGTTCTGGTGGGGGTACATGCCGGGCCACACCGCCTACCCGTGGGTGTTCCCGAACGACGGCGACGTCGCCCGCGTCGGACTGACGATGCCCATCGGCCTCGACATCGACGAGGTCGCCGACCGCGAATCGTACCGGCTGCTCTGCCCCGAGGACGACCGAGTTCCGCAGGGGAAGACGTACATCGAGCGGCTCATCGAGACGGCGTACCCCGAGTACGACCTCGATGACTTCCCGCTTCAGACCGACCGCGGGAAGGCGAACGGAACGGAGACGTACCCCATCTCCTCGACGCGGCCGATCGAGTCGCCGACGGCCGCGAACGTCGCCGTCGTCGGCGGGGCGATGGGCGCGACGAGCGCGTTCCACGAGGGCGGGGACCACGTCGCAGTTCGGACCGGGAAAATCGCCGGAAGGCTCGCCGCGCGAGGTGCGCTCCGCGCCTACAACGACGAGTGGCATCGTGCCATCGGCCAGGAGGTGCGACGCAACGTCGCGATGGCCGACGTGGTGCGCGACTACGGCCCCGACGACTGGGACCGGCTCTTCGACGTGGTCGACGCCATCCTCCCCGAAGATGGCTTTTACGACCCCAGCGACGCCCTCCGGGAGGGTATCCACGGGATGCGGCTCCTGTATCAGTACAAACGCGCGAAGTTCGGCTGCCGGAAGGGGCGCTACGCGCAGATCCGCGAGGACGACTACGCCGTCTGAGCCCCCGGTAGCGGGACAACCGGCACTCACGACCGGGCGAGGAACCGGTCTTCGAGCTCCGCAGTCGGCACGAGACACGACTCCCGTTTCCCGAAAATTCGGTACCGGACCCGCGCGAGGATGTCGTACGCCCCATCGCGGAGTAGCCGGGGGACGTATCGGGTGTGCCACGCCCACCGGTACGGCGCGTCGAGGTGGCGGGCGATGCGGACGGCCCCGTCACTCTTCGTGTACGCGCCGGAGTCGTCGACGTACACCAGCGAGTCGAAGTAGTCACCGTCGAGGCCGTGGCGCTCGAGGAGCTCGGTCGCCGCGTCCGACTGCAACGGCGCGAACCGGACGCTTCCGTCGTCGTGTGCGACGATGAACCGGACGGACCACGCACAAAGGTTACAGACGCCGTCGAACAGCACGACCGGCTTCTCGTCATCTCCACTCTCGCCGTCGACCTCGGCCATGGCGCACGGAGGGGCCGCGCGGCGAAAAGCGTTAGTCCGGCGACGACCGAGAGATGGTACGCGCCTTCAGTCCCCGCCCCGAGGCCGCACCAGCGCGCGATGAGGCGGCGGAGAACCCGGGCGCGTGACAGGTACGGTCCCGACCGACAGGGACTCGCCCTACACGAGGGTTAGCCGGCAGACGCGGCACGCAGCCACGGGATGACGCCGGTCGTTAGTGTCTGGGGCGACATTTCAAGTATGCTATTAGAACTATTTGTAAATAATATATCTCACTCCAGAGTCAGCCCATCGGGGAGGCGATTTCTTCTGTTCTTGCCATTTTCTCCTGCGATTGCGGGAGGCCGTTGATGATGGCCAGCGTGGCATGAGGGCCGCCGGGAGTACTGACATCTGTCAGACCCAGGGATTCGTGGCGTATACCCAGCAGGTATCTCACAGAGACATAGAACCTGTTTCGGGACGCAGTCGAACTGTTGTGCACAGTTATTCTTCCGTCCGGTTGAGCGACTTTGCAAGGCCGGCACTCGTCGCAATCTCAATAACACCGAATGCAACCGCTGGCAACGACGAGATCATTGGGAGACTAGCCGCAATCACAAGTGCAGCCGCGCCGCAAATTCATGCGTTCAGATTGACAATGCTGATGCAATCCGCCAGCTAGGACGGTCTCATCGCTCGGTGTTGCGGTAATTCAAGCGGACTGACCAACCGACGCCGACTCTTCCACTAGTCTTTCGACTAACCCCTCGCGGAACATCTGTTGCGTTCCCTCGGGGCCAGTGACAGTCAGAACCGTTTGTTCGTACGGGGGCGACACGGTAATCGTGTATTCGGCAAATGAACAGCATTGCAACTCGTCTGAGATGAACTGAGCGACCGCTTGGGGTGACTCGTCAGTGCCTTCGAAACGAATGTCCAAGTCGTTCTCGGACTCTTCGTACCCGAGATAGTGCGAGATGAGAAGCTCTTGAACGTCCTCTGATCGTTCTGCTTCCTGTTCCTCGGTGAGCGTACACGCAACCTCTCGTGCTGAGTCGTTTTGACTCATGATACAGCTACACTTTGAATACCGAACTATTTATACTGTCAAGTCCAAAGTATAGCATCAAGTGTGGTGAACGAAAGCTATGGCAGATACCTCCGACACAGTAACTGAAACGCCTACCTCGTCAGATCTCGATTTCGACTGTCTCTGTCCCTTGGATGGGGTGATGGATCTCCTAAGCCGTCGCTACGCGATGCAACTCATCTGTGTAGTCGGTGCGATCGGTCCAGCTCGATACGGGGACATCGAGGAGACGTTCGATGGAGTGAGTAGCTCGACACTCTCAACGAGACTTGACGAGCTGGTTGAGGCCGGGATTCTCACCCGTGAACAGTATGCGGAAATCCCTCCACGGGTCGAATATGAACTCACAGAAACCGGGGAAGAGCTAGGTCAACATCTGGAACCGCTTCTCAAATGGGTAGAAGAAATTGATGACGAGGAGATCTCGATCAGTCAGGAGTAGGTTCCACGGGCCTTGTTGAAACCCTCACACCGGCGTTGGATACTGTTATGCAGTCCAAAAGAATCCTGAATCTGGGTAGTCTCAGCGTTATGTCAAACTAGCATGCTACTGCCGCTGTGGATAATATTAACGATAGTTGAGAGGTCGCGGAACGGCCACTAACAGAAACAAACAAATACTGAGTGCCAACATTCCGGTTGCAAGCCCATCCCCTTCCGCCACTGTATCGCTTTGCAAGATCCCCCCAGCCGATACCGGTCATTACACACAGAACGTCGAACAGGTCGGTTGTCGTCGGAAACAGTTGTTGGTGCTCGGCTGAACCGACGCGCTGGGTCGTCATGCCGCTTCTGACAACACCTCAGTACAGCTCAGTGGCTGTGCTATATCCGGGTGCGGCTCCCGTTTCTCTGAGCAGGTGACCACCGGGCGAACGCTCGTGTGTGAATCGGTACACGTCACGTATATGCTGTCGAACCCTAGGGTCAACAGTTATGTTCAGTATGACTGCCGAGCTCAACGACGGTACCACGATCGACGACGTACAGGAAGTCGTCGAAGGATCGAACGGCGTGCACTTGAAGAAGGAAGTCGAAGGAGGAGACGTGAAACGTGTCGCGTACGTCCCCTACTCCCAACTCGTCTACGTGTCCCCGGATAGTTAATCACGAGGCGCGCACTCACCTCACGAACGGGAACCGATTCCTAGTGAATGTATCCGCTGTGTCTCGCGCAGCACTACTGACAGGATTCAGTCACGTAGACGGTCGGCTGCTGCATACAGGGCGCATATGCAGCACGTCTTGGTTAATCGAGAGGGGTTCCTACGGGAAGTACGAGGTTTCTTACTTTATCGGCCCACGATGAATCCAGCCTCACCGTGTCTCGCAACCGAACCATCGGATTGTTCGTACTCGTCACACTCCTGTTCGGCTCCGGGTTCCCAGCTGTGAAGACCGGCTTGGCGTTCGTACCGCCACTGCTGTTCGCAGCGATGCGGAGCTACCTCGCCGCGGCACTCCTACTGATCTATGTCGGCGCGATGACGGAGTATTGGTATCCACGGTCGCGACGAGACATGACTGCTGTGCTCGCCGGGGGGTTGTTCCTGGTCGGCGGATCGGGTATCGGCTTCGTTGCCCAGCAGTTCATCACCGCCGGCGTCGCTGCGATCATCTTCAGTCTGTCACCCATCGTCACAGGGGTTCTCGCGTGGGGGCTCCTCCCGGCCGAGCGGATGAGTGGCCGTGACTACCTCGGTGTTCTCGTCGGGTTCGTCGGGATTGTGGTCGTCATCCGCCCGGACCCGGCGAACCTTCTCGATCCGGAGTTACTCGGAAAACTCCTGTTCTTCGTCGCCGTCATCATCGTCGCGCTCGGAACCGTTCTAATCCGGCGGAGCCAGACGCCAATGCCGATCCCGGCGCTTACTGGCTGGGCGATGGTGATCGGCGGGACCGTCCACGTCGTGTTCGCGATCGTTGTTGGCGAGTCGATTGCGAGCGTCCAACCAACGCCGCTGGCAGTGGCGATGGTGGTGTACGTCGCAGTCGCCATCGGCGTGTTTGGGCTCGTGCTGTACCTGATGCTGATGGGCGAGGTGGGCCCGGTGAAGGCGAACCTGACGACGTATCTCACCCCCATCGTCGCCCTGGCGATCGGGGTGGTCCTACTTGGCGAGCGCGTCCAGGTGCTGACGCTGGTCGGCTTCGGTATCATCATCGCTGGATTCGCGCTACTAGAGAGTCAAGAGATCAGCGCCGAACTCGTCAAGTACCGCAGCTTGTACCGGTGAAACCTTTGCATGAGGAAATGGGAATAGGTTGCTGCATACAGCCTCTATATTCAGCAGTCCATTCCTCTCAACAGTAGGGACATTCGCACTATTCATGCGAAACAGCGAGGTTTGGTTCCACGTTGTGAACGACACAGTTGATGACGAGTTCGCGGAACTGCTTCCACCACCGGCGTGACCGCACGAACGCACCGAACTTCTGTTTGACGGCCGCGTTGACTGTCTCGTTCATGTCCCGTTGATGGTCGAGATCGCCATACGGGCCCGCAGGGCCGCCTCCGCTTATACGTCTTTGGCGTAGCGCCCTATCGGTCTCGCTTCAGTTCCACCGACCCTCCTAGTCGGAGCTCGTCAGGCTGCGTCTGCGACGACGTCGCATATTATCGTCGTATTATTTGGGAATACGGCCACGGAAACGTTCATTTCGCTCGGCCGTGTGCGCCGCAGTATGTCAAACGTTACCATCCGAACGCTCCGGCCGCTCGAACAGTGGAGTTCGGCGCTCGCGTTCGCCGCCGGCGTCCTCTTTCTCGGACACGCGGTCGTCCGGGCGATAGAAGCGTTTTCCACCGCGTCCCCGCCGCCCGACGTGTTCGGACCGGCAGGGTACGTCGCCGCCGGGCTGGCGCTTCTGGGGTTGGTTCCCTCGCTCTCCGAGGAAGCTCCCATCTCGAGTCGGCTCGCCGCGATACTGTCGCTCGGTATCGTCACGGGGTGGACGCTGATCGCAGGTCTGACCTTCGGTGCGGCGGCCGGGCTACTCCCTCCGCCGGATACCGTGTTTCCGGCCGCCGTCTTCGCCGTCGCCATCCTGTCGACGCTTCTCGTCTATCTCGTCTTCGGGGCGGTGAGCCTCCGGACTGAGACCCACTCGCGAACGCTGGGACTTCTCCTGCTTGCTCCACCGGGCGTCTTGGTGTTCCTGCTGGTGGGCGGGGTGGTCCTCTCCGTCGCTCCGGAAGCAGGTGCCGTCGCCGTCGGAGGTGGGTTGGCGCTTAGCCACGCGGCGATCGGCGGGACGCTCTCCGTCGGACGCACGGATACCGACCGCGTGGCCCCATCCGCCGGGGCAACTCGGGAGTGACGGCCGATGGCGATCGACTCAACCGACCTGCCGATAGCGGCGATGGCCGGGGAGGCCGGCCCGCACGCGGCGGACGCGTTCGCGCTCCTCGCCGACGAGACACGTCTCGCCGTTCTGCTCGCCCTCTGGCAAGCGTACGACTCGGAGAACGACGACAACTCGCTCCGGTTCTCGGAGATCTTCGACCGCGTGGAGTACGACTCCCCTGGAAACCTCAACTACCACATGGAGAAGCTCGAGGGGCAGTTCCTGCGTCGGCGGGAGGACGGGAGCTACGAGATACGCACGACCGGGCTGAAGTTCGTCCGGTCGATCATCGCGGGGTCGGGCGTGGACGACGTGACGCTGGAGCCGACCGAGATCGACCAGCCGTGCCCGTTCTGTGACGCGACGACGACCATCGGCTACCGAGACGGGACGGTGACCCACGCCTGTACGTCGTGTCCGGGCGCCGCACCGGATGCCGACGCGGACGGGGCTTTGAGCGTCGTCCCGTTCGACCCCGCCGGGCTCCGGGAGCGGGCTGCCGAGGAGGTGTGGGCTGCGTCGGTCGTCGCGGCGCTTCGAGGGGCTCGGAGCATGTTCCAGCGCCTCTGCCCGGCGTGTTCCGGCGCCGTCGACGGCTGGTTCGACTGTCCCGACGAGGGGGAGACAGTATCCGAGAACCGCCGGCTGTCAGTTCCAGTCCGCGCGCACTTTCAGTGCCGCACCTGCCGGAAACACACCGTCGATCCTCCGCGGGGGCTCGCGCTCTTCCATCCCGCCGTCGTCTCCTTCTACGGCGACCACGACGTCTCGACGCGCGTCAGCGCCGACGACTTCCGGACGGTGAAGCGGTTTTACGCGTTGATGAACGGACACGACGTCGAACTCCTCTCGGCCGAGCCGACCCGGGTCGCGGTCACGGCCCGGCGTGGCGACGACGAACTCCGCGTGACGTTCGACGAGACGGTACGGGTCATCGACGCTAACTAGCTCACCGAACGGGTCGAGCAGCCGCGGTGGACGGTTCCGCCGCCGAATATGTCAACACGCGTATTATAGTGGCGTACAAAGAATGTTTTTCCACCACCGGTCAGCCTCTCCGGTGGCTCCCGGCCCGGAGACGAGCGGTCGGGGGTACCGGAGCGACAGCATGAGGAGATTCATCAGCGCGGAAGAAGACATCCGGTCGCACAGTTGCAGGAACGAGGACGGAACGCGATCCGAGGGGTGTCGTCGGCATGGCCCGTAATCGGCTCCGTAACGCGTTCGCACGGTGGGGGCCGGCAGCGTTCGTTATCGGGGGCATCGGCATACTCGGCACCAGCGTGGTCGGTTCGCTGGACGTGTCAGGAGCCATGCAGACACCGCCACGGCTCGCGATGGGTCCGCTGCTGTTCGGGCTCTGGTTCGTCTTCGTCGGCTTGCTCGGCTTCCATCGCCGTGTCGCCGACGCGTCGCCCCGGCTCGCGCGAGCCGGGTGGTGGACCGCCGGTGTCGCGTGGGGCATCTGGAGCGCCACCCTGCTGGCTGCACTCGCCATCGACCTTACCACCGAACGGACCTTGGCAAACCCCGGTAGCTGGGGGCCGCCGCTGTTGACGGTCGCGTTCATCCTCGCCCTGCTGGGGTTCCTGTGCTACGGGGTCGCCAGCGTCCGGACCGAACGGCCCTCCCGGGCGGTCGGCGTGCTGTTGTTGCTACCGGTCGTGGCGTTCTTCGGACAGGCAGCGTTGTTGGCCTCGAAGATACTGACGGGAGAGGTGGTCGCAGCCCTGCAACTCGCGTTCGGTGCGCTCGTCGCGGTCGCACTGATCGCAGTCGGGTATCGTCTCCGGGGGAGCCGGGGGGAGGTCACGACCGGGACGGCCGGAGCCGACACGACCACCTGACGCCGAGCGGGCCCCGACCCGTGCTCACTCGAGCGCGCTGCTCGCCGCTGCGACGCCCGCCTCGGGGTCCACGTCCGCGCCCTCGTCGGCCAACACCGCGCCGAACGCGGAGAGGAACCGGAGCACGTTCCCAGGCCGCGCGGAGTGGCCCATGCAGCCGACGCGGAAGATCTCGCCCGCGAGCGCGCCGAGCCCGCCGACGATTTCGATACCGTGCTCTTCGAGCAGCCGGTCGATGACGACGCCGTCGTCGACCCCCTCCGGAACCCGAACGGGGTTCAGGGTCGGCAGCCAGTGGTCGTCGTCGACGGCGAGCGGGACGCCCATCGCCTCCACGCCGGCCTTCAGCGCGCCGGCGACCCGCTCGTGACGGTCCCACATCGACTCGATACCTTCCTCCGTGACCATGCGCAGCGACTCCCGAAGCGCGTACATCGTCGATATCGGCCCGGTGTGGTGGTAGTTCCGTTCGTCGCCCCAGTATTCCCAGACGCCGTCGAGCTCGAGATACCACGAGCGGACGGGCGCCTCCCGGGTTCGGACCTTCTCGACGGCGCGCTGGTTGAACGTGATGGGGCTCGCGCCCGGCGGCGCCGAGAGACATTTCTGCGAGCCGGAGTAGACGACGTCGACGTCCCACGCGTCCGTGCGGAATCCGGTGCCACCGAGGGAGGCGACGGTGTCGGCGACGACGTAGGCGCCGTGCTCGTGGGCGATGTCGGTCAGTTCCGAGACCCGTGTCTGTCGGGTGCCCGTACTCGTCTCCCCGTGGACGAAGCCGAAGACGGTCGGCTCGTGGGTCTCGAACGCGTCGCGGACGGCCGCGGGGTCGAGCGGTTCACCCCACGGCGCGTCGACGGTGACGACCTCGCCACCGGCGCGCTCGACGATCTGTCCCATCCGCTCGCCGAAGTAGCCGTTCGAGGGGACAAGGGCGGTCTCACCGGGTTCGACGAGGTTGCCGAACGCCGTCTCCATCGCGGCGGAGCCGGTGCCCGAGACGGCGAAGGTGTGCTCGTTGTCGGTGCGGAACAGGTAGCGAAGCCCCGCCTGTACGTCGTCCATCACCTCGACGTAGTAGTCGTCGAGATAGCCGACGACCGGCGCGGTCATCGCTCGGTACACGCGCGGGTGGATGTCGCTCGGCCCCGGACCCATCAGGGTGCGGTCCGGCGGCGACAGCTCACCGATTTCGGGTGCGTCCATATCGACCCCACATCATGGACGGGCAAAACGCTTCCCGCGGCGTGTGAGTCGCTGCCGCGATAGCTCAAATCGGTGTTTGACCGACCGAAACGGGCTTTTTATCCGGTGGAGTACGGATTGCCGATGGGACTGTTGGGCTCTCGCGTCTTCGCCGACCCGGACCCTGACGAGCCGCGCGTACTCGACATCGAGGGGGCGGACGCCGAGCGGACGTTCGAAGCGCTCGGCTCCGAAACCGCCCGGGGCATTCTGCAGACGGTGTACGAGCAGCCACGGACGCCGCCGGAGATCCGCGGCGAGGTCGGCACCTCGCTACAGAACGTCCACTACCACCTCGAACGGCTGGAGTCCGCCTCGCTCATCGAGCCGGCGGGCACCGGCTACTCCGAGAAGGGCAACGAGATGACGGTGTACGCGCCGTGCAACGAGGCGCTCGTGCTGTTCGCGGGCAAGGAGCACGACCGCTCGCGGCTCGAGGGGCTGCTCGGCCGTGTTCTCGCGCTGTATCTGCTGCTCGCGACGGCGACCATCGCCATCGCGGTGGCGACCAGCCGGCAGGCCAAACGGAGCGCGGAGGCGTTCGCAGTCAGCACGGAGAGTACGGACCTCGGTAGCCGCGACGGGGGTGTGGAGGTCACCGACCAGCCAGCCCGCGAGACGCTCCCGGAACTACTCGTCGGGAGCCTGTCGGACCCGGCGGTCGCCTTCTTCCTCGGCGGGCTCGTCGTCATCGCCGGGATGGCCGCCGTCTGGTGGCTGCGCGGCTGAGTCAGGCGGGTGGCCCCTCGGACTCCTCTACGTCCTCCGCTGGGACCGCCTCGATGAGTCGAGAGATTTCCTGCGGGAGCGCCTGCTCGCCGGCCGCGGTCCGGACGGTCACCATCCCGAACGGCGCAATGTCGACCACTTCGAGCGGCTCGTTCGGCTCCACGCCGGCGTCGGCGAGATAGCGGAGCTCCTCGTCCCCCTGATGGCGGATGCGTCGGACGACGAGTTGGTCCCCCTCGTTCGCCGCCGAAAGCCGGACGGTGTCGTCCGCCTCCGGCAGTTCGAGTTCGCGGGTCGGAATCGGGTCGCCGTGCGGATCGGCGAGCGGGTGGCCAAGCGACTCCGCGATACGGTCGGTGAGTTCGTCGGAGACGTGGTGTTCGAGCCGGTCCGCCTCCTCGTGGACATCGGCCCAGTCGTAGTCGAGTGCCTCCGTCAGAAACGACTCCAACAGCCGGTGATGGCGGAGAATCTCCAGCGCGACGACCTCGCCCTCGTCGGTGAGCGTGACCCCCTTGTACTCCTCGCGATCGACGAGGCCGCGCTCCTCGAGCTTCTTTATCATGCTCGACACCGTGGGCGGGGTCACGTCGAGGTAGTCGGCGAGCGCCGAGGTGGAGACCCGTTCGTCGGTCTCGCTCTCGATGGCGTATATCGCCTTGATGTAGTCTTCCATCACGGCGCTGAGCATTTCTGCGACACCCTTCGATTGGTCCGGTGTTAGTTCTTCGGTCACTCGACACCCTCCGGTTCAGGGTCGGCGGGATCGACCGCCGATTCGTTGTGTGCCGTCGCGCCGGCGATTCCGAGCTTCGCAGCGACGACGGCACTCAGATACACTCCGACGGCGACGAGGACGATGACGCCACCGGCGGTCGCCTCGTAGGTGTACGCGAGACTGATACCCGCGAGAACCGCCACCTCGGCGAGCACGACCGACCACGCCAGCGCACTGCGGAACGACCGTGCGAGCTGTGTGGCGGCTGCCACCGGCACCACCAGCATCGCCGCGACGAGGATGACGCCCATGATCTGCATCGCTCCGACGACGACCAGCGCCGTCAGGACGACCATCATCCGGTTGTACCAGTCGACGGGGAGCCCGGCGACCTCGGCGGCCGTCTCGTCGAACGTGACGAACAACAGCTGCTTGTACGCGACCGCGACCGTTCCGACGATGAGGCCGAACAGCGCGAGCAGGATGGCCGCGTTCTCGACGGACACCGTCGAGAGGTTGCCGAACAGGTACTGATTCACGCCGACGGCGAGCCCCCCGGCGTTGATGGAGATGAGCACCGTCCCGAGCGCGAACCCGGTCGAGAGAACGATGGCCATCGACACGTCGTTGTACGCGTCCGTCACCTCGGAGATGACCTCGATGAGCAGCGCCGCGAGCATGGCGACGACGACGGCGGTGAGATACGGCGAGACGCCGAAGCCGCCGACCGCGTTGGCGAAGAGGCCGACCGCGACGCCGGCGAAGGCGGTGTGAGCGAGCGCGTCGCCGATGAGTGCGAGCTGCCGGTGGACGAGGAACGTACCGATGAGCGGCGCCATCACGCCGATGCAGATGCCGACGAGGAACGCCCGTTGCATGAACCCGAAGCTGAGCATCTCCACCCCGAGCCGGTCCGCGGCCGCCCCCACGACGGCCATCCACAGTTCGACGAGGACGGCGAGCTGATCGAACGGGGCGACGAGCGGGAGCGCAGCCACGGCGGTCACCGTGCCGTCACCTCCGCGAACGTCCCGGGGTCGGCACCGTAGGTGCGTGCGAGCGCGTCGCTTTCGACGAACTCGGCCGCGCTCCCGTCGAAGAACAGCTCCCGGTTGAGACACAGCACTCGCTCGGCGTTGTTCGCCACTGCGCCGAGGTCGTGTTCGACCAGGAAGACGGTGATTCCCTCGTCGTTGAGTGACTGCACGAGGTCGTAGAACGCCGCGACGGACTCCACGTCGACGCCGACCGTGGGCTCGTCGAGCACGAGCAGGTCGGCGTCGGTGGCCAACGCCCGGGCGATGAAGGCCCGCTGGCGCTGCCCGCCCGACAGCTGGGTAATCCGGCGGTCGGCGTATGCGGTCATCCCGACGCGGTCCAGCGCCTCGTCGACGGCGCGCCTGTCGTCGGCGCGGAGTCGTCCGAAGCCGACGTGGGCGAACCGGCCCATCGTCACCACTTCGCGAACGGTGATGGGCATGGATTTCGCGGCCGCGGCGTGCTGTGCGACGTGGCCGATGCGCTCGCCGTCCTCGAAGTCCGTCGCCGGTTGGCCGAACAGACGCGCCGCGCCCGAATCTGGGTCGAGCAGCCCGAGCCCGATCTTCAAAAGCGTCGACTTGCCGGAGCCGTTCGGGCCGACGAGGGCGGCGAACTCACCGCGCTCGATGGTGAAGCTCACGTCCTCGACGACCGGCGTCGACGTGTAGCCGAAGGTGACGTCCTCGAAGGCGAGCAGTTCCTCGCCCTCACCCTTGCCCGCGGCCGCGGCGTCCCCGGTCGTTCCGGTCCCGCGGCTCATTCGAAGTTCCTCCACTGTTCGACCCACCCGTCGGTCGGGGCGGCTTCTTCGGGACGCTTGTTCCCGAGCACGATTTCGAAGGTCGGCATGTTGATGTTGTACGCGATCTCCTCGTACCCCCACCCCTGTTCGACCCAGTTCTCGCGAACGCCGGCGTATGGGGTAACCGGGAAGTACGCCTCCACGTCGGTCTCGGCGAGGAGCTGCTCGGCGGGGCGCCGCGTCTCGAAGACGCCCGCGCCGATGTAGCGGATGTCGTTCTCGTCGATGACGCGCTTCGCGTCGACGATGTCGCTCGGCTTCACGTCGCCGCTTGCCGCGAGGTTCGTCACCAGCGGGCGCATCCGGACGCCGTAGCGGACGCCGATGTACTGGAAGGCGTTGTGCGCCGCGAGCTGGACCACGTCACGGTCCGCCGCATCGAAGATCGCCCGGTAGTCGGCGTCGATCCGGTCGAGCACGTCGGATTTGAACGACGCGGCGTTTTCGCGGAACGTGTCCTCGTGGTCCGGGAGGAATTCGACGAACCCCTCGGTGATGTTGTCGACCGACCGCTTCGCACGCCGGGGGTCGAGCCAGAAGTGGGGGTCCTTCCCCCGGCCGCTCCCGACCCCCTCCTCGTCGGGGTCGAGGCTGGCGGCGAGTTCGACCAACTCGATCCCCTCACGGACGTTGATGAGCCGGGTGTCGGCGTCGTCGTCCTTCACGGTCTGGATGGCGCGGTCCGCCCACGGCTGGAAATCCGGCCCGACGTGGACGAACGCGTCCGCCTCGATGATGCGGCGCGTGATCGAGGCGTTCGGCTCCCACCCGTGGCCGTGGAGGCCGGTCGGCACGAGGTTCTCCACGCGCAGGGGCGTCCCGTCGGCGATCTTTCGTGCGAAATCGTAGAAACTGAAGAAGGAGACGACCGCGACGGGGCCATCGCTGTCCTCGCCACCGTCGTTGCTGCCGCCCAGTGCGGTACAGCCAGCCGTGCCGGCGAGTGCGGCCGTACCGGCGGCCCGCAGTACGTTCCGTCGCGACCAGGTCTCGGCTGCGTCGGTGTGGCATCTCATGATAGGTCCTCGGTATCCAATATTAGACTACTCTAATCTTTTGTTTAGCACCAAAGAACAAATACCTTCCCGTTCCGGTACTCTCGCGGTGGGGGGCGCATGGAAACGGTTTTTCGCGGTGCGCACGGAGTACCAATATGAACGTCCGAGCCGTCGCGGAACTGTCACCCGACGAGCGCACAGCGCTGTTCGACCGGGACGCCGGCGTCGCCGACGCCCGAGGGACGGCCCGCGACATCGTCGACCGGGTCCGCGACGAGGGTGACGTCGCGCTCCGCGAGTTCGCCGAGGAGTTCGACGGCGTCACCGTCGGCAACATCGATATCAGCGACGAGCCGGCCCGCGCCGCCGAGCGGCTCGACGACGAGTTGCTCGCGCATATCGAACGGGCCGCCGAGAACGTGCGCGCGTTCCACGAGGCACAGCTCCCCGACGGCTGGACACGCGAGTTCGACGGCCGGGAGCTTGGGCGGCGCTACCGCCCGCTCGAGCGCGTCGGCGCGTACGTGCCCGGCGGCACCGCAGCGTACCCCTCGTCGGCGCTCATGACCGTCGTCCCCGCGAAAGCGGCCGGTGTCGACCACGTCGCCGTCGCGACGCCGCCCGCCGACAAACTGAACGACGCGACGCTCGCGGCGATCCACGTCGCCGGCGCGGACGCCGTGTATCAGGTCGGCGGCGCACAGGCGGTCGCCGCGCTCGCGTACGGGACGGAGACGGTCGACCGCGTCCAGAAGGTCGTCGGACCGGGCAACCGCTTCGTCACGGCCGCGAAGGCCGCGGTGCGGGAGGACTGCGAGATCGACTTCCTCGCCGGCCCGAGTGAGGTCCTCGTGCTCGCTGACGACACGGCCGATCCGGCGCTCGTTGCCGCCGACCTCCTCGCGCAGGCGGAACACGACCCGAACTCCTCGGTCGTCGCCGTCACGCCCGACGAAGGGCTGGCCGAGGCCGTCGCCGACGCCTGCGACCGACAGGTCACGGAGCGCGAGCGCGCCGACGTCATCGAGGAGGCGCTCGCGAACGAGGCCTCCGGCGTGTTCACGACCCGGTCGATGTCCGAGGCTGTCCTGTTCGCCGCGGAGTACGCCGCCGAACACCTCTCCATTCAGGCCGAGAACGACGAGGAGCTGCTCGACCGGGTCGGCGCGGGCGGGAGCGTCTTCCTCGGCCCGTACTCGCCGGTCGCCGCCGGGGACTACGCCGCCGGGCCGAACCACGTCCTCCCCACGGGCGGGCTCGCGAAGACGACCGGTGGGCTCTCGGTCGACCACTTCCTCGTCCCGCAGACGGTCCAGCGGCTCGACCGCGACGCGCTCGACGGCATCGCCGACACCGTCACGGCGCTGGCCGAGGCCGAGGGACTCGAAGCTCACGCGGAGAGCGTCCGCAAGCGGTTCGACGAGGGATAGGGTGTCGCTGCTCGCCTCGGGTCCGGTCCGCGCCGGTCTTTTCTTCGCCGCCGCGTTCGCGCTCGCGACCCTGCTCGGTGCCGCGACGGGCGACCTCCGGCTGGGTGCCACGGCCGGCGTCGCGGCCGGCCTCGTCATGGCCGCGTTCGGACTGCTGTTCGTCCGGCCGGCCGACGACGGGGGCGAGTGAAAGCGTTCCGGCTACGGCGCGCGGCTGTGAACCGCCTCGGGGTCAAGCCCTGAGGCTTCCCGTGGTTTAGCCGTAGAAACTCACAGTAACGATCGGAGCCGGTCGAGTAATCCGCCGCCGTTCGATTCCGTATCTGGTCCCGCTTCTGACTCCGAACTCGGGTTCTCACCCGCCGTGTTCGTCGAGACTGCCGATCGGTCGTCATCCCGCGCTCGCGTTTCTTGACCCGGCGCTTGCACCGATGGGACCGCCCCCGACTCGTCGGACGACCGTGTGTTGGATCTGTTCCGTAGGCTTCGAATGGTTTCGTCTTGACTCTCGATGACTTCCGCGTACTCCTGTATTTTGTCTCGCAAGAGCGTGTTCTCCTTCCGAAGCCGCCGCAGTTCCCTCTCGGGGGCGTTCTCGTCCGAACTCGTCGTATCCGATTCGCTCACGGAGAGTGCATCCCCGGGGGTCGGAAACGCCTCAGCGGACGTCGCTTCTCCGTCCCCGGCACCCGGTTCGTACATCTCATCGGTAACGGCGATCGCTCGCTCGATCGTCTTCTCTCCGTAGGTACTCCCGTCGGCGAAGTGCTGTTCGTCCCATTTGTCACGCAGCAACCCGGACGAGCGGAACAGCCGGTCTATCCGTGCGTGGTCGCAGCCGGTCCAGAAGGCGAGGAGACAACACAGCGCCATGTCCGCCTCCGATTGGCTCGGATAGCCTGCCGTGGAACCACGCCACAGTCTGGCGAACTTCGCACCGTTCTCGGCCGCCTTGGCACGGTCGATCAGTTCGGTATCGCTGATCGACGAACTCGAGTTTTGGTCCGTGGACGCGTCTGTGGCTTGCTCGTCCGTGGATGGGTCCTCGGTTCGTTCCCTCGGTCCGGCCGCAAGGTGATCGCCATGGATCTCCTCGAGTTCGGCCGTGCGCCGCCTGATGTCCGGTGGTGTCCCCAAAACCCGGTCGCCAGTGACCGTGAAGTAGCGACTCGCCTCGTACATCTCGATATCGCCGTGTCGGTTTCGGCCGGCAGGGAGCTCACCGATCGCGATGACGTGAAAGCCCGTCCCAGACGGTGAGACCTCGGTGTACGAGTCGAGCGTCTCGATGATCTCGGCGGCCCGTTCGCTCTGGTTGCCGGTTTCTGGCGTTCGGCAGTTGTCGAGATCGACACCGACGAAAGGGCCGTTCTCGGTGAACACGAACCCGATTCCCGAAACGGTCCCGTTCTCGACCTTGTCGACTGCAGTCCGGAAGCTCGCCCACGTGTCCGGGTCCGTCGTCGAGGCGAACTGCCCGTTTCGCGGGTCGATCGGCTTTTTTGTCGTCTTTCCGTTCCGCTCCCCCGTCGTCCAGCAGATCCACCGGTCGTGAGCCTTCAACCGCTCCGGTACCCCGGCGTAGCGTGAATCGCCCCGACCGGTTTCGAACTCGGGCTCCCCGCTGGATCCCGAGTCAGTCTCCTGATCGGCGTCGGTGTCACTCACGCTGGGTCCCCTCCGAGACAGTCGAGCCGGGCATTCGGATCCGGGAGTCAGCGCCGATCAGGCGCTCCTTCTTGTTCGTCTGGTTCTTCTTTCCCTGTAGCCGTGAACGATCGACGGTGTCCGTCCCGCGTGTCATCTCCGGCGTGGTATCGAGCGCAGTGGCCAGCCCCGCCACGAGCTGTTCGGTGTCGAGCCCGTCCGCTAGTCGGCGGGCGATCGTTTCTTCGTCCAGCGAGCAGCGGTCGACCACGCGCTCGAAGCACGTACGATCGGCCGCGAGCTCGAGCAGTCGCGTCCGCTCGGCCGCTGTCGCGACCGTTGCCGGCTGGGCCGTGCCGACAGCGTCGCCATCGATCTCGTCGATGAGATACCGCTCGAATGGTCGGGTCACGATCGTGAGTGGGTAATCCCCGCGTTCGTCGACACGGACGAGCGCCTCGCTGTAGCCGGTTGTCTCGCTACCGGCGGTCGCGTTCCGGACGAACCAGCGCTGGTCCTCGGAGAGGCCACATCTGTCTGCCGTCCCGTCGTCCAACTCCGGTTCGCGGTGGTGGATCTTGATCGGACACATGCCCGCGATTTCTTCGGCCGCCTCGTTGTCGTAGAACTCATGCAGCGTTTGGGAGAGGAGCACGAGCCGGAGCGCAGCGTGGCGCTGGTGGCGGGCGATCTGGTTCAGGAATGCGAGGTTCGATGCGTCCGCACACAAGTAATGCGCCTCGTCGACGACGATCTCCACGCGGTCGTCGGTCCGCTTCGCCTGCTGGTAGAGCTGTCCCAACAACAGTTGCATGAGGAAGCTCTGCTTCCCGAGGCCGTCGCTCGTCCCTTCGATCTCCTGCAAGTCGATGTAAACAAGCCGTTCGTCACCCTCGAAGAACGTCGTCTCCGTTCGTTCCGCGAGGCCGGCGTACACCGAGCCTGACCTGAACGGCTCCAGCGCGATCGCGAGATCGGCTGCGTATCCCGCGATCCGGTCTGCAACCATCGTGTCGCCCGTCCCGTCGCCGATGAGGCCGTGTCGCTCCGGATGTTTGCTCAGGTCATCGATGACCTCGAGGAGGTCGGCCAGCGTCGGCGAGTTCTCCGGCGTGTGTGTCGACGGGTCGTCGGGGTCGATCGCCGACTCCGCATAGATCCGGTCGATTGCGTACGTGATGATCCCGGAGTGTGTGTCGAGATCGGCACCGCGTGCAGTGAGGAAGTTCTCGATGAGTGCGAACACTTCCTCCTTCTTCGCACTGACGGGCTCCATCTCCCACGCGGTGTCGCGCATCCGTTCCCCCGGCGGATGCAGCGCACACGGGTTGATCGACGTCGCATCGGCGACGCTCAGCTCCGTCGCCCCGAGCGCGCGGGCCATCCCGCGCATATCACCGACGGGATCGACGATGACCTGCTGGACGTCATCGTGCTGAGCGAGGGTCCGGAGACACCGAGCCTGTGTCCCGTGTGTTTTCCCCCCACCGGGTGTTCCGGTGACGAGTTCGGAGTGACCGGTTTCCAGCGCCCAGGGATCGATCCGAACCGTCGACGTGTTGTGGCCGTGACGGCCGTATTCGACGCCGTCCTCCATCCGGAGGTAGTTCGACGAGAACGGAAACAGCGCGCCGACGGCATCACCCGTCATCACCGAACAGCGGTCCGACCCGAGCTCGTTACGGCCGATCGGCGAGACGGTCGCGAGCCCCGCTTCCGGGCGGTGTGTTACCCGCTTCGGGAGGCAGTTCGCCGGCGCATCGCGAAGGAGTGCTTCCAGCGCCCGCGTTCGACGCCGAAGCGTCTCACGTGAAGGTGCGGTCAGCCGCACGAACGCGCCGACGCGGTAGAGGCCGGTCGCGTTCTTTCTGATAAGCTCGCGGATCCGTCGCGCACGACCGATCTCGTCGTCTGTGTCCGCGGCATGGAACTGATCGCCGTCGTCGCGCGTCGTCTGGAGGGTGCTGATCCAATCGGCGACGGCGTCCGTCGCCCGGTCGCGATCGATCGGGTCGATATGGATCGAGAGGTCAGCACACAGCTCCGTGTCGAGGAGGAGTCGCTCGAACAGCCCGTTCGACGGGAACTCGGGGAACCGCTCAATCCAGAACGTCCGCGCGTACTGCTCCCCGTCGATGGCGGCCGTCTCCGACTCCCAAGAGACGTGTGCTGGCGCGACGGCAGCACGGTCGTCAGCCCCCAGCGCCGTGACGCCCGGCTCATCGGGGCCGCTAGCGGTTTCGGTTGAACTCGGCTCGCCGCTCCGATTGGATTCTTCACTCTCAGTAGCCAACCCGGCGGCAGTATCCCCTGTCCAGTAGTCGTGTATTATGCTGGCGAGTTCGCGCGGCTCGACCGTCGTTGCCGAACAACGCGGCATCTCCGCAACGCCACGGCTGACCGCTTCGAGTCGTTCACCGAGGAGTCGCCGCTTGGTGTCGAGCGCGGGGAGCGGCTCTCCGTCCGTGCGCGAGTCGTCGGCTGACCCGAGCAGGTTGCGTATCCACGACCGCAAACCGCTACGTGAGCGCTCGATGTCGGCGTCCTCTACGGCAGCCACCGCTTCGTCGTCGACCGCGACGATGGCGTAGTACCGGCGGTGCATCTCGGTATCGGGACCGTCCGCGCCCGTCCGTGCGTCCGTTCCCGTGTCCGTCGGTAGACGATCCCGGAGCTGCTCGAGCCGACGGGAGATCAGCCCACGGAGCAGTGGCGTGTCGCGTACGTCCTCGTCGGAGAGTCGGCTCGCTAGTGCGTCGCGACGTGACTGCTCGTCGGTCGGTGTCGTCGTGACGAACAGTTGCAGGTCGAACTCGACGCTGCTGTCGACGAGCTTTGCAAACCCGCGAGCCGCAGCGTTCCAAGCTTCGTCATCCCGGAGGGCCATGTTCGCTGGCGAGATCTCGACTGCGCCAACGAGTGCGTCGTCTTCCCGCTCGACGCCGTACGGATGGGTCCCGTGGAGCCGCGACAGCGAGCGCGAATCCTCTCGACTCGGAGGCGCCTCATCGGTGTCGACGGGATCCGACGAATCCTGGCGGAGCCGTGCCGTCGATGGGTGGAGCAGCCACCCGAGTCTGATCGCGAGCCACTCGCCGAGTCGATGGTGGTCGGGGGCGCGCCACGCGGCGACGAGCACGAACGCCTCCACGAGGCCGATCACGCCGATGAGTGGAAGCAGGAGCCTAGACGGGGTGAACGGCATCCCGAGGAGGCCCAACCCGAGCAGGGGCGGCAGCGCCAACAGCAACAGTTCACCGGCCGTGTAGCCGCGCCAGAACGCCGTCGACCGTCCGAGCGTCCGGTGGATTCGCCGGGTGTTCGCTGCGTTCGTCGTCGGATCGTCGGTAGTCGATGTGGGTCCGGTCATGTGTTTACCAGCGGGAAATCTTGCGTCGCGTTTCGCGGACGGCTCCCGTGATCCCGTCCCGTGCATAGCTTCCGGCCCGTGCGGCGTCCCGGCGGAGTTCCGAGCCGACGCTTCCGTCCGGGTCCGCGTGGGCGGTTCGATACTCGCTGAGCCGATGCTTCCCGCGTGTTACCTGCTCGCTCGAGTGAGTTGCGGCAGTACGACCCCGCCGGCCAACACGGTGTGCCGTCGAGTCGCCGCTCCACAGTTCCTCGTCGCCGTCCGCGTTGATCGCGGGTCGTTGTGTCAGCCCGCGGTGGACGTTGCGAGCGCCGCGTACGGTGTCGCCGGTGTGCCGTTTGGCCGCTCGGGCTGCGGCCGGCGAGTTCTGTGCGACCGACTCGGCTGACCGTGCCGACCGGTTCGATAGCCGATCGATCCGCCGGTGGCTCCACAGGACGGTCGCCGCCGATGCGGCCATCGCTGCCGGGAGCAGCGCGGCGCTCGCGAGCACGCCGAACAGGCCACCGAACCCGAAGTTGAACTCGGCTGCGACGGCGATCCGCAGCAGGAACGCGGCGGGAAGCCCGGCGATCAACAGGCCCGGATACATCGCTGCCGTCCGGCGGGCGATCGCTGCGAGCGGCGTGAGCGGCCAGGTATCCAGCGCCCACGCCGCTGCCAGCAGTGGCATCGTCAGCGTCAAGACGATCAGTCCGAGCCATCTGACCGCATACGCGACCGCGGCAAGCAGGACGAGCGTCGACTCGATCGCATACACGACCAGCACCAGGACGGCGCCGCCACTGCCGATCGTTAGCGCGTCGTCGAGGTTTTCGACGAGCGCACCCGTCGACGAGTCGCCTCCCGTAGCGATGACGACGCCGATAGCGTCGAACAGTTGGAGCGCGCCCGAGGCCAACGGGAACCAGAGGAACAGTGCCGCGGTCGCGATTCCGATACGACCCAGGAGTCGACGCGTCGTCGTCTTGGGCGTGCCGCCTGTGCGGACCCCTACATATGCGAACGCGAGGAAGATCGACGCAGCGCTCAACGGGACGACGAACCGGAGGTACACCTGTTCGTAAAGTGCAGTCCACGGCTGGTTCGCGGGCGTCCCAAACACGAACCACCCGTCATCGGTCGTTGGTGCCGGCGTTCCAACGATCGGCTTCAGCAGGGTCGAGAGGAGTCCGCTGATGAGTTCGACAAGGCCGTCGGCGAGTTGCCCGAGTGCCCACTCGAAGAACCCGCGAAGGTCGATGTCTACCACGCCGCCGCCGTCCGAGGACGGTACGGGTGGCGACGTGGCGTTCGACCGCCCCCCTTCCGATGGTGTCGACCCGTCGGCGTCAGAACGTGCTGCACCCGTGCCCGTGTCTTGGTTGCTCGACTCCGACTCGGAGTGTGGGGTGGACGTGTCTTGAGGCGACGGGGATGACGACTCTCCGGTGGCACCGGTGGTTCCTGTTTCTGTTCCCGTTCCTGTCTCCGCTCCCGTTCCCGTTTCTCCACCCATCCCTGGGCCTGTTCCTCCTTGCGATGGCCCCGGCGGTGCGATCGGACCGGCATCCTCCGGGTGTGGACCGAGCGCTGCGCTACTGGTACCGAGTGCCGTGAGCGCGACGGCCACGCACACGACGATGAGTGCGAGTCTGAGGGTACGACGGCGGGCCTCGTTCCGCGATAACGCATCCATGTCACTCATCGCGGCCGATCAGAACGGCTGCACACACTCGGAGAAGCCGAACCCGAGCTGGCTTCCGAACTTGTCGATCAGCTCGGGTGCGGCGAGTGCGAGTAGGACGATCCCGAAGCCGACGCCGGCCATCAGGACCTGTTCGCGGGCGTCGTCCTTGCGCTGTGGTCGGCCGCCCGCCCGCATGTAGTTGACACCGCCGCGGATGATGTAGAACAGCGTCACCGGGAGGCCGAGGCCGGCGATCGCACCGAACACCATATCGATGCCGCGTTCGACGACCGTATCACAGTACACGGAGCCGACGCTCTCCTGTGCGCTTGCCGGTTCGACAGCGACGAGCATGAGGAGTGCGACGAACATGGCTGCCGTCGGAAGTCGTGACGACCGCATCCACTGACGGGCGTGTTCGACACGGCTGTGGAGTGGTTGTCGGTGGCGGGTTGTGTTCGGGCTCTCGCCGTCGGGCGATTCGGTTCTGGGCGTAGCTCCGGACGATTCGGCGTGGAGATTGGCGTCGGGTTCCATCGGTCGACAGTGCCGTGTGCCCTCGTTTTCCGATTTAAACCTCAGGACGGCCCGTTTGGCCAGCGTCGACAGTGCTCACCCCCTCACGTTCCATAGGCCCTCTTTTTTCTCATCCGTCCGAAGCGTAGGCTGAGCCGTGTGTATGTCCTCGGAGACGCGCTCCATCGCGATACGTTCGGTACTGCGGCAGACAGATGATGCTGGACCTATGGATGTCAGGCCTCCAACCGGGTCGTATAGTCTCGGCCGGCAGTTTCCGAGCACTCGGCGTTTGTAACCACGCTACCATCACTCCGCACCCCCCGAGAAGGGAGGCTACCGCCAGCGGTCGTAGTACCGCCGGATAACGAAGCTACTCATCCCGCTAACTAACAGGTCTCCTTGATACGGATACTCCGTCCAGACGCGGGGCGTGGCCGTGCCGGTACTGTTTTTATCTCCGTTCGGTCGTGGCGATGGCGTCGACGTGGGACGCTTACCGACGGTTCCTGCCGATATTCCGATAATATTCCCATCAAGCGTTGCAAGCGGCGAACCGCTGTTCCCGCTCTCCATCGGGATTTCGGCGGTAATCCTTCCACCGCGACCGGAGCGGGCGTACCGACCGAGAGCGATCATCCAATCGTCGAATCCGGTTGGGTGGCCCACCTGTACGAGCGGTTGTGCTCTCGTGAGTTCATCCGAATCGCCAAGGCTGACCGTCGCCGGTGGGGAGACATCAACGTTGAGGAGTGCGAGATCGACGCGATAGCCATCGTCATCGCTCCCATATCGTGAACCGACGATCTCCGCCTGTGCTTCGGTGTCGTCCCAAGTCCGAATCTGAACCGTCGTTTCGCGATTGCCATTTGCCGTGTCGACGACGTGAGCGTTGGTGAAAACGTGGTTCTCATCGATGAACCAGCCTGTCCCGCCGGAGACTCCTTTACTATCACCAAAGGCGGACACCTCGACGACAGCCCGTCTCAGCTCGGCCCCCACACGACCAGCACGATCACGGACCTCATCGGAGAATTCTCGGTCCCCGTGATATCCGTACATCGTCCGTGTTTCCGTCGAGTCGTCTCTCGGTGCGTCAGGCACGGTGAACGAACACCCGCTACCGACGCTTGCTGCAGCGGTGGTGATACTGACGAGGAATCGACGCCGTGAAGGGGTGACCATGCCGTCGGTGTCCGCGGAATTGTATATAAACCTGAGGCGAGGTACCTAAGGAGATTATTCAGGGACAGGAGTGTCTTGTCTGAAGCTATGCGGACTCGATACTCCGGAATTCATCCCGACGAGCCCGCAGCGTATTCGCTGAGACGCCGACAACGTCGCTCATCTCTGTCTGTGGTATTTCAGCAACACCGCACATTTCGGAAATCGCAACGAGAAGTGCTCCACCCGCGATGCCTGCCGGATTGGCACCGTGGGGGACCCTCGCGGTCGGTGCAGTATCGATGAGTTGCCGTGCTCGCCGTTCGACCGACGCGTCAAGCCCGAGCTCCGAGCAGATGGCTGGAAGGAATGTGTCCGGCTCGCGCGGCGGCGCCGGCAGGCCGAGTTCCCGATTGAGCACTTGGTAGCCGTTTTTCACTCGAGACCGGTCGATCTGTGTGAGCTGGTTCACGTCGGCGAGCGTTTCCGGGCGTCCGTGACATCGGCAGGCGCCGTAGACGGCTCCGGCGGCGATCGCCTCGACTGATCGCCCCTTGAGCAGCTCTTCGGATTGTGCTCGCCTGAATAGACGTGCCGCCTGATTACGGAGGTCGTTACCGAGTCCGAGTGCGGCAGTGAGTCGCCTGATCTCCATCATGGCGAGTGCCAGATTTTGCTCACTGGTCGTGCTCCTGAGCGCCCGTCCGTGTTCACGACGAAGTCGCCTGAGTTGGCGACGCTTCCGATCCGATAGTGGGTTCCCGTTCGCATCGCTGCGATCGGTACCGATCTTCGTCGAGAGCCCTCGATCGTGTCGAGCCGGCGTCAGCGGCGCGCCTGTTCGTCTCTGGTCGTCTCTGTCCTCGAAGCTTCGCCACTCTGGACCATGGTCGATCTGCTCCGATTCCACCACCAGCCCACACTGCTCGCAGGTTCGCTCATGGCCGGTCGACACCACGCGACCACCGCATTCATCACAGGTCGTGAGGTCGTTGTCAGTTCGCTTCTGTGCGTCTCTCGTCGTCGGGCGTTGGTGACTCACTCAAATCACGAGGCACGCATCCGTGCGCCCCTCACCCGTCAGGGGCACACAAACCGGCTGTCGCTACGAGTGTCCCAACAGGATCGGAGGAGGACGGCGTGACGGGTGACTGAAGAGATCGCTATTCCAAGAGGGAGAGGAGGGTCGTTGATGTCACTAAACGTTCAGAATGAGTCTCCCCTGATTCTCAGCTGCTACACCGTTCGGTAGCCCCCTTTCGACGGATCGGCTTCAACGAAACCCTCAGAAACGGATACGATTTGTCTGCTGAATATAGAGGCTGTATGCAGCACCAACTGAGGTGTGCTACTCGATCAGATTACGTTCGATAGGGATGGCGTAGTCACCGTGGCGAGTTTTATCAGGTACAGAAGATGTCACGGGAGTCGTGCTGCATACAGCGCGCATAGTTAGCAAGTAAGAGTGCTCTGACGGGCTCTGCCGTTTGGAACGAAGACTGTGACTACCCTCGCATCAAATTCATCACTTCGTCGGCGACGTCCGGTTCGACAGCAATGACGTAGCGGCTGCCGGGTGTCAGCGTTGTGTCGGGGCGGGCAATCCGGTGGCCGTCGTCGTCAGAGATTATCAACGTCCCCGCAGGAAAGCGCACATCGGTCAGTTGCTTTCCGGCGGCCGGGGCACCCTCAGCAACGCGAACGAGCATGATGTCGAGGGTGCCCGTCACGTCCGCCAGCGTCTGGACGTCGCCACCGACGATTTCGTTCGCCGCCACTTGGGCGCCGGCTCGCTCGGGAAAGAGGACCGCGTCCACAAATCGCGTATAGGCCTTGCCAGCCGCGCGGTCGATGCGCGCTACGGTTCGGATATCGGGATTGAGCTCCGAAGCGGCTAGACAGACCGCGAGGTTCAGCCCTGTTTCACCCGTGAGGGCCGCGATCACGTCGGCTCGCTCGATGTCTGCCTGTTCGATGATGTCGGGATTTGTCGCATCACCCTGGATGACCGTCGCTATCCACTCGTCAGCGATTTCCGAGACGATCCGTTCGTCGCGTTCAATAATTGTCACATCGTGGCCACGGTTCGCAAGTATCTCCGCTGTCTGGAAGCCGACGCGCCCACCGCCTGCGATGATGGTGTCGAGATTGCTGGTCATGGTTCAGTCTTCAGCCTCCGGTGTGATTTCGGTATCGGTCGTCGTCGGGCTGCGTTCCGGCGGCGCTCGCAGCCGCTCAAGTGCGAAATAAACGAGGCCCCCAAGCAGGATCCACGCCACGCTGAGCGCTAGGGCAAGCGGGTCGGTCCGGATCAGGTACTCCACAAGCACCCCGGCCAGAAGCAGGTTGAGAGCGATACCGAGCAGCGCCGGAACCGGGTAGTAGGGCATCTCGTAGGGGCGGTTCATGTTCGGTCGCTCCCGACGGAGCCTGATCACCGCGACGTTGACGATAATGAACGACAGCAGAAAGAACAGGCTTGCCATATTCCCGGCGCTCTGTGTCGGGAGTGCCACTGAGCCGAGCATTACGACCGCGCTGGCGAGGATCGCAACGAATGGTGTCCCGTATTGGTGGTGGATCTGACCGAACGAGGGCAGCAACTGTCCCTCTCGACCCATCGAAAACGCCACTCGCGAGGAGGCGATGACGACCGCATTGAGGGCGGTCAGCGTCGAGAAAACTGCCCCGAAGACGATGAGCGCCCCGCCGTTCTGGATGATTGGTAGTCCGGTCGGCATGAACGATGTCGCCGCCGCGGCGATACCTGCCTCGCCGGCGTCGGCGAGCCCCTCTGCCCCGAGCGTCCCGACGGCGACGGTTACAACCGCCAAATAGACGATCACGGTCGCAATCAGACTCACGAAGATCGCTTTCGGGATGTTCTCACGGGGGTTCTCGACTTCCTCAGTGACGGTCGTGATGAGGTCGTAGCCCTCGAATGCGATGAACGTAAGCCCCATCGCCGGCAGGATTGCGGTAGCTCCGGATCCCTCGGGGAATAGCGGCTGGAACTCGGCCCCGGAGAACATCGGTGAGGCGAAACCAAAGGCTACGAACACGACCAGGATGCTCACCTTGATAATGGTGAAGATCGTTTCAGCGCTTCCACTGGCGGCCGTCGAGACCGCGTTGAGCGCCACCAGGCCGAGAACGGCAACGAACGCCAGCAGGAACGCGAGTGGTACTCCCACTTCAACGACCGGGACCACGACAGCCCCCACCTCGTCCGGCGGCGGAACGATCCCGTAGACGTGCAACAGTTCGAGAAAGTTCGGCGCGAAGCCGAGCGCGTACAGCCCCCCCGCGATCATATAGGCGAACCAGAGCATCCAGCCCATAATGAACGAGGAGAGATCCTCAAAGATCTCGCGAACGAAGGCGTATCCACCGCCACTTTTCGGGATCGAGGCGGCCAGCTCTGCATACGAGAGGCCGGTGAATGCGGTGACGACGCCGTTCAGCGCGAAGACGAGAATCGCGGCCGGGCCAGCGATTTCGGCGGCCAGCCCTGTCAGGACGAAGATGCCAGCCCCGATCATCGCCCCCATACCGATCATCGTCGCGTCGAGTAGCCCGAGATCGGCCTCCGGGGACCGGGTCTGGCTACCGCTCACTGCTCATACTCACCGGTTCGCTCGTCGGGTATCATACGGTTCGATGTTCTGTTAACCCATTTTAATAACCGGGGTAGAATCTTGTATGGTGAGAACCATGTCGGAATTTAGTAATCCTTTACAAGATTCCGCGGCACCCGGGGGTCCGCATCCAGTCGCTTTGGATCAAAATACGGTCGAAAACGGGACACCTAGAAAGACCAAACGCTGAACCAACCGAGTCGATCACAGAGTTTCTGACACCGGTGGGGATTGGGCAGAGCTGCTGACTACATCCTCTGTATCGGTCACGCCGCTATTGACAGCCGTTCGGTAGTTCGCTGGGCCACTGTTGCATAGAGTCTCTGTATCGAACAATCAGAGTCCGCGTAATACGACGACGAGATTGTGACTGATTCGCGTGCTGTATCGACCGAACCGATTAGCTCGAAAGCTAGTCGCTTGTGGACGGCTCGCGCCCTGTTTGCAGCACGACCGCTGAAACCTATCGACGATACAGGATCTCAGCAAATCGACTGATCGTACTCCCACTGAGCGTGGTGGTGGCGACAAAGCGTAATTAGGTTCTCGAGTCGGTTTGCTTCCTCGTGATTCACCTCACCGTCCTCACGGAACATGCGGAGTGGATTGAGATGGTGAACTTCGAGACTCTGTCCGTAGCGGTCAATATGCATCGAGTCGGTCATCTCACATCCCTCGGCTTGACACTCGTACTCGTCGCGTTCGAGTGCACGTCGCCGCTGTTGCGGCCAGTTCGAACCGTAGGAAATCTCTCCGTCGGTTGTATTCGCCCAACGCCTCCGTCGCGTCGGTGGTGCGTCATAGCCGGCCGCAGCGAGTGCGCGTTTCCAACTTCCGAACCGATTGCGATACGTCGTCACCGAAAACTCCCCTTCTCGTCGGTTATCCGCCCACCGCGGGACACGCCCCAGTTGGTCGGCGAGGTCATCGATCGCGGCGAGTAACTCGTCGGTCGGAATCTCTGACCGCAGTCTTGGTGGAAGGCCGGCCGCCCGGAGCGCGTCGTTCCAGCTCCCGAACAACCGCCGTGCAGTTTCGGGTGAGCAATCGCCTCGTGCTGCCATTTCATCGTTGGTTGGTGACTCGCCGAGCTCGTCTGCTAACCGCTGAATGGCGTCGATAACCTCCGACTTCGTGTAGCTGTTCGCCTCCTTGGGCTGATATGGTTCCAGGCCGGCTTGCCGAACCGCCGCTTCAAAGCTCTCGAACCGTTGCCGCACGACCGCGGCGCCGAACGAAGCTCGTTCGTTCGTCTCACGCGCACACGGTGCCCGACCGAGTCGGGTGGCGAGCGATCTGAGTTCGCGGATGATCTCTCGCTTGCTCACCCGGCTGGCATTGGAGCGTGTTTCGCTTACCGGCCGAAACCCAGCAGCGCGGACGCCGTCCGTCCACGAGCCGAACGCGCGGGCGACGGCATCGACTGAATAGTCGCCGTGTTCATCCATCTCTGCCTGCGTCGGGGTTCTGTCGAGCTGTCGAGCAAGTCGCTGGATTTCGGCGACGAGTTCGTCATCACTGATGCGGTGTCGGCTGTTCGGCGCTAAGCCGGCGGCACGGACGCCCTCGTTCCACGACCCGAATTCCTCGATGATCGTGTAGTGGGTGACTGCTCCGTGCTCATCCATTTCTGCTTGTGTCGGTGTCTTACCGAGCTGATCTGCGAGGGAGCGGATTGCGAGAAGCTTCTCTATCGGCGGAACGTACTGTTCGTGTTTCACCATGTGGCCGCCCTTCGCGGCCGCACTCGGGAACGATTCACCACAGCGATCGCATTCGTAGGTCGACTCTGAACTCATCCGTCTCCGGGGGTGTGCGTTGTGTCTGCGCCCCTCACCCGTCAGGGGCACATAAACCAGACCGCGGTGCGGTGAGATAGGCGGAGACTTATTCGATGTCTCCGAACCGGACGTCGTCGGGAGCGTCGACCGTCGCGACGAGCTGCTGTTTGAGGACGCGTCGTGCCGTCGCCTCGTCGACCACGCCACGGTCGAGGAGCTCACCGACGACGCGTTTCATGCCTGCAAACTGTCCCTGTGCGTAGCCGTCACCGACCGGTCTGTTGTCGTGCCAGCGAATCCGCCGCACTGCACCGTCGCCGACGGCCGATCGGGAGTCAACGGTCTCTGCTTCGTACTGTAGCCCAAACCAGCACGTCCGGTAGGCCGAGACCTCGAAGGCACGATCGACGACGTAGAACGCCTCGTGCATGAGGTAGTCGAGGTAATCGGTGAGGATTTTCTCGAGCGGGATATCGGTTGTCTGCGGCACCGGCTCGACGTCGGTCGAACCGCTCCCATCGATGTGATACCGCTCGCGGACGGCCTCGACTGGCTCGCCCGCGGTGAGTGCCTGATGGGTTTCACGTGCCCACTGCGACGGACACGTTCCACCGTACGGCGTTTCGTTGGTGATCCGGTTTCGGAGGCGGAGGTTACAGGCGCCCCAATGGCTGTAGTGGAGGTTGTACGATCCGTCCGACCGTTCGTATGCAACGAGTGCTCTGTGTCCCATCGAGTCTCGAGGGACGCTAGTGCGCCCCTCGCCCGTCAGGGGCTGATAAACACGATGGGACGGGCGTGGGGCCAACGTATTTGGCACTCGCAGGGGACGACCCACGTATCGCAGATGGCCGTCTTGGACGACCTCTCCGGCTTCGAGTTCGAGGACCTGATGGAGGACGTGTTCCGGACCCTCGGCTACGAGAACGTCCGCCAGGCCGAGAAGACGGCCGACGAAGGACGCGATATCCTGATGGAGGAGGTCGTCGACGGCGCTCGCCGGGCCGTCGTCGTCGAGTGTAAACACACGGCGTCGGTCGGCCGGCCCGTCGTCCAGAAACTGCATTCGGCCATCGCTACCTTCGAGTTCGACGGCCCGAAGCGCGGGATGGTCGTCACGACCGGCCGGTTCACGAACCCTGCTCAGGAGTACGCCGAGCGGCTTCAGGAGAACGACGATCCCTATCCGATCGAACTACTCGATGGGGAGGCCCTCCGGGAGATCGCCGACGAGATCGGGCTCGACCTCTACAACGGGCGCATCGAGATCCTCTGTGACGAGACGCTCCGGCCGTACGACGCGGCTGCAGGCGTCGATGCACCCGTCCGAGAGGCGCTCCGCGAGATCGAGAATATCGACGATGCCGAGCGGCCGGCGCCACATTCGCAGGTGACGTTCCGGCCGGTCGTCACGGTTACCGCCGACACGGACGCCGTCTTCGAGACCTCTGTGGGCGTGATCCACCGGATCAACGACCGGACGCGGTTCGTCGTCCACGCCGAACGCGGCCACCCGCAGATCGCCGACGAAGCTATCGGGACGCTGGTCACGGAGAACCTCCATGCGACGGTCGACCTTGACGTCGACCAGTTCGAAGAGGTCTTCGACGATGTCGAAGAACACCGATTCGGACAGACTCAAACGGAGTACAAAGAGTGGGCCATCGAGCAGCTGCAAGAGTACCACACGACGACGGTGACCTACACCGGCGACAACAACGTCACGTACAACAAGACCTGCGAGCCCAACCGCTCGGATATTTCGGTCCAATCGATCGAACCGGTATACCTCCCTGAGGTTCGACAGACAACCGAACTCCAAGCGTACACGTACCCCTACGAGTACTACGCGGCAGGGCCGTCGCGAGTGACGACCAAGGACGGCATCCATCGGTGCGTCCACTGCGAGACGAGCGGCGCCGACGAGACGTACACCTACTGTCCGAACTGCGGGGCGATCGCCTGTGAGAGCCACACCAAAACCGAACGGCTCGAAGGGAAGCCGGTCTGTACGGGCTGTGCGGTGACCGAACGGTTCGCGCTGAAGACGAAGTACTTCTACGACGAGGAGAACTTGGAGACGTTCCGCGAGGCGTACGCCGACATGCCGATTCACGAGAAGGCGATGGAGAACAGGTGGTTGGTCGGCGGCAGCGCGGTCACGGTGCTGTTGCTCTTCATCGGTCTCCTCGTCATCGGCGGTATCCTCTGAGCGGGTGCGGTACTCAGGCCGGTTCCGCGACTAGCTCTTCGAGCGCCTGCTCCAGCGGGCCGGCGAACTGCCAGCTGGCCTGCTCGAAGGCATTGTCGGTGGGGCCGTCCCAGCGCGGGAATGACGAGTGGCCGCTCACCTTGACCGTCCACTCGGCCGGCTCATCGAACGGATTCCGCGTCGGGAGTTCGACGACGTAGAGGTACTCCTCGTCATCGTGGATAGTGGAAACAACGATCGGCAGGTCGTACGTCGCCGCGAGTTCAGCTACGCCATCGCAGACGGTATCGATGAGTGTCGCTCGTTCGTACTCTGAAACGTCGTCGTCGCGGTAGAGGCTCGTGAGGTTCGGCAGACAGACGAGTTCGGTGTGTGGCGTGACTGATTGCAGGAGTTGTTGGCACAGGGTGTAGTGCTGGTAGGCAGTGAACGCTCGCGCGATCTGCAACCCGGAAAGCACGCGGTCGGCTCTAACCCCCTCGTAGAGTCGGTACGTGTTCGCGACGTTGCGACTGTCAATCCAGAATGACGGTCGCTCGGCGGTCATCCAATGGGTAACGAGCTCGTAGATGGCGGGCGATTTTGGCTCGGTGACCTGCAGACACGTGATGCCCGACGATGGCTCGGGAAGTGCTGTACCGCTGGGCGTTACTGACTGTGCCATACTTGTTGTTCATCGGTAATCGTGATAGCAACGAAGTGCCTGCTTCCGGGTTTCCGGAAACGTGTTTGGAACTGTGACGTGGCCAGAGGACGAGCTACGAATCGTCGTCAGGCGGTCGTTTCGAAAGACGGTCGAACCGATCTTGTGCGCGGGACTGTCTCGTCTCGGTTTCCTTGGGCTCGTACGCCCACTCCGTCACCTCATCATCGACGACCGTTGCGGACAGCACGGCGTTCGCATGCCGAGCAGCCTCCGGAAGCCGGTCAACGTCGAGTACCTGGTGACCGACCTCGGTGCCGTCCTGCTCGAAGAAGACCGTCGCGAGGTCGTCGTCTTCGTTGCCGACGGATTCGTCATCCGTGCGGAGGTCGACGTCGCCAAACGCCGGCAGCGGGGAGACGAGGACGGCATCGAGCGTCGCGTCGGTCACCTCGTGCGCGATGAACGTAAGCCAGCCGGTCCCGTCGAACGTGTCGATCTTCACCGGTGCCGCCACGACCGACCGCAGGATGTCGGGGTCGACTGGTTAGTGCACAAAGAGGACGTCCTCACCGACGATGCGAAGCGTGGGAACATTACTCGATAGCAGGTTACAGCAGGAGAGAGAATAAAAGACACTCACGCAAGCTCGCCCGTCATCGGGTCAACTGCATAGCCCCGGTACCGGTGCTGTGCTGTCCAGTAATGACCGGTATCGAGAGACCAACTCGTCGTTCACAGATGACGGGTCGATGCGGGATATCGCACAAGAATCATAGCACACGACGATGGCAAGATGCCTGCGTGGTAGCGGATTTAATCGAACTCTCATCCGAGCCATGGACAGTTCAGCGAACTGAATTCAAACAAGACCCCAAGAGAGATTTATATGGGTTTCGAAGAGTCTCATCAGAGACAACACCAGAATGCTGTTTTGCTCCAACTGTGGGTCACTTCTCACGAAACCCAAAGAGGCGTCGCACTGTAGCGAGTGTTCGGAGAAAATTCAGGGGACTGAGAAGCTTATTTCGACTGTAGAAGACGGTCTCACGGCCTTACAACAGGATATTGAATCCGTAGTTGACTACGAACACTTCCTGACGAGTTCTGAGCGAGCACCTCTTGAGGAAGATATCGATACCTTAGAAGAAGATTTCCAGGCTATTCGAAGGAAAACCCGAGTTTCAGGATTGAATGACGAAGACAGTGAACGAGTTGAAACACTCCAGTCGGAGTTTCAAGCAGCGATTGATCGATTCTCTGGGTATAATGAAGCCTTCGTCGACCAGCAAATTACGGCTCACGAGTCGTTGTTCACCGATATCGACGGTGATGGGACCGACCTGACCGAAGAGCAGTGCCGAGCAGTTGTCCGTAATGACGATGCGAATCAAGTAATCGCTGGCGCAGGGACTGGCAAGACACTGACGCTCACTCACCGTATCGCCTACTTAATCGAGTGTGGAGTCGACCCTGAGCGAATCGCAGCCATCACACTCACGAACAATGCGACCGATGAAATTGAGGCTCGACTTCGCACTCGCTTTGGTATCACGGACGTGAACGTTCGTACTATCCACAGCTTCGCAGGCAGCATTGCTCAGGACGCCACAGAGAATCACATTACTATTTTCAAAGATGATGACAAGCGGAACTATATCGAAGAAGAACTACGATTAGCCACCCGGGAGACTGATAGCGATCTGGCACATCACTACCGGCAGTTTCTCACACTTCGCGATTCGTCTGTCCCAATTCCCGAGTATTTCGAATCCGAACAGGAGTACATTGCCGCACGGGCCGAGCAGTCATACGAGACTATCGCGGGGGAGACAGTCGCCTCTCAGGCCGAGAAAGTAATCGGAGACTTCCTGTTCACACACGGCGTCACATATCAGTACGAAGCGATTGCTGACTGGGCTGAGACAGCACCAGACAAGCGCGCCTACAAACCGGATTTTTATTTGCCAGAATGCGACTGTTACATCGAACACTGGGGCATCGACGAGAATGGCGAAGTCGCACCCTGGTTTTCACAACCGAGTGAAAAGTATCGTGAAAAGCTCCTGTGGGGGCGCGACCAATTCGCGCAGTCGGAGTATGATCTGATTGACATATACGAATTCGAGGAGCAGGCCGGGCGACTAGAGCGGGCACTTGCTCATCGCCTGCAAACTCACGGCATCAGCCTTGACCCAATGTCGACAGATGAGCTCGTTGACTACGTGATTGAAGAATACGACTCGGAGCAAGCGATTATATCCAATTTGGTGAGTTTCGTTGATAATGCTAAGATTTTCAATATCTCTCCGGATGAGGCCCGTGCACGACTCCCTCCGGGAAATCCTCGTCTGCGTCACTTTGGTGAGTGTGGAGCGAGATTGTTGGAGTCTTACGAGAAGCATCTAGGGGAGGAGTATCAAGACTACACCGACATGATCTACAATGCAATCGAGGCGATTGAGTCCGATCCGACCGGGATTTTGGGCAGCCACGATCACATCCTTGTCGACGAGTTTCAAGATGTCTCTATCGGACAGATTCGTCTAATTAAACGGCTAACCAGCGGGGAAAACAGTGCTCGATTATTCTGTGTTGGCGACGACTGGCAGAGTATCTACGCTTTCCGGGGTGCTGTCGTACGGTACTTTATTGAGTTCGATGACCGGTTCGGACCCAGTACTCAAACAGTACTAACCCAAAATTATCGCTGCCCTGCTCCAGTTGTTGAAGCGAGTACCGCGCTGATCAAGCAAAATTCTGTGCAGGTGTCGAAAGAAGTCGAACCAATGATAGCCAGCGGCGAACCGCCCCAAATCCACACTCTTAACGGCAGCACTAATCGAAGATACGCAACCCGCGTCGGGGAGTATACAGCCGATCTCATTGAAGAATATATCGCCGCTGGATGTAACCCAAGTGATATTATGGTGTTGGCTCGCTCGGACACCAAGTGGGGACATACCACACAAGTGAAAGATACACTTGAAAAGCGTAGGATACCCTACGACGGCAAGCACGATACGGACACATACCGCCCAAATGGGACACGCGATGCGGGTGCGGCGGCAGACAGTACTGGCGTCTCGGTGTTCTCTGCTCATCAAGCGAAGGGACAGGAGGCGAATCATGTTATATTGCTGCACGCAGTAGCAAGCGAAGTTGGATTCTCGCCACAAATCAAGGACGACGAGTTACTGGACGCTGTGAGAGACGAGCCAGCGGACACCGTCGCCGAGCAGCGGCGGTTACTTTACGTAGCGATGACTCGCGCTCAGGCATCGCTGGACATCTTGACTCGTGCCGATGAGCAGTCGGCATTCTTGAGCGACATGCAGGAACATCTGACTTGGATTCAGTCGGTGGCCGCTCCTGGATGCGTCGGAGATTGGGTCACGCTTACGGCCACGGTGGACTCGCTCAGCGACGATCCACATCCAACTCAGGCACAGAGAGGTACGCTGAAAGATGATTCTGGAAAGAGGGGATTCGTCGCTTGGGCAAATGACTCACCGCCTACCGTTCGAGAAGGGCTCACATATGAGTTTGAAAATTTACGAGTGGATAGATATGAAGGAGACATTCAATTGCAATTCACCAAATATACCGAGGCGAAACAGGTCGATTCATAGATTATTCTCTTGAAGTAAGCTGTGGGTATCAAGTAGAATGAAACAGTCCGGCACCTCCACTGGCATATCATCCTTCGCTGCGAAAGAGACATCAGCTGACTCACCCCACGCCTACACCGTCATCAACTCTGACGGCATCCCCGAGTAATACCACAGTTGGGACCGGCAGTGGATGACCGCAATAAGACGAATTCGGCACTCAGTTCGGGAATCGTAATCGCTGCAGTGGACGTCGATAGCGGTTCAATGGCACAGTACGAGGCGGCCATTAAGCAGGGACGGAGAGTACTCATCCCTGGTGAAGACGTAGGGGCAGAACCGTACGCGGGTGGCCGAGATGCGACAGGAGGGAAATGTTACGACTGTCAGCTCGGCAGGTGATATTGCGGACGCGCTTTCCTCGGGTGGCGGCCAGCAGACGTTAGCGGACTGGTAAATCGGGTCCAGAAACCGTGCAGGTGATGACAGCCGAAACTATCCCGCCTCCTCAACATCAGTCGGCGTAGCCCGTGAACACGGCTTTTGCACAGGTCTCGCCAGCTCCATAGCCGATTACCCGAGCACGAAAGACATCGAACCGACTCAGGCCCTGTGGTGCGTCCTCGACGAACACCACGAGATCGTTCTTTTTCCCCATGATCGACGGTTCAGTATATTTGTAATCCACCTCATCCAGCACGAGGTCGATCTCTGCGCCTTTCTCGACGACTTCGGAGGGATGGCGACGTTGCGCATCCTCGTGGGCCCGCTGGGCCCGCGGATCATCGTACTTCGGCTCCGATTCGGTCGGCCCAGTGTCCATGTCTGTGATGGGCGTGTTCGACTCGCCTGCTTCCTGCTTGCGAAGCGTCGTCTCCTCGTCATCATCGGCCGTTGCAGTGGACTCGGCCGTGGCTGTTGCAGGCTCGCTCAATGCTGTGTCGTCGGGTGCTTCTGTCTCCGTGTCCGGGGCTGGCTCGGCGTCCGTCGCTGTCTGGTCGGCTGCCCGTTCGAGGGCCCCCGGCTCGATGTCGGCTTTAGCCAGCAACGCGTCGAAAAAGAGGAGCTCCTCATCAGTCGCGTGGTCGCCGTCAGCTGTGGCCGGGCGTGCTGGGAATTCTGCCAACAGCGCGAGGGCCGCCGCGAGGTCCGACTGCGCTGGGCTGACGGGCAGCGGAACCCCGGATACCGGTGCCTGGAGCACCTGCCAGCGATCGTCGCCATCAGTCCGGGTCGTGGTGTCGACCGCAGCGAACGCCCGTACGCGCTCGCCGTCACCGAACGTCTCGCGATACGTGTCCATGGTGACATGGTTGCGCGTCCCCTGTTGTTCGCCGTAGTGTGTCCGCCCGGGGTAGAGAAACTCGCCATCGAACAGGATCGTCTCGATAGCCTCCTCCCACACGGGATGGACATCGTCCGGGAGGCGACGGAAGAGTTGAAGCAGTCCATCGTACAGCTCGGCGAGTTCATTTGGATCCACCGCAGGATCGGCGGGTGGTTTGTCGGGGGCCGTATCAGGCGTGGCAGCCGCCTGCTCGGCGTCGTCGAGACTCGGGAAGCGGCGTGCGTTGAGAAGGTGCTGGTGGCCCTCAGGCGGGTGGTCGGCGGCAGGCTCGGCCGGGAGATATGCGAGGCACTCAAGAGCGTCCGGCAGGCCGTCATCGCCGACACTGACGGGAAGCCGCGACTCGGTGGCTGCCACGATGGGGACGGCGATCTCGCGGTCGAGACCCGGCACGTCTGCCGGCCCGACCGTTTCGGTCTCGATGGCCGGGAAATCGGTGACGTGGTCGCCGTCCCCGTACTGTTGTCGATAGTCCCGCATCGAGAAGTCGTTGCGCTCGGCTTGTTGCTCGCCGTAACAAGGTGTTTCGGGGTGGAGCCCTTCACCGCCGAAGAGCACGCTCTCGATTGCGAACGCCCACCCTGGGTGACTGTCATCGGGCAGTTCCTCGAGTAAGGTGAACAGGGCGTCGTAGAGATCGGCCAGTTTGTTGGAGGCAGGCCGTCCGTTAGCCATCTGCAGCCTCCGGATATCTCCCACGTAATAGAGCCCGACTGAATCTCATGGATGTCCAGACACCCAGTTCGCATAAATAGGCTTGCCCGACCACAGCACAGCGGGGGTTACAGTTCGGATAGTGTGTTTTGACTGCCACCACCACCAGACAGCCGTTCGGCCCGCCGTTGCGATAGTCGATACTCACTGGGTGACCCCGTCGCCTATAGATGACCCATTGCGGGAGCACGTTCGAGGTCCCAATCGTTCCGTCGTCGATATCGACAGCGAACCAGCCCGTGACTTCCCAATCGCGGCGACACTGTGGACCACGAGGGCTCTCGAAAGACAAGTACCACCGGGGTTGACAGTATATTCATCCGTGGAGCGCGGTAACTGCAGGCCCTGTCTACTTCTGGGCACGAGTCTGAGAAAACGAGGCTATCGGAGTGTTCTAGGGCTTCGAGACGGGTCTCGAATTGATTGAGTACCTGTCCATCAGTCTGGGTGGCACTCTGTTTCTAAGACACCTGCTCAGCAACGTGGGCGCGTAGTTACGGGAGTTCAGTCAGGTACATACCGGTAGTTCAATTTATATAATACTATGAGACGAAAGTGACGATGATGGATGGCCGCGATTATAGCACACTACTGCGGAAACGTATCTCACCGCAACGGGGTCGATACTCGGCGTTCAAGATGGCATCCCCGTGTTCGGCTTCGACGAAAACTCTTCGAGCAGTTCAACCGCGTGCTCTAATTCGGACTGCGACTGTGGATAGATCGGGAGTGGTTCCTCTGACTCAGGCGATAGAGGGACCCGAACCGTCTCTTGATGGTTGAAGATACCGAAGCCGAACAAACGGAGCTGTTCTGCTTCATCTGGTTGAACGCGTTTGAACCCAGCAAAATCTGTTATTTTGTCTCCGTCACCGTAGCAATCTCTGTACGTCTGAATTGTGAACTCGAGTCGATCGCGTTGCTGAGTCCCTATTGACTCGACCCCCGATTCGCCATGTGCCAGTCGTTTGTGGACCTGTTGATACCAGCGGTCACAACAAGACCCGTCACCATGCTCAACCCCAGCTTCTGAGGATGAAAGAACCCGTTCGATGTTTTGTTGCAGTAATCGGAAGAGCTCATATTGTTCGGTGAGCTCAGAACGTACCGGCAACTCGACGGGGAAGTCAGCCAACCTCGCACGGGGAAGTACAATGCCGTCATCAGCGTCGTATCTTCGTCGTACCTCCCGTGATGCTAGGGCGGCAAGTCCGGCTGATCCGACACCAAGGCCCCATACACGATCCAGCTGGGATTTCAGCTTCTCTGGAGCAGTCTCTGGAATCTCGCCAAAGACACCGAATGGCTGAGTATCCTCCTGTATAGTTCTCAGGTAGACATAGTCACCATCCGTTCCAAGGATTTCCCAATCATTTTTTTCGGCGTAATCGCTGTCGAACGTCGCAACCTGCATCCCCATCATCTGGAGGTGGGCACACAGAGCTGCTTCCAAAAGTTCGTCTTTGCTACCGACGAGTTTGCTGTAGTCGACGATTGTTTCGTAGCTGTACCCAGACTCTTCAGCAATCCGTTTGACTAACGAGTCGAGGAAAACCGGTGGTTTACCGAACAGAGTTAGCATCCACTTGGCTGCGTCTCCTTCCAGTAACTGACTGACGCCGTGTGTATCGACGATTTGGCAAGCGACTTCGACCCGCTCCTCCACGGATAGCTCTTCCGTTGCCCATTCGATGTTGCTGATATCTGAAATTTTGGGCCCGGTGTGCTCTTCTCCTTTGGTAGAGAGGTGGCCAAGATCATATAGGAGGAAAAAGAGTTGATCGGGAAAGAATTCGCCAATCTCTCGACCACTACTTTTGATGATGGATGCCCCTTGGTCTGTCGTCTGGAACGTGTTGACAGAATTGGATCCACCGGAGCTTCTGATAAAATAGCCCCCATCCTTTCGTTGCCGTAATTTGGGCACCACGCCACGTTGTCAGGGAGATGTGATAAACACCAGGCAGAATATACAGCTGAACACAGACGGACGGGAAAAACAGATTGACAGTTCCAAGGTATCGATACTGGCGCAGGGCTTGCCACAATCTGCGAAGGGGGTTCCATTGAGGGCCTTGTCTCGTCAATCCGCTTCGTACTGTTCTCGGTTCTGTACGAAGCTGCTGTACCATTCTGAGAGGTGGTTTATTGGGCCTATATCAACGACACTGCCATCAGCTGTAACTGCGCTGATGGAGTCGTCTCGTCCCCAGGCGCAAACGACCGGTCGGGACGAGTCGCTTGGGGGTTCTGTGTATTTTATTAGCCGCTTGGTTTCCTCCGAATTCGCTTGCCAGACACCGATGAGGCGCTTCAGTAGCGGACTTCCGGGTGCGATGTAGTGAAGCGATTAGAACTCCTCGGCACAGTCGGCCGAGAACGTCACTGCAGCCGTCCTGTCCTCGGACCGATTGACTCCGCATCCGTGATGGCCAGCAGCCGCTCCACCACCCGGGCCGGCTGTAGGCTAGTTGTCAGGTGCGCCCTGGTGTCCGGACCCGACAGAGATCGCAGGGGGGCCGACACCAGCCCACCCGACTTTAAATACCCCGAACGCGACTGACTCCGCGAATGCACTCCGAGGGGACGGACAGCGACACGAGTCGGCGGGCGATGATAGCTGCAGTTGGTGGCGGGCTGGTGCCTCTCGCTGGCTGCTCGGCCCTCGATGACCTGACTCGCCGAGACCTAGCACCCAACGCACCGGCTGGCGACCAGGACTCGGACGACGACTCAACCTCGGGCCTGCAGGTCCACATCGACGAGATCCGGCCCGGCGAGATCGAGGTGACGATCGACAATCCGACCTCCGCCGGTGCGGGTGTGTTACTCGTCGATACGAGCCCGGATCTCCTCCCGGACCTCCCCTCGGCATCGGGCGTCCGGAAAACGGTCGTCGACGAGGTCGTCCAACTGCCGAACGAGACGACCACACGGACGTTCGAAATCGACCTAGAACAGTGGTACGCCCAGCGATTTCACGCAACGTTCGAGTACAACGTCGACGGCGATCCGCGGGACGTCACGACGGTCACCGACGACTGCTACTTCCCGTACTACAATGCCGTTGAGGACCGGGACGCGATCCGAAACGTCGGGCCCAGCGAGTTCACGGACGAGGACTGGCGGGCGTGGGACGACCCGAACGACCAGGTCAGCGGAACGATCAGTTGGTGGACGGCACCGGACGATGCCGCGCACAACGTCCCCGAGGTCGACCCAGACGAATTCCCTCCGGACGTCTATCAGTACACCAACGTCCGGGCCACGTTCATCGTCCGGATGGTCGTCTATATGGACGATGCGGACGGGCCGACGATGCGGAAAACGTGGTTCGGGTTCAATCTCGACCTGAGCGACTGGGAGCTGATCGAGGCCCGACGCTGGAACTCACCGAGTATTATCGCCTACGAACGCGGCACGCAAGCGGCAGCGGAGACGACACCGATGTCCTGGGGCGAGAGCATGATGTCTGGCGCCAAGGCCTACGGCCACCGGCTCTACGGGGATTTCGACGCCAACCGCGCGCGGACACCGTACCAAGCATACCGGAGTGGGCTGGACGGGTTTACGGAGATCGCACACCGGTGGCCAAACGAGGACCGCGTCCGGTATCGAGTGTACCGAGATGTGAACGCCCTGCAGGGGGCTGGCGGGCGGCCGATCGCGAAACGCATCGCGACGAAAATCGAGGCGGCGCTCGCCCCGCATCCGATGAACCCGCGCCATCCGGAGGCCTACTGGAAGGCGACCGCACTGAAAGTCTGGCTCGGGAGTTCCGGCTACGAGTTCGAATCCGGCGACGGGAAATATCACTTCATGCCGGAGGAACTGCTGGACAGGTGGTACCGGAAAGAGGCCCGAGATGAAGACGTGGGTGGCAACTGCGTCGATACGGCGATCACGTATGCCGGTATTGCCGTCCACCTCCTCGATGAACCGGTCGGGTATGCCAGCGTCGATATCGAGGGCTGGTTCGGACATGCCGCCCCGCTCATTTTCGGGTTGGAGCATCCGACGGATCTGCCAGCCAGCGTCCCGTTTCGGGGGAACCTCCGCAAACGCACGTATACGGACCTTGTCGAGGCCATGACCCTCGATTCGAACGTCATCCTCTCGGACGGAGAGATCACGAGAGAGGAGACCGGCGACTGGACGCTTGCCGACTACGGCCTCGAGACGCTCCCCGCCTCCGTTGCCGAGTCAACCACCAGTGCAGCGACAGTCGGGTACGAGAACGCGACGAGCGACCACAGCTTCGCCGTCGTCACGTTCGCGCAGGGCATGAAGGTCAATTCGCATATCCCGCTGAACAGCGCATTTGAACCGGACGAGGCGGGTGAGATAGTGGCCCCGGATGATGAGCATGCCCCACCGTTCTGAGACCGAACAAGACGAGCCGTCCGCGTATGGGTTGAGCAGGCAGCAGTATCGCCTTGGCGTAGCATACGATACGACAGATCGACTCAGGACTCGCTCAGTTCTACATCGCTGACACGAGGCGCGAATTCCGCCTGAAATGCATCCATGACATCCACTCCCCACTCGATTAAGTCAGCACGCTGCTCAGCCGACAGGTCCGTAATCCGGTGATCAATCTGCTTCGCGTATTTGATTCGGGAGGCTTGCTTTTCGGGGAGCCGCTCCCAGACCAGCTCACGTCCCAAGTTCGATTCGATCTCACTGCTGTCCTGTCGCAACGCATCGAACAGCTCCTCGTTCTGCTCCTTCGACGACCGCGAGATGTAGAGTTCGACGGCAAACTCCGGGCCTTGGTGGAACACCCAGCCGAAACTAACCCCGGATTTGCCGGCACTGAACGTCAAATAGTTCCGCGGACCTGGCTTGAGCTCGTTCCACCGCGGTCGGCGCTCGGAGTACGCCTCGATCAAGTCACGATAGAACTCCTTGTAGCTCCGCTCGGTGTCCGTCAGAGACTCCCCGCCGCCGAGCTCGCGCGCCCATTCGTTGGGCTCGACGACGACATCGAATTCGAACCCACGGTCCGCTGAGTCACCGATACTCACCACTCTGGGCTTGATCGCGAAGAATTTGACATCTTTCGGGCCACTCTCGTTCAGCCACTCGAGGACGCTTCGATGCTCGGGGCGGAATTCCTCCGACAACCATATCGAGAAGCCAGCATCCTTGCCTGACGAGTAGGTCAATAGCTTCCCGAGATGGTCGTGATCCGTTTTCCCGTATTGGTTCTCGATAACGACCGGCTCGCCGGTGTTCATCTCTCTGGCGACGATGTCGGACGAGAAGTCACCGACCGTCTCTTCGGCCCGGGCGTCTTCCAATTCGATCCCGAGAGCGGCGCCCAATAGATCGATGTTCTCAGTCAACCAGCGGGTGAAGTCTCGTTCCTCGTGCTCCCACACGGAGCGGAGTGCATGCTCCTGAATCTCCGCGATATCGTCGGCCATAGATTCGCGTTCAGCGGTGGGTCGGTTAAAATTTCAGTCAAATAATGGTCCCAGAGCCGTCACACCTGCGCACGGCATTGATCCGCTCTCTCAATCGACGGTGGTATGAGACGGAGCTGGACCCGTCTGCGACCAGGTATCAGTACGCTGCGAACGCCGCTTCGTAGATGTCGTCGATGGCGGTCACGAGCGCTTCGTGTTCGTCGACGTTGTCCAGAAATGCCGCTGCCAGGCACGCTATTGAGTACCATTACCGAGTTTCTGTAGCGTCGTCGGTGGGGGTTGTTCGGTAACGGGGAGCGTAGCGAGCCGTTGCTGTAGTTCCCCCAGTCGGTCCTCAAGACGCTCCATGAGTACGGTATCTGATGTACCGTGGTCCAGAATTAATCTACCGACGAGAGGAACGACGAAAATACGCCGTGCTATAGAGACTGCCTACGAGTCGTCACCGAGCCGTTCGGAGAGCTGGTCGAATCGGTCCTGCGCCCGGTTCTGCCGCGCTTCAGTTTCTTTCGGATGGTACGTCCACTCAGTCACCTCATCATCGACGACCGTCGCGGACAGCACCGCATTTGCATGCCGGCCCTGCTCCGGAAGCTCATCCGCTTCGAACACGTCGTGACCGACCTCGGTGCCGTCCTGCTCGAAGAAGACCGTCGCGAGGCCATCCTCAACTGAGTCCACGACCGCCGTGTAGCTGCCGTCCGGGAGCTGGTTCATTAGTATGTCTCCTCCAGGACGACCGTGTCATTACTGTTCCGCACGGTGATCGTGTCGCCGGCGTTGTTCCAGATCGGCGAGCCCGCGCCCCAGTACAGCTCCGTCGCGGTGTCCGTCCCGCTACCGGTGTGCAGCGTCACCGTCGCCCCGGCCTCGAGCGTGAACCCCTCTGGGAAGGTGTAGCGGTGGTCAGCGTCGTCGGTCACCGTCCAGCCGCCCATGTCGAGCGCCGTCGAGCCGGTGTTCTCGAAGACGATGTACTCGTCGTTGAGGTTCTCACGGTCGTCGCCCGACGCGTCGGCGTTGATCTCCGCGACGGCGAGCGTCGTCCCGCCGTCGGTGGCGACCGGTGTATCGGTCGCTGTCGCCGACGTAACAGGCTCACCGCCGAGCCGGACCCGCTCGG
>Ga0207771_100161_pt1 | contig 46466 bp, 44 predicted proteins | sample A23M2SouthBayCA_2_FD_187731 | JGI IMG/M metagenome (GOLD analysis project Ga0207771, IMG submission 187731) | Aerobic enrichment media microbial communities from Eden Landing Ponds, California, USA - A23 M2 (2) (SPAdes) | ecosystem: Environmental > Aquatic > Marine > Unclassified | place... | reverse complement strand
GGCTATCTCGACGTGGAATACTCGGTGGCCGACCCCACAAATTTCGTCCCTGGCGTCCTGTCGAGCGAAGCGAGACAGGGCTCGGAAGCGCTTGCTCTTCCGGTGGACTGGAAGGGCGAGGCGGGGTCGCGGCGAACGGAGTGAGCGGAGTCGCCTGCGCGGGCCCTATCCGCGCGGGCGGTGCTGAGAGCGCGGATATCCCGCGCAGGCGACCGCGAGCGCGTCGAGGGCTTCCATTGCACGACGATGACTGCGGTCACGACGAGCACGACTACGGTTACGGAACCCGAGACAGCCCGATTTGCTCAATTCACTGAACGTAAGTCACAGATCGGCGTTCGAAAGACGAAATCCGTACGAACAGGTCACCGACACGCACCGGAAAGCGTGTCACCAGGGCCCCCACTCACCTGAAAAAGTGCGTGTAGAGCTTCGAGCCGAGGCGCACGCCGGGGTGGCCACGTTCCATCTGGTAGTAGGGGACGACGTCGGGAGCGAACTTCGCCTTGTAGTCACAGAGGCGTTGCTCGTTGGCACCCTCCATGTCGTAGCGGCGGAATCCGTCCTCACTGCCTTCACGGATGATCCGCCAGTCGAGCAGGTCGTTGACGGGGAGGTCGTAGTCGTGTTTGGCGCCACCCTGCCAGCGGTGGATCGTGTCGCCGCCGGCGAGTGCCACCATCCCGCCGGCGAACTCGCCGTCGATGCGACAGACGTACGGCCGGACGACACCCTCGGGAAGTCGCCGGTAGAGGTCGACCGCCGCCTCGGTCGGGAGCGTGAACGTCTCTCCCTGCTGTTCGTACCGCTCGCGCACCTGTCCGACGATACGTGCGACCGCATCGGCGCCCTCGACGGCGATCTCGTAGTCGTCGCGGTCGGTATCGACGTTCCGGCGAGCGTCACTGCTGAACGAGTCCAGGAGGGTCTCGGGGTCGCGAGCGAGGTCGACGACGTAGGTGTGTCGCGGTTTCACCGAGAAGCCTTGCCACTCGAAGGGCCGGGAGTCGGGGTAGCCGGGGACGGCGCTGACGTGGACGTACTTCGGATCGACAGCGGCGTCGATCCACGCCAGTGCTGCGCCGACGAAGCGGCGGTGGCGCTTCTCCGCGCGGCGGCGCTTCAGTTTCTCGAAGTGCAACAGCGCCGGCCCGAGCCCGGCGATCCACAGCCCAGGCGCCGGGGAGAAGGCGGCCGACACGCCCGCTTTCGACCCGGCGAAGACCGGGAAGACCCCGACCGGTTCCTGGCCCTTGTAGCCGACCAGCGGGACAAGCGTCGTCCCCGAGTACTCGGCCTGGACGTCGAGCGCGTCCAGTCGATGGAAGACGGCTCCCTGCGGGGAGCGCTCGACCCAGTCGTCCCACGACTCGCGGTCGTCCTCGTCGGCCGGCCGAACCCGGATGCCGTCGCGTTCGACTGGTTCGACGGAATCGGTCGACACCTCGCCGAACCCACCCAGTCCCAGCAGCGGATCGAACTCGCTCATTCCAGATACCCCAGTTCGGAGAGTCGCCGTTCGACGGCTCTGTCGGCGGTCTCGACGCTCGCGCCCGCGTCGTAGTCGGGGTAATCGACCGTCCCGACGGGCTCGACCGGCTCCAAGACTGTGCCCTCCATGTGGGTGCCGGCGGGCACACCCAGAGTCGCGAGGACCGTCGGCGCGACGTCCAGGAGGTGTGCGTCGCCGACGCCCGTTCTGGGGTCGATACCATCCCCGGCGACCGCGACGATCCCCTCGCGTTTGTGATTCCAGGGCTCGCGGGGGTCGGGAACGAGTGAGTCGCCACGAAGATTCGCCGAGAGGTAGTGGTCGTAGTCGGTGGGCACGACGATCAGGTCGGGTGCCTCGTCGACGTAGGGACCGTCGAAAACCGCCTCGCGGGGCGCGACCGTCTCGAAGACCCGCTCACCCTCTGGCGTCTCCAGCCCCTCGAACAGGTCGATCAGGTCGTTCCGAACTCGGTCGTACTCCTCGGCCGGGACGACGCCCCCGGGCTCACGGCCGGCGAGGTTGATCCGGACGCCGAGTTCGACCCGCGAGCGCATGTAGGCTCGTGAGCGCCGGAAGTCGACCCGTTCGGAGGCCGCTCTGACGAGATCCAGCGGGACGTATTCGAGGACGACGTCCTGGAGCCCGACGCGGTCGAGCGCCGCGCCGACCCGCTGGCTCGTCAGGCCGACCCGTCCGGCGACCGAGAGCGCCGTCGCGAGCGCGCCCTCCCCGTCGGCTGACCGCCCCTCGGTGCGGCCGCCGGGACCGACTGCGCCCCACGAGGGCATCCCGCCGGCCCCGCTCTCGGTCTCGACGTAGCCCTGTTCGCGGAGGAAGTCGTTGACGCGGATGCCGTACCCGTCGATGGGGCCGATCCCGTGGTCGCTCGCGACGACGACGACCTCGGGGTCACAGTCTGCCAGGATAGCGTCGACGGCGTCGTCGATCGCGCCGTAGACCGCCCGGACGGCCGCCCAGTCGCCCGGTCGCTCGTGGAAGACCGTGTCGGTCTGCTGGAACTGGACGAAGCCGAAGTCGGGGTCGAAACGGTCGACGAGATAGCGGAACGCCCGCCCCCGCGAGGCCACGAGGTCGCGGTAAGCGTCGATTGTGGGGTCGGCGCCGTCGGCGTCGGGACTGCCACCGGACCGGTCGTCGTCGGCGTAGACGCGGTACGCACCGAGTTCGGCACGCAACTCCGAGAGGAGCCCCGGCGGGTGACAGTCGGGGTCTTCCGGGGCGATGTAACCGGGGACGACCGCGCCGTCGATCTCGGGCGGCGGGTGGGTCACGGGTGCGTTGACGACGACACTTCTGATCCCGTGGTAGTCCAGCAGTTCGAACAGCATCCACTCCCGGACGTCGGAAGCGTTGACCACGTCCCAGTCGTAGCAGTCGAAGGTGAGAAAGCCGAACACGCCGTGGCGGCCGGGGTTCACGCCGGTGTACAGCGACGGCCACGCGCTGGGCGTCCACGGCGGCACCTGGGAGGTGAGGTCACCGTTCGCGCTCTCGTCGAAGAGTTCGGCGAGCGTCGGTGCGGCGTCCGCCGCGAACACCCTGTCGAGGACGGGGCGACACGCCGCGTCGAGACCGATCAACAGCGTCCGCATCGGGTCACCACCCGACCGGCCGACGGTTCACCGGGTACTATCGGGGACTCGGGGGCGTCGAGAGCACGTCTCATCGTCCCGATTTCCGTCGGACGATCCGATAGTTATGGTCGGGTTTTCGAGATCGGCCGTCCGATAACCCGGAGTTACCCGACCCCGTCCCGCGCCGTAACCGAGTCTACCCCGCGGCGGTTCACCCGAGAAGCGGCCCGGCCAGCAGGAGCACGCCCACGAGTGTCCCGGCGATACCCCCGACGACCGAGGCGTTCGCGATGAAACCGAGCAGTCGTCGCTGGCCGTCGGTGATGTCGAGTGGCATCCGTTCGGTGAGGATGAGACCACCGAGAACGAACGACCCCAGGGCGAGAGCGGCCGTCGTCCACCCTGTCAGGGGGTCGCTATCCGGCCCGAGAAGCGTCGCCGCGGCGAGCGCGCTCTGTCCGACGCCGAGTGCGACTATCCCGACGCCGAACCGTCGTTCGAGAGATACGTCTCGACGAGCGGATGGCCCCCTGAAATCTCTTTCGGAGGCAGTGTATTCCGGGCAGGTCGCGTCGGAGCCAGCCAAGGCAGGTTGGGTCGGAGTCAGCCGAGGCAGGTGCGGGCAGGTCCGGGCCGGAGTCGACGGAACGGTTTTGCGCGGTGGGTCCCGATCGCAGGTATGCCGACGGTCCAGCGGATCTGGACGGCGCCCGAGGGGAGCGCGCCGATGGAAGCCCGGGACAGCGTCCGGGCCATCGCCGACGCGGGACTACAGGGGGACCGGTACTGTCACGACCGGGGGTACTACTCGCCGTTCGACGTCTGTCAGGCCACGTTCGTCGACAGCGACGCCCTCGAGTACGTTCGCGAGGAGTACGGCATCGACCTCTCGGACGGGCGCCATCGCCGGAATATCGTGGTCGATTGCGACGTGGTGGAACTGCTCGATACGCGGTTTTCGGTCGGCGAGGCGGTCTTCGAGGGGACGCGCCGCCGCCCGCCCTGTGCCCACGTCGAGGAACTCGCCGGTGAGGTGGGTCTCGCTCGGGCGCTTTCCGAGGAGCGTGGTGGAGTGTGTGCCGACGTGGTCGAGGGTGGTGCAGTGGCTGTGGGTGACGAGTTGCAGGTAGTGGAGCGACTGGACGACCCCGATTCGCTCGCCGACGCGATTCGAGAGCGGCGGAGTGAGTGAGTGGGACGTGGAGTTATTTCGGCTCGATCGGTGTGAGATAGATCGACCGCTACTCACAGTAAGCGTTGAAAGCCCTCGGCACGCTCGCGGTCGCTCAGCGACATATCCGCGCTTGAACACCCGCACCGCGCCGCACTCGCGCGGATAGAGGTCGCTGAGGCGACTAAACTGAACGCGACCGGCCTCGCCCTTTCAGTCCACCAGGAAATAATCAAGGTACACAGGCCGTTTCGACGGTGAATGTTCGGTGGCCGATGACACAGACTCTGTCTCCTGGCGGACTGGAAGGGCGAGGCGGGCTGGCGGTGAGCGAAGCGAACGGAGTCGCCTGAGCGACCCCTATTCGCGCGGGCGGTGCTGAGAGCGCGAATATGTCGCACAGCGACCGCGAGCGCGCCGAGGGCTTCCATCCCACGACGATGACTGCGGTCACGCAGACACCGAGTTGGTCGATCACGGTTGTATGCCTCACACCTCCCCAGCCTCTTGCGCGTCTCGGCTCGCTCACTGCGGTCGCTCGCCTGCGATGCTCATCCACCGTCAGAGCAAGCTCTGACGAGCCTTCGTTCGCTTCGCTCACGAAGACCTCGCACGATATCATCCTCGCGCATGAAAGCGCGAGACAGCGCGCGCCGAGGCGGGTGGATAAACGACTAAGACGAGCGTAGGCAGACGAATCGGGCACAGTCAGACCCGTAATACCGATCGCTACTCCTCGACAGCGTCGGCACACTCGCGGACCAGCCCGTCCAGAATCTCGGGCGTCGTCGGGTGATAGGCTCGGTCCGGAATGTCACGGACGTCCAGTCCCATCTCGACGACTATCTGGAGGGTCTTGGCCATCACGTCGGCGTGGTAGTGCAGTCCCTGCCAGCCAAGCACCGTCCCGTCGGTCCGGTCGACGACGAGCTTTGCGAGCCCCTCGGGGACGTCCTTGGACTTGAAGACGCCGTCGTCGCTTGCCTGGCGCGTGGCGACGGCCACGTCGTAACCGGCCTCGCGGGCCGACCGCTCGTTGTGGCCGACGCGGGCGAACGGATAGACACCGAGTCCCGAGAAGATGACGTGGTGGTGGACGTTTTTGTACTCCTGGAGTGCCCCGCCCCGACTGTGCCGGAGGATGTTCTCGGCGGCGGTAAATCCCTGCTCTTTGGCGACGTGGAGGATCGGCTCCTTGCCGTTGACGTCGCCGACGACGAAGACCCGGTTGTCGTCGCGGGCCTGCATCGTGTCGCGCACCCAGTCCTGTGGCTCGCCGGTGTACTCGTCGGGCTCGATGGGCGTGTGCTCCAGCCCGAGCCCGTCGAGAGTGGGCCGGCGCCCGGTAAAGAGAAAGAGCTGGTCGGCCTCGTAAGCGTCCGTCGTGCCGTCCTCGAACTCGACGTGGAGGCGGACGCCGCCGTCCTCGGTGGGTTCCAGTCGGCGTTCGTGGCAGTTGGTCGGGATCGTGACGTCGAAGTGCTCCTCGTAGAGTGCGAGTGCGGCGTCGCCGAAGGGTGCGTCGGCCTCGTCGATCGGACGGGCGTCGTGCTCGATAACGGTGAGGTCCATCCCGCCCGCCTCTGTGAGGTAGGGGACGAGTTCCATCCCGATGTACCCGAAGCCCATCACGATCCCCGAGTCGGGGAAGTCGGTCGCGTCGAGGACGTCGGCGCTGGTCGTGTAGTCGACCTCGTCGATACCGGGCGTGTCGGGGACGTTGACCGACGACCCGGTCGCGACGACGACGTAGTCAGCCTCGAACTCGCGGCCGCCGGCGCGGACGGTGTGGTCGTCGACGAACGTGGCGGTGTCGTGGACGAACTCCACGTGGTCGCGCTCTGCGAGGTCGTGAATGGAGTCGCGGCGGTGGCCCGCCCACCCGAGTGTGTGGTCGTCCTTGCGTGCGACGGTGCCTTCGAGGTCGACCGTCGGAAGGTCGCCGACGAGGCGGTCGTCGTGGCGGGCCTGGAAGCGGTGGGCCGCGGCCGAAAGAACCTCCTTGGAGGGCATACACCCGCGGAGGATACAGAGCCCGCCGCCCGGGTCACCGTCGTCGATCAGCGTGAGGTCGACGCCGGGTTCGTCGGCGAGTTCGCCCGCGACCGCCGCCCCGGCGCTGCCGTAAGCCCCGATTACCACTACGTGAACCATACCCGGGACTCCGACGCGACGCCCTAAATGCTCCCGGGCGGTCGTGCGAGCAGTGCGACAGTCGGGCTGGGGGTTCCGACGCGACGCCCGACAGTCAGTCCGGCGTCGGCTCGGCCTCGGTCTCGGGGACCGGCTGGTCGCCGGGCGACTCGCGGACGGGGCCGAACAGGCGGGTGATCGAACCGGACTGGTTGACGGCGCGGTCCCAGACGACCAGCGTCGAGGGGAGCGCGACGACCGACGCGAGGAACGCATAGAGGATGCTCAAGCCCGTGAGGACGCCGAACTGGCCGATAGCGGGGAAGACAGCCAGCGCGAGGACACCGATGCCCGAGACGGTCGTCAGCATGCTCCCCAGGAGCGCGCCACCGGTTCCTCGCACTGTCCGTTCGAGGGCGGTCGTCAGGTCGTTGTGCTCGCGTTCGTCGGCGAAGCGGTGGGTGACGTGGACCGAGTAGTCGATACCCAGGCCGATCGTGATCGCGAGGATCGTCGCGGTGATGGCGTTGAACGCGATCCCGAGATAGCGCATCGACCCCGCGACCAGGGTGACGGTCATCACGATGGGGACGACGTTCGCGACGCCGAGCGAGGCATACCCCTCGAATATCCGGTAGACGAGCATGAGAAAGAGCGACGCACCAACGAGCGCGATCGCGAGGCTGATGATGGCAGACTGGAGGATCAGATCCGAGATGACCTGGAAGACGACGACCTGGCCGGTCGCGGTGGCGTCGTCGCGATACCGGTCGGCGACGAACTGCGCGTCGGCCACCACGGCTGACTGCTCGCTACCGGCCTCGACCGAGTAGACGATGCGCGCGCTCCGGCGGTCCTCGGTGACGTAACTCAGCGCCCGGTCGCCGACCGGCGAGGCGAACAGTTCGTCGTAGACTTCACCGAGGTTGTCGTCGGGGACCCCGTTGTCGTTGCGGTCGTTGCGGTCGACGAGTCGCCGGAACTCCGGGTCCCGGGCGCTGTAGGACTCGATGACGGTGACGATAGACTGCGAGTTGGCGACGCGGCCGTCCTCGACGAACGTGGCGGGGGGGTTCTCGCCCGCTCGATGGATCGCCTCCAGCGCGCTGTCACGCTGCAGGGGTCCCTCGACGTACAGCGTCACCTGGTCGCTCTGGGTGGAGGCGAACTTCTCCTCCAGGAAGTTCAACTGGGCGGTGACCGAGTAATCGTGTGGCCGGAACGGTTCGGGCAGCGAGAGCAAGAGCTCGGAGGTTTCCTCGGGCGGGAGGAAGTCTTCCTGGCTGAAGCTGGTGTCGATATCGCGGGCGTAGTAGCCCGCGCCGGCGCTGCCCAGTATCAAGACGATCAGGAAGATGACGGGCGCGTTACGCGAGATAACGACACCGCCCTGGAGGACGCGCCCGAGGACCGATCCCTCCGAGCCCAGTGGGCGTTCCGAGATGGTCGGGACGGGATAGCGCTCACGCAGGCGGTCGGTCTTGACCTTCGCCGCGGGGAGAAACACCCCGAAGATGAAGAACGTGAAGACGATGCCGACCGCGGCGACCAGCCCGAAGTCCCGGATCGGCGCGAGTTCGCTGCTGAAGTTGGCGGCGAAGCCGATCACCGTGGTGCCGGTGACGATGAAGAAGGCGACGAGCAACTGGTCGGTCGTGATCCGCATGGACTCGCCGATGGACTTCTCGCGCTCGCGCTCCTCCCGATAGCGGTTGATCGCGTGGATACCGAAGTCGATACCCACGGCGAGCAAGAGCGGCGGCACCGCGATGAGCATCTGACTGAACGCGATCCCCGCCAGTCCCATGAACCCGAACGTCCAGACGATCGCCATCCCTAGGGAGGTCACCCCGAGCACCAGGTCGACGGGGTCGCGATAGGCGACGACCAGAAAGAGCGTGATGAGTACGACCGCCCCGGGGACGACGATGAGCAGCGAGTCGACGATCACCCAGCTGAACTCCTGGGCGAAGAGTCCGTTGCCGAACACCTCGATATTCCCGCCGGTCGGCCCGATGACGCGCTGTGCCTCGGTCTGGATCGACGTCAGCGGGCTCGTCCCGCCGGTCCCCGCACCCTGGCTCACGCCGCCGGGCACCTGGTGAGTGACGGTACCGATCGTCGCCGACGCCGAGGCGCTCCCGCGGTTGAAGTCCGTACTCAGGAGGCCGGTGAACTGCGGGTTCCCGTCGGCCGCGGCCCTGACGGCGGCGTCGACCTCGGTGGGCGTCGCGGACTCTATCGCGTCGATCTGCGCCTCGGGCGTCGTCGCCGCCGGATCGAGTCGCTGTGCGACGATGCCCGCTGCACTCGCCGTCCCCGTCACGCGAAATCCGTTGCGTTCGGCCAGCGCCTCCTGTGCACGCAACATTCGCAGCATGCTCGGCTTCGAGAGGACGTTCTGCTCGTGCTGGATGAGTTGCGTGCTGCCGGTATCCGTGCTGAACCTGGGTGAGAACTCGCGCTGGACGTCTTCGAGCGCCTGCTCGGCGGGGAGTCCGGTCGTGAACTGCTGGGTGCCGGCCTCCGTCGAGATGTTCCCCAGTCCGAGCGCGAAGACGGCACTGACGAGCAAGAAGACGAGGACGATACTGCCCGGCCTGTTGACGATCTTGTCGTCGGTCCAGTCGATGAGGCGCTGGTAGTCCATCTACTGTTACCCGAACGCGCGGTAGGCGACGACGCCGCCGAAGACCACGACGACGACGAGGGCGGCCCCGAGTATCATCGGGAACGACCCACCGCCGCCGCTGTCGTCGTTCGTCACGTCGACTGCCAGCTTGTAGGTATCAGATATCTTTCTGTCGCCGTCGGCCTCGTCGTACTGGAAGTCGATCTCGACCGGATACGCCTTCGCGAGCGCGCCGCCACCGGCGCTGATCTCGAATTTCAGCGTCGCCGACTCGCCGGCACCGAGTTCGCTCGCGAACGCGTCACTGTCGCTGACGGTGATCGGCGAGTCTGCATAGAGCTTGCCCGAGATGTCGTCGAGCGTCTCGTTTTCGTTGTTGGTGACCGTGACGTTCAGCACGGTGGAGCCACCCTGCGTGACCGACGCACCGTTCACCGAGACGTCGAAAACGTCGCGAGCGGGGCGGATCTGCTCGCGGACGTCGAAACTCTCGCCCTCGACCTGTTCATCGTCACCGTTGCGATAGGTCGGCCGGAGCGTGAACTGGCGCGGACCGTCGTCGGCCGCGTCGCTCACCTCGACGTCGAACTCGAAGGTCGCGGAGTCGCCGGGGGCGAGCGATCCGACCGAGTACTCGCGTTCCAGCGGCGAGACGTTCTGTGTCTGACTTTCGAAGACGACGACGACGTTCGACGCGCGGTCCTCGCCCGTGTTCGTAATCGTCCCCGAAAGCGTCCCCTCCGCACCGACCCGGAGCGTCGAGGAGACGTCACTGGCAGCGAACTCGGCCGCGCGCTCGGGCCCAGGTCGCAAGCCGAACTGGAGCGTCCCCGACTGGCCGGGGTCGCCCTCGCCGTCCTCGTAGGCGACGGTCGCCTGCATCGAGTAGTTGCGCGTCTCCGCGCCCGGGACGGCCGTGGCGTTGACCAGCACCGTCCTGTTCTCGCCGGACGCCCACGCACCGACGTATCGACTGGTCGACGCCGACTCGCCGAAGACGACCGCAGACGCCCCCGACTGTACGGTGACGGACGCGTCACGGACGGTGATGGGGCCCTCGTTGCGTAGCGTCAGCGCGAGCCGACCCTCGTCGCCGACCCGGACGTCGTGGTCGGTCGCGACGACGGCGAAGGTCTGTTCGGGGGCGGGCGTCACCCCCAGCGACACGGGCATCGACTGGCGTGTGTTTCCGTCGGCATTCTCGTAGGTGACAGAGGCGTCGAAGGCGTAGCGTTGCTGACTCGCCGAGGAGGCCGCCCGCACCCGGTAGGAGACGGTCCGCGTCTCGCCGGGCGCCCAGACGCCGTCGACGAAGCGACTGGAACTGGCGGCCTGGCCGAACGTGAGGTCGCTGTTCTGGGACGTGAGTGCGACCGTGGCGTTACGGGCGGCCTCCGAGCCCGTATTCCGGAGCGTGACGTCGACGGTGCCGGTCGCGCCGACGCGGGCGCTGGAGGTGACGTTCGTCACCGCGAACCGCGCGCGTTCCTCGACGACGAGCGTGACGTCGAAGGTCCGATTGGCGGTCGTCCGGTTGTACTCGCTGGTCTGGGGGTCGATGGAGGCCGTGTAGTTGTACGAGACGTTCAGCGGCAGCGTGTAGCGCCCGGGGTCGGCGTCACGGTCGACGCTCACCTGGAACTGCAGGGGCGCGCTCGACCCGTCGGGCAACCGGGCGACCGCCTGTTCGTTCGTGTTCACCGTCACGGGCGCGTCGTGGGCGTCGAACCGCGCGGTCAGCGCACGGGCCGTCGTGACCTGCGATTCGAGTTGTGGGCGTGATACCGACCCGTTCGTGACGTTCCCGTCGTTGAGCAGGACGACCGTCAGTGCGGTGCTCTCGCCGGGGACGACCTCGTTTTCGGGGACCGAGACGTCGATGCCCGGACGACCCGTGATCTCGTGGTTCTGCGTCGCCGCCAGGGAGATACCGGGAACGACCACCAGCAGTGCGACGACCGCCACGACCAGAAACTGTGACCGTTGCATAGCTTGTCTCACCCACCGGACCGGGGACCAGCGACGGCACCGAGGGATTGGCGGCCCTTGTGGCCCTGTACACCTAAGCGATTGTAAACGGGCAGAAACTAGTCTGTCGTTCATAGTTCGTCCGTCCTAACCGACGGCGACGAATTCGTCACCCGGTACCCCACGACGGCCGTATCAGAACTGTCGTCTCCCGACGGCCGTATTGGGTAACCCCCACGCACCAGGTAACTATTAGTGAGTGGACGATGAACCGCGGGTATGGCCGAAACCGACGAGAAGATCGAGGTGTGGTGTGCTGGCGACGAGTGGTGTCCGGTGACGACGACGGCGACGCTCATCGGGCGCAAGTGGCACCCGGTGATCGTACACAGACTCCTCGAAAGCGGTCCGATGGGGTTCAACGACCTCGAATCGGAGGTCGACGGCATCTCCAGCAAGGTGCTCTCTGACAGTCTCGACGACCTCGAGGAGGCCAAACTGGTCGACCGGGCGATAATCAGCGAGAAACCGTTCCGCGTGGAGTACTCGCTGACAGAGCGCGGTGCGGATCTGGAACCCGTCATCGAGGCGATGGCCGAGTGGGGCAAGACACACCTGGTGCCCGTCGAAGACGAGTCCGCCTCCGTCGTCTGAGTGCTACTGCCGGCGTCTGTGTACCGAGTTCCAGAACTGGTCGCGTGTACCTGTTCGCGAACTCACGAACACGTCACGACGAACCGCGGCCGATGTCCCGGAAGGTGTCGACGATCTCCTCGAAATCGTCGTATGCCGCGTCGAGTTCGCCACCGAGTGTCTCCGCCCGTCGTTCGAGTTCAGCGTACTCCTCGCTGTCGTCGAGTGCCGACGGCGGGAGTTCGGATTCGAGGACGTCTAGTTTCGAGACGATCGAGAAAAACTCCGTCAGGCGCGGGTCGTCTGCCTGTCGGGTGTCGAGCTGGCGCTCTAGGGAACTGTGGAGCGTCTCGGCGTCGACCGGTTTCGTGAGGTAGTCGTCGAACTCCATCTCCAGGATGTTCAGGTCGGGGTCGACGGCCGTCATCATGACGACCACGGTGTCGTCGTCGCGCTCGCGGATACGCGCGAGCACCTCGTCGCCGTGGATATCGGGCATCCGCCTGTCGAGGACGACCGCGTCGACGGACTCGTCGAATTTTTCCAGAGCCTCTCGACCACCGTAGGCGACGCGGGTCTCGTAGTTGTGCTGGAGTGTGAGCGCCTGTACGTCAGCCACCCGCTGCTCGTCGTCGACGACCAGTACCGTCGCTCGACCGCTCGTGTTCGAGGACACGTGCCCGAGACTCGGGCCCGAGAGTGGTTATATCTTCACGTCGACCAGCGCCAAGGTCCTCGACCTCCACGCCGCGAACGCGGGCCGTCACACGGGTTCGACCATCGATAGCGTTATATGTGAACAATCCGCATGGTACGACAGAGCGTCCCGATGTCACACCAGGAGAACGGACTACGCCCGACGGACGTTGCGATACTCGACCACCTGGCCGAACACGGGCTCGACTATCCGGAGGTCATCGCCGCGACCCACCCCGCCGGCACCGACCGGACGGCACGACGGGCCGACACGCTCGCGAGTCGGGGGCTGATCGAGTCAGTCAGTCCCGAAGTCGTCTACCGGGTCACAGCGCACGGCGAACGGCGACTGGCGGCCTACCGCGACGGCTCGATCGGGGCCGCTTGCGACGACTAACACCCGTTTTCCACTCGGTCTGACGCCGCTGTCCGCCGGTCAGTCCCACCGCCACGACCAGCGGTCACTCACGACGGTCCACGAGTACCAGTCCGACCATCGAGAGCGCGATGTCGCCGTCGGCACGCGTCGTGATTGCGACGTCGATCTTCCCGGCGTCCTCGTCCCAGTCTTCGGTTTCTACGACCTCGGTTTCGACGGTCAGCGTCTGGCCCGGCCGGACCGGCGAGCGCCAGCGGAGTTCGTCGACACCGAGCGCGCCGCGAGTCGCGATCCCCGAGAGAACGTTGTCGACCAGCAGTCGCATCGTCATCGCGGCGGTGTGCCACCCGCTCGCGACGAGCCCGCCGAAGGGTGTCTCGGCCGCCGCCTCGGGGTCTGTGTGGAACGGCTGGGGGTCGTAGCGCTCGGCGAAGTCGACGACTTCCTCACTCGTCACCTCGTAGCCACCGAAGGAGTCGGTCTCGCCGATCGAGATGTCCTCGAACTGTTTCACGGGCTGTCTTCGGTCGCTGACCGAATAAAACTCGGCGCCCCTGCCGACGGGTGCTGTCTGTCACGGAAGTACAGGAGACCGACGCCGCGCAAGCGCGCAAACTAAGTGGCGACGTTGCTAAGCCCGACCAAGAGGGTCACTCGTGTCAGACACCGATAACCGACAGCCGTTGCCCGCCCTGCTGGCGGCGACGGCCGTCGGTGTCTACTTGCTCGTCGTCGCGGGCGCGACGGCCGCCATCGCCGACGCCGCCCGCACCTGTTCGAGCTGGCCGCTTTGCGAGGGACCGCTGACGCTCTCTGATCCCGCACTCCTGGTCGCCTGGGGTCATCGTCTCACCGCCGTCGCCGTTGGCGTGCTCGTCCTCGCGACGGCCGCCGCCGCGCTCGTCCATCGCGCCGGGACCCGCCCCCGTGTCCTCGCCGCGCTGGGCGTCGCCGTCGTCTGTTTCCCGGTCCAGGTCGCGCTCGGTGCGCTCGTCGTGACCGGCGGCCCGACCGTCGTCTCCTCGGGCGCACACCTCGCCGTCGGGATGGGCATCTTCACGGCGCTCTCGCTTGCACTCGCCTGGGATCTGGAACCCGAGGAGTCCGACGAAGGGATCGGCTTCTCGCTCGGTGGCCCCGACGCCGAATCCGACACCGCTCCCGTATCCGGATCCGAATCGGACACCGACGCCGTGGCCGACCCAGCAGACCCGGCCGACCCGACCAACTCGGGGCCTGCACTCGCCGACGCGTCACTTGCCACTCGTCTGCAGACGAAAGCGTTCGCGTACTTCCGGCTGATGAAACCCCGCCTGATGTGGCTGCTCTGTCTCGTCGCCGCCGCGGCGATGGCGCTCGCACCCGGTACGCTGACCGTCCGCACGGTCGTACTCACGCTCGGTGGGGGTGTACTCGCCATCGGCGCCAGCGGCACGTTCAACCACGTCCTCGAACGCGACAAGGACAGGCGGATGTCCCGGACGAACGACCGCCCCACCGTCACCCACCAGGTGCCGGTCCGCAACGCCGTCGTCTTCGGGTTCGCCCTCGCGGCGGCCTCGCTGGCCGTCTTCGCCGCCGTGAACCTGCTCGCCGCCGCGCTCGGACTCGTCGCGATCCTGTTTTACAGCGTGATCTACACGCTCGTCCTGAAACCGAACACTGTCCAGAACACGGTCATCGGCGGCGCCGCGGGGGCACTCCCGGCGCTCATCGGGTCGGCCGCCGTCACAGGGAGAATCGAACTCTCGGGTGTGGTGCTCGCGGCCGTCATCTTCCTGTGGACGCCGGCGCACTTCTACAACCTCGCGCTCGCCTACAAGGAGGACTACGCCCGCGGCGGCTTCCCGATGATGCCCGTCGTCCGCGGTGAGGCCGAGACTCGCAAGCACATCCTCTACTACCTCGCCGCGACGCTGCTGGCCGCCGTCGCACTCTCGGCGGTGACCGACCTGGGGTGGCTCTACGCCGCGACGACCAGCGTCTTCGGCGCCGTCTTCCTGTGGGCCGTCCTCCGACTCCACCGCGAGCGCACCAAGTCGGCGGCGTTTCGCGCGTTCCACGCCTCGAACGCCTACCTCGGCGCGGTGCTGATAGCCATCGTCGTCGACACGCTCGCGGTCTGACCCGCCGACGAACCGACCCGCGAACCGACCCACCGACTCCACGACATGGCCACCGACACCCGGACCACGCCGCTCGCGAAACTGCGCCCCCGTCGCGAAACGCTCCTGTGGGGCTCGCTCCTCGTCACGCTGGAACTCGGCGTGCTCGCCACCTACTCGCTTCTGGGGAGTTCGTCGCTCGTCTCGCTCGCGGGCGTTCGCTTCTGGCTGTACCCGTTCGTCTGGATCAACGTCGGCCTCTGGGCGGTAGTCCGGACGCTCCCGGCCGGTACCGGGGCCTCGGAGCACCAGCGACTGCTCGCCGGCGCGCTCGCTACGGGCTACGTCGGCGTGCTCGCCTACACCGGCGGACTCGTCGGTGCGGGGATGGCCGAGGGTGCCGGCGTCGTTCGCGTCGTCTGGACGACCATCCCCCCTGGCTGGGGACCCGCGGTCACCTACGCCGGCGACCTGGCCACACTGACGCTCGTCCCCTACAAGATCGTCGGCTACCTCGCGCTCGCCTACCTCGTCTACGCCACAATGTTAGACGCCGCTCGCTCGGCCGTGACCGGCGTCCTCGGGTTACTCTCGTGTGTCTCCTGTAGCTGGCCCGTCCTCGCGTCGCTGGCGACCGGCGTCGCCGGCGGCGGGTCGGGCATCGCCGCGGCCGTCTCGACCGGCTCCTACGGCCTCTCGACGCTCGTGTTCGTCGCGACTGTCGGGCTGTTGTACTGGCGACCGTTCGGCTCCCGGGAATGACACGAGATGCCTGGCAGTCGGTAGCGGCCGGCGGCCGTGGTCCGCCGGGGAGTCTCGACCGCTAGAAGGGGTCGTCGCCGCCGAGTACGTCGGGATCGTCGTCGTCTTCGCTGCCGAGGACGTCCGGGTCGTCGTCCTCACCGCCGAGGACGTCCGGGTCGTCGCCGGAGCCCAGTCCGGAACTGGAACCGGAACCGGGACCGGGACCGGCGCCCGGTCCGCGCCCCCGTTCTTCGTCGACGTAGCCGAGTTCGTCCGGGTCGCGCCCGGCCGCGTCGAGCACTTCGTCCGAGACCAGAATCGGGCAGTCGACGCGCAGGGCGAGGGCGATGCCGTCGCTCGGGCGGGCGTCGAAGACCATGTCCGTACGCTCGCTGCCCTGGTACTGTTCGGTGTCGATCTTCGCGTAGAAGGTGCCGTCGGCGAGGTCGTCGATGCGGATGCGGTCGATGGCCGCACCGAACTCGGCGACCATGTCGACGAACAGGTCGTGGGTGAGCGGCCGCTCGAAGGGCGTCCCGTCGAGTGCGTGCTGCATCGACTGGGCCTGGTCGGGACTGACGAAGATGGGCAGGATCTCCTCCCGGGCGCGCAGGAGGACGACGGGATTACCCCGCTCACCCTCGTCGCTGACGCCGACGCCCACTCCCTCGACGGTCGCCTCGTGGGTAGCCATGCCTCTGGTTAGGCAGGGCAGACGAAAAAAGGTGAGCCCCCGGAACGGCGGGCGGTGTGAAACAGCCGGCTCCCGAACGCTTTTCGACCGACCGGTCGACCGGCCGACATGGGCTATCACGTCGTCGACCCCGCCGACCTCGACCCCGAACCGGACCGTCCCTCCGAGATGCGCTACGTCAGCGAGGCCGCCGACCTCGACCATCTCGGCCTGCGTGTCTACCGCGTCGAGCCCGGCGAGGAGATACCCCTCTCGGGCATGCACTACCACGACGAACAGGAGGAGGTGTTTCAGGTCCTGTCCGGGACGCTCTCCGTGGAGACGCCCGAGGACCTGTTTCGAGTCGAAACGGGGCAGTTCTTCGCCGCCGAACCCGGGAGCCCCCACCGCGCGCACGTCGCCGCCGACGCCGAGAACCCCGCCGAGGTGGTCGGCATCGGCGCACCCCCACAGAGCGACGGCCACGCCTACGACCCCGAGGAGTGAGACGCGACGTTCGCCGCCGTCCTCGTCTTTTTGCACCTGCTGCCCCTGGATCGGGCCATGACCGAGTGGATCGGCGAGACGTTCACGAGCGACGCCGGCTGGGACCACCTGGAGACGCTTGTCGATATCGGGAACCGGATGGCCGGGAGCGCGGGCGAGCGCCGCGGCGCGGAGGCGACCCGCGACGCACTCGAAACGGTGGGTGCGCGCGACGCCCACCTGTCGGAGTTCGACATCCAGGGGTGGAGGCGTGGCGATGCCGCCATCGCGGCAGGCGACACCAGCCAGGAGTGTATCGCGCTCCCGCGCAGTCCTGCGGGCGAGGCGACCGGGGAACTGGTCGACCTCGGCTACGGCCTCCCCGAGGACTTCGAGGGAGACCTGGAAGGCAAAATCGTGATGGCTGCGAGCAACGTCCCCGACTGGTACGACCGCTTTCTCCACCGCCGGGAGAAGTACTACCACGCCGTCGAGGCGGGTGCGGCCGCGTTCGTCTTCCGTAACCACGTCGAGGGCTGCCTCGCCCCGACGGGCAGCGTCGGCACCGAGGACGCCCCGATCGGCGAGATCCCCGCAGTCGGCGTCTCGAAAGAGGTCGGTTCGCGCCTCGCCCGGCGCTTCGCGGACGAGGCGGTCACCGTCGAGGTCGACGCCGAGACCGACGACGCGACCAGCCAGAACGTCCACGCCGACCTGGGTCCCGACACCGACGAGGCGGTCTTGCTGACGAGTCACGTCGACGCCCACGACATCGCCGAGGGCGCGGGCGACAACGGCGCAGGGACGGCGCTGGTCGTCGAGGTGGCCAAAGCACTCGCCACCCGCGAAGGCGAACTCGACACCCGCGTCCACTGTCTGGTCTACGGCGCCGAAGAGGTCGGCCTCTGTGGCTCGGCGTACGACGCCGACGAGCGCGACCACGACGCGATCGAGGCCATCGTCAACAACGACGGCGTCGTCCGCGGGCGGACGCTGACGTGTTACACCCACGGGTTCGACGAACTCGAAACGGCGGCGGAGACGGTCGCCGACCGGTTCGACCACCCCGTGGAGACGTCACCGAAACTCGGCCCCCACAGCGACCACTGGCCCTACGTCCAGTGGGGTGTGCCGGGCTATCACGTCATGAGCGAGACCGACTCCGAAGGTCGGGGCTGGGGACACACCCGCGCCGACACGCTCGACAAACTCGAACGGCGAAACCTGCGGGAGCAGGCGATCCTCGTCGCCGAACTCGTCGTCTCCCTCGCCAGCGACGACGTCGATATCGACCATCGCGACCCCGAGGACATCGCCGCCCAGCTCGAAGCCGAGGACCTGGCCGAGAGTATGCAGATCACCGGCGACTGGCCGTACTAACCCACCTTTTTCTGCGTCGAGTGTCCTCGGCTCGCTACGCGAGCCTGTGGGCACCGCTCCTTGAAAAATCTGGACCAAAAAGCCGCCTCCGTGGGGTTACACCCCGCTCCGGCGGGGAACCGCTCGCTTCGCTCGCGGATGCCATGTATCCGGTGCAGGCAATATATCAGAAAAAGCCGCCGAGGACGACCATATAGAGGATGACACTCGCGGCGTAGGTGACGCCGAGACCGACGACGGCCTTGGCGTGAAAGAACCAGAGGTCGTCGCGTTCCGTCTCGAGTGCCCGCTCGTAGCGCTCGCTCTCGGTTTCGGTCGCCTCGGACTCGTGTCGTTCGCCGACGTGCAGGTCGCGAGCGTGGACGCTCCGGAAGGGGCGCTCGCAGTGGGGACACGTCGCCGTGGGCTCCTCGTCTGTCGGCACGCGCGTGAGTGGGTCGGGGAGTTTCGTGCTCATGAGTTCAGGGAGTCTCGTGCGTGAGTGTGTAGCGACCGCATCAGACGAACGGCGGCGCGACGTAGGGCTGTGTGATCACCCATAGGCTCACCATCGTATAAAAGACCATCACCACGACAGAGGGGACCTGGCTGCGGATCGCGGCGAGGACGCCCGGGAACAGTTCGAACGCCAGCGAGTGGGCCACCCAGACCGCGAGGACGTGTCCCAGCAACACACAGGCCAGTTTCACGGTCCCGAACCAGTCCGGGAGGACGAGTACGACGGTGTTGGGCGGCGCGAACGGGGCGGCTGCGACCGCGCCCAGCGCTGGCGCGAGCGTCAGGAAGTAGCCCAGGAAGTGTGCGACGTGATAGCCGGCAGCGATCGGGACGAGTGCGGGGGCGAACCAGCGTTCGATCTCGTCGACGGTGACGTAGGTGTCGGCGCGCTCGCGGATACGTCGGCTCGCGAGTCGGTAGACGCCCAGGAAGACGCCGAATCCCGCCAGAAGGACGAAGACGTAGACCAGGACGGCGGGGACGCCCGCTTGCGCGATAGGCGTGAGCAGTCGCGACCACAGCGGCGTCGAGACGAGCCCGTCGTAGGTCGTCACCCACAGCAGAGCGACGACGAACTCCGTCTCGCCCGGGCGGTCGGGCAGTATCTCCTCGGTGGCAGCCGTGCCGGGGAGTCGCAGCGAGATCCCGCTCTCGTCGCGCTGGACCGGTGCAACCCGGCCGTAGGTGGCGAACACGCGACTCACCGGGTCGACGCGGTCGAACCACGCGCGGCCGTAGACCAGCGCGCCGGCGACGGTGACCACCGAGTACGCGAGGACGACCATCGCGAGCGCCCGCGAGTTCGTCCCGATGGGGCTCACGACTTCGAGGTAGACCAGCGCCAGGAGGCCGGCGACGGCCGGCCAGACGCCCCACCGTTCGGGAACCGTCGCCGAACTCAGGCCGAACCGGCGGCCGGTCACGACGCCGCCGTCGGCGCTCCGCTCGTCGCCTCGCCGGGACGTACCCGCGCCGAGTAGCGTGACGACGACCCACCGGAGACCGCCCGCGATGGCCCGCCACGGGTCCAGGGCCGGCCAGGTGTTCCCCACGAGGTAGGTCGTCATCGTGTAGCCGGCCCACCAGCCCGCCCAGACGAACAACAGGGCGAAGTTCTGGGTCGACGTGGTCGGACCGACCAGTCCGATGACCAGCACCAGGGCGAGTACGGCGACCGAGACAATCTGTGTGAGACGCACGGCAGCGCGTCGGGCACTCGCGGGGGTCGGGACGACGACCCGCCACCAGTTCACCCCGCGCATCGCGTCGTGGTCGGTCAACAGCGTCGTGAACAGGAAAGTAGCACCGACGACGATGCCGCCGGTGAGGACGGTCAGCCACGTCGGGACCGTGGCCGTCGTGGTCGCGCCACCGAGCGACCCCGCGTGAGCGCTGGCTGTCCCGACCAGTGCGACGCTCAATGGCCACGGCCCGAGTCGCAGTCCGGCCCGGACGGCGGCCCGCGCCGCCCGCCTGCCGACCCCTCGCGTCCGGTTCCCGTCGGAGCGCTCGCTCATCGTGTCGAGGGTTACGGTGCCAGCGGCTAACGGGTTGTGATCTCCGCTGGGAGTGACCGGTGTCCCAGCGGTGACTCCGACTGGTGCCGTGTCGGTGGCTCCGACTGGTGCTCCATCGAGGAATCAGACCGGTTCCGACCCGAGTGGTCGGGGATCCTGAGGCTGCTACTCGTCGGCCAGGAGGTCGTCCACGGCACCCCGCGCCGCGAGTGCGGCGTCGTCGGCGACGCGGTCGGCGTCGGGGCGACCCGCTGGCGCGTCGAGATAGACGTCGACCTCGAGGATACCGTCCTCGAAGGTGACAGTCACGTCGAGGTCTTCGACGGCCGACCGGTCGAACCGCGAGAAGACGACGCCTTCGGCGGCCTCGGCGGCCGTCTCGACGACCGTCTCGTCAGAGACCATTCAGTCGCCGGCGCCGGGACCGCCCGCACCGGGGCCGCCGGGGCCGCCGCCGCCCATACCGCCGAGCATGTTCTGCAGTTCCGTCTGGAGCTCCTCGAACTGCTCCTGGACGCGCTCTTCCTGCTTGGTGAGTGTCTCGACGCGGAGTTCGAGGTTCTCGACTTTCTCTTCTAAGTCATCCTCGGCGTCGTCGTAGCTCGTCTGGACGAGGAGTTCGCCGACGCTGCGGTACATCGTGCTGTCCTCGTCGATATCGTCGAGCTCTTCCAGCGCCGTCTCGGACTCCTGGAGCTGTGTCTCGGCTTGCTGTTTCTGTGTGGCGACCTGCTGGGCCTTCTCCTGCAGGTCCTGCAGTTCCTCGAGTTTCTCCTGTGCTTCCGGCGGAAGGTTGCCCTGCATACACCCGTCTGCGTGACCCGTGGTGAAAAACCCCCGCTTTCGGTGTCGGGCGGTCGGATACACAGTCGGCAGGTTCGAACGGCCGGAGCGACGCTCAGGATCCGGATCTGGGCGAAAAAGTCAACTAAAATAGTTTTCTAGTTTGTATTTCTGGCAGTAATCAGTCACATCGGTCGTCGACAGCGGCGACGTGTTCGAGCCACTTCTCGACAGTCGGTTGGCCCCAGTAGCGGACAGTCCCCGAGCGATCGTCGTAGTCGACGACCCCCGCCTCGTCGAGTCGCGGGAGGTGGCGGTCCTCGAGGGTCGCGACGAGTTCGTCGTGTGCCGGCGGCGGACCGTCGGCGTCGACCGGACGACAGCCGGCGACCAGCATCGCGAGGTCGTCGACCGACGCGGTCTGAGCGTCCGTCTCGACGAAGAACCGACAGATTTCCCGGCGACGCCAGTCCGCGAGCACCCCGAACACGTCGTCGATGAACGGGCGCGCCTCCTCTACTGCCTCGCCCCACTCGACGGCCCCCTCGGTGGCGTCTCGTGACCCTTCTTTCTCGCTCATATCCTCTCGTTCCATACGTCGTCGTGTACGCCTATCAACTGACACCCTAGATAACTAGGCATCTTGTTGTTCGGATCGTCTGTCTTTCTGAATTACAGTTTGTACCGGTGTGCGGTCCGGCGATCAGCCGAATGGGGGAAAACGAGCGGTCGGGAGACGAGACGGCGACAGTCGGGTTCGGCGCGCACGAGACCCGGTCGTTCTCGCGACGGGGGCGGTCTCATCGCGTCGGGCCTCGAGACGGCCGGCAAGAGTCAGGACTCGAACAGCGCTTCGAGGACGCGCCCGTGACCCTTGCGGAGGTGCTGGAGGAGGGTCGTCGACGCAACACCCATGGAGTCGGCGAGCGTTTCGGCGTCGGTTTCGCGGGGCCACTCGTAGTAGCCGCTGTAGTAGGCGGCCTGGAGGATGGCCCGCTGGCGGTCGGTCAGCGTCGTGCCGATGTCCCCGTGCGTGCGCCACCAGCCGGAGGCGCGAGGTTCGCGTTCGCGCTTGGCGACCAGTTCGACCTCGTCGAAGCGCGTGAGCATCGCGTCGGTTATCTGGCGGACGTCGACGTCTCCCGGTGCTTCGACGAACATCGTCCCGATACCGTCTTCGACGACCCCGCGCATCCCGCGTGCGCCGGCCTCGGCGAGGTACTGGAAGACCGACTCGCGCCAACGCGTCTCGAAGTGGGGGCCGTCCTCGCCGTCGAGTCGCCGGACCGATTCGAGCGCGTCGAAGCCGTCGGCGATCTCCGCGCCCAGTTCGGGGTCTGCGCCCTCCACCGTGAGGTAGTCGATCACGAGGCCGTCACGCCCGAGGACGGCGTTGTCGAAGACGAACCGGCAGTCGTGCTCGGCAGTCGCATCGATAAACGGTCCGCCGCTGGTCACCTCGAACTCGAGTTCGAGCACGCTGTCGGATTCGAGCAACCGGCGGTGCTGGGTCGCGCTCAGTGCGAAGCCGACGACCTCGCCGAGTGTCGCAAAGCCCGCCACTTCCCGCTCGCCGAACCCGTCAGACCGGTCGGTGTACAGCGCGAGGATCCCGTGAGTCGTCGACCCGTGTGTCAGCGGCACGACGGCGACGCTCTCGAAGCCGTGTTCGAGTGCGGCCTCGCGCCAGGGTTCGAACGCGGGATCCGCGCGGACGTCCTCGATGACCTGTACCTCGCCCGACCGGTAGGCCGTCCCGCCCGGTCCCTGGCCGCTGTCGCTCGTGTCGACGGTGATCGTCACCGACTCCAGGTACGCCCGAATGTGCTCGCCACCGGCCGTGTAGTCGGGCGTCACCTCACCCGTCGAGTGGTCGCGCGACCCGACCCAGGCCGCCTGGTAGAACTCCGAGTCAGCCAGGCGTTCACAGACTGTCTCCGCAATCTCCGGGCGCGTCGTCGCGTCAGTGAGCGCGCGGACGCTCTCGTTGACCAGGCCCTGGATCGCCGTCAACCGTTCGAGTTCGGCGTGCTGGCGCTCCGTCTCGGTGACGTCGCGAGCGATCGCGACCGTCCCCTGGACGTCGCCGTCCGGCCCCCTGACGGGCGCGGTGGTCAGGCGGACCCGCTGGTCACCGTCTTCCCGCGGGAACCGCTCCTCGGTGACGCGAGCCGACTCGTCTTCGAGGACCGCCTCCCGGTGGCGTTCGAACGGGTCGGCGATGTCGTCGCCGAACACCTCGTGGGCTGTCTTGCCCCGGACCGCGGCCCGCGACAGGTCGGTCCCCTCGAGCGTCGCCTCGTTGACCACCCGGTACCGACCCTCGAGGTCTTTCATCGCGATGGGGTCCGGGCTACTCTCGATCACTGCACGGAGGCGCTGTTCGCGCTCGACCAGTTCCCGCTCGCGTTCCTTGCGTTCGGTGACGTCACGGATGGCCCCGACGAGTCGGTCGGCGCCGTCCTCGACAGGCTGAATTTCGGCTTCGGTCAGCAGCCAGCGGTCGGAATCGTCGGCGAGCCGGAACTCGACCCGCAACTGGCCGTCTGTCTCGATGGCGTCGGTGACGGCCGCCACCACGCGTTCGCGGTCGTCGGGATGGACGAGTTCGCGGAACTCCTCACGGGTCCGGTAGGGGACGTGCTCGACGCCGAACAGTCGCGAGGTGATCTCGTGCCAGTAGACGCGGTTCTCGCCGACAGACAACTCCCAGACGCCGGCGTCGGTGTGCTCCAGCGCGAGGTCGAGTCGCTCGTTCGTCGCGGCCAGTTCCCGTTCGTGTTCCTCGCGCTCGCTGACGTCGACGGCCGCCGCGATCGCGCCGGTCACCTCGCCGTCGGCCCACACCGGTTCGATAGTTCCCTCGTAGGTATGGCCGCCGATGGTGACCGTCTCGGTGACCTGCTGACCGTCGAGTGCCCGTCGACAGCCGGCGACGACCGCACCGTATTCCTCGGCCAGTGCCCCGACGTCCGCGCCGAGGAGGTCGTCCCGGTCGCAGTCGAGTACCTCGAAGTCCAGCCCCTGTGCGCGGTCGATCCGCCCCTCGGCGTCGACGGCGAGCATCGCGACCGGGAGCGTCTCGACGATCGTCTGCAGACGCTCGCGGCTCTCGCGGAGGGCTTGTTCGGCACGGTATCGTTCGGTGACGTCCCGGACGACGTTGACTGCGCCGACCACGTCACCGTCGCGACGGATCGGTGCCAGCCGGTTCTCGGCGACGACCGTCTCGCCGTCCCCCTGGGGTCGTGAGACGAACGAGACTTCCTCGCCTTCGAACACCGCGTCGAGGGCCGCTTTCGCCCGGCCCATCGTCTCGGCTTCGACGATACCGTAGTCGACGAGACAGCCGATGTCTCGCCCGGTCAACTCGGCCGTCGGGACGCCCGTAAACGACTCGAAGACGTCGCTCGCAAAGCGTACCTGGTAGTCCGTGTCGACGGCGTAGACCGCGTCCGGCGCGGCCGCCAGCGCCTCCTCGTAGACCGTCGGGTCACCGCCGTTCGCTGTCTGGTCCCCGGCCTCACCGCCGTTCACTGTCTGGTCCCCGGCCTCACTGCCCGTGGGGGTATCGGACGGTTCGCCGAACGCGACGACCGCACCGACAGCGTCGCCTGTCCCCTCGCGAGTCAGCGGCCGGACAGTCGCGGTGTAGCACGGACCGCCGTCGACGAGTCGTCCGCTACCCGTCGTCTGTTCGCCGGTCGCTAGCGCTTCCGTGACCGGGTCGCTCGTCGTGTCTGTCACCGGGCCGCTCTCGCTCCAGTCGACGAGAGCAGTGACCGGCGTCTCTGCGAGGTCTCCGACAGCACTCGCGTCGGTCACGGCGTCGTTCCACGCGCTGACCACGCCCGTCGCGTCACAGACCAGCGCCGGCCCCTCGACGGCCGCGAGCAGTTGGTCGACGAGCGTGTCGTCGAGTGTACTGTCGAGCTCCGCCCGGTCGCTGGCCTCACCGGCCTCGCTCACTGTCGCCCCCCGAATATCGTACCGACCGCATTCATTGGCAGCGACGTACACGGTCGAGACTGATAACTTGTGGCCCTGAGACCGCCCTCGCGGCATAAACCGGTGTGGTGGGACGAAACCGGTATCTCGGGACGCCAGGTCAGGCCGTCGCCCCACCACAGCGCTCGGCGACGCCGACGAGCGCACTCCAGGTGTTCAGTCCTGCCCGGAGTGCGACGAGGTCGGCGGCGGTCACGGTGACGACGACCGTCGCGTCGTCGCGCTCGACGGTCACGGCCGTCCGGTCGCCGTCGACGTCGCCCGCCTCGACGCGGACGCTCCGGGCGACGCGAGCGGCCCGCTGGGCGTCCAGGTAGTCAAATTCGAGAACGGCTTCGTGGTCGTGAGACACGGGCGGGCAGTCCGAAAGCGGTGGCGTCGTGGGCGGCTTACTCGACGCCGACAGTCTTGACGTCGCGGCTGCGCTCTTTCAGGAGGACGCGGTGGCCACAGTACGGACAGCGGACGCCGCCGTACTCGTCGAGTTCGACGTCGCGCTTGCAGCGAGAGCAGCGGTAACTCATTCGTCGTCGTCGGCCAGTGCGGCGCGGATCGACCGGGTGACGGTGCGGCCGCCGGGGGTCTGGGGGGTGTAGGCGCCGCCGGTGTACTTGTACCCGCAGTAGCCACACTCCCAGATGCCCGTGCCCTGGCGGTCGACGCGGTCGTTCCCGCACTCGGGACAGTCGTGGTCGTCGCGCATTTCGCCCTCGATCTCGGCGACGCGGCGGCGGGAGACGCGACCGTACCGCGCCCCGAACCGTCCGGCACTGCCGGTTCGTCCTCGGTTGGCCATGGTGACAGTGTGTCCGGTACTGGCGCGTATAAACCCTGCGAGTTATCCGCGACGGTGACCGCGACGAACCGGATCGAGACCGGTCGCGTTCGGGCGGAGGTCTATGGGTGTGGGCGTCCAGGTCGACGTATGTCGCTGTTGCACACCGACGCAGTCGACGACCTGCTCTCGACGCTCGCCGGCGTCGAGTCCGAAGCCGACCCCGTCCTCGCGGAGATGGAAGCCCGGGCCGACCGGGAAGGGTTCCCGACTGTCGGCCGGGAAGTCGGTGAGGCCCTCCGGATGTGTGCGCGACTGACCGGTGCGACATCGGTCTTCGAGTTCGGCTCCGGATTCGGCTACTCGGCGTACTGGGTCGCGCCGGTCGTCGGCCCCGACGGCGAGGTCGTCCTCACGGAGGTCGACGCCGACGAACTCGACCAGGCCCGCGAGTACTTCGAGCGGGGCGGCTACGCCGACCGCGCGCGCTTCGAGCGAGGTGACGCCGTCGCGATAGTCGAAGAGTACGACAGCCAGTTCGACCTCGTCTTGCTCGACCACGAGAACCACCGCTACGTCGAGGGGTTCGAGGCCGTCCGTGGGAACGTCCCGGTGGGCGGTGCGGTGGTCGCGGACAACGTCCTCCACTCCTCGGGCGACCCCGGGTTCGACCCCGCCGACCTCGACCGGATGTTTTCGGGCGGCTCGGCGAGCGAGAACGCGGAACTGGCGGGGATCGCCGATTACTACCGGCACGTCCGGGCGGCCGAGGACTTCGAGACGACCGTCATCCCGGTCGGCGAAGGGCTGTTCGTCTCGGTCCGGACGGACTGATCGGGGGGACTGACTTGCCTGACTCGGGTCGCTGTCGGGTGAACCGCGTTCGAATCGCCGCCAAACGAGTCGAGTTCACGGGGCGGTGGTACCGCCGATGCCGAGTGATCTGCGAAACGTTCGAATGCGAAGGTAACAGTGGTTTCAGGTAGTGTGGTCGTGAGAGAAACGTCGACCGCAGACAGCACCACAGTCGTGCTCGTGAGATGAAAGCCCTCGGGCCGCTGGCGGTCGCTGAGCGGGATATTCTCGCTCGAACAGCCCCACCGCACAGCACTCGCGAGAATAGGGCCCGCTCAGGCGACTGAACTGCACGCCAGCAGCCCTCGCCCTTTCAGTCCGCCAGGGAAAATCCTGCTTCACAGGGCGTCTCACCGTTGAACGTTCGATGGCCGACGCCACAGAATTTTCCCTGACGGACTGGAAGGGCGAGGCGGGCTCGCGACGAGCGAAGCGAGTGGAGCCGCCTGAGTGACCTCTATCCGCGCGAGCGGTGCTGAGAGCGCGGATATGTCGCTCAGCGACCGCGAGCACGCCGAGGGCTTCCATCTCATGATCGTGAGTGCGGTTGCGGGATCTACAACTGCAGTCGCGGTTGCTGTGCTGGCTCGAATCGATAATTCTCTCACCTGTACGGTACAGTGAGCACGGAATCGTTCTAGGAGTCCGCTCACCTGCACGAAAAGTGTTGTACAGACTACTCAATGTCAGCGTATCGGCATCGCCGACGCCAGCGTAATGGCACTCCCGCTGCCAGACATGGGCATGGAGATCGGACTGACAGTGGGCGACTCGATCGACCGCCTGGAAGCGACTGCTGGGGGTTTCGACTTCGCGGAGTTCGGCCTCGCGGAGGCCGCAGACGTGCCCGGGTCGATCGACGACGACCGTTTGCGGGGCGCGCTCGACGACCGTGACCTCGAACTCGACGTCCACCTCCCGTTCAAACAGGACGTCTCGACGCCGGTCCCCGAGATCAACGAGGCGATCGTCACCCACCAGAAACGGTTGCTGGAGTGGGCGGGAAGGCTCGGCGCCCGCAAGGCCGTCCTCCACGGGACGGTCCGGAACCCCCACGATACGGACCAGCGACCGACGTTCGCCACACAGCTGTCGGAGATCGTCGCCGTCGGCGAGGACCACGGCGTCGAGGTCGTCGTCGAGAACGTCGGCCACCAGCCCCACGGCCTCCCGCTGTCGGTGCTGGGCGACATCGCCGAGGAGGTCGACGCCCCCGTCTGTTTCGACGTCGGCCACGCCTACATGGAAGACGGCAACGACGGCGTCGAGCGGTTCCTGCGCGGGTACGCCGACCGGATATCGCACCTGCACGTCCACGACGTCCGGGGTCGCGGGGACACGCACATGCCGGTCGGCGCTGGGGAGATCGATTACGGCCTCGTCTCGGAGTATCTCGATGACTTCGACGGCACTGTCGCGGTCGAGGTGTTCACCGACGACGTCGACCTGCTCAACGACACCGCCGGACGCGTGGCCGACGCGCTCGGTACGACGTTCTGATAGTGATTATTGTAGTGATTTACCGGCACACGCCGACCCCGGGGTCGGCGCGATCCGGAAATAATCTACAATAAGCACTATGAGACGAACGGCCGGCGAGACGTCCGGTGACAGTCGACGTCGCGGTCGACCGGTTCCCTGTCGCGGTCGACTGGGTCCCTGTCACGGGCGTGGGTGCGGAGGCCGGAAGGACCCGGACAGAGACCGCGTCGCGGTCGTCACCGTCGTCGACGCGGACGGTGTAGTTACCGGGGTCGACCCCCGCCGTCGAGAGCGTCACTTCCCAGTTGCCGGACAGTCCCCAGGCGTCCGTTTCGGTGTCCGCTACTACCCGTCCGCTCGTCGGGTCGACGAGGTCGACGAACAGCGTCGTGTCGTTCGGTCGTCGGTTGGTGGTGCCCCGGACCGACATCGTCTCCCCGGCCGTGACCGGACCGAAACGGGTCTCGTCGGACTCGCCGGTCGTGTTCGCCGGCACCACCGCGTCGATAGTCGTGAGAGCGTCGGTTATCCGGAACGTGTCGACGACCCGGATATCGTCACTGGCCGTGTCACCGACAGTCTCTGCTTCGACGACTCGGAGCACCTGCGCCTGGGTCAGCGGCGACCCGCGCTCGCTCGCTCGCTCGATCCGGTCGCGTAGATGCGACTGGAGGTCGGCCAGGTCGGGGGCCGGTTCGCCCCGTATCTCGCCGTCGCCGATACGGCCGTCGCGCCCGGCGTGGACGACCTGTCCGACGGCGAATCCCCGGGTCAGCGAGTCACCGTCGGCCCCGACGAGTTCGAACTCGGAGTCGAAGACGTCGTCGCTACCGACCGCGACGATGTCGCTGGCTAATTGCCCACGTCCGTCGACGGCCAGAACGAGCACCTCCTCACTCCCGGTCGCGACGCCGCGCACGGTGACGGCCCTATCCTCGAGGGCGACCTGGTCGGCGACGTCTTCGAACACGAGCGGTTCGGACGCGACGGCCGGGCGGGCGAAGAGGGGGGTGCGCGCGCTCCGACCGGCGGAGAACGCGCCCGGCGAGAGCGTCGACTGGAGCGTGCCGTTCTCGTCGACCACGTCGCTCACCGCGACCGCACCCAGTTCGTACGCTCCCGGAACAGTCACGAGACCGCTCGCGTTCGACAATACCACCTCGGGAGCCTCCCAGCGCCCGTCAGCGCCGACGGCGATCGAGTCGTCGACAGTGCGTTCCCCGTCACCGTTCAGGTCCACGAGCTCCCAGTCGCCGGTCGACCGCGTGTATACCGCGACTGCAGCGACCGCCGTGGGAGCCGTGCCCGCGACCGTCTCACGACTACCGAGTACGTACACACCACTGGGCTCGTCGATCGTGACTACCCGCTGGGTCGTGTTGTCCCCGGACTCCGCGGGATAACGCGTCCCGGCGACGAGCGGGGATAACTGAAAAGCGGGTGGCTGGGAAGCAGGTGACTGGAAGGCAGGTAGCTGAGAGGCAGCCTGGGAAGGGGTGTCGACGGGAGCACTGGGTTGCTCGCCCGGACGGACCGCCACTGTCTCGGTGACCGACCCGACCAGGTATCCGGCCCCGACGGCAGTCGCCACCACCAGAATCGCCAGCGCCAGTCGGGGCAATACGCTGTCCATGGCCTCGGAGCACCATCCGGTACACAGTAGGGTTAGCCACGATAAAAATGCGTCACCGTGTGACCAGACGTGGCAATTTCCGCCCACGTCGGGCGCCGTCGGCGCGGTTCAAATCGGAGCGTACCACACCGGGTCGCGGAGTAATCTCCGGGACATCCCTCGTCTAGGCTCGACGGTAGATGAGCGTCCGGGCGAAGGGTCCTCTTGTGCGGCGGCGGACGGACTGGTGCGAACGGACGGTGAGACCAGCCCTGTGCGGTGTGAGTCACAGTTACCGCTCAGTTTGGGTTCGCTTATTCGACGGGGACACACCTCCCGGCCCGGCGGGGACGTCTTTCTCGATAGATACGATCCGACGGGGACAGATTTCCGCACGTTCACAGTACCATATCGAGCGGATACAGCACTGCTACCCCACGAATGGCGTGATATTACCGAACATTGCCGAAGCATAACAAAGCCCTCACATATCCTTATCGGAACTTGGTGACACGCATGAGCGACGAGCAGTTGGTTGACGGACGGTTGTCGCAGAGGTCGACGATTATTCTCGCCGAGGACATCGCCGGACGGGAAACCAGTCACCCACCACGAACACCAACAGTATGAACGACAAACTCAAAGCAATCACACTGACAGCGCTGATGGTACTGTCAGTCTTCGCCATCTCCGGGTACGCGCTGGGCGCGAACGTCCAGCGCGGTGCCGGGAACGCCCAGTTCAATCCGGGCGTCGGCGGACCGACCGACATCGGCATCTCGCCGGACAAGCCGGTCGTGTTCCGCGGCGAGGACGACATCACGTATCTCGCCGAGGACGGTTCGACCGTCGACCCGGCCAACCTGATCGGCGTCTCGGGTGACGCAGAGGGGATCCCCCTCGAGAGCCCGATCCCCGAAGACCAGACCCTCGGCCAGTACGCGATCAACGGGCAGGCAGCGGAGGCTGGCGTGACGGTCCAACAGCCACGCGTGACTGACCTCTCGCTCCTGAACGAACTCGGGTCCGACGTCTCCGATTCGAGCATCCCCGAAGACGAGACGATCCTCGTACAGGCAGAGTGGAACTTCCAGAACGCAGAAGATCTGGATCTCGCGGTACTGGACGAGAACGGGAACGAGATCACGGGAGACGTGATCGCACCCACCGACCAGCTCTCGGACGCGCAACTACAGGAACTGAACGGCCCGTACGCCGCGGCGCCCGAAGCGGCCGGGAACCCCGGACAGCGGGGTACCGGGACGGAGATCGTCTACCTCCAGGGCGTCGGTCAGTTCAACCAGTCCGAGGCGGACGCGACCCCCATCGAGGACGCCTTCTGGGTCCTCGACCTGAGCGACCAGGACGCCGGCCAGTACACGATCACTGCGGAAGGCTGGGACAACCTCGACTTCGGTCCGGCCTCGCGGTCGGCGACGCTCGAGGTAACCACCGACACCGACGTCCAGCTCGACCTCGATTCGGACTCGGCGACCCGCGGTCAGTACGTGCCCTTTACGATCCGGGGCTCGACCGCCGGTGAGACCCACTTCGTCACCGTCGAGGACGACGACTTCCGCAACAACAACGTCGACCGGCGCGTCTTCCGCGACGTCTCGAACGTCATCGACCGCGGGACGTTCGACTCCAACGACGACGGCGAGGCAGACTTCGCCTACGCGCAGATCATCATCGACGAGGACACCGGCTTCGGCCAGGGTCAGATCGACACGACCTACCTCGACGACACCAACGTCGACGTCAACGTCTACGAGAGCGGCCTGACGCTCCAAGACGTCGCCGCAGACTTCAACAACCCCGAAGACGACGTGCAGGTCAGAGTCGAAGAGGGTGCCCTGAGCATCGCCGAACCCGCAGGCACCTACATCGCTGGCCAGGAGATCGACGTCCGCGGGACCGCCGAACCCGGCATCGACGACGTCGCGCTGTACGCACGCGACCAGGGCGACTGGGAACTCCTCGACGTCAGCGAGGACGGCTCGCTCGACGACTCCGACCTGATCTCGGTCGACGCCGACGGCGAGTGGGAGGAACGCGACGTGCGCCTCTCCGTGGCCACCGACATCCTGGCCATCCCCGGTCGCTACCGCTTCGGCGTCATCGAAGCCGAGGACGCTCGCGGTGCGGACGGCGAACTCCAGTCGACCCTGTCGACCACCGAGTTCAGTTCCGGCTCCTCGGAGCAGACCTCGATCCTGGTCACCGAACCCGGGCTCGGCCCGGCTCCGGGTAACGCCAGCGTCGCCGACCCGCAGCTGAACCTACAAGTCCAAGAGGACAACGAGACCGACGTCCAGGCGCCGCTGGTCTACCGGTCGTACAACGGCCAGGTCGCGACCGACGACGGCACCGTCGACGTCCTGGGCACCGCGCCCGGACAGGACGACGTGTTGCTCATCATGGTCGACACGCGCGGCCGCGTGGCGACCGACCAGGTCACTGTCGACGACGACGACATCTTCGAAGAGGACGACGTCTCGCTGAGCACTGTCAACGGCCGCGAGCTCAACGAGGGCAACATCGCGGCTATCACGTACGCGGTCGGTCGTGACTCCGTCGCCGGTGACGGGATCATCCCCGGCCAGGCCGACGCGGACATCTCCGCGGTGGAGAACTACGTCCAGCAGTTCAGCGGTACCGGACTGACCCAGCAACAGGTCATCGAGATCATCTCCGACGAGACGATCGACGAGGCCGGGTCCGACGACCTCTACCTCCGGGACAACTTCCGGTACACCGACGGTTCGACGACGATCGAGTCGATCGCGCCCGCCGGCTCGAACGCCACCGGTGTCAACGAGGTCGCGGCCGGCGAACAGATAGTCGTCAGCGGTGTGACCAACCGCAAACCCGACGACAACACGATCTCGATCGACGTCACCCAGGGACCGGAGTTCACCGAGTTCCCGTCGGAATCGACCGACGAATGGGGCTTCTCCGGTCAGTGGAGCGTCACGCTCGACGTGCCCGCGGACATCGCGCCCGGCACCTACACGCTCGAAGCCGACGACGGTGACAACACCGACATCGTGACCTTCGACGTCGTGGAAGCACAGGGCAACGAGACGGCCACGCCGGCACCCGGCGACGGCAACGAGACGGCCACGCCGGCACCCGGCGACGGCAACGAGACGGCTACGCCCGCACCTGGCGACGGCAACGAGACGACCACGCCTGCGCCGGGTGACGGCAACGAGACGGCTACGCCCGCACCCGACGGTAACGAGACGACCACGCCCGCGCCCGACGGCAACGAGACGGCCGAAGACGTGGGGAATGCCACCGGGGGCATCTCCTTTGTGGACCAGTCGAGTGACGGCAACTCGGTCGTCGTGGACGCGGCGCGCCTGCGGGACGGCGGGTTCATTGTCATCCACGACAGTACGTTGTTCGACAACAACACCGTCGGCAGCGTTGTCGGGGCCTCGACGTATTTCGAACCTGGTCTCTACCAGAATCAAAGCATCGATGTACCGGTCGACGAGTCCGGCACCTACGTCGCGATGCTTCATCTGGACACCAACGGAAACCAACAGTTCGACTTCGTCACCTCGAACGGGACCGACGACATCCCCTACGCCGTCGACGGTGAGATCGTGCTCGACCAGGCGGAAGTGACGCTGGAAGACGGCAACGAGACGGCGACGCCGGCGCCCGGCAACGAGACGGCCACCCCCGAAGGAGGGTAACTATCACGCGAGGCACACCCCCACTGCTATCGGGATCCCTCCCGGGCCACCCCCGATAGGACGGCTCGCGTGACGAGCGTCGACCGTTTTTTCCGGCGTACGAACAGTCGCTCGCGTGTCGGTCCGTGCGGACGCGAGGGGCGACCGACGAGACAGGCCCGAGTCGTCGTGAGCGCGGGTACTGTACAGGTCCTCGACGTCCTCCGAGACTCACTCCTGGAGGTCGGCCTCGCGGAGCGCCTCGTTGAGGTCCGCGCGGACGACCTCGCCGAGGTCCTTCTCGCGTGCGGTCGTGACGATCCGGTTTTCCTGCACGCTGGAACCGTCCCGCACCAGCAGGCGGACGTTCCCGTTAGCGTCGGCGCGCGTCGCCTTCGCCCGGACACCCGACCGCGACCCCGACCCGCCGGCGTCGATGGGGCCCGGGATCACCTTCTTGACGTGGGGGTGGCCGGCGGCGGTGAAGACCGCGCGCTGGCCGTCGCGTCCGCCGACGAGTGTCGAGTGACTCCCGCCGATCTTCTCGCTGGGCGCCGCGTCGACGACGTCCAGGGGCGCCTCCCCCTGGCGGTCCAGCACTGCGGCGACGGGGTCCTCGTCGGCCACGCGATAGAACTCGTAGCGGAGCTGGTCACGCACCGACCGCAGGACCTCCCGGTCACCGGTCGCGTACACCTCCTCGGGACGCTTGCGTCGCACCTCGTCGGCGACCAGTCCCGCGAAGTTCCGGAGTTCGACGACGCCCGCCTCGCCGCCCTCCTCGGGGGTGGTCGTCACCTCGCGGGCCCCGACGACCGCCTCGTCGACGAGCGTCGTCACACGGGCACGATCCCGGTCGAGTTCGAGGACGACCGCGTCGGCGTTGCCCGACCGACAGACCAGACAGTAATCGCCCGGCCTGTCGAGGGGAGAGCCACAGCGCCGACACTCCATGTAGCAGGCGGTAGCGGTTTCGCGAGGATAAACGGGCCGATCCGGGCCGGCGGTCCGAACACCGCCGTTCAGAGGTCATCGGGGTCGGCCTTGAGATACTCCCGGAGGACGACGGTCGCGTAGGACCCCTTCGGGAGCGCGAACTCGAACGTGACCGAGTCGTCGCTGCGGTCGCCGTCGGTCGCCTGCTCGACGGTCAGGTCCGTCCCCAACAGTATCGCCCGCCGCGTCCCCGAGGAGTCGAACTCGCCGGGCAACTCGAAGTCGGCCGGTTCGAGGGACAGTTCATCCAGCACCGTGCGTTCTATCTCGCCGGGTTCGCCGTCGCCCAGTTCGGTCTCGGTACCGACCAGCGGCGCGGTGACGAACGCTCGCCCGCGTTCGCAGTGACGGCGAACCGTCCGGAGACGGCTCTCGGTGACACGCTGGAGTCGGTCGGTGTCCGGGAGCGGAAGGTCGTCGGGAGCGTCGGCGTCTGCAAAACACACGACGTCACCCGCGACGGGTTCGTGGAAGGGGAGGCCGCGTTCGAGGCGCCCGGAGAGGATCCGGTTGAACGCGAACGACTGGGCGGCGTTGACGAACAGTCGCTGGAGGTTCGCGGGAACGGCTTCGAGTGCAGCGCGGAAATCCTCGGGGTCCTCTGCGCCGTTCTCGACCAGTCGATGACAGATAGAGCGCTCGTAGCCCAGTCTGTTCGGCAGGCGCTCCAGGGCGCCCTGCCAGTCCTCGGTCTCGTCGACGTAGGCGCGGGCCTCGCGGGTTCGGTCGGGCTCTCGCTCGTGAGGGGTGCCGACGTAGGCGAGCACCGCGCCCTTCCAGTTCCCGCGGACGATTTCCAGGCCGACCTCGTGAGTGACCGGTCGCTTGCTCCCGAACCGTTGCTGACCGAAGTAGTTGGGGACGCCGACGGTCGTTTCCACTGCGTCGCCTGGTTCGGATGGATCGCTTCCGGACTCGTCTGGTTCGGGAGGATCATCGCTGGAACCGCCAGCGGCGAACGTCGCGAGGTCGGCCGTGACGCTCGTGGCGTTCTCGGGCATCTCGGCGTCGCGGACGCGGATCCTGAAGCGATTGCCAGCCAGGTCGCCGAACAGTATCTTCCGACCGGTCCGACCCAGGAGGTCGAGGTCGACGTCGCCCAGCTCGACCGCCCGCAGGTCCTCGGGGTCGGCTTTCGCGACCGTGAACAGCTGAGTGGTGACGGCGTGTTTGTCCTTCGTTCCCGCCCACGAAACGCGCTCGCGGGAGATCCCCAGGCTGTTCGAGAGTGCGCTCGCGAAGTCGTTGGTGTCCCACGAGCGCAGCGTCGCCCGGACGAGAACGTGGGGGTACGCCCCCGGGTCGGCCTCGAGCGGTTCCGCGTCGAACGCCTCGATCTCCGTGACGCGGAAGTCCGCGGGTTCCTGTCGGAGGCGCCCGCCGATACCGTCGGCGTCGCTGACGTAGTATTCCATGCCGACGGCGCGTTCGATGGGGTGGGCCTCGCGCATTCGTCTCTACTCGTGTCGGGACTCCGGCGGTACGGATAAAGGGCTGTCGAGTGTGGCGTCGAACGGGCTTCCCCCACAGGGGGGGCAGATGGCGGTCTCCCCGCCGGAGAACTTTTGCCTTCGCCGACACGACTTGGGGCGTGCCGCTGACGCCCTTCCACTTCGGCCCGGGGATCCTCTTCGGGCTCTTGCTGGTGCGATACGTGGACTTCCCGACGTTCGTGGTGGGCAGTGTCGTCGTCGACTGGCGTGCCGCGCTGGTCTATGTCGGATTCTGGCCCGGGCCGCGACACGGCTGGATGCACACCTACCTCGGAAGTCTGTCGTTCTCACTGCTGGTGGTCGCCGCGATGGTCGCGGTGCGCCCACGCATCGACGGCGCGGTAGAGCGAGCCGGGATACGCCAGCAGGTCTCGACCGCGAAAATTGCGGCCGGCGCGTTCCTCGCCGTCGTGGTCCACGTCACGATAGACGCCTTCCACCACCCGACGATGCGCCCGTTCCTGCCACTGGAGGGCAACCCGCTCTACGGTCTTTTCTCGACGTTCGAGATGCGGACGTTCACCGCGTTCTGTCTCTTCCTCGGCGTACAACTCTACCTGGTCTACTTCCTCGACCTGCTGGACCTGGACCTGCGGTCGCGGGCGACCGAGTGAACGTCCGGTCCGGCTGGAACCACCCACCCACGCTCGGAAACAAAAAAGGGTGCCCTACGCCGTCAGCGCCGCGTCGGTCTCGTCGAAGTCCTCGATCTCGACACCCTCGTCGGTGACGGTGGCGACGACGACGCCGTTACCGGACCCGGTGTCGCGCTCGCTGGCGGCCGCGACGGCGCGCACCGCCAGGTCACGGGCAGCGTCGAGGCTCATCCCGGGGTCGTACTCGCCCTCGATGGTGCCGTAGGCGAGTTGCATGCCAGAGCCGGTGACCGTGTAGTCGTCGGCCATGACTCCACCGGCGGGGTCGACGCTGTAGACGTGCGAGCCGTTCTCGTCGGTCCCGGCGATGATGGGGTTGATCGCGAACCAGGGACCGCCGCGGGCGAAATTACCTGCGAGCGTCGAGAGGGCGTGGATGCTCATGGGGTCGCCGTGGCGCACCTCGTAGAGGTCGGCCTCCGCCCGCAGCGAGCGGATGAACGACTGGGCGCCCCCCACCGACCCGACGAGCGTCATGACCGCCGTCGGGTGGATCTGTTCGACCTTCTGGACGGACTTGTTCGAGACGAACCGCCCGCCGAGCGAGGCCCGCCGGTCGGTCGCGACCACGACGCCGTCCGCCGTGGTGATACCGACGGTCGTCGTCCCGGTCTTGTTCACCGCCGCGTCGTCGCGGTCTGGGGCCTGTACGTCGTGTCGCTGGGCGCCAAATTCGGGAGCACCACCGCCGAGTTCTGGCGCGGTGGGGTCGCCGACCGCGTCGACGCCGGTGATGGGGTCAGTGAATTTACTCATTGTCGTCCTCCAGGTTCAATTCCGCGAGATGCGGGGCGATCTCCTCGGCGTCGAGCGATCGGACGCGACCGGACTCGACGTCGACGGTCGTCACTTCGAGGCTGTCGGCGTCGAGACCGTCGTCGTCGTGAGTCTCGGCGAGTGCCCCCAGCGCGAGGCCGATCCCGCCGTCGAGATCCAGGTCGTCGCGGTAGTGGTCCTCCAGATAGCCCATCAGCGTCTGGCGGTCGCCGCCGACGGCGGTCGCGGTCCACTCGTAGGGTGTCCCCGAGGGGTCGGTCTCGAACAGTCGAGGCGTGCCATCTGGGTCGATCCCGGCGATGACGAGCGCGACGCCGAACGGGCGGACGCCGCCGCTCTGGGTGTAGCGCTGGATGTAGTCGGTGACCTCCTTCGCGAGGGTCTCGACGTCGATCGGTTCGTCGTAGCGCAGACGGTGGCGCTGGGCCTGCGTCCGTGCGAACTCGACGAGTTGGCGGGCGTCGGCGACGTGGCCGGCGCTCGCGACCGCGACGTGGTCGTCGACCCGGTGGAGTTTCTCGATACTGTCGGCTTCGAGCAGGGGCGAGCGCACCTGACGGTCGGCCACGAGCACCACGCCGTCGTCCGTGCGGACGCCGACGCTCGCGGTGCCACGCTTGATGGCCTCCCGGGCGTACTCGACCTGGTACAGGCGCCCGTCCGGCGAGAAGATCGTCATCCCGCGGTCGTACGCCTGCTGGTTGTCTTGCATAGTGTGTGTCACTGTCGCAATGTGACTAACCAATAGTAAGGGATTCTCTTATATATACGTTTCTCCAGAGTGGGCGCTTCCGGGTCGCGAACAGTGCGACGGCCCCGGCTTACCGAAAGTAAGAACGGTCATCGGCCCACACTCGAGACCACCATACTCGCCATCACCACCACACTCGACACCGGTCAGTCGACTGGCGCGTCGTCGCGTGGCAGCCCGCCGCTCTCCCGCGTCCGATCCAGCCGGACCGACACGGACGGGGCGGAGTAATCCAGCGCGGGCAGGGACAAGGCCCCGAATTACAAAGCGCGCGGGCCGAGCAACTCGCCCCATGTCCCAGCCAGACGCGTCCGAGCAGTCGGGGTCCGAACACGCACACGAACACCACGGCCACGCCGGACCGGGGTATATGACGCCACAGGCGGCCATCGAGGAGTCGACGCCGGAGCGACGGGCCTACGTCGTCGCCAACCACGTCGGGATGGACGTCGACGCGCCCGACTTCGTCGCCGTCGTCGACGTCGACCCCGACTCGGGGACCTACGGCGAGATCACCGACCGGATCGACCTGCCCAACATGGGCGACGAACTCCACCACTTCGGCTGGAACGCCTGCTCGTCGTCCTGTCACGTGGGCGGCCTCGAACGACGCTACCTCGTCGTGCCCGGCAACCGCTCCTCGCGCATCCACATCGTCGACGCGAAAGACCGCGACCACCCCGAACTGGCGAGCGTCATCGAACCCGAGGAAGTCCACGAACACGACCTCTCGGCGCCACACACCGTTCACTGCATCGGCGGCGGCACGGTCGTCATCTCGATGCTCGGTGACGCCGACGGCGACCTCCCCGGCGGCTTCCTCGAACTCGACGAGGACCTGAACGTACAGGGGCGCTGGGAGCCACCGGGCGAGATCGACTTCAACTACGACTACTGGTACCAGCCCCGGCACAACGCGATGATCTCCTCGGAGTGGGCTGCGCCCAAAACCTACCAGCCGGGCTTCGACATGGCGGACGTCGAGGCGGGCAACTACGGGCACGAACTCCAGTTCTGGAACTGGGAAGAGCGGACCGTCGAGCAGACCCTCGAGTTGGGCGAAGCGGGGATGATCCCACTGGAGGTCCGCTTCCTGCACAGCCCGGAACACGCCCACGGCTTCGTCAACGCGGCGCTGTCGTCGAACGTCTTCCACTACTGGAAGCGCGACGGCGAGTGGCACGCCGAGAAGGTCATCGACTTCGAGGGCCGCGAGATGGAGGGCTGGGACATGCCTGTCCCGGCACTGCCGACGGACATCCTCATCTCGATGGACGACCGGTATCTCTTCGGTGGCAACTGGCTCCACGGCGACGTCTGGATGTACGACATCTCCGACCCGGCGAACCCGCGCCGCGCCGACTCGCTCTCGGTCGGTGGCTACTTCGGCGACGTCCAGGAGCTCCAGGGCCGGGAACTCGTCGCCGGGCCGCAGATGCTCCAACTCAGTCTCGACGGTGAACGGCTCTACTGGACGACGTCGCTGTACTCGACGTGGGACAACACCTTCTTCCCGGAGGAGGCAAAGCAGGGTTCGGTCATGCTGAAAGCCGACGTGAACCCGCGCCGCGGGACCATGACGCTCGACGAGGAGTTCCTCGTGGACTTCGGCGAGGTTCCGGAGGGGCCGGCCCGCGCCCACGAGATCCGCTGGCCCGACGGCGACTGCACCAGCGACGTCTGGATGTGACCGACGACTTCCCATCCGATTCCGACGCCGTCGAACTCGGACCCGGACCCAGACCCGGATCCGAACCCATGGCGACCGTGAGACTGATCTGGCGGGACGGACACGAGACGTCTGTCATCGCCGGCGACGAACCGGTCCTCGACGCTGCCGAGGAGGCGGGACTGAAGCTCCCCTTCGGCTGTCGGACGGGCGCCTGTGGCACCTGTACCGGTCGGTTGCTCGACGGTGAGGTGGTCTACGAGCGGCCGCCACGCGCACTCAAACCCCTTCACCTCGACGACGGCTACGTGCTCACCTGTATCGCCGTCCCCGACGGCGACTGTACGGTCGAAGTGGGCACCGACGTCCACAGCGACCTGCTGGTGAACCCCTGGCGATGAGGTCACCACACCGGTCCCCGACGGGACCGACTGCCCGATACCAACCCGCCGAACGGCCATGAGTCTGCCCGAGATAACACAGCACCTTCGCGGGCGTCGCCTACCGACTGTGGCTGTAGCCACCTGTGCGATCGCCCTGGTGGCGTGGGTCGCGCTCGTCGAGGGGCTGGTCCCGATGCCGGGTTCGGGCACGGCGATGGCCGACGCCGGACCTGTTGCGGTCGACTCCGGGACGGTCGTAAGAGACGGGATGACGATGGATGACAGGACCGCGATGGACGGAACGGCGACGGGCGACGGGACGGTTGTAGGCCCGATGGCACCGAGCGTCGTCGAGGCGATGGGGACGAGCAACGGTGTCGCGGGCGTCCTCGGCTATCTGCTCATGTGGGGCGTGATGATGGTCGCGATGATGTACCCGCCGTCGGTGGGCCTGTTCCAGTGGTACGCCGACTGGGACGCTCGACGCCACCGATCCGGGGTGAGCGCCGGGGCGAGCGACGGGATCGGTGCCGACGTGGTCGGGTTCGTCGGCGGCTACACGCTGGTGTGGGTGCTGGTCGGACTCGTCCCGCTCGCGGTGAACCTCGCCGTCCCTCTCGCGTCGCTGGCGACGACCTGGGACGGGCTCTACTACGGCGTCGGTTTTCTGGGTGTAGCGGCCTTCCAGCTCTCACCACTGAAACGGCGGTACCTCGGCCACTGCCGGCGGCCGTCGGGGTGGCTCGACGAGGAGTCCGGATCCGGGTCGGAAACCCGGCTCGCGTCCGGAACCGGGACGAGATCCAGGCTCCGGAGTGGCACCGTGTCCGGCTGGCACTTTGGCTGGGAGGATGTCGGTTCCTGTGGTGTCCTGATGGGGCTCATGGTCCTGGTCGGGTCGATGAACGTCGCCTGGATAGCGGCCATCACCGTCGTCTTGCTCCTCGAACGGGTGACCGCCCACGGGCAGTTCTGGGCGACTGCCGTCGGGGTGCTCGCCGGTGTAGGCGGGGTGGTCCTCGTCGGCACCTGGCTTCTGTGAGCGTCCGCGACCGGCCACACCGGGCCGCCGCCATTCATTGTTCACGACCTCGAAACGGCGACCGGGATGGCGACGGTCCGGACCAACGACGTCGAAACCTACTACGAGAGTCACGGGTCGGGCCCGCCGGTCGTGTTCGTCCACGGCGCCTGGGTCGACAGCCGCCAGTGGACACCACAGGTCGAGGCCCTCGCCGACGACTACCGCGTGGTAACCTACGACGTCCGCGGGCACGGCCGGACTGGTCCCTCGGCCGAGGAGCGCTACTCCGTGGAACTGTTCGCCGCGGACCTGCGGGCCCTGATCGAGGCGCTCGACCTCGACCGCCCCGTGGTCTGTGGACTCTCGCTCGGTGGGATGATAGCCCAGACCTACGCCGCCCGCTACGACGAGTTGGACGGGATCGTGCTCGCAGACACGGCCGTCTCGACGCGACTGACCTGGAGAGACACGCTGACGAGTCTGCTCGCGCCGAAGTGGGCGATGACGAGTACCGTGGAACTGCTCGGGCCCCGCCGTTACGTCGATGTCGCGTTCTGGCTGGCGCGGGTGACTCGCGACGCGGACTGGTTCGGTCGTGACCCCGCCGTCGCCGACTACGTCCGCGAGACGATGGCGGCCTTCGACACCCGGGAGTTCAACAAGGTCTTCGGCGCGACCTACGACTTCCGACGGGTCGACCTCGAAGCGATCACGGCGCCGACACTCGTGTTGAACGGCGAGTTCGAGAGCGACGCTGTCTTCGAACACACCGCACACCTCCAGCGCTCACTCGCCGACGTGCGCACGGCGATTATCCCCGACGCAGGTCACACCTCCAACATGGAGAACCCCGAGGCGTTCACGGCCGAGTTGCGCGTGTTTCTGGACGACCTGGCACGCGAGCGGTGAGTATCCGTGCGGTTTCGCTCGTCGCTCAGCTGTCACACCGCAACTCGTCGAGCGCGACGACGACGTACAGTAGACCGACGAGGCGTGTTCCCGGGTAGACCCACTGCTTCCACTCCGGCGAGGACGACTCGGTGTACGCGAGGCCCGAACCATATTCCACGTACGCTCGCGGGAACAGAAGCGCTAGTAGGCCGACAAGACCGAGAAATCGCTTGAACGCCGAATACGACTCGTCGCTGTGCCACATCGCCCAGAGGAACACCACTCCTTCGATCCGAGCCCCCGGGACTACCCACGGCCGCCAGTCACACTCGCCGGGATTTTCGAGGGCGACTCGTTCGGCGGACTCGATCAGGGCTTCTGGTGCGAGCACTTCGACGGTACAGACCGCAGTGAGCGCCGTGCGAAGCATACGGCTACTTCGACGGCAGTCGAGGTGAAACTGCGGTTCCGCCGGACCAATCGGCACGTATATCGCCTGTATCTGACACTCGACGAGCACTCGGACACGGGCGACAGGCCGGCCACGCACACACCATCGAGAGCCAAAGAGCTATGCGGCAGGGTCAGCCAACAGTCGGCATGGAAAACGTCCACTCCGGACAGCGCGTGGCGGTGCTGGCCGACGCGCAGAACCTCTATCACAGCGCCCAGAGCCTCTACTCGCGCAATATCGACTACGCTGCCCTCCTCGACGCCGCGGTCGACGACCGCCAGCTCACCCGAGCGATCGCCTACGTCATCCGGGCGGATTCCCCCGAAGAGGAGTCGTTTTTCGAGGCGCTGGTCGATATCGGCTTCGAGACGCGCATCAAGGAGATCAAGACCTTCGGCGACGGCTCCCAGAAAGCGGACTGGGACGTCGGGATGAGCCTCGACGCGGTGACGCTCGCCAACCACGTCGACACGCTGGTGCTGTGTACCGGCGACGGCGATTTCTCCCGACTCTGCTCGCACCTGCGCCACGAGGGCGTCCGCATCGAAGTGCTCGCCTTCCAGGAGTCGACCGCCGACGAACTCGTCGACGCCGCCGACCACACAACCGACATGAGCGCCGACACCGACCGGTTCCTGCTCTGATCGACCGCTAACCGCTCGCGAGCGGGGATGCGAACGGCCAATCCGCCCGACAGGGGCTGTCGGGGTCGCCACCCGGTGTCGTTAGGGTTCGTGGTGTCCACGCTACAGATATGAGAGGACACCTCTCCGGACCAGCACGCTTCAGACAGACACTCGCCAGCGGACTGGCGGTGTTCGCCGCCCTCGCACTGACGGTCGTTCTGCTGGGCTATCTCCCGCGAGACGGGTTCCGGTCGACGAGACTCCTCCTGTTTGCCCTGGTAGCGGGACTGGCGTGGGCCAGCGCGCTGGGCGTCGTCCGCGACCGTCCGGTCGTCGGGGGAGCGGGCGCCGCGGGCGTGGCTCTCCTCGGGTTCTGGCAGGCCGCGCTCTGGATATGGCTGCTGCCGGCCGCCGGCCTGTTGCTGGTGGGCACCGCGCTCTCGACGGCGGGAGACCAGGCTGGTCGCGGGAACAGCACGGCGTGAGCGCTCACGTCGACCGGGTTCCACCGTCTCACCCCGACGCTATCGACCGGCCGCATCCAGTGCCGCCTGCCCCTCTTCGACCCACCATCGCAACGACTGGTGGCGTTCGGGTATGTTGGTCCCGAGCGTCGCCGTCGAGCGTTCGAACTCCTCGAGCGGCCAGTACCGAGCGTCGACTACCTCCTCTATTGGCTCGGGCGTCCCGCTGACGTCGGCGGCGTCGACGGCGTAACAGAGACTCGTCTTGTGGGTCGCCTCGAACTTGACGAAAGTGCGAGCGTCGAACAACACCAGGTCGGCGGGGTCCACTTCGAGCCCCATCTCCTCTTCGAGTTCGCGTGCCCCGGCGACGTCGGGGTCTTCACCCGCCTCGACCATTCCTCCAGGGGTCGCCCACAGTTCGCGGTCGGGGACGTCCACCCGCCCGAGCAGGATCTCGTCGCCGTCGACGACCGCCAGCCGCGCGGTCGGGACCGGGTTGAAGAACACGTACTCCCCGCAGTCCGCACACCGGTTGACCGTCGGCGGATCCACGGACGACAGTTCGCCCCCGCAGTACCCACAGTAGTCGGGCGGCTCGTTCGTCACGTCTGTCTCCGAAAATGACGACCGAAGTGATAAAACTTCTCTGACACAAAAGACCGTGCGAGTCACAACGACGGCACAGTGACGGGGGCGGCTGACCGGCCTACTCGTCGTCGACCTCGCCCGCGTCGGGGCCGTCCCCCTCGTCGAGTTCGATCGCTTCGCCGGGGAGTGCAACCTCGCCGTTGGGGGCGTTGCGCTCGACACTCTGGATACCGTTGATAGCGCCGGTGCGCGAGGCGTAGCCTTCGCCGCTGTCGCCCAAAATCCGCCCGTTCTCGTGGCGGAGTCGCCAGCGGAACTCGCCGGCCCGGTCCTCGTAGAGTTCGAAGGCGGCGTCGGTGTAATCGAGCGCCGACGCCTCGGGAGCGTACCCGCGGACGCGCTTGACGGAGTCCCGGGCACCGCGCTCGGAGGCGAATCCCTCGCCGCCGTCGGCGACGATCTCGTCGTTCTCGGCGACGAGGCGCCAACGCCACTCGCCGGCGTCGTCCTCGAAGATCTCGACGGCGTCTTCCTCGCCGATCAGTCGGCGGACGCTCTCGATGCCGTCCTGAGCGCTGGTGCGCTGGCTGTACCCCTCACCACAGTCCGCGAGGATCTCCCCGTTGCGGTGGAGGAGCCGCCAGCGCCACTCGTCGGCGGCGTCGCGGTACACCTCGAAGGCCGTCGGGTCGATGCGGAGGTAGCCGGCCTCGCTCACGTAACCCTGGACGCGCTCGACGGCGTTCTCGGCCTCGTCCTGGTCGTTGTATCCCTCACCGGAGTCGGCGATGATGTTGCCGTTCCGGTGGACGAGCCGCCAGCGGTACTCGCCGGCCGCGTCCTCGTAGACGTCGAAAGTGCCCTGGCTCTCCCCCGGCGGGTAGGGCGCGTCGGCGGGTTCCTCGGGCTCTTCGACCTCTTTTTCCTGCTGGATCAGCTCGGCACCGGGGGCGTTCTTCTGGACGCTCTGGAGCCCCTGACGGGCTTTCTGTCGGCTGCTGTAGCCCTGCCCGCCGCTGGCGATGATGTTGCCGTTCCGGTGGCGGAGTCGCCAGCGCCACTTGCCGCCACGGTCCTCGAAGAGTTCGAAGCGTGCCTTGCTCGCCTGGGGCTCGTCGGCCGGAACCGGTTCGGGCTCGGGTTCGGCGACTGCGGCCTCGTCGACGGGTTCGTCGACGGGTTCGTCGACGACGTCGTCTTCGACCGCTTCGCCCTCCGGCGGGACGACGCGGGTGCTGATCACGGGAACGAGCGCCGCGCCGACGGCGATCAACACTAGTCCGAAGGCGTAGAGCGTGATGATCGGCGACGCCATCCCGGAGGCGCGCCAGCCTGGGTATTCGAGGAGAAACCAGACGACGGCCAGCAACCCGACGAGCGCGCCGGCGTAGGACACGAGCGTCGCCGTCCGCCGCAAGGGCAGCCTGACGACCGGTCCGATCATGATCAGTACCAGTGAGATCGCGGCGAGTGCGATCCCGCTCTCTCCCGTGATAGATCCGGGATTCGGATAGCTCGTCAGATAGAGGAGGATACCGAGGATCCCCAGGAGGATACCGAACACGAACAGCCAGTAGCCGTACACTTCATCGTTCGTCGTCGGCTGTGCGATCCGGTTGCGATACCACCGGACCATGACGTCCCCGTCCGCCTCTGTTTCGGACATATTACGACCGTAATATCACATGGAAAATATATAAAGATGCGTCACAGTCCAGGGGGTGATCCGGCAGGTTTCGGGAGATTGTCAGTGGTGACAGGTCTGTGGAACGGGAAGTTTCGAGTCGAGTGCGGGTGGTTCAGGCCGGGCGGCGGTCCTCGCGGGACCCGGAGAGCAGGCTTCCGGCAGCGACACCGAACGCCCCGAGTACGACGAGCGCGGCCGGTAACGCGGCCCCGATCGTGTCGAGCCCGAAGATGAACACGGTGCTCACCCCGAGCAACAGCACACCCAGACCCACCTTCCGCACGTCTACCTCGCCCATATTCGGCTCTCTGGGTCGAAATGTTATAAACGCCACGGGATTGTTCGTGGTAGTTGTCTCTGCGAACCTAGCAGTTGTTTCGGATGGATCCGTCGTGAAACGAACTGCGACCGCAGACAGCACCGCAGTCGTCAGTAGGCGTTGAAAGCCCTCGGGCCGCTGGCGGTCGCTGACCGGGATATTCTCGCTCGAACACCCGCACTGCGCCGCACTCGCTCGAATAGAGCCCGGTCAGGCGACTACACAAGCGCCAGCGCCCCTCGCCCTTTCATAGTGATTAAGACGAATCATTACCAGTAAGATACGGCCAAATGTTTGGTTCGGTAATTGCGCTCAGTCCTCGTGGAATGTAGTCTTTCAGCGTTGAGAGATCTGGCATAAGGCGGTACTTGAACCA
>Ga0207771_100159_pt1 | contig 47083 bp, 49 predicted proteins | sample A23M2SouthBayCA_2_FD_187731 | JGI IMG/M metagenome (GOLD analysis project Ga0207771, IMG submission 187731) | Aerobic enrichment media microbial communities from Eden Landing Ponds, California, USA - A23 M2 (2) (SPAdes) | ecosystem: Environmental > Aquatic > Marine > Unclassified | place... | reverse complement strand
GACCGTTCTTGCAGGAAGTGCACCTGCGATCTACACCCCGGACGCCGGTCGAGTCTATCTGAAGAAGGAGACCGATGACGGACGTGTGATCGACCGTCCGAAGAAGGAATGGATGGCTGGGTTGCGGGAGTACAAGTTACAGGTCGGGCTTGTGATGGACGAGATCGACCAGAACGACTGGGACATCGAAGTGCTCCCACTCGCAAAAGCGATGACCCGCGAACAGTGCCAGATCCTGAAACCGTTTTTCGAGAAGCATGGCTTCACGAACTTTGCCTACTACACGCGCCAGTACTGCAACCACGGGAACCACATCAACAAACTCGTCGATCACATGGACAACTTCATCCAGATCGTCGAGCCGGACAATGTCCTAGCCATCGCTCGGCTGGGTCCAACACACCTTCGGCGGTTCCATCCGGAGGTGACTGGCGCGTCTGGGCTGAAACAATTTATTGAAAAATGGGCCTTGTTTAGACGCTTGAATTCACGGTCATGAGTGGCTGACGCTGAGTTCGATGTTTCTGACAGCGCATTTCAAGACGAGTTCGCGGAACTGACCGAACCAGGTTCGAGCGCGGATGATCTCACCATATTTGCGCCGGAGCGCGAAAAATGTGGATTCGGCGTTCGAGCGTTGATGGTAGATTGTGTCATCTTGCAGTACATTGTTGGCGACGCCGTGCCAGCCGAATTCGCGGTGCTTGATCACTGGTTTGACGCCTTCTGCACGCAATCTTTGGCGAAGGAGCCACCAGTCGTAGCCTTTGTCGGCGGTAAGAATGTTCAGCTTGTCGAGGTTGCGTTTGACCATTTGCCAGCCGATCTTAGAATCATGCGGTTGTTTCATTGAGCAATGTATATCTAGGATCGCACCAGTCTGACAATCGCTGAGGAGCGTCGTTTTCACCGCCTCAAACGTGTAGTTCGTCCGTTTTGCGTAGTGTTGGCTGGCAGCGATCCGATCCATGCCGGTTGCGTCGATTGCCTGAACATCGCCAAGATCGTGCAACTCCGCCGACAACCGCAGCAGGACGCGCCAGATTCGCATTTCCAGGTCTTGCTTACGCGTACACACGGTGGTGAAATCGGGCAGTTCATCCATCTCTAGACCGAGTTTTGCAACAATTCCGTGCATCTCGTGGAGCACGTCCAACAACCGCCGATACGTGTGATCTAAGTACTCGCGGAGGCCGTGGATTGCCACGATAACCCAGTCTGCGTAGCCGCCGTCACCAGCTTCGAACGCTGGATCTGGCTCTCCGACGACGGCTTTTTGAGCGAGCGACACAACCCGATCAGTGAAGCGGGCGAGCTTCGTAGGCACAACGGGCTTTTCCCGCTTCACTTCCTAGTAAGTTAGACATTTAGCCACTCTTACTAGCGTCTAAACACGCCCCTACTGCTTTACTCGCCAGGGGAATAGAAATTTCATACAGCCTGTATGGATAAATAATGAAATATATCACTTTCTGTGGAGATGATGAAACTATCTGAATCCCTCAAAATGGACATTAGACACTCAGCTGATATTTTATAGTCCTATTGATGTACTTGTATATATAGACTTAATACCCAAAAGCTATCGCAGTGTATTCCATGGAGTAGTATATGCGAAAGCCTGATGTAGGCCTCTCTGAGTTGCGAATCAAATTTGTAAATTTAGATATTAGAAATTTATATGAGTACCTGTGGGTTATCCCAGCAGCCGTTCTTTTACCGGTCTTAACCCGACCGGTGCCGTTCGTCTTCCATTCGAATCGAGCACTAGCGATTGGCTTTGAGACACTCGCGTTGTTGCAAGATGGACTATCCAGTTACACCTATATCACGTATCAAGAGAGTTTTGCCAGTCTACATTTGCACGCTATACTCGGAGCCCCGCTGTTCGCGCTCGGAGTCACCGAAGCTAGTCGTCTCGTCAGTTTCTTGGCTGCAATCTTTGCGACTGTTCTAATCAGTAGGATAGCCACGCGACTGTTTAACAATCAAGTCGGTATCATTGCACCACTGCTACTCTGGCTGAACCCGTACTTCATCCGGTTTGCCTACTATGCGTGGCCGGAGTCCCTCAGCATCGCCCTCACAACTGGAGCCATTTACACAGCACTGCGTTCCAATGAGAGCACTTTTTGGACTGGACTAACAGCCTGCTTTATCATACTCGGTGCCTTCAATCATCGGTGGGAGTTGACAGTACTGCTGCCCGTGGTCGCTATTTATATTAGTCGCTCAAATATGGTTGCTGTCAACGATAGGGTGGTAGAATTTGATGTGACGGACTATTCCTTTCAGCAACTAGTCGGCGTGGGGTGTGCTACGGTCTTATCCTATCTGGTCCTCACTGTTGTCACCGGCTTACAACCGGCCAACGATCAAAGCCAATACTTTATAACTGGACAAGGGACTGAAGCCCTCGTCACGCCCGAGTTCTGGTTTCATCCGATCGCTACAGGCCGTCCAGGATTGTTCATGATTTCGCATAACTGGCATCTGTACCTCGGTGTGTTGTGTACACTGTTCCTTGCGGACCGCTACGTTCGCACGCGCAGTCGTTGGAGTCTCGTGTTGTTAACGTGGGTGATTAGCGGCCTGTCTGTCCCGATATTACTAGTAGGTGGATTTCATGGTCACCTCTACTATCTCTGGGGCGTCGTCGCCCCAGTAACGATAGTAGCTGCAGTCCTTGTAGTGCATGTTGTCGATTTCATCGCAGGTTCAATTAGTCCGAGTAAAGTATCCCCAACGTTTGCCGCGGTCGCGATAGTGCTCGCAGCAGCCGGTGGCGGCATCGTCTACAGCCAAGAAGCGACTTGGAAAGCCTCTGATCCTGACCGTGGTGTCCACTACCCAGCAGAAACGACACTGACTGCCGCAGAAGAAATCCGGCAATATAACGTGACCAGTCAGGAAGAAGTCGCGTTTGTCGGAAATTGGACAGGGACAAATTCGGAGGTGGGGATTGACGTTCCGCGGCTACTGCTGTACAGTCGCGTGCTCATCCGGGGTGAACAAGTCTGGTCTATAACCCCTGGAACAGATAATTACTATCCCTCATCGGAGGTAGGTCCAACGTTTGCGCCGAATGAATCAATTGTTGGCGAGTGTGATGTAATGATAGTCAGGCAACCCAATCAAATCGACGTTCGCGAGTGTAGTTGATCACGGTGCCGTAGGAAGTTCCAACAACATTCCTACATAATGTGAATATCACACTGAAATCGGGGCAGGAAGGGGCCTGCAGTAGCGATACTGAGGGATGATAATAACGTGTCGAAGATATCTTTACTTGGGCACGATTCCAGTTACGAAGTTTAATTTGGTTTGCTCGCTCGATATACGGACAGATTCCCATTGTTGTATATATTGTCTAGGTTTGAATTGGAGTTTACATTCTCTCTGTAGTTATTCAAATTTTCGAACTTTTCCCACCCTAATGAGTCAACGCCACTTGTAATACCATAATCAACAGCAACGTAATCAGTGTTGATTGAATTGCCAGAAATAAGGGATCGATAGAGCGTCTCGTTATAAAGGAGGTATTGTGCATTTGCACCACTAACAGCGCCCTCTTGTTCGAATTGACCAACAGTACTGAGCGCCCCCAGTACCCGCGGTTCGTTCGAGTTAGTAAGAATATAATCTGCTGCAGGGCTCACACTCGTCTCGGAAGTGTGGTCAAGTGTACCTGCTCCGATTCCGCTAACAAACCCAGTACAAACCAGTAAAAGCAAAATTATGCTGATTGATGCTTTTGTCGCGGTCAATATCTGACTTTCGTATCTCGGCAACCGATAGAGGGACATTGCAGCCATTATTGGTGCACCAACTATCAGAAATGATTGTGAAAATCTCCCGATTAACAAGTAGAATATTGTCGAAGCACCGCCTGCAAATCCAACAGCAAGCCAAACTTCTTCGACCGGGTCTATCTTAATACTACGTTGCTGTATCATTTGGAATATGCGATATGAAAAATACGCGACTATTATCGAGATTAGAATGTAGAAAAAAATCCGCGAACGAGTAAATAGCCCTTGTGAATTAGTATATCTAAACGCCTGTGCGGAGTCTGTTCCAGAAAAATACTGCGTAACCGTGTCAATAGGATTACTCAGTCGTGCAAAGAGAAAACCGATGTACTGGTATGGCGTCACTTTCAACCAATACCCAACTCCAACGGCCAGAGCTATTCCAAGAGGGTTAGCATTTGAATGTTTGAGAAGTGAGAAGGTTCCAAGTAAGGAATAAAACAGCAAAATCCATATTACAATTCGATAGTCAATGAGCAGCGTAGAAAAAGCAAGAAGTAATGAGAGAATTATGGTTCGGTGTCGGTACCTCTGATTGTACACGAAATAATCGGTTGAAATCACAGCAACAGAAGACAGAAAAAGAACCGTTCCAAGTGCGTGAATATGTATTGATCTAGAACTGTACGATGCCCAAGGGTATAGTGCCATCATGACGCCAAAGACCCCAGCAAGCCAAATGGACCGAGTTGAGGAATATATGATAGATATGGATAACAATCCTATACCGAGAGTGGCAATTGGTAGGTACATAAGATCAAACATCGAGACATCAAGGAGTCGACTCAAAAGAACTAGAAAAGGCGCGACTGCCGGTGAGCTCAAGGACAGATCGATATTAAGTGTCCCATTAGCTAATTGTTCATACTGTCGGGCAGTGAAAGATCGCTGGAAATAACTCGGGTCCGGTTGTTGTGACCACCAGACTACAGAGATAGAAATGAGCAGAAAAAAAGCGATCAACAATTTCGTGCCGCTTCTGCGCATCTTTGAGTATGGAGTCAGTCAGCCATTATATCTTTTGTGACTTCCGCTTGGAGACGCGGAGTGAGTTCAGTCGGGTGTCACGTGATGTACTAGCGTAGGGCAGAGTTGAAACAGCACTTATATTAGAATAACTTTCGATAAGATGATAATGGCTATTGGCATCGTATCAGTGTATCCACCCCGAGGTGAGCATCACGCTGCGATGAGTGGTGTCGCTTCGATGGCGAAAAATATCGCCCAGACAGTCTCAGTTGACGAAACAGTCCACGTCGTTACAAACAGCGTCGACGGCGAATCGGATCGCTACGTCGAAGACAACATCGTGGTACATCGGTGCTGGGAACCCGGCGTTCGGTACCCATTCCAAATCGTTCGCGCGCTCCTCTCGATCGACGATCTGGATGTGGTGCACATCCACCACGAGTACGACGGGATGTACGGCGGGATTGCGTCAAACGCACTGTTTCCGCTCCTGTTGCTTGGCCTCCATCTCACCGGTGCGAGAATCGTCACGCAGCCCCACGGCGTCGTGTTCGACACCGAACTCATCGACACGAAAGGTGTCGACTCGCCGCTGGTAGCGCTTCCCGAGACACTGCTCGAACTCGTCCTCGTAAGCTTCAATCAATTGCTCGTCTGGCTGTCCCACACCGTCGTCGTCCCGAACAGCGCCCTAGAGCGAGACATCAGCAACCACTGTCTCATGACCGAGAAATCACTGGCAGTCGTCCCTCACGGCGTCGAACCCAATGTGATTGCCGGTGGACGAACGCCCCCGGACGAAGAATTTACCATCCTCTACTTCGGCTACATCACGTGGCGGAAGGGTCCCGATATCATCGTCGAGGCCGCCAAGTCCCTCCCGGACGAGTGGCGTCTCGTCCTCGCGGGGGGACAGGTCCCGTATCTGGCCGACAACTCCGATTATCAGCAGTACTACGAGGCCGTCCAGTCGACCGCAGACCGGTTGGAAAACATCACCCTCACCGGGTTCGTCGACGAGGCGGACCTTGACCGGTACTTCACCCAAGCAGACGTACTGGTGTTGCCATATCGAAAATTCATCGCTGCAAGTGGTGTTTTCTCGCTCGGTCTACGTTACTCAGTACCTTTTCTTCTGTCGGAGGAACTCTCTCCACTACTCGAAAACGAGGACGCCTCGCAGCTACTACAAAAGCACGACATAGACGAATCAGATCTGTCATTCTCACTGGAAGAAGCAGGTCAAGACCTCGAACATCAAATTCGTTCGCTTTGTGAGGAAAATGAGAGGTACAACCGGGTAGCAGCTTTTTCTGAGGCACTCTGTGAAGCGCGTGAGTGGGATCAATTGCGGTCGAGATATATGGAGTTATATTATCCAGCCGAAAATGACTGTCTAACACATGAGTAAGCCATTTTTACCACGGTTCCGCTCTCGACTGAAATGTGCTGTCAAACACCACGACACCGGCCGGCTCATCGTAGCCATGGATGTTGGGCGTGAGAAGTCGATAACCAACACTCTGGGTGTGATATGCGCATGAATATACTCCTGTTGACGGAAGACTTTCATCCGAACATCGACGGAGGGTCGTTGGTCAGGTCCCGATTCACTGAATTGATTACGGATCGCCCCCACGAATTGACGGTTGTTACCGGACGTCCTGACGGACGGCCGGTCCAAGACGAGTATTGTGGCACGGAAGTGCTCCGTCCAATTGACCCCACACCGGACGACGTGCAGGGGTACGAGTTCGCCGGATTTCTGTATAAAATTCTCTTCTCGCTATCGGTGTTTGTCGTCGGGTTCTACTTGCTGTGGACCAGAGAGATTGACGCTATGTACTCCAAGTCATACTCCACACACTGGGCGGCAAAAATACTCTCGTTACTCTTTGGAGTCCCACTATTGACATTCATTGGTGGCACGCCGTCACTTGGGCGCTATCGCTCGTCGCGACTCAAGCTAATACCGGAGTTCATAAACATGCGATGTTGTATGGGCGATTCGGTGTTTGTACGCACACAGCAGACTGCCCGCCGTGTCTCCCGTATCTCTGGAAAGCCAACAGAGGTACTTCACGGCGTACTCAACACAAAGGATCTCAGGAGTGCAGTCAAAGATTGCAACCCGGCAGCAGTCCGAGCAGAATACGATGTTGAAGAGAGTGAACAGCTCATCATCTTTATCGGTCGTTTGGTACCACTCAAGGACCCAGAAACCGCAGTTAACGTACTGTCGGAGCTTCCCCCGAAGTACAAGTTAGTTATAATCGGGGATGGTCCCGAGTACGATGCGCTACAAGCCCAAATAACAGAGGCAGGGGTCAACGACCGTGTCCACATGACCGGGCAGTTATCACATCAATCGGCGCTCAAGCTAGCCTACAGTGCGGATCTGCAGCTCGTCACGTCGAAAATTGAGGCCTACCCATCTGTGGTGTTCGAAGGCCTCGCGACCAACAACGAGGTGTTCACGACTGATGTCGGTGTCGTCTCGGATATCGAAGAGAGTTCTCTCCACGTCACCGACGATTTTGTCAAGAGCATTCGAGCCACTGAGACGAAGGGGACACAGAAAATCGATGATCGAATACTCGAACGGTACTCAATCGAACGATACACGACAGACAGTCTGCGGACGTTAGAGCAGTTAGCCTGGGCGAGCCAATAGTTGTAACACTCGAAGACACGAGATCAAGGAGTATATTAGATAGATACGCGCTCTCGAACGTCACCGAGTCTGACGATCTCTATCTTGTCATCGTCACGCATCTCCGATAGCTCGGACAGGAACGATTTGACGAGTGGCCACTGAACTGAGTTCGAGATATCCCACAGATGACTCCAGAAGTGAGCAGTCTGCTCGCGCTCTGTGACTCGTTGTAATGCCGTCCGTAGCTGCCGTCGATGCCACCGTTTTCGGATACGTCTCGGGATAACTTGGAAGATTGGATGAGGATCTAATTGCCCATGGGGCAGATGTGGCGCAGCCAAAGATAAATACGGAGAACTGTACACAAGGCACATGCCTGATGTTCTTTGTGGTGGCTTCAGTGGGTGAGGAGCGATTAGACTGTAGTACAGTCGTTCGGGTTTAGTCATCTGAAATGTTCGCTTTGGAACTGGAATTCGGAGTGTGTCAATTCCATGGTCCAGAGCCACCTCATAGTCAGGGGGACTATGTCGCGGAGGAACCAATGTATTCGACCAGTCTAAACCAGCAGATTCGTGAACCCGCCTAGCTTCTGCAAGTTCCCATGCAACTGTCTCAGGGGTCGTGTCGTTACAAGGGGTGTGAGAGAACGTATGTGTACAAATCTCGTGTGTAACGGAAGAGTCTCTGATCTTTTCAATAAGGTCGGGGGCGTAGAACAGCGGGTCTGTTTCGACATTCGTACCTGGGTCAAACTCGAACCACGATTCGGCTCCGGGACGGTTCAAGTGTGTTCCATCACAACTCTCCAAGAGAAGGTGGCCGACCACATTGAAAGTAATTGGGATATTGACTCGTTCGCAGTGAGAAAGTAACCTTTCAAGAACATCTGTTTCCTCCCGGCGAAAATCACTAAGATGATTAGTCTCACCCTTATCATGCTTTGCCCAACCCAGTTCTATTTCGATACTTAGTCCAACAGTGCTTGTCATATTCTGACGGTCTAACATCCACGATAACACCAGATTACTTCTTGAATATCGCTCATGTACCTTACTTACACTATCGAATTAGATAGTCTGGTCAAGCATCGTCGAGACGCTGTTTAGTATTAATCCCGTGAACAGACAGAGCATTCCTAACAAGATAATAAATCCACTTCCAAGTGCCTTTACTGGCAGAAATACACCAGTATCTTGATAAATAATATAACCTTGAAGACCGTACAGACTACCCAAAATCACACAGACTAATCCTGGAAGACCAAAGAACGCGAGCGGATGTTTATCACGGGTCAATTGTAATATGAATGCAATGACTGTCAGTCCGTGACGAAGTGGGTTCTGAGTCTGGCCGTCGATCCCTTCGTATCGGGCTTCGATCGGTCGTTCGGCAATCGCGAGACCGCTCCGGGATGCGAGGTCGATCATCTCGGTCTCGACACCGAAGTTATCGGTCGTCACAGCCAGTTCGTCAACGGCGAGTGGTGACAGGGCGCGAAATCCACTCTGTGAGTCAGTGACGCGTGTCTTCGACGGACCGAAGGTGAGAAAGTCCAAGACTCGCTGTCCGACCCGACGATACGTAGGGGTCTCATCTTCTCCATCCTCCAGATACCGACTGCCGATCACGAGATCCGTATCCCCGTTGACGACCGGTGCAGCAACGTCTGGAATCTCGTCGGGGTCGTGCTGTCCGTCCCCGTCGAGCAGCACGAACGCGTCGAACTCTCTTCGTCTGGCGCTGTCGAGGAGCGTCTGGATCGCCGCGCCTTTCCCTTGATTCTCGGCATGCTCGACGACAGTCGCACCTGCCTCTCTGGCGACTTCGACCGTCTTGTCGGTACTCCCGTCGTCGGCGACGATGACTTCGTTGGCGACGGATTTCGCGGCCAGCACGACGCTCCCGATTCCGACCTCTTCGTTGTACGTCGGGATCCCGATCAGGAGGTTGGATTCCGTATCGTACTGGACACCACCAGCGACAGCGTAGTCCCCACTGTCTCTGATCTTTGCACGACTGGCTTCGAAATCGAGCCGTTCCGACGGTGTCTCGAATTTGATCACTCCCGGAAAGCCACGATCCCGAGCGTCAGACTGGACCTGTTCATCAAAATTGATCCCCGGGCGGCGCTCCATGACGGTTGCACCGAGTTCGCTGGCAAACGTGGCTGTTTCGCTCGATGGATCCTCACAGTAGAAAAGAACGTGGTGATCGCGATCACGCGCCCGCATGATCGTCGTCATGACTGGGCCTGACTCCTCAATCCCCGACGGGATCGCTATCACAGGCTGGTCACGAGACCCAAATCTGAGTGGGCGGTCAAAACCATGTTCTTTCGTTTCCCTCATCTCTCAGCACCTATCTGTTATCTCTGTATCAGAGTCCAGCGTTAAATATTGGGTTGTTGCTCCACCGCTGTGACAACAATTCTCGTGGTAATTCAAACGTGTCGTTCACTATGCTCTGCTTACGTTAATCCAGAGGTGTAATTCCCGATATGAGTTTTGAATCGTTGGATCAGCTGGGGCCCCATCACGATATAGTAGATAGGTCAAGCGCAACTGTTCACCCCCCATCGCCGGTGTAATCTGTCGAGTCGTCTGCCACGTTTCGTTATCCGCGAGTTGGGGAGACTCAAACTGCGATAGCTCTCGCTCTCGCACGACCGTCGTTTCGTTGTTCTCTGTCGATACTTTCTGTAGTTCGACAACGACGGTGTAGGACACTGGATCATTCTCGTGGTTACCGATCCCGACGACGATCGGTCGAGACTCACCGAGTATAAACTCGGTCGGGTAGTCTGCGGCGACGAGTTCACCATCTTCTGCGATAACCGTGCTATCGTCGCCGTGTGTGAGCAGATAGAATTCGGAAAACGACTCTCCCTGGGACGGGACGGCAACAGCATAGACAACCGAACTCGTCGCGAGCACCACGCTGAGAATAAGAACGACATTGAGAACCGAATCGACCCGCGTCTCTGGCTGTGTAAGTTCGTTGTACCCAGCTTGCATCCACGACCGATACGGAACGGAAAACCGTTCTTCGACAGGCAGATCCCAACGACGCCGTGCAGCCACGCCAGTCATCACCAGCGAGAATCCACCAACGCCGACGAGAATCGGAATCAGACGAAGACCCCACGGCGTGAAGTTCAATACTAACCCGATCAGCGGGACAACGGCGATACTTAGCCCGAACGAGAGCGCGACGCGTTCGATCCCGTCGATGCCGTCACGTTCGCGTTCTACGTCGTCTTCCCCGGTCGGCCCCTCACCGGCCTCTGGAAACAGCGCAGCGACGAGCGCGTAGCCAGGGACGAACAACACCATCGGGAGACCGAGGACGACCCGAAGCGGCGTGTCACGAACACCTGGAACGGTCGCGGCGAGACTCGTCAACACGACGAGCACGACGACGGCAGCGAGATCTGCAGGAAGGTTTCGTACCGATCGCGGCAACAGCAGCCATAACCGCGAGTCCGCGTCCGGCGATCGGTCCATGCACACCGATACGAATGGGCGCGCTGAAAAGTCACTCGGTCCAGAACCGAGTCTGTCCGAGCACCGGGAAGCGTCAGTCGGCGGGCTGGCTCGCCACAGCATCGGCGTCGAACAACTCACCGACACGGACGAGCACCGACGCTCCGGTCCCGTCAGCAACCCGCTCGTCGGTAAAGCGCACGCGCTCGTAGCGTTCGGTCATCGTTCCAAGCACGTCCAGCACGTCCTCATTAACGCCGGCCTCAACACACGCCTGATAGAACTCCCAGGGGGTCTGCCCTGCTGTCGCTTCAATATCTTCGGCCAACCGAAGCCGAAGCGCCACGTAGCCCAAGCGAATCGCTGCCTCCTCGCGGCCGTCATCCACGTATCCACGCGCCACGTCGAACAGCTCCGTCGCGGAGTAGTCGCTGTCGTACTCATCGTCGTCGAGCAGCGTCTGCTCGGGCACTGTCGAACCACCATCCCCACCCAACACACGCTCAAGCCCGCCGAAGCGACGCCAGGCCACGACGACAGCCCCAAGACTCACCAGCACAGCCAGCCCACCGGCCAGCAGGAGGCCCACGGGCGTCGTCGGCAGTGTCACCGACCCACCAGCACTGGCATCGCCGAGATTCGTCGCTCCACCATCGTAGCGGGCGGCCACGTCGAGCGTCGCCGTCGCGTCGAACGGCCCAGAGCTGACTACATTGCCGGGGACGACGAGCGTCGCCTCGTAGGTGCCGTTCGGGTCGGTCGTCGTCGAGCCGAGGACGGTCCCGCCCGCGCTGACCTGCACACGCTCACCAGCGACTGCGTGCCCGTCGACGGTCGTGAGGGTCCCACGAACGCGGATCGTCTCGTCGTCGACGCGTGCCACGGTCGTCGTCAGATTCGTCCGTGTTTCGACGACAGTGAGCGACGTACTCCCGTTCGCACTCGCGAGCGCCCTTCCTTCTAGCGGCAGCAAGACGCGAACAGTTCGCTGACCGTCGGCGACGCCAGCGGGCAGGGTCACGTTCGTCACGAAGTGCCCGTCCGTCCCGGTCTCACCAGACCCCAACACGCGGCCGGCAACGGTGACGAGATAGGAGACGTTCGCCGCACCGCCGCCGTTCTCGCCGACGCGGCCGGCAACGGCGATGGATTCGTTGTACTCGGCGCGGGCGGGCGAGACGGACACGTCGACAGTCGGCTCGACCTGCTCGACGCTCACGTCGAGTGTCTGTTCGCTGTGCAGGAGCGTGGTGTTGCGGTCGGGGACGTATTCGATGTGCACCTCGCTCGCGTTGAGCGGGAGAGTCATCGGGCGATACGAAAGTGCGAACTCGCCCGCGTCGTCGGTTCGGGTGTCGAGCAACTGATTGCCGACCGCAAAGCGGACGGCGCGGCTGGCGACCGGCGTGCCATCCGCTCTGGTCAGTCGCCCCTCGATGACGAGCGGATCGCGGAACGAAATCTGGCGATCGCTCGCTCGAACGGCCAGCGACGTCTCGGTCAGGTGTTGCTCGCGTACCCGCTGCTGGGTGCTGTTGATCTCCCGGACCGATCGGTTGACCGCTGCGAGCGATGTCGTCTCGTTCGCTTCGGTGATGGTCGAGAGAGTCTGCTGGGATCGGATCAACCGCGTATGGTTCGTTTCGATGGTCTCCCACTGGGATTCGAGTTCACGAGCGAGGCGGCGCTGTTCGGCTCGATAGCCGTCCCAGAGCGGCACGCGCTGTGCTGACGGGTCGGCCACAGTCCCGTCCTGGAGCGCCCGATAATAGTCGTAGGTCGTCCAGTACGCCTCGACTGCGGTCGTCAGATTGAGCTGGTCACGCCGAACGTCGCGGAAGGCCAGTGACTTCTCGAAGTCCCCAGTTTGATTCGCCACGTCGCCGTAGCGATCGAGCAATTCCTCGTACTCCGATCCCTCCAGAGACTCACGGGCCTGACTGACTTGCTCTCTGTCGAGATTGAGCGAGCCACTGCGAGCGCGCTGTGCTAACCGATCGGCCATCTGCCGTTCGAGCGCGCTCAGTGACGACCCACTCTCGACGGTCTCGGGGTCCGCGTGCGCACCGGTGTCCCCAGTGGCGTCGCCATGCCCGAGTGATGCACCGGGCGCGATGGCACCGATGACCGTCCCGATGACGAGGACGACGACTGTCGCCGCGACGAGTGCGACGAAGAGCAGTCGGCTGCGATCGGTGTCGATGCCAGTCACGATACGGCGTTCGGTCGTCAGCCTATAAACACTCTTTCGTTCCCGACACACCCACTGCGTTCGGTCGTCGTCCCGAGACCGCTAGGTTCAATTACGACAGCTACGTCTGGCGGACCGATGCGAGTGACGCGGCGCTTCTGGGCGCTCACTGCGGCCGGGTGTGTGCTCGCCCTCCTTGCGATCCTGTTCGAGCGACCGCTCTTGCTGGTCGGTGCGGCGGGGAGTGGGGGAGTGCTTCTGGCTGCACAATTCCTGTTCGTCCGCCGCCTCACAGCGCTCGATCGCACGCTCGAAGTCGATCTCTCGCCGGCGCGGACGTACCTCACGGAGGGCGAGGACGTGCCAGTGACACTGCGGGCGGCCGCGGCCGCCTCGCCGCTGTCCGTCACGGTGACTGCCCAGACGCCGTCGAGTGCGAGCACGCCAGCCATCGACGACCGACAGCTTACCGTCGAGGGCGAGACGCCGGCGTCGACGACGTTTCTGGTCTCCTGGTCTATCGCGGGCACTACTTCGTTCCCCGAGTCGACGATCACCGTTCGCGATCCCACGGGCCTGTTCACCGAGACGTTCCAGCGGGGTCCGGCACCCGACGTGACCGTCGAACCACACACGACCCGAACGCTCCACGTCGGGCAAGGTGGGGAGCGCGCGCTCGCGACGTTCGGGGAACACCCGACCGGCGAACTCGGCGAGGGACTCGATCCCGCAGAGTTACGCAAGTACGTCAGCGGCGACTCGGCAGGCGACATCGACTGGAAGGCGACCGCGAGACTCAACGAAGCCTACGTCCGCGAACACGAGGTCGAGACGGACAGGCAAACGGTCTTGCTCGTCGATCACCGCGAGCGCTTCTGGCACGGACAGCCCGGCGAGACGAAACTCGACTATCTCCGTGAGGTCGCCCTCGCCTTCGCCGACCGAGCCGGCGATCTCGACGACCCGCTGGGGCTGTACACGGTCGGTGACGGCGGACTCACCGGCGAGTTCGAACCATCGACTACGGCGGAGCACCACCGTGCGATCCGGGACGCGCTGTACGATCTGGAGCCGACAGCCAGTGGTGGGGATCGAGAGAGCGCGCGACGGGGACCCGGCTCGGCCCAGCGGGCGGACACGATGCTCCGGAGCGACGATTCCGCGTTCGGGCAGACGCTGCGGCCCTACCTCGGGGCGGCCGAAGGGTACGTCCAGCGCATCGAGCAGGATTCGCTATTCGCCACCGTCGAGACCTACCTCTCGCGGTTGAAGGGCGATTCGTGGGTCGTGCTCTTTACCGACGACCGCAACCGGACCGAGCTACGAGAGACCGTCAAACTCGCGCGTGCTGACGGCGATCACGTCGTCGTCTTTCTCGCACCGGACGTGTTGTTCGATCCCGGTACGCTGGGCGACCTTGAAACGGCCTACGACCGGTACGCGGCCTTCGAAGAGTTCCGGCGCGAACTCACCTCCCTGGATCGTGTCACCGTCTTCGAGGTCGGCCCGGGCGACCGGATCGACGCGATCCTCTCAACGGTGCAGAACTGACTCGTGTAATTCCGAAGTGGCGATTTGAGACGCGAAGATGTTCGGGGGAGATCACGGTGCAGCGGCTGCCGTATCGCCAGCCTCTGGATCGAACGGGAGGTTGATGACGAGTTCGTCGAACCAGACGACCGGCCGCTTACTCTGGCCTTCCTCCTGAAAGAAGATGATGCCTAGTTGGGCGAGCCGGCTGAGTTCCTCGTAGACGTTCTTCACGTTCCGGTCAACAACCCGAGCAGTCTCGTTGATGCTGGCTGGCTCTTCCTGACGAACGGCCTCGATGAGTTCGAGGACGCGTGGCGTCAGCGTCTTCATGAGGTCGTCGTAACTCGTAAACGAGAGTGTCGGCATCGAATCCTCCGCATCGCCCCGTTCGAGCGCCTCGATGCTATCGGTAACATCGTCGTGGAATTCACCGGACGATTTCACGGTTACGACGAGGGTTGCCTCGGCTCGAAGCTGTTCGCGCTCCATCGGGTGCAGCGGCGGTGTGGTATCGTTCATGTGTATCACCGTGGTGTGATGGCTTCACTCGACCTCGAACTTGGGTTTCGGAATCTCGCTCCAGAACCGCTCCCAGAGTTCGACCATTCCGGGGAACGTGATGCTGTCTGGGTCGGGTTCCGGTGCGACGTGCAGTTCATGTCCTTTGGTGTCTTCGTGCGAGTTGTCGTACCGACGGATCGTCCCATCGGCAAGCGTGCGGGGTGGGTCCGGCTCCGTCGCCCCGTAGTGGAGCTTGTATGCCATCCGGACGAGTACGCGTCACGGTCTGTCCGCATGCAAAACACGCGGATAACGGTTTCGTCGGGGTACTTCCTCCCCTCACTCACTCTATCCAGATCGTCGTCGGTCGGTGAGGCCATCCTCAGTTATTGGTACACGAGCCAATACAATAGGCCTATTGGTGTTCATACCAATGGTTCTCGTCCAACCCCACTCTCACCGACAACGCGAATCAGAAAACGTAACACGGCGACGCTCAGGGTAGTATGTAATGGCAGCAACCGAAACGGCCGAGAACGTGACTGGTCGCTCTTGGCCGGTCCTCGCGGTCGGACTGGTGACACTCGCCACCGTCGCCGCCCTTCTGGTCGTCCCATCGACGCCGTCGCTCGTGGGCGTCGCCACCCTGTCGGGCATCGTCCTCGTGGCGCTGCTCGCGGTGATCGCCGTCACCGAGGGCGTCGGCCCACTCCCCGCAATGACGGTCGCCCTCGTCGCAGCCACGGCGACGGCCTGGGCCGTGCTCGCGGTCACCGATCCCGTCGTCGCGACGCTCGTGATCGTCGGTGGCCTGACACTCGTTTCCTACGGACTCCATCGCTACGAACTGGTCGCCCTCGGTCTGGTGGAGGTGACCGATGAGTAGCGACCTCGTCGGCGACAGCGATACCACGACGGAGCAACCGGGCGACACGCTCGATGCGACCGCACTCCGAACCCAGATCGAACTGCTCGAAGACGAAAATCAGCGCCTGCGCGAGGAGTACGCCCGGGCACGACAGCAACAGTACCGCCGGAGTGCGCTGGGACTGGCGGGTCTCGGTGCCGCCGCCGCGCTCGGTGGCGTGCTCTTTCCTACGGCGGGGAGCGTTCTCTTTGCCCTCGCTGGCACCGGCCTGTTCCTCGGCGTCCTGATCTTCTATCTGTCGCCCGAACAGTTCGTGCCGGCGTCGATCGGTCGGACAGTGTACAGTTCGCTCGCGCGAAACGAGGCCGACATCGTCGCGGAACTTGGCCTGCGTGACGATCGGCTGTACATCCCGACCGAGACGGGTGACGTTCGCTTGTTCGTCCCGCAACACGAGGACTTCCAGATTCCCGACGGCGACGCACTCGACGACGCGTTCGTCGTCACGAGCGATCCGTCGGCCCGTGGTCTCGCACTCGAACCGACCGGCGACGGACTGGCAGACGAGTTCGAGCAGGCCGTCACCGGGAGCGTCGCGGACGATCCAGCGACGCTCGCGGGACAGGTCTGTGACGCGCTCGTCGAGCAGTTCGAACTCGTCGAGACCGCGACGCCGGATGTCGACCCGACGGGTGGGCGCGTCACCGTCGCCGTCGGAGAGAGCGCCTTCGGTGCCGTGACCAGATTCGACCACCCGGTCGTCTCCGTCCTCGCGAGTGCGCTCGCACGCACCGTCGACGAACCCGTTCGGACGGACGTGCGTGAGGCCGACGACGAGCGAGTGGACTACCGGATCACGGTGACGTGGGACGAGGACAGCGAGACGGACGACGGAGAATCAGCGGACGAGAACGCCGACGACGAAGTTGAAAACTGAAGATTCAGACCGACTATCATCTGAAAATCATCCGATCTACACTTCCTTCTCGTCAAGCCGATCGTAGATCGTTCTCGGTTCGACAATATTTATCCCACGGAATGATTCGAGATCGAGCAGATGGTTGTCTCCGGAGACGAGATAGTCGACATCACCAGCGACGGCTGCTTCGAGGAATTTGTCGTCGTCGGGATCTGCTTCGACTGCGGTGATATCCTCCTGGGGATCGACGAACTCTGCAAAATACCGGATCGTTTCGACCTCTTGTTGGACCTCGCTTTCGCTCATCTGGAACCGTTCGGGATATTTGCACAACGTCGTGCGAAATTCCGTCAGCGTCTCTACCGAGACGACGATCTGGTATTCGTGGTTGAATCCCTTGACGAGCAGTTTGTGTGGGACCCCAGTCGCGATAACGCCCGAGATGAGTACGTTTGTATCCAGAACCGCCCTCATTCGTCATTGCCTCGTGCCTCGTGAACCAACTGGGAGACCTCATCGAGAGACATTTCAACAGTTTCCGTGCGGTCCTCGACACGCTGTTGGAACTCCTCGATCGACGGCAGGTCGACCTTCTTCAAGATGAGACCGTACTCTGTCGGGACGACCATGAGCTTCGTCCCTTGTTCGAGTCCAAATTGATCCCTGAGTTTACTGGGGATCGTGATCTGTCCCTTCGAGGTTACTGTTGTTACTTCTGGTTCGTCGGAAGCCATGATATGCGTAAGAATTCCTTACACAACGGCTTGAATCTGGCGGTGGATGTGTCTACTGTCCGATCAAATAGCTCAACGATATTCACTCGTCATCTCGGGCCGATGGTTCGTCGGCGGTCCCGCCGTCCTGCACGGCAGTTGCGACATCACCCTCGGCCTCGAACGTGCTGCCCGGTGGCTCGACACCGTCGACGAGGTCGTTGATGACCTCGCGGGCCGTCCGATTGCTCAGTTCCGCGTCGGTACTCAGCCCGACGCGATGAGAGAGGATCGCTTCGGCGAGTGCTTTCACGTCGTCGGGGATGACGTAGTCGCGCCCTTCGATGGCGGCGCGTGCCTTGCTCGTATTGAGAAACGCGAGCGAGGCACGTGGCGAGCCGCCGTGATCGAGTTCGGGCGACTCGCGCGTCGCGACCACGATGTCGAGGATGTACTCCTTGATCGTCTCGTCGACGTAGACGGATTCGACCGTCTCGCGTGCTGCTTCGACAGCGCTCGCGTCGACGACCTGCGAGACCGTACTCGGGTCGAGATCGGGATTGTGGTCGAACCGATCGAGGAGTTCCGTCTCCTCGTCGCGGTCGGGCAGGTCGGCGATCAGCTTCAACTGGAAGCGATCGCGCTGGGCCTCTGGCAGTTCGTAGGTGCCTTCCATCTCGATGGGGTTCTGCGTGGCGACGACGATGAAGGGGTCGGGCAGGTCGAGCGTCTCGCCCTCGATGGAGACCGTTCGCTCTTCCATTGCTTCAAGCAGGGCGGACTGGGTTTTCGGCGTTGCACGGTTGATCTCGTCGGCGACGACGACGTTCGCGAACACCGGCCCTTTCTGGAGTTCGAACTCACCGGTCGCCTCGCGATAGATCGCAGAGCCGGTGATGTCGGCGGGCAGGATATCCGGGGTCATCTGGATCCGATTGTAGTCGAACCCACTCGCCGTTGCAAAGAGATTCGCCACCGTCGTCTTGGCGACGCCGGGGACGCCTTCCAGCAGGATGTGCCCGTCGGTCAGCAGCGCAATCGTCAGTCCTTTGACGAGGGTCCCTTTGCCGATAAGGACCCGTCCCATCTCGTCACGGATCGCGGCGTGGAGGTCGGCCGGATCGGTCATCCTCTACTGGTCCTCTCGCCGGCGTATAATGTGTTGCGACACACGACGGACCCGTTCGGTGTCCCACTCTGGGTGTCGGTCGCGGACGAAGGCCACCACGTCGTCTTCGTCGAGGGTGCGCTCGGTCGAGTGCTGTCCTCGTTCGAGTCGCCGCCGAACCACTGTCGAGGCGGTCGTCGCCGGCCAGCGTGCCCAGAGTGCGACCAGTGCGAGTGAGAGCGCTGCGAGCGCGACCTGCACGATCGGTGTCGACCGGACGACAAGGAGCGAGTACGTCAACGGTGCCAGTGGCGGCCGGTGCGAGTAATCGAGCATCGCGGTCGTCGCGTTCGCGGACAGCGCTCGCGCGAACGCGGCGTTGCCGTCCTGTTCGAGCATCGCGTTCGTGAACACGCTCGCGTCACTGACAACGACCACCCGGCCGTCACCGACCGGTTCGGCGACGGCGACGGGGAACGACCCGAGCGGTTCGGTGTCGTTGAGTTCGCCGTCGTCGTTATCATCCAGATACGACGACTGTGCCGTACTGACCAGCACTGCAGGTCTCGCTTCCCGTCCGACTGCCTGCTCGTCGGGCACGTCCAGTACGGTCCCGTAGTTGAGCGTGAGGCGATCGACGCCGTCGACGAGTGGGTGATCGGAGACGTTCGTCGCACGCGGGAGCGACCCGTTCCGATAGTTGTTCTGGGCGTCGCGGACGGTCGTGCCGTTGAGTCGCGTCCGCACGTCGAGTCCGGCGAGCAGGTCGTTCGTCGCGCTGCGCTCGGCGCTCTCGTTGACCGCTTCACCTGCGACGACGAGTGTGCCCCCGCGGGTGACGAACTGCCTGATCCGGGCCACGTCGCGTGGCTCGTACGACCGCGTCGGGGAGACGACGAACCCGACGCTGTCGGTCTCGGCTTCGACATACGCGCCGGTCGTGCGGACCAGTTCCGGTGTTGCGCCGGCCGTGCTCACTTCCTGACGTACTGACGCGCCGCCGTCCCACTCGCTGTTGTACGGGCCGTAGGCGACGCCGGACGTGCTCATCGCGGCGAACAGGCCGACGTTGGTCAACACCAGCAACAGCGCGAGGGCGACCCGCGGGTAGTCCGTCCACTCCATCTAGATCAGCCCCGAGGGCAGGATTTCGAGGATGCGTCTGGCGACGATGTAGGCAAAGCCAAGCAGCCCAGCGAGGATGAGCCACGTCAGGCGACTGCGCCACTGCGGCGTGACGTTGATCGGGGCCGTCAGTTCGACGACGACGAGAAACCCGATCAGCGAAACGACGAAGAACAGATCGAGTGTCAGCGACCTCAGCGCCGCCAGCACGAGGACGGTCGCGAGCATCCAGAGGGCTTGCCCGTGGATGAACTGCTGGCGGCGTCGGGTTACCATCGCCTCCGAGTTCCCGGTCGAACCCTTAGAAACTGTCGACACGACACACGAACCGACAGGGCAAAGTTCGCCGTCGTCTTCCGAGGCGATATGTGGCCCTGGGGACACGCCGCCGTCGGCTATCTCGTGTATTCGATCGGTGTTCGCCTCGACGGTCGTCGTGTCTCCGGACTCGCTGTCATCGCACTCGCTGTCGGGACGCAGTTCCCGGACCTGATCGACAAGCCCCTGGGCTGGACGTTCGGCGTCCTCCCCGGTGGGCGGACACTCGCTCATTCGCTGCTGACGGTTGCAGTCGTCGCGGCTATCGCCGGCACGCTGGCTCGACGGGTGCAACGCCAGCGTGTCACGGCGGCGTTCCTCTGTGGATACGTCTCGCATCTCTTTGCCGATGGGCTGTATTCGCTCGTCGAGGGCGAGTACGCGAACCTCTCGTATCTGCTGTGGCCGATCTTCCCCGCACCGGAGCCTGAGATCGCCAAGAGCTTCCTCGCGCATTTCGCGAATCTCACCGTCGACCCGTTCTTCGCGTTCGAGGGACTGTTGGTCTGTCTGGCGGCCATCGTCTGGGTTCGCGATGGCTACCCGGGAGTGAGTGACGTGGCAACGTGGCTGTCGTTCGCCAAGCAAAAGATCGTGTCGAGCGGGCGGTCGTAAGCGCGTCTCGACCCTGAGAGACGACCGTCATCGAGCGGTCTCGGAACACCGTGAGCGAGACGAGCTATTCGTCCGCAAGTGACTGTTTGGGCACCGTAGTGCTTTTATTTTGTACTGTCCTTGTCATCAGACAGTGATATCAGGGTGGCGATACCGCCTCACCGCCTTCGGAGGGGCCACAGCGTTGATCGCCTGTGGCGTCGTCCTAGCGAACACGCCGATCGCACAGCAGCTTGTGACTTCGCTCCCGGTGGTGAACAACCTCGAACCCCAGACGGTCGGCTGGAATGACATCCCCGACGAGATCGTCACGACGGGCGTGATCGTCCTCGGGGCGCTCTGGCCGCTGTTCAAGCCCCGTCCCCGGCGGATCGTCGACACGGTCATGCTCGTTCAAAAGCGCGTCCTGTTGGCGGCGACCGGTCTCGCGACGCTTGGCTACTTCGACTGGTCGACGCGACTGCCGCGGACGACGTTGATCCTGACGACGGCCTTCCTCGCGGTCTGCATGCCGTTGTTGTTCGTCTCGATTCGCCGTCGCCCGCGACTTTCCGAGCGCGCGATTCTCGTCGGTGACGACGGCTCGGCGATGAGACGGTTGCGCGAGGCCGCCGAGATGGATATCATCGGCTATGTCGCCCCGGCCGGCGTCGATCCACAGCACCAGCCTGTCGTACAACAGCTTACTGACGGCGGCCACACACACGAGGAACTCCCACGGCTCGGTGGTCTCTCTGGGCTACGGACCGTCTTACTCGAACACGACATCGACACGGTGTTACTGGGCTTTGCGCACCCGGATCGGGAGGAGTTCTTCGGGACGCTGTCGGCCTGTCACGAACGCGGTATCGAGGCGAAAGTCCACCGGGACCACGCCGACACGGTCCTCGCAGCCGATGGGACCGCGACCGGCGAGCTCGTGACGACGAATCTGGCACCCTGGGACCTGCAAGATTACGCGCTCAAGCGGGCGTTCGACGTGGTGTTTGCCGGTGTCGCACTGCTGGTGCTGGCGCCAATCATCCTCGTGATCGCCGTTGCGATTCGACTCGACTCGCCGGGACCGATTCTCTACAGCCAGCAGCGGACGGCCTCGTTTGGCAACACGTTTACAATCTACAAATTCCGGAGCATGGTCGTCGATGCGGAGGCCGAGTCGGGCGCGACGCTCAGCCCGGCGGATGCAGGTGAGATCGATCCGCGTATCACGTCCGTCGGGCGCTTGCTCCGAACGACTCATCTCGACGAGATTCCACAGCTATGGTCGGTGCTCCTCGGGCGGATGAGTGTCGTCGGGCCGCGACCGGAACGTCCCGAGCTCGACGCGAACATCGAGTCGACCGTCGCCGAGTGGCGAAGCCGCTGGTTCGTCAAGCCGGGTTTGACGGGTCTCGCACAGATCAACGACGTGACCGGACACGATCCGCAGGGAAAGCTCCGGTACGACATCGAATACATCCGCGACCAGTCGCTCACACTCGATACGAAGATCGTTATTCGACAGCTCTACCTCGTCGTCGTCGACGCCGTGTCGGTCCTGCGTGCGAAGTGAGCGCGAGGAGCAGATCCGGTCACGCTGAGCGAAAGAATGATGCCCGTACCCGAAAACTGCAGGCGTATGGATGGCGCTCGGGAGTCACACTCGCTCCTGGACGAGGACGGGAATCTGTTCGGCGTCGTCAACGTCGTCGACGCGATGGTCGTGGTGCTCGTGCTTGCGATCCTCGTGGCTGGTGGGTCGCTCCTGTTACAGCCGACTGAGAAACAGCAGGGACCGACACGATACGCGACTGTCTCGTACACCGTCCCGCTCGACAGCAGTGCCGTTGGACTGTCGGCCGGCGAGACGCTCGACCCGGTGAGAGGAGGTGACGCGCTGAACGTCACCGATGTCCACCGAAGTTTCGCCCGAAACGGCTCGGGCCACGTCGTCGCGCGCGTCAGCTACCACGGTCCGATGACAGTGAGCGACCAACAGCACTACGGTGGGGAGTCGTTCGATGTCACGGCTCGCTCGTACCGGATGCCGATCGCGCTGCTCGCCGTCGACCAGGACGTGTCGACACTCGAAACGAGACCCGTCTCGGTGACGATCGGCGTCAATGGGACCGTGGCACGGACCCTCTCAGCCCAGCAGCAGATCCGATTCCGGGACACAACGATCGGGACAGTCACGGCCGTCGGACAGTCGAAGACGGGTGCTTGGAACACGCCAGTCACACTCCGACTGGTGGGCTGGGAACGGGACACCGGCGTGTACTTCGGCGGAACGTCGCTCCGGGTCGGCAATCACGTCACGGTCGTGACCGACGAGGCCGTCGTATCGGGACCGATCCGTGATGTCGACCGGGAGTGATCGAAGCGACATGTTCGACACTGCGTACCGACACTCGCGACTTCGAGGGACGCTCGATCGACTCGACCACCTCAAGCAGTCGGTCGTGCCGATCTACGACCAGTCTCGCGTCGCCACCGTGGCGGACCGACTAACGACGGTCATTCAGGCGTCAGAAGCGTGGGTGTGGCTCACCAGCGAACCCGACACGGAGACGATCGTCGTCGACCTGGCCGAGACCCGCACCGTCGGTCCGGTCGTGCGGTGCTTGCACCGGTTTCGCGGTCGAGACTGACTCCCGCTCGTACCGCTCACTCCACGGTCACACTTTTGGCCAGATTCCGTGGCTTGTCGATGGACCGACCGAGTCCCTTCGCGGTGTAGTACGACACCAGCTGTAGTTGCACGTTTGCCAGCACTGCCGCGGCCGAGGCGTGTGTCTCAGGAATCTGCAGGACCGAATCGGCGTACCGGTCCACGTCACTCTGGCCGTCGGTGATCGCCACGACCGGCGCGTCACGCGCTTCGACTTCCTTGACGTTGCCGACGGTCTTGCGGGCCTTCTCGCCATCGCCCGTCACGACGGCGAACACGGGCGTGTTCTCGGTGACCAGCGCCAGCGGCCCGTGTTTCAGTTCGCCCGCGGCGAAGCCCTCGGCGTGTTTGTACGTGATCTCCTTCATCTTCAGCGCACCTTCCAGTGCGACGGGGTGCTGGTGACCTCGTCCGATGAAGAAGTACGCCTCGGCGTCCTGATACCGCTCTGCGACCGCTGCAGCCGTCGAGGTGTCGAGTAGTTCCTGGACCTGTCCGGGCAGGTCGCGGAGGGCGGCGATGGTGTCGCGGGCGTCGGTGACCGGGGCCGTCCCCAGCGCGAGGAGATTCAGCGCCCCGAGTTGCGAGGCGAACGTCTTCGAGGCGGCGACGCCGATTTCGGGGCCGGCGCGGATGTACAGCGCGTGGTCGCACTCGCGGGCGGCCGTCGAACCGACAGTGTTCGTCACTGCGAGCGTGCGCGCACCACGGTGGTGGGCTTCTCGCAGTGCCGACAGTGTGTCCGCGGTCTCGCCGCTCTGGGTGACGCCGACGACGAGGGCGTCGCCGATCGGCGGCGGCGAAGTGGCGTACTCGCTGGCGAGGAACGTCTGGGCAGGGATGCCGGCCTGTCGGAACAACTGCGCGCCGTACAGCGCGGCGTGATAGGAGGTCCCGCAGGCGACGAACTGGACGCCGGTCGGCGAGAGATCACCGAGGTCCTCGATGTCGACCGAACCGGAGAGTTCGTCGACGCGCCCGCGCAGGCACTGGCGCAGTGCGCGCGGTTGCTCGTGGATCTCCTTGAGCATGAAATGGTCGTAGCCGCTCTTGCCGGTCTCTTCTGCGTCCCAGGCGACGGTATCGATCTCTTTCTCGACGGGATCGCCCGCGTCGTCGGTCACGGTCCACCCCTCACCGTCGAGACGGGCGAACTCGCCGTCGGCGAGATAGACCACTTTGTCCGTGTAATCGCGGAAGGCCGGCACGTCACTGGCGAGGTAGGTCGCTCGCGGCTGACCGCCGCTCGCACTGTCCGAGTCGCGTGGCGACTCGCTGTCATCGAGACCGAGGACGAGCGGCGAGTCGTTGCGCGCGACGAAGACGGCCTCGGTGCCGGCGACGACGGTGGCGATGGCGAAGCTTCCGTCGAGTCGGTCGACGGCCGACCGGAGCGCGGCCATCGGGTCGGCCCCGTCGGCCAGCGCCTCCTCGATCAGGTGGGGAACGACTTCGGTGTCGGTGTCAGACTCGAAGGTGTGACCGGCGGCGACGAGTTCGTCGCGGATGGTCTGGTAGTTCTCGATGATGCCGTTGTGGACGACCGCGACGTCGCCGGTGCAGTCCTGATGGGGATGAGCGTTTTCGTCAGTCGGCGGGCCGTGGGTCGACCAGCGGGTGTGGCCGATGCCGACTGCCCCGTCGAGTGTCGTCTCGTCGAGTTTCGCTCGCAGGTCGTCGATCTCACCGGCGCGTTTCGCGACCGAGACGCCGCTGCCGTCCCCGCCGAGGGCGACGCCGGCGGAGTCGTAGCCCCGGTACTCCAGTTTCGAAAGCCCGTGGACCAGCACGTCCAGCGTCTCCTCGCGACGGCCGACACAGCCGATGATCCCACACATCAGCGGACCACCTCCGCGCCCTCGTCGATCTGGCCGAAGGCGTGGACGCCGGTGTGCAGCGTCGCAGCGGGACCGACCAGCGTGCCGGGTGAGACCGAGACGTTCCCGCGGGTTCGCGACCGGTCGGCGAACACCGCACCGAGGTCCTGCTTCTCGAACACGTCGGTCCCGACCTGTACGTCGGCCGGACCGCCGGGGACGACCGTCTCGACGCCCAGCGTCACGTCCTGTCCGGTGATCGTATCGACCAGCGTCGCCCCAGCATCGACCCGCGTGTCGACGTCGAGGACGGTGTTCTGGACGGTCGCGTTCGCGCCGACGGTGACGTTGTCGCCCAGCGCCGTGTTCGGACCGAGGACGGTCCCGGCACCGATCTCACAGTCCGGCCCGACGACGACCGGAGCCTGCAGCGTGGCATCTTCGTGGACGTGGGCGGAGTCGGCCACCCACACGCCATCATCGAGTTTCGTCTCGGTGACGCGGCCGCGAGCCAGCACTTCGCGTGCGACCGTCAGCAGATCCCAGGGGTAGGTGGCGTCGACCCACATTCCGTCGGTCTCGACTGCCCGGACTCGATCGCGTTCGATCAGGCGCGCGATCGTATCGGGCAGAGCCAGTTCCCCGTCGGCGCGTGGCGTCGCCTCGATCTCGTCGAAGATGGTCTCGGGGAAGGCGTAGATGCCGCCGTTGATGAGGCGATACTCGTCGGTGTCGGGCTTCTCGACGATCGAGACGAGATCACCGTCGCGCAGATCGACCGCACCGTAGTGACTAGCGTCACTGCGTTCGAGGACGGCGAGTGCCGGCGTCGTCGGATCGGTCTCGAAGTGATCGATCACCGAGCGGACGGTCCGGCCGTCGATGAGTCGGTCGCCGTTGACCACTAGCACCGGTCCCGACACGTCAGATCGGGCCTGCTGGAGAGCGTGGCCACTGCCCAGTTGTTTCTCCTGAGCGACGTAGCTGAGTGTGACCCCGCGGTACGACGGACCGAAGTGGTCTTGGACACGATCGCGTTTGTACCCGACGACGACCGCGATTCGGTCGATGCCGGCCTCGATGAGTGCGTCGAAGACGTACTCCAGAATCGGCCGGTTCGCGGCGGGAAGCATGGGTTTGGGGCGGTTGCGCGTCAGCGGTCGGAGACGAGTCCCCTCGCCTGCCGCCAACACGACAGCTGTTCGAACGCTCATACAACAGCCCATGCAGTGGGGGTTTGAACGTTTTGTCCTTCCTACCAGTTTCGCCCTGGTCGTACAGACGGTTAGGAACCACCTACGTCGCTATTCGTGTGCGCATCGTCGACGTACGTTTCGAGGATGGTGGTGAATCGATTCACGGCTTTCGACAGTATCCGATCTGTGCTCGCCATGCCATATATTTATACCTCGTTGCATACTATCGGATAGTGTCCGAAATGACAGAACAACAAGTAAGCGTCTGTATCGATGTTCCTCCTGGTGACGACACAGTGATCTTCCGTATTCAGGCAGCTGACGAGATCCTACGCCTCCTCGTCGATGCCCACGAAACCGAGTTTTCGATTCCGGAACTGGTCGATGCGACTGGGGCAGCGCGCTCGACGGTCTGGCGAGCCGTCGAACTCCTCCGGAGCGTTGGTGCGATCCATGTGCACGAAACGCCACAACGAAACTACGTCTCGATCGATCCCGACCGGCTCGAAAAAAGCGATCCCTTGCTCGCGATCGAGCAATCTACGTTCCATTCCCCGATTCGGTCGTTCGTCGATCGAGTCGACAATGCTATCGCCGACTCCGAGGCGGTCACCGCACTCGTCGGGATCATCGTCTTCGGCAGCGTCGCTCGCGGTGAAGCCGATCGACGAAGTGATATCGATCTGTTCGTCGTCATCGAGGGCGATCGTACGGCAGCACGCCGGCTCGTCGCCGATACCGTAAGCGACCTCAAAGGAAGGCGCTTCGACGGCGACCGATTCGCGTTCGAGCCGTACGTTGAATCGATAGAGAGCGCGACGCGCGCCGCCGGGAAACTCCGCGAGATTTTCGCAGAGGGGATCACGGTGTACGGAAGCACTGACGAACGACTCCAGACCGTCCGCAAGGCAGTGATTACAAATGAGTAGTACCCGTATCGACACCCTGCTCGACGAAGTGCAGGCCGCATTCGATCGTCGGCCGACAGATATCGAGACCGGTCTCGATATCTCTGATCCTGCACTGCTCCAGTTTCGGAAGGCATGCCGACTGCTTGCAGGTGCGAAGGCCCTTCGAGCACAGGGCTACTATACGCTCGTCATCGAGGCGTCTTTCGTTGCCATCGAGCGGACCGTCGAGTTCCGGCTACTGGAGCGTGGAACGGCAGAACCGGACGATCTCCCGGGCACACATCCGGGAGTGTATCGAGAGGCGGCAGCCGTCGGGATCTTTTCGGAAGACACTGCCGAGGATCTCGCGTCCCTCTGGCGAGACCATCGGGCGAAGACGTATTATAAAGAGCGAGGAGAATAGCCGCGCCTTTAGGCGCGGGATGAATCCGACAACTCGGACACAGCCCACCGTCGATAGCAGTGACGCACATTCTACGTTCTCAATCTGAATCTTTACAAGAGACAGGAGTATAAGTGCTTATACAGACGTTTGGAATGCTGGAGGTCCACCGAACCCACCAAGCGAAAATCCACAACCACAGTCAGGTAGAGGAACCGCTTGACCGGCACGGGTGGTCGGCCAGCAAACTCTGGAACGTCGCAAACTACCACTCCCGCCAAGTATGGGAGAATACGGGCAAGATTCCTGACCACGGCGACCTCAAAGACGAGTTGAAGACTCATCCAAAATACAAGGGACTGCACAGCCAGTCCAGTCAGCGCGTTCTGGAGGAACTTGCTGAAGCCTTCAACTCGTGGTACGGCAAGAGGAAGTCGGACAGTCGAGCGAATCCGCCCGGCTACCGCAAGAAAAACTACTACGACGACCAAGACCGCCGCGTCCACGAAGAACACCCTCGAAGCACGGTGACGTGGAAGCAGAACGGCATCAAACACGACCCCAAGAACAACCGTGTCCGACTCTCAAAGGGCGCGAATCACAAGGAACACCCGAAAGCGTGGGAATACATCCTTGTCGAATACGAAACCCGCCCCGGCGTCACCGTCGATAACCTGCAACAGGTCAGAGCCGTCTACGACCGAGCGAAAGGGCAGTGGGAACTGCACCTCGTCTGCAAAGACGAAATCGAGACACCCGCCGCACCCGGTGAGGAGACGGTCGGTATTGACCTTGGCATCTGCAACTTCGCCGCTGTTGCCTACAGCACCGAAGATGCCGACCTGTACCCCGGCAACCGACTGAAACAAGACGGCTACTACTTCCCGAAAGAAATCGCCAAGTGTGACGACTCGGGTGGCGAACGAGCCACTCATCTACACAATAAGTGGTCGGAGCGCCGCACCCACTTCTTCCACAGTCTCGCTAAACACATCGTTGAGAAGTGTATCGAGCGGGACGTGGGGTGCATCAACGTTGAGAAGCTCGCGGGGGTTCGAGAGGACGAGACCGGCGAGTCGAAGAATTGGGGGAAGCACGGAAACCTTGACTTGCACGGGTGGGCATTCGACCGCTTCACCAGCATCCTTGAATACAAAGCGGAAGTCGAGGGCATCGAAGTCGTAGAAGTCTCAGAGCGGAACACGAGCAAGACGTGTTGTGTGTGCGGTAGGGAAGACGAGAGTCAGCGTGTTGAACGCGGCCTGTACGTCTGTGAGGGGTGTGATGCGGCGTTCAACGCTGACGTGAATGGGGCGGAAAACATCCGTCTCGACTTGAATCAAAGTAACTCCGAGTCTTCGGCCAGTTTGGGCGAGGATAGGAGTACCGGCTGGTTGGCATAGCCCGAAGTCTACCTTCATGACCTCTCCCGAGGATTCCAACCTCGGACAGAGGTGGTAGACTCCAAACCCTAATATCCCAACTCAGCGGTGCGGTGCCGTGGGATTCCTCCGCCTTCAGGCGGAGGCGGATGTCAACAGGATGGTCTGGCAGCGGCCCAACGCGCTTCGAAGATGTACGAACTCGCGACCGAAGTGCACGCGTTCGTCGTCGGCAGATCCGCACAGGGTCACGAATGTGTCTGCGATTGAACTGTCTCACTGCTCGCTGATGTTCTCGCCGGCCGTGCGTCGTCCCTTGGTCGTTAGCTGGACCTCGGTCCGCTCACGGACGACGCGAATCACGTCGAGTTCGATCAGGCGGTCGAAGATCGCTTCGGCTTTTCCGACGTCGATACCGACGAAGTTCGGGATATCGAACGGCGAGACGCCAGAGTGCAGTGCCATGATGACGCGTCGCTCCGTACTGGAAAGATCGAGATCGGCGCGATTGCGTTCGGCGCTCTCTTCGAGCATCACCTGCAGGACTGTCGCGTGAAATTCCTCGCCGGCGAGGTGGGTCTCGACGCTGATCCCGTCGTCGGTGTGTTCGACCTCGATGACGGTTCGCTCCTCGCCCGAGACGGTCTTGTCCTCGATGACGAGGTCACCGATATCGGCCCGTTCGACCGTGACCGCTTGCCCGTCTGCCAGTGCGAGTCGGAGCGCTTCGTCGGTGACTTTCATCCGCCCTTTCGTCCACTCCGTGCTCTGGACGACACCGCCCTTGACGGCGGGGTGCTGGACGAGAATGATCGCCCCGTCGAGGGCAGCGCGGTACAGGTCGGTCTCGAACTCCTCGTGTTCTCCGGCCGAGACGAGGACGATGTCGTCGCCGATGTGGAGTGCCACGTAGTTCGAGACGCTCGCACTCTGCTGGTTCACGTCGTGACGGTCGGCGATCCGGTCGATCGACTGGAGCGGAATCTGGCGCTTGCCATCGGCGATCAGGACCAGTCGCTGGGTCGTCAGCACGATTCTGCACGCTGTCCAAGAGGCGTCGTTGAGTTCGCGTCCACCCTGGACTGCTTGCAGGTACTGCCCACGTGCGTCCGAGATCTTCTTCTCCGTGTCACTCATGCTACTCCGGGGCTGCTAGGGGCACGTTGCTCACTCTCTCGAATATAACTTCCGCCCCAATTTTTGTGCGGGAGAATTGGAGGCGTTGCTCGATTTTGCCTACTGCTCGTTCATCGCTTCGCTGGCCATGTTGCGCCCCTGTGCGTTCAGGCTGACCTCGGTCCGCACTCGCACTTCGTCGACCGCGCCCACGTCCAGTAATTTTTGATAGATTTCCTCGACCTCGTCGACGGGAATCCCGACGAAGTCGGACATCTCGAACGGCGAGACGCCGGAGTACAGCGCCATCAGCACCTGCCCCTCCGTCTCGTCGAGTTCGTAGTCCCCTTCGCGTTCCTCGATGACGCGTTCGAACAGCGATTGGAGCGCTCGCGTGTGGTGGTCCATCCCCGAGAAGTACGTCTCGACGCTGCGGTCCTGTTCGTCGGTGTGTTCGACTTCCAGCACCGTCCGGCCCTCGCCCATGACCGTCTGGTCGTTGGTGTCGATCGTGCCAACATCGTCGACCGCAAAGCTCGTCTGATCGCCGTCGGGAAACTCCAGTCGAATCACGTCGTCGTCGAGTCGAAAGCGGGTCTTGCGCCATCCGGCGTCGTCCTGGATCACGCCCCCGACGACCGCCGGGTGTTTCGCGAGGATGACCGTCCCGTGCAGCGTCGCTCGGCAGTACTCCAGTTCGAAATCGGAGACGTTCGCGGCGTCGAACAGGACGACGTTGTCGCCGATGCGCAGCGGCGTCGCACCCGCGGGGTCGATGTCATCGGGCAATTCGTCGGGATCGACCACCTCGATTTGCGAGTGTGGGAGCGCCTGCTTGCCGCCGTTGTTGGCGAGCACGAGGCGCTTGTTGGTCATGACCAGCCGACAGGAGCGCCACTGTGGCTCATCGACTGGGGTCCCGCCCTTGACGGCGTACATGTAATCCCCGGCGGTGTCGACCAGTTTCTGTTCGTCGCTGCTCATCGCGTCGTTCGTACCGGACGTTGTCGCTCTCCGATATATAAGTTCTTCACGGCGACCGAACCGGCAGTCGGCAGTTCACACTACCAACAACCCGCCGCCGACCAGCGCCAGCCCACCGAAACCGACACAGACCGCCCAGAAGGGCACCCGTCGGACGAGGCGGACGAGCGCGCCGACGGTCAGGTAGCCGACGACAGCACTCACCGTGAGTGCGATCAGGGCACCAGTCACAGACACCGCCGGGATCCCATCGGAGACGACGACCAGCGCGTTCGCCGCGAGCGCGGCCGGAATCGAGAGCAGGAACGAGAGGCGCAGCGAGGTCTCGCCTTCGTGGCCCCGGAGCAACAGCGCGCTGACGGTCGTGCCCGACCGCGAGACGCCCGGCAAGATTGCGAGTCCTTGCAGTCCACCGACGAGCAGGGCGTCGAGCCAGTTCGGGGTCGCGCGTTCGGCCAACGAGAGCCACGCGGCAAAGCGCTGGAGCAGTCCCGTCAGGACGAGCAGGCCCCCGATCAGCGCGATGAACGCGCCCCCAGTGAGGTCCGAGACGAGCGCATCGAGGAGCAAGAAGGCGGGCAGGCCGGTGATGCCGGTCGCCAGCGTCGCCAGGGCGAGAAAGGAGAGATCCGCCGTCTCGGCGTCGAAGGCCGACCGTGGTGTCCAGTCGCGCAGCGATTCGAACACTGTCACGACCTCGGTCCGATAGTACGCGAGCGCCGACAGTGCAGTGCCGGCGTGGACGAACAGTGCCAGCCGGGTGGCGATGGCCGGCGACGCGCCGGTCAGCGCAGTGACGATGATCGCCACACTCCCCTCACTGGAGACGGGAAGCCATTCGAGGATGCCCTGTGTGATCCCCACGACCGTGGCGACGATGGCGTCGGTCACTGCTCTACTGGGTTGCCGACGATCGAAGGCATCAACCCATCGATCCGCGGTGATCTCATAGGGATCATCGTCGCCGGCCGGAGCGAGCAGGCCGCTCGACTGGACAGAGTGTTCGATTCTCCCGAGAGAGAAGCGATGAACGACGACGAAGATCCCTCTCAGTCACAGAACGCGCTCGGCACCTCGCCAGTGGACCGGAACGGTCAAAACCACAGTCACCCTCAGCATTAGATAACAACGCGTCGCGACTCGGTACACGTCCCCTCCCTCTGGTGTGCGGCCGCCGCCCGACGAGCACAACGGACTGCCAATTCATGACTTCCGATCACGCTGTCTCGAACGTCCTGTTGATAACCGTCGACTCGCTGCGTGCCGACGCAGTCGGTGCATACGACGATCAGCGATACACGCCCGAGATCGACCGCCTCGCCGAACGGGGGACGGTCTTCGAGCGTGCGTTCGCGACCGGCAACTGGACCCCGTTTTCCTTCCCGTCGCTGCTCGCCTCGCGGCCCGTCTTCGCCGACGACGGTCGTGTCGGCGTCGAGTCCGTCGAGACGCTTGCCGAGACGCTCGCGAGTGCCGACGTGTCGACCGGTGGATTCAACGCTGCCAACGGCTTTCTCACCTCACATTGGGGCTACGACGACGGGTTCGACACCTTCGAACCGTTCGTCACGAGCGTCGGCGACAGCATCTACAGCCGCTATCTCGCGACCCATCCGACCGTCGAAGCCTGGCTCCAGCTCGCGACATCGCCGCTCCGCCGTGCGAAAGCGTGGCTCTCGTCCGACACCGAACGGCGACCGTTCCTCGATACGTCTCGCATGTTCGATGTCGAACGGGGCGCGCGTTCGTTCGTCGAGACCGCCGACGAGCCGTTTTTCCTCTGGGTGCACTACATGGACGCCCACACTCCGTACGTCCCCGCGCCGCGGTACATCAGGGAAGTGGCGTCGGATCGCTTCGGGACCCATCGAATGGTGCTTGCACACACTCACGCCGGACTCGGGCGGGAGGTGGGTGACCGGACACTCGCCCACCTCAGGACGCTCTATCAGAGCGCCGTCCGGCAGGTCGACGACAGTATCGGCCGGCTGCTTTCGACACTCGACGCGGAGGGAATCGCCGACGAGACGGCGGTCGTTCTGGCCGGCGACCACGGCGAGGAGTTTCAGGAGCACGGCCACCTCGCACACTATCCGAAGCTGTACGACGAACTGATCCGGGTCCCGTTGATCGTCGACGTGCCCGGCACGGGCGGGAATCGGATCGAGGGGCAGGTCGGACTCGATGCCGTCCCGCCGACCGTCACAGACTTGCTGGGCGTCGACGCACCGTCCGCCTGGCGAGGCACGTCGCTGGTCCCGGCCGTTCGCGATGGGATCGAACCGGCCAACGAGCCGGTCGTCTCGGTCACCGTCCGCGGTGAGAGCGTCACCGAGCAGCCCATCCCGCGGTCACTGGCCGACGGCGACCTCTTCGTCAGCGTCCGGGATCGCGACTGGACGTACATCGTCAACACGGACACGGGCGCGACGGAACTGTACGATCGGTCGTCCGATCCCGGACAGCAGGACGACCGCGCCGACGACGGCACCGAGGCAACCGACGCGGTGATCGACACGCTTGGGCCGGTCGCCGACGCCCACGCCGAGTTGCTCCGCGAGAACCGCAGTGCGCAGCGAGACGACGAGATGGACAGTGATCTCGAAGCGAGACTCGATGCGCTCGGCTACAAATAGATGGTCCGGCACCTCCTTCGAAGCCTCCACAGCGGTCCGATCGCCGTCCAGCTCCGGCGATTCGTCGCCGTCGGCACCGTCGCTGCGGGCGTCCAGATGGTGTTGCTGTGGCTCCTCGTCGATTACGCTGACGTGTACTACCTGCTCGGGGCAGTCATCGCCATCGAGATCACGATCGTCTTTCAGTACGTTCTCAACAACGCCTGGACGTTCCAGTCGGCGAAAAACACCGGGCGCCGGGAGTTCTTCGTCGGCCTGTGCAAGACAAACGTCGTCCGCGGATCGGCGATCCCGATCCAGATCGGCATCCTCTACGTTCTGGTCGATCGCGTTGCAGTGTTCTATCTCGTCGCCAACGCGGTCGCAATCTTGCTCAGCGGGATCTATCGATACGTCCTCGACGCCCGCTGGACGTGGGGCTAGGACCGTCACTCGAACCCACTGATACGGAGTATCGCCGCCGTGTTCGGCCCCACACCGTCGCGCGGTCGATCCGGCACCGATCTACTGGAGTCCGTATCAGTGATCGTGTCGATACTGGAGTCCGTATCAGTGATCGTGTCGATTGCGGTCCGCGAGTGTGGACGCGGTCACGGCCGTCCGGCGCGACGGGTGCGCGACCGCGGCCTTTTTCGCTACGGGTTCCTAAGCGAGGAGTATGTCAGCGCTTCGTGACGCTCTGGGAGACCTGCCGGCTTCGGTGTTCGCCGACGTACTCGAATCGGACGACGCCTACCTGCTGGTCGTCGATCTACCCGGCGTCACCGCCGAGACACTGGACGTCACTGTCGACGGTGGGACGCTGGTGATCGAGGCCCAGCGTGCAAAGGATGTTGGCTATGACTTTCGCTATGTCGAGGAGGATCGGTCGCTGTTTCTCGATGCCGAACTCCCGTTGCCACCGGACGCGACGGGGCAAGGTGCACAGGGGTCCATCGAGACGGGGGTTCTCGAACTCAGGCTTCCCAAGGCGAGTGCAACGAGCGCGACGACGATTCCCGTCGAGGATGCCTGATTACGGGGTGGCCGGTTGGTGAACCTCCGTGCCTACTGGCGATTCGTCGTGGTCGTTCGCCACTTCCTGCCGCTGGGGCTGTCCTACGCCCGTGACCGCAAGCGCTTCCTCCTGTTCGGGCGCTCACGACAGGTCACGGCCCAGCAACGCCGCGACCGCGCCCAGCGCTTGCTCGACTCGCTGTTGACGCTTGGCCCGACGTTCATCAAACTCGGGCAACTGCTGTCGACCCGGCCCGACATCCTCCCGCCGGAGTACATCGACGAGTTCGCCCAGCTACAGGATCGCGTGCCGCCCGCGCCGTGGGACGAAGCCCGCGTCGTCCTCGAAGACGAACTCGGGCCTGTCGACGAGGCGTTCGCCGAGTTCGAGGACGAGGCGATCAGCGGGGCCAGTCTGGGACAGGTGTATCGCGCCGAGATCAACGGCGATGCGGTCGCGGTGAAGATCCGACGGCCCGGCATCGAGGATCTTGTCGAGGCGGACCTGCGAGCGATCCGCTGGACGCTGCCAATCTTGATGTACTTCGTCGCCGACAGCCGGTCGTTCTCGCTGGAGACGCTGGCAGACGAGTTCTCGAAGACGATCCGCGAGGAGATGGATTACGGTCGGGAGGCCGAGATGCTCACCGAGATTCGCGGGAACTTCGCCGACGACGACGCGATTCGGATTCCCGGCGTCGTCGAGACACATTCGACCAGTCGCGTCCTGACGATGGAGTACGTTCCGGGGACGAAGATCAACGACATCGAGGAACTCGACGACCTCTCGATCGACCGGACGGAACTGGCCGAGACCTTACAGCGCAGTTACCTCCAGATGATTATCGACGACGGCGTCTTCCACGCCGATCCCCACCCCGGCAACCTCGCCGTCCAGTCGGATGGGACGCTCGTGTTCTACGACTTCGGGATGTCTGGCCGGGTCGACCCGTTCGTCCAGGACCGGATCGTCGACTTCTACGCCGCCGTCGCCGCCCAGGATATCGAGGCGATTCTCGACGCCCTCATCGAGATGGGGACGCTTAGCCCGGAGGCCGACCGGCAGGTGATGGGCGACGTGATGGAACTGGCCATCGCCGACGCTCGCGGCGAGGACATCGAGCAGTACCGGGTCCAGCAGATCGTCCAGCAGGTCGAGGATACCATCTACGAGTTCCCGCTGCGACTGCCGGCGAATCTCGCGCTCGTCCTTCGGGTGGCGACGGTCGTCGAGGGCGTCTGTGTCACGCTCGATCCCGAGTTCGACTTTATCTCGGTCGCGACCGACTATCTCCGGCAGGAGGGCCACATCACCGCGGGCGCAAAGCAGTACGTCGAGGACCGGGCCGACGAGGTCCGGCAGGCCGCCGAGTCGATGGTGCGGGTGCCGCCGAAACTCGAATCGGCGCTCGATCGGATCGAACGCGAGGACTTCCACGTCCGGGCCGACATCGAGGACTCGGACGGCGTCCTCGAACGGATGACACGCCGGCTGATCCTCGGGATGATCCTCGCCAGCGGGACCATCTCGACCGCGCTGTTGTACGCCCAGTCGACGCCGATCGCGACGGCCGTCGCCGGTGTCGCGACGCTCGCGGTGGCTGGGGTGACGTTGTTCTCGTTTCGCCGGTCCAAGGGCATTCGCGCCAAACCGCAGTTCACCCGCCAGAGCATGCGTGAGCGCGACGCTTCCAGCAGCGATGCGGGCTATGCGAACGCGTACGGCTCCGACGAAGACGGGTAGCCGGCTTACCCGAGAAGCAGCTTCAGCCAGCTATTGTTTCGCACGACATCCGTGTCTTCGATGATCGCGTCCAGTCCGAGGATGCGCCCGGCACCGACGGCACCCAGTCCGAACAAGAGCAGCGCGTAGACGAGGTGGTCGTCGACGACCCAGCCGTGGGCGACCGGCAAGCCCTGCATGATCCCGCCGGTGAGACTCGCCAGCCAGAAGAACAGCATCATCACAGCGCCCCAGAAGGCGTTCCAGCGGACCAGCGCGCCGAGGATGAGACCCAGCCCAGTCAGTGTCAGGCCCCACATCACCAGCAGGTCGATGGTCGCGCTTCCAGCGAACGACCCCCACAGGCCCATCAGGGGATTCCCCTGAGGGATCGCGTTGTTGAGGTACCCTGCGGCGGTCCAGTTGTTCGCCGGATCGCCGTCGAGATACGTAATGAGCTTCGTCACGCCACCCTGGAACAGCGTCCAGCCCATGACGACTCGAAGCGAGACCAGTGCGTATCCGACCCACTGCTCCGAGTACGTAAAGCTCGTTTCTCGACCGAACAGTTCTGTTTCGAGAACGCGTGTGGACATTGGTAGCTTCCCTCATGGATACTGACAAGCTGTGATACTATAAAACCACGCGCAAACCCATAATACAAGAGACACAGGGGTTCTGCTGTCGATTCGACCACGAACCAGACGTGATCGCCCCCGACCCAACGGCCGATTCCAAACCGTTTATACCCGAACATGGATAATCCAGCCGTATGCCACGACAGCAGACCGAAGTTCGCGAACTCGACGAGGGCAGCTACGTGATGATGGAAGAGACGCCGTGTAAGATCACCTCCTACAGCACGGCAAAGCCGGGCAAGCACGGCAGCGCCAAGGCCCGTATCGACGGCAAGGGCGTCTTCGACGGCAAGAAGCGCTCGCTCTCTCAGCCTGTCGACGCCAAGATCTGGGTCCCGATCATCCAGCGAAAGCAGGGACAGGTCGTCTCGGTCACCGGCGACGACGCACAGGTCATGGACCTCGAAACGTACGACACCTTCACCATGCGCATCCCCGAGGACGAGGAACTCAACCCCGACGACGAGATCGAGTACCTCGAATACGAGGAACAGCGCAAGATCGTCTGAATCGGTCGGAGGACAGTCAGGATGTTTCCCGGCACGGTCACAGATCCAGACGCGGCTGACTACGCCGTCGTCGGTGCCCCACTGGACGCCTCGACGACGTTCGAACCCGGCACGCGGTTCGGGCCGGACCGCGTTCGCCACTACGCCGAGTCGTTCGAGGACTACGACCACCGGACGGATCGGCGCTTTACCGATCTCGACGTGGCCGACCACGGGAACATCGGGCCGACCGACGACGTCGACTCGTATCTCACCTTTCTCGAAGGCACGATCGGAGACTACGCCGACGAGGGCGTGACGCCGCTCCTCGTCGGTGGTGAACACACCGTCTCGATCGCGGGCGTCCGCGCCCTCGATCCCGACGTGTTCTGCTGTCTCGATGCCCATCTCGACTTGCGCGCCGAGTACGCCGGCAATCCGCTGAGCCACGCCACCGTCACCCGTCACGCCCTCGACGTGGCCGACCGAGCGGTCGTGCTTGGCGCTCGCAGCGGCTGTCAGGCCGAGTGGGAACGGGCAACCGAGACCGACGTGACCGTCGTCGAACCCGCCGACGTGGCTGACTGGGACCCCGACTTCGAGAACGAGCGCGTCTACTGTTCGGTCGACATCGACGCCGCCGACCCGGGCTTTGCACCCGGAACGGGAACGAAAGAGCCGTTCGGTCTCACGCCCCGCGAGATGCACCGCGTCGTTCGCGCCGTTGCACCGCAGGCCGTCGGCTTCGACGTGGTCGAAGTCAACGACCGCGACGACGGACAGGCAGCGGTACTCGGTGCGAAGCTCCTGCGGTCGTTCGTCTTCGCCCACGCACCAGACCGCACCGAGTCCGACAGCGCCAGCGAGTGACTCCCGGCCACTGTATTTAAGCCGACAGCCGCCACAGGCACCTGCATGGAACAGCTATCCTCCTGTTACTTCTGCGGGGCGGCGCTGGACGCACAGATCGAACCGTATCAGGTGATTCCACCACAGCTCGAACCGACGAGCGACCAGCAGCGAGCGGTCTCGCTGTGCCCGGCCTGTCGCCAGAAGCTCGCCAACGTCGTCGAGACCGTGGTCGAAGCGACAGACGCCGCGACCGAAGCAGCCATCGACGAGGTGTCACCCGTCGATCCCACAGACGATCTCCTCGCCGACGACGCGACGGCAGCCACGACTGAGCACGCCGATCCCGAGGCGACATCGACCGCGTCCGCCGACGGGCACACGCCGGCAGATCCAGCCGCTGCGGACGATACGTCGATCGCCGACGTACAGAACATGTCGGGTCGACGGGACGCCGTCGAGCCGAACGAACGGACCGGACAAGACACGGACGGTCCGCTATCGTCCACACAGACGAGCGAAGCCGCTGCTCTCGATGACGAGCCTGCAGACGACACGGCTTCGATGGCAAACGGGGCCACGACGGGCGACACAGCGACAGACGGCACCGAAGCGAACGGCACCGCCACAGACCGAACCGCGACAGACCGACCCGACACAGCCGCGGCGACGGCCGACGAGACAGGAGCCGACGAGACAGGAGCCGACGACACGGCGACGGACGACGGCCCGACGCTCACCGCACTGGAGTACAACAAAGTGATTCGCCTCCTCCAGAACAGAGAGTTCCCGGTCGAACGCGCCGAGATCCACGAGATCGCCACGAGCGCCTACCAGATCAGCGACCGGGAGTTCGACGCGATCATCGACGCCGCCATCGAGCGGGACCTCATCGGCGAAGAGAACGGCCAGCTCGTCAGCGGCGACGAGTGACGCAGCGACCGTCGACCCGCTACTGCACGCGCTGGACGTAGGTCACCTGTTTCTCGCTGAAGCCGCTGTCCTCGTAGAACCGCCGTGCACCGTCGTTGTCCCACTCACACGAGACTTTCACGTAGTCCGCGCCGCGCTCGCTGGCGATCGTTTTGACGCGCTCGATCGCCTCGGTGCCGTAGCCCTCGCTCCGGTGGCCCTCTTCGACGTACAGGTCGACCAGCCGGAGATAGCTGTCGTGGACTCGCGAGGGGTGTTCACCCTCGCGAAGCAGGAGGAAGCCGATCGGTTCGTCGTCGGCGACGAACAGGTACAGCGTCGCACCGTCCTCGTCGAAGAGTGGCCGGAGTCCAGACTCGGCCGCTTCTGGGCCATCGAGGGCCACTTCGTTCAGGTCGGAGTACGGTTCCATCTCGGTGGCCAGCGCGTACCAGTACTCGGCGAGCGTCTCCACGTCGTCCTCGGTCGCTTCGACGAGGTCCATGTCCGTTCACTCGACGGGTCGACCTTTGCTCTTTTCCCGGATCGTCACTCGCTGGCACGGTCGTCTCGGACCGAAGGCATACGGCGGGGGGCGCCGAAGGCGGGCGCATGGACTTACAGACTCTCACCGAGCGCCTCGACGAGCGACTGGACACGGCGGCCTACGCCGACCTCGACGCCAGCCCGAACGGGATTCAGGTCGGTCCCGAGACGGGCGAGATCGAGCACGTCGCGGTCGCCGTCGATGCCGCCGAAGCGACCGTCGAGGCGGCCGTCGACGCCGGTGCGGACATGCTCCTGACACACCACGGGATCGTCTGGGGCGGGATGGAGCGCCTCACCGGGACCCACTACCGGCGGATGGCTCCACTGGTCGAACACGAGATGCCGCTGTACGTGTCCCATCTCCCGCTGGACGGTCAGCAGGAACTGGGCAACGCCGCGGGCCTCGCGGACGTGCTCGGTCTCGACGACCGGGCACCCTTCGGCGAAGTTGGGCCGGAGTACATCGGCCAGCGCGGGCATGCAGACGGCGGCTACACCGCCGACGAACTGCAGGCGCTGCTTGCCGAGGAACTCGATACTGCCGGCCAGCCCGTGCAGACGCTCGACTTCGGCCCAGACCGGATCGAGGACATCGCTATCGTCACCGGCAGCGGCGTCGACTGGATCGACGAAGCCGTCGACGCAGGCGTCGACGCGCTCGTCACCGGCGAAGGAAAACAGCAAGCCTACCACGAGGCCCGCGAGGCCGGGCTAACGGTCGTGCTCGCGGGCCACTACGCGACCGAGACCTTCGGCGTCCGAGCGCTGGCCGACCTGCTTGGCGAGTGGGGACTGGCGACGACGTACGTCGACCACCCGACCGGCCTGTAAGCGTCGATGGACGCACCGGTTGCTTTCGACGCCATCGCCGACCACGACGACTTGCTCGCGTGGTCGCGGGCCTACTGCAAGCACGCCCGCCGCGAGTGGCTGCTGGACGTGCGCTTGGACCTCGTCGAGTGGGCCGTGTCGACGCGCGCCCGCCGACGCGCCGCCGCTGTCAAACGCCCGCTGCTGGACGACGCCACCGTCGGCGAGCCACTCGACTGGGACGCCGTCCCCGGATCGGACGGCCGCCCACTCCCCTGCACGCTCTCGCTCACCTGGGACGCCTTCAGTGCGTTCGCTCGCGAGGAGTGGGCCGCGACGCTGCGCCACGAACTGATCCATATCGAGCAGTACCAGCATTCGGGAACCACCGGCCACGGCGCGGCCTTCAAGCGACGCGCCCGCGAGGTCGAAACCGACGTTCACTGCCGGCAGTTCGCCGACGCTCGGTGGACGTTTTCGTGTGTGGCGTGTGGGGCTGTGGTCGCACGCCGGTATCGTGACTGTCCGTTCGTCCGGGAGTACGAGCAGTATCGGTCCGACTGCTGTGGGGCCGGACTGCGGAGAGCGGAGTAAAGAGACTGCATCGATCGCCGCCGCTCTTAGGTATGATCCGTTGAAAGTGAAGTGGGACCGCCGAGATTCGAACTCAGGTCCTACCGACCCCATCGGCAGAGGATACCGCTACCCCACGGTCCCGCAAATGGGGAGAGGAGGGTCCCCTAATTAAGGGCTACGCTTCCGGTCCGCGTTCGGGCGTGATGGGGTGGGTCGCGAGGAAAGTCGGTAGCAAATCTCGCCGCAGGTACTGTGATCGTGAACAATGAGAAAGCCCCCTTTTTCAGTCCCGCCCTAGCGGTTGCCCAATCTGGCTGTGACGATCCGGCTGACGAGGATCGAAACCGCCTCTCAGACAAGCACGCGCTCTAGTTCGACCACGACCCCTGACTCAGCGTCGGGATCGCCCACCAGTCGGCCCAGACACACGGCAGCGTCGTCGGGTGTGACACAGCACACGTCGGCTCCTTGCTCGGCGTCGGTCTCGATCACGCCGGGAGCGTAGACGGGTGCGCCGGTGGCGACTGCGTCGGCGGCGCTGGGTGCGATCGTCACGGTCGGGTAGCCACCGAGGGCGCGCTCTGCGGGGGCGACGACCTCGCGAAGCGGGCCGTCGTCGTCGTTGTCGGCCCACTCGGCCAGGGCGTCGACGAACGTCTCCATCGTCACGAGATCGGTGTCGTCGAAGTCGCCGGTCGTCGTTCGGCGGAGTTCGCCCATGTGCGCACCAGTCCCGAGCGCCAGCCCGATGTCGTGACACAGTTTGCGGATGTATGTGCCCGAATCACAGCGCACGCGCAGGAGGGCACGACGGTCGTGGCGTTCGAGTACGTCGAGATCGTGGATCGTGCGGGCGCGCAGGCGACGTGCTACGGCGCTCTTGCGCGGCGGTTTCTGGTAGATCTCGCCGTCGAACTCCGCGACGACGGACTCGAAGTCCGGCGGGGCGTGGTCGTGGAGTTCGAGGATGGTGACGTACTCCTTGATCGCGTCGTCGAACACGCGGGCGGCGCGGGCGGCGTCACCCAGCAGGATCGGGAGACAGCCGGTCACCTTCGGGTCCAGCGTCCCGCCGTGGGCGACCCGACCGAGTTCGCGGTCGACGCCGGCCCGAGCGAAGGCGTCGTCGACGGCGTCGCGGACCCAGCCCGCGACCTGGTGAGCAGAGGGACCGGGGGGTTTGTCGAGGTTGACGACGCCGAAGGGAAGCAGATCGGCCGGGTCGCGGTGCTCGGGTGGGCCACGGAGCATCTTAGAACTCGTAGGCGACACCGGCGGTTGGGGCTTTCCCCTCGTCACCGTCGGGGTCGTAGGCGTCGACGGCGCTGGTGATGAGATCGAGGACGCCGGCTTCGTCCCAGCGGGCGGTGTTGACCGCCAGATCGTAGATCGAGCGGTCCTCGATGTCGATGCCGTAGTACTCTCGATAGCGCAACGCCTCGCTCTCGGCGCGGGTCCGCGTCTCCTCTTTGGCAGCAGCGACAGCCTTGTCCTCGCGGTCGGCGATGCGTGTGGCACGCACGTCGAGAGGGGCGTCGAGCCAGAGCTTCAGATCAGCGTAATCGCCGGCCATCCAGCCGGCCAGGCGGGATTCGAGGACGAGGTCGTCCTCGTCGCGTGCGATCGATCGCAGGCGCTGGTCCAGATCGCGGTCGATCTGGTCGTCGGTTTCTGCCAATTGGTTTAGCTCGACCAGCGACACGTCGCGTTCCTCGGCCAGCGAGCGGAAGATGTCGCCGCCGCTGACGTGGTCGTATCCGAGCGCGTCGGCGAGGCTCTGGGCAAGTGTGCTCTTGCCGCTGCCGGCCGGGCCGGAGACGGTAATCAACATGTCTCAACTGGTGAGGCCACGAATAAAGAGGCTGTCTGTTTCCGGCCGAGAGCCGGCCAGGTCGGGCGGCCACTGGGTGCCTGCTCACCCGGTCGGAGAGGTCTGAACGTTCAGGGCCTTGCGCAGCAACTGACTGAAGCCAAGCGAGCACAGGAAGTACCAGACGATCCAGGCCGGCATCGGGCCGAGACCGCTCGCCTGCCAGTCACTGATCGGTCCTTTCAGCGGCAGGACCATCACGGTCTCTGCCGCCTCGATGTGGCCGTCGCGGATCATCCAGTACATCCAGAGGAAGGCAGGAATCGTCAGCAGCATGATCCAGACCATCGGTCGGAACTGGGCTTTGAACATGCCGAGCTGATCGCCCATCGCCTCCATCTGCTCTTGCTGGATGCGGTCGAGGGCCTCGTCGTCGCCCCGTTCCTTGGCGGCTTCACGCCGTTCTTGCAGGTCCTGCATCTTCGCCTGTGCCTGCCCCATCACTTCCGAGTCCATCAGATTGTCCTGCAGGAGCGTCGACCACAGGCCGGTCATGATCGCCAGCACGAGGATGACGATGTAGAAGGGGAGGATGTCGTTGAGCGGCCCGAGGACGATATCGATCGTCGAGCCGACGACGTTCCGAACGTCTTGCTGTGCGTAGCCGACGAAGAACACCAGAGTGACCAGGGCGGCACCCTTGTCGTAGGCCGTCCAGTTGATCTCTGCGCCGTCGTCATCGTCGTCGCTGCCGGTGCTGGCGCTGGCGACGGCGTCTGGATCGGTCTCGTCGAGCGCGTCGCGGACGCCGTCGGGATCGTCGAGGACGAACGCGCCGTCAGCGTCGACCAGCAGGCCCTTCTCGATGAGACGACCCCACTGGCCGCTCGTGAGATCGTCGCTCACGTCGGCCCACGATATCGTCCCCTGCTCTTCGGCGACGGCGAGGACGGTGGCGAGTGCGTCCGTCATGTCCTCGCCTTCGCTGGCGAGTGATTCTACTTTCTGAGCGGTGCGTGCCATTCTTGTTGTAGTGTAGCGCCGCGAGGCCTTATCAACGTTTTACTCGACGCGCGCGTCGATCGCGTCCTCGATCTCGGCCCAGACCTCGTCGGGGGTCTGCTCGCCGTCGATGGCGACGAAGGCGTCGTCGTCATCGTAGTGGGCGATGACGGGCTGGGTGTTCTCGTCGAACACGTCCAGACGGTTGCGGACGGACTCTTCGTTGTCGTCGTCGCGCTGGATCAGGTCGCCGCCACAGTCGTCGCAGACGCCCGCTTCCTCGGGCTGATTGAACTCGACGTGGTAGTTCGCGCCACACTCGTCACAGACCCGGCGGCCGGTGAGTCGATCGACGAGTTCCTCGCGCGAGACGGACAGCGAGAGGATCACGTCGAGATCGGTCATGTCTTCGAGTTCTTCTGCCTGTTCGAGGTTCCGCGGGTAGCCGTCGAGCACGAAGCCGTCGGCCTGGCTGAGTGCCTCGTCGACGATGGCGTTGACGACCTTGTCCGGGACGAGGTCGCCAGCGTCCATGTACGCGCCCGGCGTGTCGTACTCCGTATCCATGTCGGAGATGTCCATCTCCTTGTTCCCACGCAGCGCGTCGCCGGTCGTGACGTGCTCGACGCCGTAGGTCTCGGCGATGTTGCTCGACTGTGTGCCCTTGCCTGCACCCGGTGGCCCCAGGATCAGAATTCGTGGTGCTGCCATACCCGCCGATTCTGTGGGGGGCAATAAATGATTGTCCAATTCTCCCAACGCTCAGGAGAGCGCGCGGAGAGCGACCGATATGGACGAGCGAGTGCGGGCGACGCTGTCGACCTACGAGTCGGTGGCCGACCGCTACGCCGAGATTCACGACGACCGCGAGAAGGTCGCGGAGATCGTCGAGCGCTTTCTCGACGAACTCGATGCGAACGGTCTCGGGGACGGTGGCGAGACGCGCGTCCTCGACGTGGGCTGTGGGCCGGGCTGGGAGTCGGCGACGTTTTCGGCCCGCGGATTGGACGCAGTCGGCCTCGACCCCACCGTCGACTTCCTTACTCCGTCAGCGGCAGGACGATCCCGAAGAGGAACGGTGAGACCAGCGCGATCAGGACGCCGAGGATCTCGGCGTCGAGCAGGAGCGTCTCCTCCCAGCCGGGAAGCTGACCGAAGTATGCGTGTGCCACCAGTTCGATGGCAGCAGCCAGCGCGAACAGGCCCGCGCCAAACAGGAAGGACCGTTTCGTCCACGTCGCGTAGTCGATACCGCGATGAGATGCCATACGCCTCCGGTGACGGTCCGTCGACAAAAACGCATCTGATCGCAGAGCGTGTGCGACTCGGTGGCAGTCCCGAGGGCAGTGGTCGAAAGTACTATCCCCGGCCATGTGTAGGGAGGGATATGAGCACTCCACCGGGGGAGTACTACACTGACGAACGGTGGCAAAACTGGATCGACCGCCTCGACGAAGAGGAGATCGACCCCGAGAACGAAGATTCCGCGCGCCTGCTGTTGAATCTGCAGGACGATGCAGCGATCGCTGTCGCGAAGATCATCACCGATCACGAGGACGGCTTGCTGGATCGAGAGCCCGCGCTCGAAGAGCTCGCGGACATCCGTGAGATCGTCCTCGCCGAGGTCGACATCGACGACGAGGAGACGGTGATGCTGATCGACGGCGTCCAGACCTCGCTGGTCTGTGTCTTCTACGCGGCCGAGGAGTACGTCGCCGAGGGACCGGCCGAAGAAGGGGCCGTCGCCGACTACATCGAGGCGGCGGCCGAAGCCGAGGCGGCCGAAGACCTCGATGCGGCACTGGGCTATTGCGTCCAGGCCGGGACGCTGGTCATCGACGGCGAGGAGTTCGATGTCGACGCGGCGGCCGATCTGGAGTACGGATTGGTCTCCGAGTGGGCCAACGGGCTCGACAGCCTTCAGACGGCGATGAGCGACCCCGAAGTCGTCGAAGAAGACGAAGCCGACGACGAGTAAGTCGTTATCGTTTGGCTCATTCCTGCGGATAGCTTTTTCACTGGGTACTGACAAGGACAGCCAATGCGATTCCGGGACGACGAGCGCGCCCAGTCGGTGCAGATCGGAGCGGTGTTGCTGTTCGCTATGCTCGTCATCGCGTTTTCGAGTTACCAGGCGTTCGTCGTCCCCAACCAGAACAGCGCCGTGGAGTTCAACCACAATCAGCAGATCCGCGACCAGATGCAGGATCTGCGAAACGAGATGGTGTCGATGCACGGCGAAGTCTCCACCCGGTCGGTCACGCTGACGCTCGGGACTCGCTATCCCGGCCGCCTCGTGGCCGTCAATCCCGGACCGCCATCGGGGACGATCAGGACCGTCGCCACTGGGCCGACGGCGATCAATCTCTCGCTTGCCAACGCCACGGCGTCCGGTGAGACCGGTGACTTCTGGAACGGGAGCGAACGCGTGTACAACACCGGATCCGTCGTCTATCAGCCAAACTACAACGTCTACGGCGAGGCACCACTGACGTGGTACGAGAACTCCGTGCTGTACAATCAGTTCCGCACGGCTGACTTGCCCGCATCGGGCCAGACGTTGATCGACGACGACCGCATCAGCCTCGTCACGGTCAATGGGTCGGTAAGCCAGACCCGGACCGGATCGACCAGTCTCGATCTCCAGCCGGTGAGTACGTCGACGCGGACCGTCTCCGTCTCGAACGCCTCGGACGACGAGAACGTGACGCTGTTCGTTCCGACGCAGTTGCCCGAGGATCGCTGGGAGACGCTGCTCGAACCGCAGTTACACGACAACGGCGGTCACGTCGTCGGCGTCGACGTGCAGCCGATCGATGGCTCGCCGTTCGGCAGACTTCGGA
>Ga0207771_100158_pt1 | contig 47231 bp, 55 predicted proteins | sample A23M2SouthBayCA_2_FD_187731 | JGI IMG/M metagenome (GOLD analysis project Ga0207771, IMG submission 187731) | Aerobic enrichment media microbial communities from Eden Landing Ponds, California, USA - A23 M2 (2) (SPAdes) | ecosystem: Environmental > Aquatic > Marine > Unclassified | place... | reverse complement strand
TGAGTGAAGTCGGGCGAACCGACACGGCACGCCTGGTCGTCGAGGTGACGGCGAACGCCTCCGGGCGGGACGACCAGTCCTGTCCCGAGGCGACCTGGAACGGGACGGTGGGTCGGTTCGAAGAAAACGAGTGTGACGACGCTTCGGAGTCGCCGGGTCTCTTGGACCTGGCTGACAGCGACAACGAGACGGCCTGTGCTCGTTACGACCGCGAGGACGAGTTCTACTGCAACAACGACCGACTCCTGTACGGCAACGAAGAGAAGATCATCATCCACGACGCCGACAACGACGGCGAAGTCACGGTCATGGGCGAGACCCTCGACGTCGAAAACTCCAGCAGTGGGATGGGCCGCTCCTACACCATGACCCGCGCCGAATACAAAGAGCGATTCGACGTCGACACCGTCCGAACTCTCGATTCTCAAGCAGATAGGCAAGCCAAAAACACGGTTGACCAAGCCAAAGTCACTGGAAGCGATACTGAGGAGCAGAGCGAAAACGTTGATAGCGAACCGGGAAGCAGCGGGAACGAGTGTCAGAACGTGCCAAAAGAATATCGAGATGGCTGTAACGATGGAGAATAACCGTCTTCGGCTGTTTGACTGGGTACAGCGTGTCATAGAAGTTTTCACAAGAGCGAAGCCAGCCGATTCAAATCGATAACTGCAGAGGATGGATCAGCACGGCGGCATTTCCAGAGAATTATCCGAAGATATTGCGAAGGCGTTCGGATAGCGGTTTATATTGCCATCCACATCTATGGCAGGTTAGGTAATCGTCGTCCTCATACCGTTGTACGTATTCTTGACAATTCGGACAAGTTCCCTCTTCTGGGGTTGTTTCGTAGTATTCGGATTTTTTCTGTGAGAACACATGGATGTGATTACCGTGGACACTTGGAGCAGCAAAATATACGTAGTTATCACCGTGGTATCTGTTTCCTTCCGGTTCGAATGGAGGCGACTTATTAAAACCGTCCGACTTTGCCGCTGAGATTACCCAATCAGGTGGATCAGGGTATAATTTCCACCCATTTTCTTCGACAGCCTCAATCAGCTCTTCCTCGTGTTCTTGGCGTTGCCCGTCTCCATTCGGCATATGGTCTCATTCTCCGTCAAAGAAATAAATTCTGAGATTTCCAGAGATGATTTTTACAGTTATGCGAACGACGCTACCGATGATTCATCTTACTCTATGTGAAAGATGCGCACAGCTACGTACCGGCTGATTCACGACGGTTTCAGCTGAAATGAACTGCCGTTGCGACCATTCTATGACTGACACTGGATATCTTGATTATTGATCTGTTGGATGCATGTTCCCATCTGGCCCATACGTGGCATTAAGGCCTTGTCTGTCGTTTTCGATCACGAGTTTTTTCTCTCGGTCCGTCTGGTTTCGGCGAGTACTGTAATACGTCTCGACGAGTTCGGGAGCCCGTATATTTCCAGATTTGACACGTTCGGCGAGTAAATTGCTCACGAAGAACGTCTTCGGCGGTTGACTTGTATTGTTGACTTCGAGAACGCGCATTCCAGTGGGCAGTTTCCCGGCCATGTTCTCTTCGTAATAGAACTGGTATGCCCGGATGTATCCCGTGGCGAGTCCGCCCCGTTCCGCGACTCGGCGACTATCGTTGATCGTCGGATCTGTCAGATTCACCATGACCCACCATTCTCCGTCGATAATCGCTCCACCTCTCACTCGGATCGGAACGTCGGACTCGTATGCCATTTCGCCCAGGAACGTGTTGAGAAACTCCGAATACAGATCACTCTTCGACGTCGGTTCTGGCGTCGGTGTGGCCGTTTCTGAGGGAACTGGGAACGGAGTGGCGACCACCGTCGGTGTCGGCGTCGGTCTCGGGACGGCAGTAGCTGTCGGTGATGGTGTCGACGTCGGCGGTACAGTCTCTGTCGCAGTTGATGTCGCTGTCGACGTACCAATTACCGTCCCAGACTGGACCGTCGCCGTCCCGGGCGCGGCATCTCCCGAGCCACCGAGTCCAAATCCGAAGACGGCGCCGCCGAAGACTGCACCGCCGACGAGCACGACCACGACAGCGACCACTATCCCCCGTCTGGTGAGTTGCGCACGAGTCCCCCGCATCGTGTCGGTCGTTCACTCGCGACTGATTATAAATTTGTCCAATACTGCCGTAATGTCACAGTTCGAGGGCGGCTTCACCGGTCCAGCGTCCAGAGGACGAGTGTCAGCACCGCTGCGCCAGCCATCGCGACGGCGAGCATGACGAACGCCGGGCCAAACCCCGCGGTCTCCGAGAGGTAACCGACGAGCGCCGGCGAGGCGGCACCGGCGGTCATCAACAGTGTTCGGACGACGCCGAGTCCGCCGCCGGCGACCGACTCGGGGACGACGGCCATCAGGTACGCACCTCTGACGGGCCGGTAGCCGTGCGCACCCAGTCCGAGCGCGACGACGGCGCCGCCGAGGACGACCGGGCCGCCGGTTCCCGAGAGCGCGAGGATCGCGACGAGTCCGGCAGTCGCGACCGAGAGCGTGAGTGCGAGCACCGGCAGCGGACCGACGCGGTCGCTGGCCTCGCCGGTCGCGAGCTGGACCAGACTCACGAGAAAGAGTGCGCTGAAGAGGAGGTTGGCGGTCACTGCCGAGAGCGCCGTCTCCTCGGCCAGATACAGCGGGAGGAAGGCCACTGCGCCGTTGTAGGCGAACGAAAACAGGACCGTGACGGCGACGAAGGCGGCGAACCGGGGCCGACGGAAGAGTCCGAAGTACGCCGAGGCGCCGCCGTCGGTACTGGCATGGCCGGCGGCGTCCTCGTCGGCGGTATCCCCATCGACGCTGCCCTCGTCGGTACCCTCGCCGTTCGCACTGTCTTCGTCGACACCGTCGCCGTCGGTGGCGGAAATCGAGAAGTCCGGGAGGCGACGAGGGACGCGGACGGCGAACGCGACGGTGACAGCGAGTGTCGCGAGGCCGCCGACGAGAAAGAGCGTTCGCCAGGGGGCACCCAGCACGGCCGGCGCGCCACTGACGAGGACGACCGCGGCGGGGGCGGCGGCACCCGCCATGGCGCCGATGGTGTCGAACACACCCAGCGCCCGGCCGGTCCGCGCGGGGTAGATACGCGAGAGCAAGTCGACGGCGACGGTCTTGGTCGTCCCGGTGCCGGCACCCATCAGTACCATCGCGCCCGCGAGCACGACGAACGGAGAGTCGACGACGAGCACGAGTGCGCCGACGGCAGTGATCACGCCGCCGGCCGCGATCACTCGGACGCCGCCGATACGGTCGGCGAGCGCGCCCGAGGGAAACTGTAGCGCGGCGTAGACGACCATGAACCCGGTGAAAGCGGTACCGAGCGCGGTACGTGAGACGCCGTAGGTGCCTTCGAGCGTTCCGAACAGCGGCGGGAAAGCATAGCGCAGGAACTTGCCGAGAAACCAGACCAGCGCCGTCAGCGCGAGAGCGTCGAACCGCGCCATTCGACGGGCTGTCATCGTCCGATGTCACCCCCTCGCGCACAAAGCCACACCGGTTCCCGCGTCACTGGCCGGTTTCCGGGTCACTGACGTGTCGTCGGAGACCGACGCTGTCGTCGGCCGGTACCTGCTGGCCACCGGGCAATCCGGGAAATCCGCCGCCGAGCAGCCCAGGAGACTGGCCACCGAGCGAGTCGGACGGCCGTCGGACGCCAGTCAACAGCGTCAAGATGCTCGCGGCGGTAACACGGTCGTGGCAGACGACAGCGACCCCGACCCCGACTCACACCCGGACGTGCCGCCGGCCGAGGCCGTCGACGACACGCCGACGATCGCCTGTACGCGGTGTGACAGCGAGTGGGACCTGAGCTACGAACTCGACGAGTTACACACCGGCAACCAGGCCGTCGAGCAGTTCGCGCTCGACCACAAGCGCCACACCGGCCACTTCCCCGACGGTGTCGAGACCTGGCGTGCAGCGTGTCGCCACTGTCCTGAGCGCTCCGAACATCTGGGCGAACGCGGCGCGTTCCGGTGGGCCGAGACCCACGCCCGTCACACCCGCCACGCGGTCACCGTCTACCACGCGACCGACGACGAGACGACGCTCGTCGAGAGCGAGTGAGTGTCAGCGGATGTCTGTTGACGCTTTCACTGTCGATCCGTTCTTCTACGGGCTGGCCTGAACCCGACGTTCAGTGTGCGTGCGAACCCCTGTTTTCCCGCTCGGGTATCCTCGGTTGCTACGCTCTCTGCGGGTACCGTGTGGCGGCGTCGCCGCCCCGTCATGTGGTCGCGGGCGTCGCCCCGACCCGCTGGCAGCAAAAACATGGGTGAAAAAGGCCGGACGCAACGGTCACTTCGCTCACGGGTCACTGCGTTCCCCGTTCGCATCGAGGCGCTCCCGGTGGTCGCGCCTCGCACTGCTCCCTCGCGTCCGGTGAACCCCCCTCGCTCGCTTCGCTCCCTCGGCGGACGTTCGGTTGTTAGGTGTTTCCCCTGTAGTGACCGTTCTCGCAGACCCCACGAGACAGAGAGACTGAACGCTTCGAATCCACGTCACCCCGAGATGGGGACACCGGGTTGACCGCATGTGGTCGAGGGTTCCTGGTCGTCGACGAGGATCACGGTCTCGAACTCGCAGTCGTAGGTCGCGGGCGTCCCGGCAGGCAGACGGAACGTCTCACCCACGCCGGGCACTTCGAACACTACCTGGAACTCCGTGCTCACGGCGGTCCCCTCGATGCCGGGACTGTCCGTCTCGCGGACGTGGCTGGTGAACCACTCGTCGATCCGCTGGTTTTGCATCGTCACCGCGAAGGTGATCTCCCGGGTCTCACCGGGCTGGATCACTGCGTTCGGACCGACGTTGCGGAGACTCATCGCCTCGCTGTCGGCCTGGAACAGTGTGACGTCGTTCGTCTGGACCGCGAGACCGAGTCCATCGGGTTCGGCCGGCAAGGGAACGTCACCCGGGTTGTGGACGCGCAGGTGGATCAGCGCCGTCGTCTCCTCGGCGGTGACAGAATCCCAGGTCGCCCAGCCGCGTTCGACCTCGTAGCCGACCGTCAACGTGGAGTCGCCGCCGGTCTCACTCCCGGTGAGGCCGCCGCCGCTCCCGCCCAGTAGCGAGTCGTCGACCTGTCCCGCGTCGACCGAGCGCGTGTAGGTGCCACTAGTCTGGTTGACCGACGCGGACATCGCGTCGATGACCGGCTGCTGGTTCGCGAGGATCGTCCGGTTGACGTGGACGTCGTGCTGGAACGTGACGAGCGCGTCGACGGTGAGCGTCGCGTTCACGTCGAGTTTGATCGTCTCGTCGGCACGGACGAACGCGGTCCACCACGCCGGGAGCTGGTCGTTCAGCAGATCCGTCCGGAGTTCCGTCGTGCTGTTGCCCGTCGGGACCGCGACGTCCGATTTGGTCCCCTCGGCGACGCGCACGTCGTTCATGTAGATGTCGTAGTCCGCGGTGAGTGTCTCGCCCAGCGAGACGCCGACGGGATTGGGATTGCGGACCCAGACGGTCGTGACGATCTCGGTGCGCTCGTCGGTGACCTCGCCCCAGTCGCCGCGGTCCTCCAGCCCCGCCGAGGGCGCGCCGAGCACGCCGGTCAGATACAGTACGCCCAGCAACGCTACTACGGCGACGACGCCGACACCGATCCGGCGCGGCCACGTGCTGACGAGCGGTGCGAGTCGCGACCTGACGTCGGCCAGCCCCCCCGCCGATTCGTCCGCCGCGTTGGTTGGTCCGTCCGAATCTGCCCCTGACATACCTGCAGATGCGACCACCGGAACCGGCATAAATCCCCGCGATGCGTGCGCTCGACCGACGAGAAACGTCCGGCGAACACGAACCTGCCGCTCGCCGGGAGTGCAGGAACACGCACCGAACGCGGGGAAAACAGCGCGAACGCGACGCCGAGTCGCCGCCTACAGGATGGAGTAGGCGGCGGCAGTCGTCAGCGCGAGCGCGGCGAACAGGCCGCCGAGGACGATGTAGGTGACCGCCGGGGGCTCCCAGCGCAGGTGCTGGAAGTAGCCGGCGACGATGACTGCCTTGATCGTCGACAGGCCGATGATGATCCCGAAGGCCGTCCAGTACGCGTTGTCGATAAGATCGGTCTGTTCGATGAACGCCTGGGTGGTCGAGAAGACCATCAGGACGACGAATATCGCGGTGTAGAGTTTTGTTCGTGCCATTGTCACAGGATGTAGAACAGTGGGAACAGGAACAGCCACACGATGTCCACGAAGTGCCAGTACAGGCCGAAGTACTCCAGCGAGGCCTCGTCCTCGCCGGTGTAGGCACCCCGCATCGCCCGCGGGATCATGTACAGGAGCATGATCAGGCCGACGATGACGTGGGCCGCGTGCAGGCCGGTCGTCAGGTAGAACGTCGAGGAGGCGACGTTCGTCGCGAGGTTCCAGCCGTTCGGGAACGCGTCCGTGTGGATGTGGAACAGGTGCTGCCACTCGATGCCCTTGTTGATCAGGAAGCCCACACCGAGCAGCCACGTCGCGCTCAGGCTGGCGACGATCCCCCGGCTGGAGTTTTTGTGTGCCGCGACCAGCGCGAGGACGACCGCGAAACTACTCGCCAGCAGCAGGTACGTGTTGACCAGTCCCGGGAAGGTCACGTGGGCTTCGGGGATGAGCTCGTGCTCCCAGAACATCCACCCGTTCGCGACCCGCAGGAACAGGTACGAACCGATGAACCCGCCGAACAGGACGACGTCCGAACTCAGGAAAAACCACATCCCGAGTTTCATGTTCGGCACGTTCGCGAACGGCCACTGCTCTGCGATCGTCGGCTCGGGCGCGTGGAACGACTCCTGGGCCATCCCGACGAACCCGATTGCAGAGAGCAGTCCGCCCGCCCCGGCGAACCCGTAGTAGATACCGCCCTGCTGGATCCCCGACAGCCCGAGGAAGGCCAGGAACCCGGCGAAACAGACGACCAGCGGCCAGTAGCTCGCGTGGTCTGCGTGTTCGGGTTCGCTCTCGACGGTCCGGGTCGCCAGTGCCTGCTCTGCGGTGGCCAGCGCGCCGCCCGTCGCCGTCCCCGAACCGGTCGCGGTGCTGGCTTCCGCGGGCGGTGTCCCGCCGTCAGTAGCGGTCCCGCCGTCGGTGGCAGTCCCGCTGGCGGCGGCGTTCGCCTCGCTCTCGCTGAGGAAGCTCAACTTGCCGCCGCGGTAGTCGGCGATGCCCGTGAAGTTCTCCAGCGGTGGCGGGGACTCGGTCGCCCACTCGGCGGTCGTCGCGTACTCCCAGGGGTTCTCGCCGACTTCCTCGCCGGAGGCCATGCTCTTGAACAGGTTGTAGAACATGATGAAAAACGAGAACCCGAGCATGAACGCGCCGACGGTGGCGATCTTGTGCCAGAACGCCATGCTCGTGTCGAAGACGAACACCCGACGCGGGGTCTCCCAGGCGCTGAACATCGGGAAGTACAGCAGGTTGAAGCCGACGAAGTAGACGGCGAAGTGGAGCTTGCCGAGGAACTCGTCGTACATCCGGCCGGTCATCTTCGGGAACCAGTAGTAGAGGCCCCCGACCAGTGCTGTCCCGCCCGAGAACATCACGTAGTGGAAGTGCGCGACCACCCAGTAGGTGCCCCGGAACTCGTAGTCGAGCACCACGGCGCCCAGGAAGACGCCCGTGATACCGCCGAGGATGAACAGGATGAGCGCGCCCAGACAGAACAGGAACGGCGTCGTGTACCGGATGCGTCCCTTGATCATCGTGTAGATCAGCGAGAAGACCATCAGGTCGAACGGCAGCGAGATACCGATGGTCGTCACCATGAACAGGGTCTTGATCTGCAGGTTGATCCCCGTCAGGAACATGTGGTGCATCCAGACGATGAACGACTGGAGCGCCACGAGCACCATCGCGAGGACGAACCACTTGCGCCCGACGATGCGGCGGCCGGTGAAGGTCTGGAAACACTCGGCCATGACACCCAGTGCCGGGAAGAAGACGATGTACACCTCGGGGTGTCCGAAGAACCAGAAGAGGTGCGTCCAGAGTAGCGACCCGCCGTCGACGTTGAAGTAGTTCACGCCGACGAGGTGCTGGGCGCCGAGGATCATCAGCGCGGCCAGCAGTGCCGCGAACGCAAAGAGCATCATCCAGACCGTCAGGAAGATCGACATCGAGAACATCGGGAGGTCGCGCATCCTGAGACCGGGCGCGCGCATGCGGTAGATGGTCGTCAGGAAGTTGACCGACCCCATCGTGACCGCGGCGACGAACATGATGAGCGCCAGGACGACCGACGTCCCGCCGACGTTGGGCATGTAGGTGGGGACGTTCAGCGGGGCGTACATCGTCCAGCCGCCACTGAAGGTGCCACCCTGGAAGAAGGAGATGACGAACAGGAGCACCGAGAAGAGGTACGCCCAGTAACTCATCGCGTTCAGCCGCGGGAACGCGAGGTCTTTCGCGCCGATCTGGAGCGGCACGATGTAGTTCGCGAAGCCGAAGGCAAACGGCGAGATGAACCAGAAGATCATCAGGAGCCCGTGGGCCGAGACCGCCTGGTTGTAGCCGCCAGCGCTACTGAGGAAGTCCAGTCCCGGCGAGAAGAGTTCGACGCGCATCACCAGCGCGAGCGCACCGCCCAGCAGCATCACGAAGATAGACGTGATGAGGTAGAGGATACCGATGTCCTTGTGATTCGTGGTGATGAACCACCGCTTTATCGAACTCATCGGGGGGAAGTCGTGGCCGTGATCCTGTCCGTGACTCATAGGTCTGCCTCCGTGGTGTTGCCGCCCGTGCCGTTGGTCGCCGCCTGCGTGCCGTTCGTGTTACTGTACCAGTCCTGATACGCCGACTGGCTCATCACGACGACGTCGGTCTGCATGTAGGAGTGGCCCTGTCCACACAGCTCGTAACAGTTGGCCGTGTAAGTGCCGGTCTCCTCCGCGACGAACCACGCGTCGTTGGTCTGTCCCGGGATCGCGTCGGTCTTGATCCGTAACTCCGGTATCCCGAAGTTGTGGAACACGTCCCGAGAGGTCACCGAGACGTTCACCACGGTATCGACCGGCACGCGCAGCGTCGTCGCCGTGGCGCCGTTCGGATAGGTGTACTCCCACCCGAACTGGTAACCCTCGACGTGGACGTCAACCGAATCGAGATTCTCGCTCTGGACGTCCGGCCCGTCCTCGACCATCACGAGCGCGCCGTAGGTCCAGGCGACCAGCGACAGCACGATGACTGCGCTCAGTCCGAAAGAGAGGAAGAGCTTCTTGCCCTTGCCGCCCCCCTCCGGGAGTTCGCCCATCTGCGGTCGCTCGGCGTCCGGTGCCGGGTCGACGTCCTCGCGGTACCTGTACTTGTACGCGTTGTAGAGCGTGTACGTGATGACGACCGTCCCGACGAGCGTGCCCAGGGCCAGGAACACCAGGAAGATCCGCTGGAAGACCTCCGCTGGCGCCCGGATTCCGCCTGCGCCCGCCAGCACTACGTCCGCCACCACTCCGCCGGCTGGCACTGCCATTACCGGGACATAGAACCTCCCCGTCTTATCGCTTGTGGACGCCCGCTCCACGCCGTTTCTCCGACGAACATGTTCGTTCATCTCGGACATAATGTCTGACGCTACTATCGGATTCTGAGGCCTGTATCGGCCAATTTCGGGCGTTTCGGCGCTCGATCACTCTGCAGGCGTCTCGGGCGGTCGATGTCGGGTCCGCCGGGGGCGACGTCTGTCTGCCCGGTTTTACCCCTCTCTTCGGACGGTCTGACCCCGGTCGCACGGATTCGAGCGCTGGCGCGCGTCCCGTGGAAAATTACGTGTCGTCACAGCCACACGCCGTCGCTTGCGATGCCCACACAACCGCTGGGGCCCGGGACGGCGAACCGCTTAACAGACGCCCCCGCCACCTGGGGGTATGGAACTCTCGGCAGCGACCTGGACCGACGCCGCCGCCGTCGAGACGGATCTGGCGGTGCTCCCGGTCGGCAGTACGGAACAGCACGGCCCGCACGCGCCCCTCGGGACGGACGCGCTGGCGGCCGAAACCGTGGCTGTGGCCGGGGCGGACGCCTACGACGGCGAGGTCGTCGTCGCGCCGACGGTCCCCGTCGGAGTCGCCGAGGAACACCGCCACTTCGCGGGGACGCTGTGGGTCAGTCCCGACACGTTCCGCGACTACGTCGGCGAGACGGTCGCCGCCCTCGCCTCCCACGGCTGGGACCGCGTCGTCGTCGTCAATGGCCACGGCGGCAACGTCGACGCCCTCCGGGAACTGTGTGCCCGCCGCAGTCGCGACGGCGACGTCTACACCGTTCCGTTCACCTGGTTCGACGCCGTCTCGCTCGATCCCGACGCGGTCGACGACGATGTCCCACCGCCCCCGGTCGACCTCGCCACCGTCGCCATGGGCCACGCCGGCCCCGTCGAGACGTCTCTCGTGCGTGCGGTCGCGCCCGACCTCGTCCACGAGGACCGTTTCGAGGCCGCCGCGGCGGACGCCGCCGACGGCTGGGGCGAGTGGGCGGCCGGCGTCAACCTCGCCTACGACTCCGCCGAGTTCTCCGAGAACGGTACTGTCGGCGACCCGACGCTGAGCGATCCGGAACTTGGCGAGTGGCTTCGCGACCGGGCGGCCGAACGACTCGCCGACCTGTTCGACCGCGTCGCAAGCCGAGACGTCACCCCGTCCGAACGACCCAGCGGACGGTCCAGCGGCTGAGGCGGCGGATGCCGAGAAGGAACTACTGCAGGCGGCGTCAGCACTGACTCTCTCGACCTCGGGTTCGTCCGCGTCGGTTCAGGCCTCGGCCTCGTCGGCGTCCGCGTCGGCATCGGCGTCAGCGTCCGCGTCGGCCGAGTCGTCCTCGAAGTCCTCCAGTGCACCGCGCAGTTGAGGGACGGTACTCGCGAGGTCCCCGACCTGGTCGTGGGCGTCGCCAACGTCGTCGAGGACGTCCTCGATGGCCTCGATCTCTTCGGCGAGGTCGTCTGCGTCCTCGAAGGCCTCCGCGCGCTCGCCCATCGTGTACCACTTCTTGGCGTCGTGGAGGTGGTCGGTCGCGTCGCCCGCGTCGAGTGCGGACTTGAGCGCGTTGAGCACGCCCAGCGTGTTGTCGGCCTCAACGTCCCACACGTCGTCGGCGGCGGGCAGTTCCGCGCGGGCTTTCTCGAGACTGTCTTCGACGTCTTCGCGCATCTCGCTCGCCGCGTCCTCGAAGAGTTCGTCGTCGTCGAGTGTCGCCTGACTCATATCCGACCGTTCGACCCCTGTACGTTTAAACACCCGCCTGAAAGTGAAAGTGAAAATAGCGACGAGACGCGCCGAAAACCTCGATGTCTGCCAGCCAGCCGACTACTACCGCTCCGCTCGCCGTCGACAGGCCGGAACCGGTCGTTCGACGGCCGGTTTCGCCCCGTCGGTTTGCCCGTCGAGCAGGAGGGTCAGCGGTCGACGTTCCAGCCGTCGTCACCGTCGTCGGGGCTGCTATCGTCGCTATCACCGTCAGGACCGTCGTCGACTTCGACGAGGTCGTCGGCATCGTCTGCATCGGTCTCGGCGTCACCGCCGTCGGTCCTGACGGCCGAGCGGGTCTCCGGGACGACGTCGAGAGCCGAGTCGATATCTCCCAGGACCAGGAGCGCGTAGTACCGACGGAACGTCTGGAATGGGACGGCGATGACCAGCGTCGCGACGACGAACAACACGCCGGCCAGCAGCCAGACGACGAGGAGCACCGTGCCGGCGATGGGCGTCACACCGGCGGCGAGGACCGTCGGGACCGTGATCACCAGCGCGGGGACCGCGACGACGATCGCGACCAGTACCGTCAACACGAGCGTCACGAAGCCGATACCGATCCCGAGGACCCAGTTGACGACCAGGTAGACGAGGTACTCCTGCCAGTTGTCCCTGACTGTCCCCAGGAGACGTTGCCACGCCGAGATCACCCCGCGGTCCTCGGCGAACATCACCGGCACGACGAACGTCGTCGTGAGTCCGAGGACGAGTCCGAGCGCGACGAACACCACGATTCCCAGCGGGATCCCAAGCAGGAGGACGGCCAGGACGGTACCGTCGCTCCACTGGGTGACCGGCCAGCCCCCGAGGAGGACGCCGACGAGGAGTAACCCCCCCAAGAACCCGCCGATCAGCAACAGTGAAGCGACGGTCCGGAACACGAACAGTCGTACGCCGGGCCAGAGGTTCGGCCGGAAGAACTCGCGTAACTTCACCGCCTCGGCGTCGAGGGACTCGACGAAGACGAACTCCATCACTGCGCTCACGATCTGCCAGAGCAGGAAGGCCCCGACCAGCAACAGTGTGAACCCGACGAGGAAGACGACCAGCGTCGGTGTCACTTCCGGAGTCAGCGACCCGGGGTCGACACCCGGCTCGGGCTGGGGATCGCCGGCCGGCGGCTGGGAGGGGTCGTCACCCGGGAACGGTGTGAAGTTCACCGCCGAAGCCGGGTTGAGCCCCCCGGCACCGCCGACGAACAGCATGACCGCGGCGAGGCGAAACCACGTCCCGCGAGCGAACGGCCAGAGGAGGCGTTTCGTCGCGTCGAAGGCGTCCTCGACGGACTCCAGGGCGGAGAGGGACATGTCCCACCCTGCTCGCGCCTCCTACTAATCCCTCCCGGTCGATCTCAGAGAATGATAGTTCGACCGGCCCGTGGCCGCGACGCTCGGGATTGGTCGTGGTCCGCCGTTACTCGTGCCCGTCGGATTCGGACACGGAAACGACTTCCATCAACGGATAGCCGTCTTCCATCGCCATCTCCGCGACGATCTTCCGCCCTTCGTAGTCGACGACGATCTCGACTTCCATGAACCGGCCCGTCAGTTCGGTGTAGTCTGCAGGGCTATCGGCCAGTTCCGCAGCGATCGCCTCGGTCAGAACGTCGACCGTGACGGACGCACAGTGGGGCTGGTTCTCGATCGACTCCTCGATGGCGGTTTCGAGACTCGCCGCGCTCTCCGGGCTCACGGGCGTGCCCGCGAACTGGTGATAGAGCGTCCCGAACTTGATACCCGTCTCGAAACAGGCCGTCTGGGCGTCGGTGGGGTCCATACCGGCCGCTGGGGGCCCCCGGAGTAATCTCTGTCGACAGGTCGCGGGCGTCGCCCGTCCCACGACGCGATGCTCCCCCCGGCGACGACGTCCGTCGTGTTGTCCTACCGACGCGTGTCGAACCAAACCTTACTTACTGAGTGCTCGCCGACGTACACCCGAATGGACGAAACGGTCCTGCTCACCGGTGCTGGGGGGTACGTCGGGGAGGCCGTCCTGGGCGGGTTGTCCGACGAGTACGACTGGAAGTTGCTCTTTCACAGCCCACCCGACGAAGAACCCGACCACGAGTACCTCGTCGGTGACGTGGTCAACGACGACGACGTCAGGGCGGCGATGGAAGGCGTCGGCGCCGTCATCCACCTCGCGGGCGACCCGCGACCCGAGGCCCCGTGGAAATCGGTGCTCTCGACCAACCTCGACGGCACCCAGAAGATGTACGAGGCCGCCGTCGACGAGGGCGTCGAGACGTTCGTCTTCGCCTCCTCGAACCACGCCGTCGGCGCATACGAGACCGACGAACGCACCCCCGAGATGTACCGCTCCGACGACGACTACCGCCTCGACGGGACGGAGTTCCCGCGCCCCGGCAACTTCTACGGCATCTCCAAGGCCAGCTGCGAGGTCATGGGCCGATACTACCACGACACCCACGGCATCTCCGTCTGTAACATCCGCATCGGCAACCTCACGAAAGGTCACCCCCCTATCGACTACGAGCGCGGCCAGGCGATGTGGCTCTCGTATCCCGACTGTGCGCGCATCCACCGCTGTGCGCTCGAAGCGGACTACGACTTCGAGATCGTCTACGGCATCTCCGACAACGACCGGAAATACTACTCCCTGGAGCGCGCCAAAGAGGTGCTTGGCTACGACCCCCAGGACAACTCCGCCCACTGGGACGGCGACGAACACGTCGAAGGCGAACGCTGAGTACGATTGACTGCCGGCCGGTTACCACCAGTTCGTCTCTCCGCCGACGACACAGAGCCACGGTCGTCGCGCGGACCGGCCCGTGACGTCTGCTCGGATGGGGAAGTGTTCTAGGAGATCGGTCGATATTATACGTGATCGTATCAAGATTTATCCGTAGACAACAATGTGTGTCCACGTACAATGTCGAAGGCTGATCAGAGGTCGATAGACGACGAAGACTGGATGACTATCCGAGATTTCGACACAGACGCCGAGGGCAACACGTTACCGCGGTACGAAGCGAAGTTCGTCGAGGGGATGGAAAAGAGCTACATCGAGAGCGAGATCGTCCTCGTCAAAGAGACGAGTTCCTTCGGGAGCGAACGGATGTATCACGTCCCGAGAGAGGTCATCGAGGACGTGTCAGACCTGATCCCGAAGTAACCGTCCGAGCCGACCCAGCAGGCGACTGTTTCGGGCGCTCGACAGACGGTCCCCGTGTGAGTGTGTGGCCAAGTACCGCACGACACAGCCGGTTCGAAGAGGAGCGGTTTTATTGCAGTACGTTCGACCACTCGCGTAGAATGGTAGACGTGCAACTCGTCGTCGGTGTCGTCAGCATGGGCGGTCTGACCCTGGTCGCGGCGGCCATGTGTTACCTCGCGTTCGCCGGCCCCTCGAGAGACCTCACGAGGACTGCGGCCGACGAGGACGCTTCGACCGCCGACTGACCGGGCCGGGTGCGGTCGACCACCGTCGGTTTCGTCGGTTCACTCCCCTCGGGAGTCGGTCGTGTCGATACCGAGGGTCGCGTTCAGCCCGCAAAAGCAGGTGACGGCGTTGAACCCGAACCCGAGCGCGCCCAGCGCCGCGGCGACCCCGCTCGCGCGCCGTCCGCTCCGGAACGCGCCCACTGCGACGAGAGCGAGCGCGACAGCCAGTACTCCGCGAGCGATCCGGTCGCGACCACCGACGTTCGTGTCCATACTCCCCGTTGGAACGCGACCCTCTCAAACCCCTCGCTCGTCACGGCCACCGACCGCGGTCGCTGCTGGGAAGTTCATTCGTTTTCGCGGACGACCGCACCGGGTGCGTTACGCTTGACGCTCTCCAGTCCCTTGCGAGCGTTTGCCTTGCGGGTGTAGCCCCCGCCGCCGTCGGCGATGATGTTGCCGTTGTGGTGGACCAGGCGCCACCGCCACTTGTCGGCCCTGTCCCGGTAGAGTTCGAACCGGGCCCGGCTCCTGGCGACCTCGCTCGGTTCGACCAGCCCCACGACTTCGGACTCGGTTGGGTCGGGACTCCCGGTACTCGGTTCGGCGGTATCCCCGATTACGACTCCCGATTCTACTCCGGATCCGTCCGCATCGACCGTCGCGACGTCGTCCTCGGCCGTTCCGTCACCTGATTCGACGACTCCGTCCGGGTTTTCGCCGGCGATCTCACTGTCGCCACTGTCTTCGACGTCGCCTCCGCTCTTTTCGGCCCCGCCGACGCTGTCCTCGGCGTCGGTATCGCTGGCACCGTCCTCACCGTCGTCGGTATCGCTGGCACCGTCCTCACCGTCGTCGGTATCGCTTTCCCCCGGATCGTCGGTTTCGCTTGCCGCCGATTCGTCGTCGGCGTCCCGCTCTGTCGGCCATCCCAGTTCGACCTCGATCTCACTCTCGTCGTCTTCTCGCTCGTACTCGATTTCGAGGTCGAGCGTCTCGGGGATATCGACCACGAGCGCACCGTCGTCGAACGCGACTGACCCGCTCGCGACGCCGTCGGCCAGGTCGTGGAGCAGCGCCGCCGCCTCCCCGCGCGTCGTCGTCCGTTCGATCTCGAACTCTTCCGCGCTGGAGTTCCCGGTTTCGTCGTCGAACTCCGGACCGTTGGTTTCCTCGTCGGTGCGGTCGACTGGTTCGTCGTCGGCCATGCCCTGGGATATGTGCGTCCCAGTGAAAAACGGTCACCCGTCGAACAACCGCTCGATGTGCGTTCGTAGTGTCCGCCAGGTCCCATGTTCGTCCAGTCGCCAGTAGCGAGCGAGTCGGTCGCGACCGCCGACGTTCTTTTCCATTCGACCACTCGGGATCCTTCGGAGTCGACTCCTTTGCACGACCTGCTGGAAACTCCCCTCGGACTATCTCGTCACCTTCCGTCGGTTACTTGTCGTGCTCGTCTCCGTCACCCCCATTTTCGTCGTCCCCCTCGTCGCCACCTTCACTTCCTTCTTCACCGTCTTCTTCCGCTTCGTCCTCCTCGTCGTCCTCCTCGTCGTCTTCCTCGGTTTCGTCCTCCTCGTCCTCCTCCTCGACAGGCCACTCCAGTTCGACCTCGATCTCGGTTTCGTCGTCCTCGCGCTCGAATTCGATTTCGAGGTCGACTTCGTCGGGGACCTCGGCGACGACACCACCGCCGTAGAAGGCGACCGAGCCGCTCGCGACATCGTCGGCCAACTTCCGGAGAAGCGCCGCTGCTTCGTAGCGCTTGACCGTTCGTTCGACCTCGTATTCGGTCTCGTCGTCTGCCTCCTCGGACATGTCAGCGTCTTCTCGCGGCCCGGTCAAAATACTAGCTGTCGAACAGGCCGTCGACGTCGGCGTCCCGGTGTGCCCGCCGCTGACCGTGCTCGGCCAGTCGCTGTGCGACGAGCGCGCGGTTGTCTTCGTCGCGCACGAAGTCGAACACGAAGGTGACAAAGCGGCTTCCCTCCTCGCCGGCGTCGAGGTCGGCCCGGGCGTACCCGACCGCCTGCTCGACCGCGTGTTCGTCGTAGCCCAGTTCCTCGGCGAGTACCTCCGCGGCGACGGCGGTGGCGTCGAAATCGAGGTCGGCGAACTCGAGCGCCTGCCCCTCGTAGGTGAGGGCGGGCGCGGGGGCGCGCTCGATCCGCTCGGGGTCGCCTTCGAGCGCCGCGAGGTAGTCGCGGACGGTCCCGACGTTCACAGCGCGGTACTCGGACGGGAGGTCGGCGAGGTACTCGCTGGCGCTCTCGGCCAGCCCCGTTGTACCCGACCAGTTGCGATTACGGGCGTGGAAGACGGCGGCCGTGAACTGGATGACCCCGTGGAGTAGCAACTCGTCGTCGGTGCCCGACTCCAGGCCGAGCCAGTGGTCCTCCCAGGCGTCGTGGGCCGCGTGGTAGTACCCCGCGTTGTAGATGGCGACCCCCGCCCGGAGGTGGGCGTCCATACGCTCCGGTGGCGCCGCGAGCGAGAAAAACACACCGGCGCCTGCCTCGCGCAACCGCTCGAACCTCGACTCGTGCCGCGCTCACCGCTCGAGGTCGCTCGCGTCGATCTCGTCCTCGTACCGGCGGACCAGCGCGGCGACGAACGCGAACTTCAGCGTCATCGAGAGCGCCGTCGCGACCGTCGCTGCCCCCGTATCCCGGCGATAGGCCGCGTAGATGGCGTACAGCGTCACCGGCACGTTCGCGACGTTGAGCGCCTGGAGCGCGCCGAGATCGTCGCCGGACTCGCGCCAGTGGCGCTCCGCCAGGACGACCTTCGTCATCCAGGCGTCGACGTCGTCGGGTTTCGAGAACAGCAGTGGGTTCAAGACGGTGAAAGCGACCGCCGCGGCCAGCAGTCGCCACCGGCGAGTGTGAATCGCGTAGACGATCGCCGGCAGCGTCAGCGTCCGCGACCAGCCACTCTTCGGATTGGCGTGGCGCTCCCAGAAGACCCGCTCGGCCTGGCGTCCGAGTGGTTCGTCCATGCTCTCGCTTCACCGGCCGCCAGTAAAAGCATGATCGCAGACGAAGCGGACTCGCGCTACAGGTCTTCGATGAGTTCGAGGCCCCAGTCCTCGGGCCCCCGGACGAACGCGACCCGGGAGTCGAACTCTTCCATGGTCAGGGGACCGTCGTCGACCTGCTCGTCGTCGAGTTGCTCGACCGCCGCGTCGACGTCGTCGACCGTGAGCGCGACGTGGACGAAATCACCGGTGTCGACCGGGCCGTCGGCCTCGACGAGCTGGAGCGCCGCCTCGTCGACGGCCTCGGGGTCGGGGTGACCGACGAAGACGTTCCGGACGCCGTCGCTCTCGAAGGACCGGACGACCTCGTAACCGAGCAGGTCCTCGTAGAACTCGACGCTCCGTTCGATGTCCTCGACGCGCAGCGCGGTGTGTCGGAGTGTCATCGTCCGGAGTGTCGACGAGGCGGGGCTTAAACACGTCGCGACGCGGCAGATACTCGCCCGTCGGATCCGGGAATCGAACCGCCCGCCTGTCGAGTCTCACTCCTCGCGGTCTGTCCAGAAGTCGAACGAGCGCCCGGGGACGAAGATATCGAGGCCGACCGCCGTCTCGTCGCCGGTGTTCTCGACGCGGTGGGACTCCCACGGGTCGAGCCACACAGAGTCGTACTGTCCGAGGGTAGCGCTCTCGGCTTCCGTGTGAACGGTGAGTTCCCCGTCAAGGACGAGACAGACCTGGCCGTTCTCGTGGTCGTGCATCGGCGAGGAGTGGCCCGGCGGCTTCTCGAACCACTCCAGGGAGGCGTCGTCGCTGCCGGCCAGTGCGACCCGCCGCCAGCCCGCGTCCGGTTCGTAGTTCTCGGCGTCGTCGAAGTCGACTCGCTCCATGGCGGAGCCAGGGCGTCCGCTCACAAATCCTTGGCGTAGACGTACCGCCTGACGTCGAGTCGGTCGTCGTGGCCCGCCTCGACCCGCTCGAAGCCCTGCGACTCGTAGAACCCGACCGCATGCTCGTTCTCAGCCATGACGCCCAGGCGCAGTCGCGACCCGTCTCGCGCCCGGACGTGGCTCTCCACGCGGTCGAGCAACCGGCTACCGACACCCTCGCCCCACCGGTCGGGGTCGACGTAGATCCGACCGAGCGCGAACACACCCGGGTCGTCGTCGGCCGGGAGTGCCAGCGCGAACCCGACGACTGCGCTCCCGTCTCCCGTACTCTCCCCATCCTCGGCGACGAGAAACAGTCGCGACTGGTCGGCGACGTCCTCCCGGAGTCGCTGGGTGGAGTAGTACTCTGCGAGGAACTCTGCGACGACCGCTTCGCCCGCGATATCGGCGTGGGCCGCGTACCAGGCCGCGCTGGCGACCCGCTGGACAGCCTTGACGTCCCCCGTCGTCGCCTCCCGCACGTCCATGACACCCCTCTCGCGTGAGACAGCAAAGTAGTTGATGGAGACGAGAACGAATTTGGCCCCGGCCCGTTTATCGCCGCGTGGGAATCTCTCGTAGATTATTGCACGTCGGTTCCCAGGACCGAGACGAATGTACGAACGAATTCTCGTGCCGACGGACGGTAGTGAGGGGGCGAACGCGGCTACCGACCACGCGATCGACATCGCGAGTCGGTACGGCGCGACGCTACACGCCCTCTACGTAGTCGACGTCCGAATGAGTCCTGTCACCACGGAGATGGACCGTGAGGAGGCCATCCAGTTGCTCGACCGATCCGGCGAGCGGCCGACCACACCGGTACTGGACCGGGCCGAGGAGGCGAACGTCCCCGCGACCGAAGCGATTCGACTCGGCGTTCCACACGAGACCATTCGTGAATACGTCGGCGAGAACGATATCGACCTCGTGGTTATGGGAACGCACGGTCGGACTGGCCTCGAACACACCCTCCTCGGCAGCACGACAGAACGGGTCGTCCGCACCGTCGACGCCCCGGTTTTGACGGTCCGTCTCGACCGGGACCGGGAATCGAGAGCAACGACCGATTGACTTGCGCGACGGTCGACCGTCACGCATCGCCCCGGAACAGTCGAACGAACAGCTCGCGGTTGCGGTATCCGAGCACGGAGATCACTGCGAGGGCGACGGCGAGCGCGAGTGCGGCGACGAACCGGTCGGTACCGAGCAGGTCGCCGACGACGTTGACGAGGAAAAACGCCGGTGTTCGTCCGACCACGGCGAGAACGACGAGTTGCCACAGCGGGATCTCGGTGAGCCCGCCGGCGAAACAGATCACGTCGTCCGGGAGTCCCGGAACCAGAAAGAGGAAAAACAGTGCGGCCCGGCCGTAGTCGTCGCTCACGGCGTCGAACCGCGCGAGAGCGTCCTCGTGGACGATGGTTTCGACGTAGTCACGACCGTATCGCCGGGATATCCAGAACGCGATGGCGCTACCGATGGTGATCCCGACCATGTTGTAGAGCGTGCCCCACCACGCGCCGAAGAGGTAGCCCGCGACGACGGCGAGGATCTGCCCGGGAACCGGGGCAGCGACGACCTGTACCGTCTGGAGAACGACGAGCATCACGGGCGCCAGAATACCGTACCCCCGGATGAACTCGCGCAGGGACTCCACGTCGGTCAGGAACGCGATGTGGCGCCGAACCAGGACGGTCGCGACGACGAACGCGAGGCCCAGTGCGAGCAGATGCACGACGAAGCGTCTCCTGTCCCGGGACGAGGCGAAGACCCGGACGTCTTCGAGTCGGGTCCGCAAGCGGTCGAGGCCGGTATCCATGGATTCTGAAGGGGTGGCGTGTGGGGATTGTTGGCGGTGCAACGCCTGAACGTGGCGATCGAACGCCGCGTTGAGTGTAACGTTTTTCTCTTCGAGTTCGTCGCGAACCCGTACGACAGGGCTATCGACGTCGACCTGTCGCGCGAGGTCGTCACACGGCGAGCCACGATACTCGAAACGACGTGCTCACGCCGGAACGCGTCCCCGTTCGTCGGGAGGGGAGTTTGGCCGTCGAACTCGGTCTCACCGTGAAGCTTTGATGTGCCGTTGCACGGCGTAGAATCCGGCCGCGTAAATCCCGAAGGAAAATACGCCGACCGAAAATATCCCGATAGCGAAGATCCCGACGGAAAAAATTCCTGCAGCGAACAGGCCGACGGAGAAGATCCCGGTCGACAGAACGCCGACGCTGAAGTTACCTGCGGCCAGATAGCCTACGGCGGACTCCCCGGCGGCGAGTACGTCGAACCCCGCTACCGTTTCGATACCGGCGAGGGTCAATCCCAGGGCTCCGATCAGGAGGCCCGCTACCACGATCCCGGTCAGGTCTTCCCACTCGAAGTCCATATGCGATAGTTTCGTTCACGTGATCTTATATCCTATCTGTCCTTCCCAGTACCTGAGAAATCGGTGCTGACCGTGACAGAAAACCGTGGTGGCGCGGATGGATTGGAGCGTCTACCGGATGTTCGAACTCGCCGAGACGTTCCTGCTCGGTCGCTTCGCTCCCTGCGCGGGCTGTGACTTCTCTGCTCGAATCTCCGCGAGCGTTTCCGCCGACGCAGTCGTCTCGCTGTCGCTCGGCGAGTTGCGTCGGCAGGAAACGTCCGGACGGAGATTCGAACTCCGGTCCCTGGCTCCGCAAGCCAAGAGGATAGTCCACTACCCTATCCGGACTCACTCTCTCCTAACGCGGACCCGACTAAAGGGGTTACGATCCGATCAGCGACGTTCAAACGGCCACTTGACACTGCACAAGGGCCTTTATCCGTCCCATCCTCCGTCGATCCGTGAAGCGACGCACCCTCCTCCGTGGCCTCGCGGCCGCGGGCACGCTCACCCTGACCGCTGGCTGCACCGCCGACGGATCCCCCGGCGGAGAGCCGACAGACACCCGTAGCGAGACGCCCGCCGGGACCGATAGCTCCAGTCCCACGAAAACGCCCCACGACGACACTGTCAGCGGGACCGACCGCGACCCCGAACCCTCGGACACGCCCGACGACGGGCCCGGCGGGGCACTCACCGTCACCGGGAGTTCCTGCGGGGCGGAGACCGACGACGCCTCCGTCACCTTCGATGGGAGCGCCGTCGCCGTCACCGGCACGATCTGGGGCAACGACGCCTGCTACACCGCGACGCTCGCGGGAACCCAGCTGAAAAACGGCACGCTCACCGTCACCGTCGCCTCGGAGTCCAACGCCGGTACCGACACGGCGTGTGCCCAGTGCATCACCGAGATCGACTACGAGGTCGACGTCGCCTTCGACGGCTCGCTCCCCGACGACGTCGTGGTCGAACACCGACACGACGGCTCGACCACGACCGTCACGACCGCCACTCGCTGACCCACTGGTTCTCGACGGCGGTCCGAAGTCCCCCGGTCGAATCGCACGACAGTCCGCGCGACGCACTGCCGGGACTCCGTAGATTTATATTCGAGACGGGGACCAGGACGGCCCATGCTCACTCGTGTCGCGACCGTGACCCCGATTCAGGTGGCCGATCCGCCAGTCCCGAAACCGCCAGACACGACGGCGTTGATCGGGCAACGACAACGCTTAAGCGGCGAGCAACCATGAGCCAGAACAAACTAATGGGCGCAATAGAGGACGTCTACGAGGACCTCGAGACCGACGTCTCCGAGGAGGAGTTCCGGGAGGCCGTCGAGGAGAAAGTCGAGCAGATGGGTGGGCTCGCCGACGAGGAGACGGCCGCGATGTTGCTGGCACACGAACTCAACGAGGGGGAAGTCGAGACGATCGCGGACGTCGAACCCGGCATGGACGAGGTGAAGTTTCTCGCGAAAGTCGTCTCTATCGGCGAGTTACGGACCTTCGAGCGCGACGGCGAGGACGAGGACGGCCGCGTCGTCAACGTCGACGCCGCCGACGAGACCGACACGATCCGCCTGGCCTTCTGGGACGAACAGGCCGTCGACGTCGTCGAGAACCTCGAAGTCGGAGAGGTACTGCGCGTCGCGGGCCGCCCGAAAGACGGCTTCAGCGGCCTCGAAGTCTCCGTCGACAAGGCCGAACCCGACGACGACGCCGAGATCGACGTCGACCTGACAGGGGGCTCGACGGTCGAGGCGCTGACGATGGGCCAGTCCGACGTGAACGTCCGCGGACTCGTCCTCGAAACCGAGTCGATCCGCACCTTCGACCGCGACGACGGCTCCGAGGGAAAGGTAGCGAACTTCCTGCTGGGCGACGAAACCGGGCGCGTCCGGGTCACACTCTGGGACGAGCGCGCCGACAGGGTCGAGGAACTCGACCCCGGGAGCGCAGTGGAAGTCGTCGACGGGTACGTCCGCGAGCGCGACGGCGACCTCGAACTCCACGTCGGCGACCAGGGAGCGGTCGACGAGATAGACGAGGAGGTCGACTTCGTCCCCGAGACCGACGCCATCGACGGCGTCGAGATGGACGACGTCGTCGACATCGCCGGCGTGGTGCGCTCGGCCGACCCCAAGCGGACCTTCGACCGCGACGACGGCTCGGAGGGACAGGTCCGGAACGTCCGGATTCAGGACGACACCGGCGACATCCGCGTGGCGCTGTGGGGCGAGAAAGCCGACAAGGAGATCGCGCCCGGCGACGAGGTGTTCGTCGCCGACGCCGAGATACAGGACGGCTGGCAGGACGACCTCGAAGCCTCCGCCGGGTGGCGCTCGACGGTCGTCGTCCTCGACGAGAACACCGGCGCCGGCGCGGCCGCCCCGGGTGGCGCTGGCGGCAGTAGTTCGGGTAGCAGCGACGATACGAGCGGCGCCGACACCGGGCTGGACGCGTTCACCGGTGGCGACACCGGTGGTGACGGCGATTCGAGTGGTTCCAGCGGGTCGGACGCGAACGGGGCGACGGCCGGCGGCGGGTCAACCGCGAGTGGCACGGCCACGGAAGGCGTCGTCGAGTTCACGGGGACGGTCGTCCAGACGGGTGACCCCGCTATCCTCGACGACGGGGAGGAGACGATGCAGGTCGCGACCGACGAGACGCTGATGCTCGGCCAGGAGATCACCGCACGCGGGCCAGTCCGGGACGGCCGACTCGACGCGGAAGACGTCTTCTGACCGGCCGTTCGACTCGTCGAGAACCGCATCGGGTCGGGTATGGGTCGGGCCGGTCGTGGCGCGCCGGGAGGCGGTTCCGACCGTTGGATCGGCCGGTTCCGTCGCGTATGCGTCTTCGGAAACGCTTAAGGCCGAAACGACCGCCTTGTGGTGTATGAGCGTCGAGTTACCGTTCGCGCCGGTGGACACTATCATCCGGCGCAACGCGGGGAGCCTGCGGGTCAGCGCCGAAGCGGCCGAGGAACTCGCCCGCCGAATTCAGGAACGAGGCGCACAACTCGCGGCCGAGGCCGCCGAGGTGGCGACCGAGGACGGCCGAAAGACGCTGATGGCTTCGGATTTCGGCGTCGAGGCGGACCTGGACAAGGACGACCTCGAGTTGCCGATCGCGCCGGTCGACCGCATCGCTCGCCTCGACATCGACGACTACCGCGTCGCCATGGACGCTCGCATCGCGCTGGCGAGTCTCCTGGAGACCTACGCCGACACCGTCGCCGCGGCCGCGGCGGAACTGGCGCGCCACGCCGACCGGCGGACCGTCAAATCCGAAGATATCGAGGCCTACTACGAACTGCAGCAGTACTTCTGATGCACTTTGGCTACCGCGAGGTCTGTCTCGACCACGACCCCGGCCCGCGCCACCCCGAGAGCCCCGACCGGCTCCGGGCGGTCCGCCAGGGGCTCAAGGAGGTCTACGGGGTCGAGTACGCCGCCCCCGACTCGGCGTCGGTCGAGGACGTCCGCGCGGTCCACGACCCCGACTACGTCGAGAAAGTCAGGGAGTTCTGTGGGGACGGCGGCGGCGACTGGGACACCGACACCGTCGCCGTCGGGAAGACGTGGGACGCGGCACTGGCCAGCGCTGGTATCGCGACGTGGGTGGCCGAACGCGCCCTCGACGGCGCCGACGGCCGCGACACCCCCTTCGCACTCGGGCGACCGCCGGGCCACCACGCGGTCGAGGACGACGCCATGGGGTTCTGTTTTTTCAACAACAACGCCGTCGCCGCCCAGTGGGCGCTGGACCACCGCGACGTCGACCGCGTCGCCATCCTCGACTGGGACGTCCACCACGGCAACGGCATCCAGGACATCTTCTACGACCGCGGTGACGTCTTCTTCGCCTCCTTCCACGAGGAGGGGATCTATCCGGGGACCGGCGCGGTCGGCGAGACCGGCGAGGGCGACGGCGAGCGCCGGACGCTGAACGTCCCGTTCCCGCCCGGAACCAGGACGAGCGGCTACCTCGCCGCGCTCGACGACCTCGTCCTCCCTGCCTTCGCCGCCTACGACCCGGACCTGTTGCTCGTCTCGGCCGGGTTCGACGCCCACGAGCACGACCCCATCTCGCGCATCCGCGTCTCGACGGAGGGGTACGGCCTCATAGCCCAGCGCCTCCAGAAGTTCGCCGAGTGGGTCGGAGCGCCACTGGGGTTCGTCCTCGAAGGTGGTTACGGCCTCGATACGCTGACCGACAGCATCAGGACCGTCCACGAGGTGTTCGACGGCTACCAGCCCGAACCGCCAACCGACCCCGTCCAGGCCGGCGCCCGGTCTGTCATCGACGAGGTCCACGAGGAAGGGTTCGACTGCGTCGAGACCCCCGACTTCGGTCCTGCGATCCCGACAGCCGACCCCGAAGATGACGCTACGGAGGGCACCGACGGAGACACAGGTGACGGAGACGCGGATGCCGAACAAGCGGACGCCGAGGACGCGGACGCGGAAAACGCGCCCTGACCGTTCGGCTGGTTTGGCGGCGGTGCTCGCCCACCGCTCAGGGCTTCGGATCGAGATACGCCGCGAGATCGGCACCGAACTCGTCGGCTAGCTCGCGCAATTCGTCGCCGACGAGTACGTCGTAGCTCTCCTGGAGTTGTGTCTCTACGTGCGCGCCGAGTGCGACGTCGAACAGCGCGTCGCTCGTGAGGAACTCGCGGGCAGTCTCGAACTCGCGTGCGCGCTCGACGACGTAGCGGTCACCGTCGACGAACGGGCCGTACACGTCGGGGTCGTCGGCGTAGGTTTCGTAGAAATCCGTCGCGTGGTCGCGGACGTCGACCGGCGGTCCCTCGTGGCGCTCGACCGCGGGGCGTTCGGCGACGGAGAGTTCGGCCAGCAGGACGGCCGACTCGTCGGCGAACGTCGCCGAGCGGAGCACGTCGAACCCCCGACGGTCGAGTTCGGAGACCAGACCCGTCCGGGAGCGTTCGAGTTGCGGGTAGAGCTGGTCCTCGACGACGTCCGGCGCGTCGAAGCGAACCGCGACGGGTGTCGTCCCGCGCGCGTCGAAGCCTTCGCGGACTTCGGTAGCGTCGAGGGGGGTCGGCTGGCGGATCGCGGGGTCGAACGGGTCCTCGCGGGGGGTGGCGAGCAACTCGCGGGCGTAGTGCTGGAGGCGGGCGACGCTCGCTTCGCTACAGACGGCGGCGACGTTGCGCTCGGGGTCGGTCGGGTCGATCACGACGAGCGGGTCATCGAAGGACGCGCGGCCGTGGGCTTCGGGGTCGAGTTCGACCGGCGGGTGCCAGTCGGCGGCGGCCTCGAGTAGCCCCCGGAACCCGCCGTACTCGACGACGAGGAGTTCGGTGAGATAGCCCGAGAAGCCCCGCGTCCGGAGGTCGCTACCGTAGACGCCGATGCCGGTGAGAAACTGCTTGCAGACGCGTATCTCGTCGGCGAGGTCGGCGTCGATGCGGTCGGCGAGGTACTCGGTATGGAAGGGGGTACGGTCGACCGCCGAGCGGATGGCAGTCGCGTCGGAGACGGCGAAACACGGCACCAGGTCGACGTCGAATCCGTCGAAGGTGCCCTTGACGTAGGGGTGTTCGGCGTACTCCTCGTGGCCGTCGGGCAGGACGGCGTGGCCGACGTCGAGGCCGAACTGTTCGAGTTCCTCGCGCGAGAGGTCCGTCGGGAAGCGAACGAACAGGTCGACGTCGCGGTCGCCCGAGAGCCAGGTACCCCGCGCCGTCGAGCCGACGAGTACGATCTCGACGTCGTCGGCGTCGACGGGCAGGTCGGCGACGGCGGTTTCGGTCCGCTCGCGCAGGGTCGCGACGGCCGAGTCGAGGCGCTCGCGCTCGTCGGCGTCCGGGACGACGCGCTCGCGGACCCGCGCGACGACGGCGTCGAACTCGTCAGGCATACGCTCGGATTCCCGTGCGTACGGGGAAAGCGTGTCGGGTCGTGTCGGGCGCGTTCTGGGCCGAGTCGGACCTGGGGAGAGGCGGGACGGTGGCTCGGCGGGAGTGCGTGAGGGCGTGACGGTGTGCGGTGGAAAACGAAACTCCTTTCATACGACTCCGGCTACGGAGGAGTGCGAGCCGCCGTAGCTCAGATGGTAGAGCACCTCGCTGTTAACGAGGTTGTCCCAGGTTCGAGTCCTGGCGGCGGCGTTTTCTGCGGCGAACCAGACAGCGAGCGCCGCTTCGCGTGCGCTCGCTACCGTGAGCCGCGAAAACGAGATCCGACAGGACTCGAGCACGCAAGTCACAGCCCGCGCAGGGAGCGAAGCGACCGAGCAGGAATGTCTTGCACCGGTTCGAGTCCTGGCGGCGGCGCTTTCTGACCCGAACAACACGGCGAGCACCGCCTCGCGTGTGCTCGCTAGGGGTTCGTCACGAGCAGGTTCCCAACAGTAGACGAAAGCACTCCGGCGACTCAGGGACTGCCGGCGCTCTGGACGGCCCAGCCGCCTTCGATCCCGCAGGCTTCGCGGACCTCGTACTCGATCGTCGTCGCCTCGGTAACGGTGTCGCCCCCCTCGACGGCTTCGACGCGGAGCGGGACGTCCAGCGTATCGCCACAACAGCCGACGCCGACGAACACTTCGACTTCTGTACCTGGTTCGACGGTCCCGAGCGTCTTCCCCAGGTACGCGCGGAACGGGTCGTCATCGAGCGTGTCCCGACCCCACTGGCTGAGGTCGGCCGGATAGGAGACGACGACCCGCTCGGCGGATGCGTCCATCTGTGAGTGTTCAGTGCTCATGCGCGAGAGTAGTAGATTCGCGCGGAAAGCCGTTCCGTCGATTCGGGTGCCACCGGATCGGTTCGCAATTCGTCGCTCACCACTGGAGGCGCACGGCCATCGCGTCCGTCCGGTCGTCGAGTAGCGACCGGTAGAGGTCGGGCGCGTCGCTGTAGGGCCGACTGTGTGAGAACAGGTCGTCGACAGCGAGGCGGTTTCGGCGCAGATACGAGAAGAAGAGCTCGGCGTGGCGGGCCTTCGTCCAGGGGGTCTGGGGCGTCTCGACGGGCGGGTGTGACGTCTGGTGGGCGCCGATGATCTCGACGCTGGGGCCGTTCACGTCGTCGTGGAAGTCGAGCGTCGTCTTCCCGTGGGGGCTCGACAGGAGGACGAGCCGGCCCTGGTCCCGAAGGACGTCGAACTCGCCGGGGATCGCGTCGGGGCTGCCGGTCACCTCGAACACCACGTCCGCGCGGCGACCGTTAGTCACGTCCGCGACGGCGTCGACTGGGTCGCTCGCTGTCGGATCGACGCCGACCACAGCAGGATCGTCGGGGAGGTAGTCGAGACGCTCGGCGGCCAGATCGACGCCGACGACCGTCTCCGCCCCGGCGAGGAGACAAAAGCGGACAGCGAGCTGACCGAGGATCCCGAGCCCGTAGACGACGACCGTCTCGCCCCAGTCGACGCGGCCCCGGCGGACGCCGTTCATGACGATCTGTGCGATAGCGAAGAGGCTGGCCTGCTCGTCGGTGACGTCCTCGGGCACGACGACACAGTCGGCCGCGGGGGCAGTGACGAACGCGGCGTGGGGCGTCCAGGTCGCGACGCGCGTACCGGGATTGATCTCGGAATCGGTGCCCGCCTCGACGACGGTCCCGACGTTGGCGTAGCCCGGATCGAAGGGGTAGGTGCCGTAGTCGTCCCACACGGAACCCTCGGGATAGTCACCCGAGAGGACCGTCAACTCGGTGCCGGTGCTGACCAGCGAGGTGTCGGTCTCGACGAGCACCTCGCCGGCGGCGGGAACGGGTCGCTCGCGGTCCTCAACGACGACCTGTCGAGCCTCCGGAAAGACGACTGTCGGGTTGTCCATGTCCTCCGGATCGCCGGCCAGCAGTATCCGTGTTGTGGCCACGCCCGCGTCGCCGGGCCATTCGGATGACGAGTGTGGCCTGTCGGGTGCAGGGAGTCACGTCACCATCCGGGGTGATCGAGTTATCGTGACCGGAGTCGTCGTCGTGGGACGGACGCCCTCGGCGCGCTCGCGGGTCGTGCCTCGCTCGCAATAGCAGCGCGTGACGCCACCCAACTCGCGGTCGCTCAGACCGACGTCACCGTGGACGCGTCGCCGGCTGTCCGGCCCGACGGCTCGGCCGCGACGACGACGGTGCCGGCGAGACGGTCGCCGATTCGCTGGCGCCGGTCGCCCGCAAACATCGACCCGAAGCCGAGCAGGTACAGCGCCGGGAACTGGTCGATAGGGCGCAACAGCGTCCGGACGAGTGCGTCCCGATAGCCGACGGGCGAACCATCGGTGCGGACGACGACGAGGCCGAACAGCGCTTTCCCGACAGTGCGGCCGGCGACGCCTTCGAGGACGGTGAAGTACGCGAGGGTGGCCAGCGAAGTGGCGACGCCGAACAGCGCCACGCCCACGGCGAAGACGGTAACCCCGCTCGTCCCGCCGAGGAGTTCCTGGAGCGGGTCCTGAACGGCCCCGAATTCGGCGAGTGCGCCGAGGACGCCGCCGCCGACGCCGAGGACGACCGACGCGAGAGCGGCCACGACGCCGAAGACGACGATCTGGTCGACGACGAACGCGCCGACCCGCCGTGACAGCACCTGCTGTTCTGTTCCGTCACGCGGGTCGGGATGGTGGAGGGCTGACTGCATAGGTGTGTGTCGTCTCTCCGGTGTCAAAAGTGTGGCTGTGGTGTCACACCCGGTCGCCGTTCACTGATTCGTCACCGACGAGATCCACCGGTTCGTTCCCGACGAGCGCGTTCTCGACGGCTTCGACTACTCGCTGGGCGTCGCTCTCACCACCAGCCAATTCGACGCTCCCCACGGTTTCGGGGTCGAGCGGGACGCCGAGTGCGTCGTAGACGCCGGCGAGAACGTCGGCGATTTCGGCGTGGTCGTCGACGACCAACACCCCTGCGACGACGGCGACGTCGTTCCGGACGCGCTGAGCGAGGCCGGCGAGCTTTCGAGAGCGTCCTCCACAGTCGGCCTGCAGCGAGTGACTCCCCGGGCAGAACGAGTCGGGCGGTTCACCCGCTGTGGCGTCGACACCCAGGTCGGCGAGCGCGTCGCGGAGGTCTGCGATGGCGGCGTCGTAGCGTGCCCCGATCCCGCGGCGCGGGCCGTCGACCGGCGTCGCGCGGACGAAGGCCACGGTCGACCCGGTGTAGGCGACGGCGCGACCGCCTACGTCGCGCTCGACGGGCGGGAATTCGTGCTCTCGGGCGGCCTCGCGAGCGCGGTCGTACCCTTCGTTCCTCGCGTCGCGACGCCCGAACGCGACCAGTCTGTGGGGACGCCAGACGCGGACCGCCGGCTCACGGTCGGTGGGTTCGGGGCCGCCGGTCGCGACTCGTTCGACCAGTCGGTCGGTGACGGCCCGGTCGGCGTCGATCGAGTCGGCCCGGCCGCGATAGACGCGCATGGTCGGTCTTGGGATGGTATGCGCAAAACCACCGTGGTCGGTCCGGTGAAGCGAGGCCGTGATGACGGTGGAAGGCCAAGACCCGCCGATGGCCGTCACGCTGCCCGCCGCGGTGCTCGGTCGGTATCGTCGGTTCACGCTCTACAACTCCCCCTACGCCGCCCACGATCACGGCTGTGCGGTCGACCTCTATCCCGGCGACGCGACCCACCCGGACCCCGAAGACGGCGACCCGATTCTGGCGCCGTCGCCGGTCGCGGGCGACGTCGTCGAGACGCGGACGGTCACGGCGCCTTCGAAGCCCTACGCCGCTACCGAAGACCATCTGATACTCGTCGATACTGGCGCGGGAGGTGGTGGACGAAGCGGAGGCCCGGTGGCGTTCTGGACCGGCGATGGCGAGGCCCCCATCGCTCGAATCTTGCACGTCGATCCGTCGGTCGAGGCGGGCGACCGCGTTACCGTCGGCGACCCGCTGGGGCGACTCGTCCGCGCGGGCTTTTTCGCGCCCTGGGTCGCCGATCACATCCACCTCGGATTCCGGTCGCCCGACGTGGACCCCCATCGTGCGTCGGGGTCGCTCCCGCTCGCGCTCGACCCTGCACTTTGTCTCGAAGCGATCTCCTGGGACGGGACTGGGACTGTGGTCGCGACTGGCGAGACCTACGCGGTGCTCGACGCGCCTGAACACCCAGCTCCCGACGAGGGATTCGCGGGTCTCGCGGCGACAGTCGCCGTCGGTGGTGAGGCACGGACAGGGGTCCTCGACGGCGGCCTCCCACACTACGACGGCGGTGGAATCCTGGGAGTGGAAGGGGCCGATGGTGGAGATGTGACGGATGGTTCGGTCGAATTCCTCGGGACTTGCATCGGTCATTCGGAGGGGCGCGACGTCACCTGGGACGACGTGACCGTGTTGGCGAACGGGAAACCCGTTCGTGGTATCGCACTCGCACCCGCTCGTGACCAGCTGGGTGTCAAGCTCGTCGGAGACGGGCACGGTCTGGCGGTCGGGGCAGATGTTACTGTTACTGTCGAGCACTCGGATTCGGTGTGAATTCGTATCGTGACTCACGATGGTGGTGACCGCTCGCGGTCGCTAGCTGTGAGAGTAGGTGTGACCGCACTCATCGGTGTGAGTTGAAAGCCCTCGGACCGCTCGTTCACGGCTCACTCGTCGTCGAGCTGCTTCGCGTAGTGACGGAGACGGTACTCGCCGTGGCGGTCGTGGCCGGTCTGCTCGTAGCCGTGGTCGGGGTAGAAGTCGACGGCCGCGTCCTGGCGTAGTGCCGTCGTCAGGACGAGTCGCTCGACACCACGCTCGCAGGCGGCGTCTTCCAGTGCTGCGAGAAGTCGCGAGCCGTGACCGGCCCGCTGGTGGCCGGGGTCGACTGCGACGCGGAACAGTTCGCCCACGTCGCCGTCGACGGCGAGTCCGCCCGTCCCGACCACCTCGCCGTCGACCTCGGCGACGAGAAACTCCCCACCCGTGTCGAGATAGGCGCGCTCGATCCAGTCGAGGTCCTGGGTGCCTGGGACGTCTGCGGGGTCGGTCCCGGCGTCGCGCATCGCTCGCCGGAAGACGCGCTTTACCGTCGCCTCGTCGTCGGGTTCGTACCGGCGGACCACCGGGTCTTCCGACGGGGCGTCACCTGTCGACGACGCCGATGTGGGTGGGACTATCGACGAGTCCGACGACGATTCGTCCATCAGACGTACTCGATGTCGGCCAGCGGCGTCACCTCGCCGAACAGGAAGTCGGCGTGTTCCAGCGCGTACTCGCGGTGGGACTCCTCGATGTGGCCGACGGCGTCTTCGAGGAGCACCGGGCGGAAGTCCCGCAGGCCGGCGCTGGAGGCGGTGTGCAGGACACAGACGTTGGCGAGCGTGCCACAGATCACGAGGTCGTCGATACCGTGAGCGGCGAGCCACCCTTCGAGCTGGGTCTGATAGAAGGCGTCGTAGGTGTGTTTGACGACGACGAGATCCTCCTCGTGGGGGTCGAGTCCGTCGACGATCTCGGCCTCCCAGGAGCCTTCGAGGACGTGCTCGCCCCAGCGGTCGAACTCGTCGTAGTAGTGGGCGTCCTCGAACTGCTCGGGCGTGTGGACGTCCCGGGTCCAGACGACGGCGGCGCCAGCCTCCCGGGCACCCTCGACGGCCTCACCGACGGGGTCGATGGCCGCCTCGCTGCCAGGGGCGTAGAGACTCCCATCGGGGTGACAGAACCCGTTTTGCATGTCCACCACGACGACGGCCGTGCTGTCGGCGTCGAGTTGCATACCCGTTCGTAGGTGGCGAACCGTGAAAAATCGTCAGCCCTGGCGGGCCCGTCACCCGCGCCGGTCGGTTTCGAGGGCGTCGTCGACGGCGAGCGGACGGGTTTTTGTGTCTGTGCGCCTTCGGTCCGGTAATGCGATCAGCCCTCTCGCTCGCGCTGGCCGCCCTGCTCGTGGTGTCGGCAGTCGCCGCCGTCCCGACTGCCGCCGCAACGATCGGTGGCGCGAGCACTCCGACGGACAGCGCTCCAGCGACTGACGCGAACCCGGTCGCGAACGCCGGTGTCGTCTCGAACGCGACCGCGGGCGCCGCGTCGAACCACGATGCCTGTGCGGCGCTGGCCGACGACCCCCGCGAGAACCCCGGTTCAGACCGTCTGGGCTGGGAGAACGGCTGCTGGGCCAACGAGACGCTCTCGGTCACGCGCGGCGACGGCCTGAACGATACCGAACTCGACGCGGTCGTCGGGCGCTCGATGGCCCGCGTCGAGGTCGTCCGCGGGCTGGAGTTCGATACTTCCGTCCCGGTCGAGGTCATCTCCCGTGAGGAACTCCGCGAACGCCGGAGCGGGAGCGGGAACGGCAGCGTGACGAGTACGTCGACGGCCAACCGACTCCACCAGAACGTCAAGTGGGAGGCGATGCTCTCGGTCGGCGAAGACGAGAACGCGCTGTCGACGTTCCAGTCGACCCAGACCGCGACGATCGGGGGGTTCTACAACTACGAACAGGACCGCATCGTCATCGTCTCGGAGAACACGACCGCGCCCCAGATGAACGAGATCACCCTCTCACAGGAACTCTTCCACGCGCTGCAGGACCAGCGGCTCGCCGTCTCGTACAACCGCTCGACGCGGGAGGGGAACAACGCTGCGCTCGGCATCATCGAAGGTGACGGCAACTTCGTCGACCTGCTCTACCAGCGCCGCTGTGAATCGGACGAGTGGGACTGCGTCCTGCCCCAGGCCTCGGGCGGCGGTGGCGGCGGGAGTAGCGACATCAACTACGGTATCTACCTCACGCAGTATCAGCCCTACAGTGACGGCCCGCGGTTTGTCCGTAGCATCTACAACGACGGTGGCTGGGAAGCGGTGAACGCCGTCTACGAGAACCCGCCGACGAGCACCGAACAGGTCATCTATCCCGAGATGTACCCCGACGAGGGGCCGACCGAGATCGACTTCGAGGATACGAGCAGCGACGAGTGGACGATCCCCGACCTGGGCAACGGGAGCGTCGACTACGCGCGCTTCGGGCAAGCGGGCCTGAGCGCGATGTTCATGCGGCCGGTCTTCGAATCCCGCGGCAGTGCGGCGCCGGTCGTCTCCGCGCGTGAGCTCTACAACCTCACGGCAGCCGGCCAGCCCAGTAGCTTCGACCCATTCATCTACGGTCTCGATGTGACCGACGGCTGGGAGAACGACCGGCTCTACCCCTACGTCACCGAGGACTCGGCGACGACCAACGAAACCGGCTACGTCTGGCAGATCGCCTGGGAGAACGGCAGCGAGGGTAGCGAGTTCGTCGACGGCTACCGCCAGCTATTGACCTACTACGGCGCTCAGGAAGTCGATGGGCGGGAGAACACCTACCGGATCCCCGACGAGGAACCGTTCGGCGACGCATTCGCGATCAACCAGCAGGGAGGGACCGTCGTGATCGTCAACGCACCGACGGTCCAGGAACTGAGCGAGGTTCGCGACGGTGCCGGGGCACAGACGCCCACGGAGACGCCGCCGCCGACCGACGGGGAGAACATGCCGACGGAAGCCGAGAACCCGGGCACCGAGACGGGGACCACGCCGACCGACACGATGGCCCCGACGCCGACGGACGAACCGTCGACGGAGGGCACGACGATCACGAACGGGCCGGGCTTCGGTGCGCTCGCGGCCGTGCTCGCGCTGCTCGCGGTCGTGGCCGGTTCAAGTGCCGTCGTCCGGCGGCGTGAGGGTCGGTGACGGGGACGCTGACGATGCCGTACGGACGCGGGGGGCGGCGTCGACTCCTCGGCGGGCTTCTGGCAGTGCTGGTCGTCCTCGCGGGGTGTTCGAGCATTCCGCTGGTCGGTCACCCGGGCGAACCCGACGACGACCGGATCGGCTGGGAGAACGGCTACTGGTACGACGACCCCGTCTCCGTGACGCCCGGCGACGGCTACAACGCCAGCGAGCGCGAGGCGGTCGTCGCGCGGACGATGGCCCGCGTCGAGCACATCCGAAAACTGGAGTTCGACAGGACCGTGCCGGTCGAGGTCATCTCCCGCCAGCAGTACGTCGACAACCGGAGTGGCGGTGGGAGTTCCGACACCCACGAGGCCTGGAACGACCAGGTCTGGGAGGGGCTCTTTATCGTCGGCGAGTCCACCGGCACCGAGGAGAGTTTCAACTCGACGCTCGGGGCGTCTGTCCAGGGCTACTACTCGCCAGGTGACGAACAGATCGTCCTCGTGAGCGACTCGGCGACGCCGACGATCGACCGCGCGACGCTGGCCCACGAACTCGTCCACGCACTCCAGGACCAGCAGTTCGGCCTCGGGGGCAGCGGCGAGACCCAGGACCAGCAACTCGCCACGGACGGCGTCGTCGAAGGCGAAGCCAACTACATCGAGGAGATCTACTCCCGCCGCTGTGACCGCGGGTGGAGTTGTATCCCGGAACCACCCCGCGACGGCGGCGGTGGCGGTGCACCGGACGACTACAACCAGGGCCTGTTCCTGACCATCTACCAGCCCTACGCGACCGGACCGACGTTCGTCGACACGGTCCGCGAGCGGTCCGGCTGGGACGGCGTCGACGCCCTCCACGAACAGTTCCCCGAGAGCACCGAACAGGTGATCCACCCGCCGGCTTACCCCGACGAAAAGCCGGTCGAGGTGACCGTCCGCGACCGGTCGAACGAAGAGTGGGAGCGCTTCGACGTCGACCCGGTCGCCGACACGGTCGGTGAAACGTCGATCTACGCCATGTTCGTCTCCAACGACGTCGCCAGCCCCGACGGCGGACGACTGAGCTACCAGTCGACACCCTCGGAAGGGTGGGGCGGTGACTCGCTCGTCCCCTACACGGACGGCGACGGCGACGAGGAAGACGCGTACGTCTGGGTGACTGCCTGGGATACCGAACGCGACGCCGGGGAGTTCCGCCGGAGTTACGTCGACCTGCTGGAGAGCAAAGGCGCGACCAACCCGCGCGCGAACGTCTACGTCGTCCCCGACTCCAGCGCCTTCGGCGATGCCTTCCGCGTCGTCCGCAACGGCGACCGCGTCCGGGTCGTCAACGCGCCAACCGTCGACCAGTTAGACGAGGTCCACGAACCGCGGAACTGACGCTGACGAGGATATCGGGCCGACACTCGATAGAGTCGATTTCCAGGAATATCCTGTCGGTTGCTGTGAACCGGCGAAAGAGATACCAGTCCCTGTACACACTGTATACGTATGAGTACTATCAGGGTTTCCGACGAGGTCAAAGAGCGATTGCGGGACTTGAAGCGTGACGACGAGAGCTTCAACGATCTCCTCGATCGGCTGAGTCGGTCGGAGAAAGACGTCGAAGCGATCGCCCAGTCGTTGGGCGATTACGACGAGCGCAAGCGAGAAAAGATGGAGGAAGCACACCGGGAGTTGTCCGAATCTCTCGACGAGAGAGCTGACCGATGATCGTTCTCGATAGAGACGTTCTGGTCGGACTCGGTAATTCAGATCCCCGGGTCATCCAACACCTTCAGGAGTACCGATCCGAGGAGTGGACGATCCCGGCGATAGTTGCTTGGGAGTCGTACAAAGCGGAGTCATCACGAAGCGATATGCTCCACGAACAGACGAAATTACGGTCGAACTTCGACCGAATACTCGATTTCAACGACGACACAGCACTCGAAGCCGCCTATCTGGACGACAAACTTCAGAATCAGGGCGTTTCTATCGACGTCGCCGATCTACTAAACCTGGCTACTGCCCACGAGAAGGGAGCGACGTTCCTGACGAGAAACGGGAACGACCTCGACAAAGCCCCTGTACATGAACTAGTCGATCTTGACGTAGTACGCAGGGGATAACGTCGGACGCATCTGTTAAATTGCCGCAGATGTCCGGCTTTCGACCGGACACTCTTTTCAACTCGCGGGAGTACGCCCGGGTATGGACTTCGACATCGTCTCGCCCGAAGCGATCCGGGAGGGGCGCGCGACGGACGCCTACTTCGATAGAACCGTCGAGGCACTCGAACACGCCGGGAAGGCTCCCCGGATCGTCGCCGAGGTGACCGCCGACCAGTTCCCGACTGGCGAGTGGTCGGTCTTCGCCGGCGTGAGAGACGCCGCCGCGCTCTTCGAGGACCGACCGGTCGACGTCGACGCCCTCCGGGAAGGACAGCTGTTCGACGGCGGCCCCGTCATGCGGATCGAGGGGTCGTATCTCGACTTCTGCCGACTGGAGACTGCCCTCCTCGGCTTCCTCTCTCACCCCACCGGCGTCGCGACGCGGGCGCTCGAAGTCAGACTGGCGGCGCCCGACTCGTCGGTGTTGAGTTTCGGGTCGCGCCACGTCCACCCCTCGCTCGGTGCGATGGTCGAGCGGTCGGCGCTCGTCGGCGGTCTCGACGGGATCTCGAACGTCGCCGGCGGGGAGATCGTCGGTGTCGAGGCGAGCGGGACGATGCCCCACGCGCTCGTCATCTGCTTTGGCCGCGGCGAACAGGAGGCGGCCTGGCGGGCCTTCGACGAGGGCGTCGGGCCGGACGTCCCCCGCGTCGCGCTCTGTGACACCTACACCGACGAGGTCGACGAGTCACTCCGGGCGGCCGAAGCCATCGCGGACCTCGACGCCGTGCGCCTCGACACGACGGGCTCGCGGCGGGGTGATTTCAGACACATCCTTCGGGAAGTCCGCTGGTCGCTGGACGCCGCCGGTCACGAGGACGTGGGAATCTTCGCCAGCGGCGGCCTCGGCCCCCAGGAACTGTCCGAACTGCGCGACGTCGCAGACGGCTTCGGTGTCGGGAGCTACGTCAGCAACGCCGACCCGAAAGACTTCGCGCTCGATATCGTCGAGGTCGACGGCGAACCGGCGGCCAAACGGGGCAAGCTAACGGGCAAGAAAGAGGTCTACCGGACGCCCGACGGCGGGCACCACGTCGCGCTCGCCGACGACGGGGGAGAGAACAGCCGGGGTGGACCCGAGGACGGCGAGAAACTACTCCAACCGCTCGTACGCGACGGCGAGATCGTCCGGGAGTTCGATCTCGACGCCGCGGCCGAGCGCGCTCGTGAAGACGCAACGGCTGTCGGATTCGAACCGCCCATCGAGGAATGAACCCCGTCCGGGACCGAGCGTCCCCGGGTCCCATCGGTGTCCGGCCGCGGCGGATCGGTAACTGTACTTAACTATTTCGCCGAGTGACGCGAGCGAGCGAACGGCTGGGGGGTATTACTGTCGGTGCGAAGGGAGTACCGAGGTGATGACACGGTCGTTCGACAGTCGAGTGACCCGGCGAACCCTCCTCGGAGCGGGCGTGGCAGCCCTGGTCGGGACGGCGGGATGTAGCGGGCTGCCGCCGCTGGGCTCGCGTGTCAACTTCGGGAAGATCGACGCGCCGGGTCCTGGCAAGCCGGTGTATCGCAAGTGGCTACCTGCGCCGACCGTTGCGGCGTCGAACACGACGTTCGGCCACGTCGAGGACAGCCAGGACCGGCCGGGGTACATGTTCAACTACACCGAACCGCCCGCCTTCGAGGGTGCGCCGGTACCGCTGAATCAGGCGCGTGACTGGAACGCTCCCTCGCTGGATTACTTCGGCGTCGGGTTCGACAACTACCAGCGACTCGTCTCGGTGGACTTCGGCGCGGCGGTCGCCATCGAGGCCGATGTCGACCCCGGGACGGTCGCGGAGACGGTGACCTCGAGCGGGTACGACTCCGACGGCACGTACCGCGACTACGACCTGTACTCGCGCTCGGACGTCCGTCGAGTGCTCGCGGTGCGCGGCGACGCGATGCTGTTCGCGACGGGTGAGCGCGCAGACGCGGACGTCCGGGCGATGGCCGACGCGCGGGCAGGCGAACTGGCACGCTTTCACGAGCGCGACGAGGATCGTGCGGCGCTGACGGACGCGGCAGGCAGTCGGCCGTGGCTCTTCTACGGGTTCGGCGGGTTCGTCCGCGGCGACCTCACCGAACACGTCGTCGGCGAGGCGACCGGCTTCGACTACGACGACGAGCACGTCTACACGTACTTCACGTACCTGTTCGACGACGCTGCGGCGGTCGACAGGACCGCCATCCAGCACGCGATGCGGGACAGGATCCGCTCCGACGAGACCCTGGGACCGTTCGGTCCCGACACGTTGACCGCCGACGTCGACGTGGACGGCCGCGTCGTCTCCGTCGAGAGTCGCCACCCTCGCGAGGAGTTCCTCCAGAGCGACCGCACGACGCCGATGCCCCAGATCACGTGGGGGATCGACGAGGACGCCGCGGCCGGCCGGCTGACGGTCCGTCACGAGGCGGGCGACAGCGTCGACGCGTCGGTCGTGTACCTCCGGTATAGCCCGCCTGACTGGAGTCGGGAGACCTCGACGACCCTCGGCGAACCGCGACAGTTCGTCGCCGAGTACGATACGGTCGAACCGGGCGACAGCGTCACGCTGGACACGAGTGACCTGCCGGACGGCACCGAACTACTGCTGGTCTACTCCTTCGAGCGCCGGTCCGCATCGGCGTTTTCCTACGAGGTGAGCGCATGAGCGGACAGCAGGCGCTCGTGCGAGGAGCGACTGGCCGGACGGGCGGAGTGAGCGACCTGACAGCCAGGGGAGCGTTTATGCCAGGGACGGACGACGCGACGGACGTGAGCGACGCGGATGTATCGGCGCTCCTCGCGGCCCTCGACGACGAGGGCACCCGGGAGGTACTGGAGGCGGTCGACGGCGACCCACAGAGCGCGGCGGAGTTGAGCGACCGCTGTGAGGTCACCGTCTCGGCCGTCTACCGGCGGCTGGAGCGACTCGCCTCCGTGGGGCTGGTCGAAGAGCGCACCCGCGCCCGGTCGGACGGCCACCACGAGTCGGTGTACGTCGCGGCGCTCGACGAACTCTCCATCCGATTGCGTGACGGCGAGTTAGAGTGTGACGTCGAGCGCCGCCAGCGGGACGTCGCCGACGACCTCACGCGCCTGTGGGAGGGATTCTAGATGGCGTTGACCGACTACAGCCTCCTGACCCTGGCGACGCTCGGGCTGACGCTGGCCGCGATCTACGTCGCCCTCTACATCGCCTATCAGGCTTATCGTGGGTTGCGCCGCCACGACAGCAAGCCGATGCGGTATCTCTCGGTGGGCATCCTCCTGCTCTTTGGCGTCACCTACACGGTCAGTTTCGCCGGGACAGTCGCCTTCCGGTACAGCCTCCTCTCGCTGGATCTCCAGCCCGCCTTCCGGTTTCTGGTCCGGTTCCTCCAGCTCGCCGGGCTCGGTGCCGTGGCCTACTCGCTGTATCTCGTCCGCACGCAGGAACCGACGCTGACAGCGACGGCCGACGGTGGCCTCGACACCGACCGACCCAGTGTCCCCGCTGGCGCTTCCCTCGACGACGCCGCCGTCGACGCTTCCGTCGATGAGTCCTCCGCTGACGCCTCTACCGGCGAATCGCCCGCTGATACCTCCACCGACGATTCCTCCGCTGACGCACCCTCCACGAGCGAAACGACGGCCGCCGGGAAACCTGACGACGCGGACGCAGACGGCGGCGACGCCGACGACGCGACCGGCCGCGAGTGACCGACGCGCTTAATCCGTCGAGTCGTCTACGACTCTCTGGCAGAGGGAGCCCGGCCACCGTGTCCCGGCCCGCGCTCCGGATTCCGGGGCGTGCAAGGGACATGAGGAAAGTCCCCCCACCGTCCGGGCAGGTGACCGGGTGCAAACCCGGAGCGGGAGACCGCTGGCTCTGGAACAGAAACGAGACCCCTCTCCCCGACCGATGACGCGCGCGAACCCCGAGCGAGGCACTGCCGAAGCAAGGGGGAGTTGACCCGCCGAGGATAGAAGGGAGAGAACGGATGGAACGGCGAAACCTCACCGGTGCAAGCCCGCGCGACAGGTAGTCCGGACGCGGCGTGGGCGCTCAGCCGAATGTCGGGCCGAACAGAAGGGGGCTTACTCCCCTCAGCCACTCTACGACCGCAGAGATATCGTTCAGTAGCTGTGCGAGGGTGATGATTCGGGTCGGTGCAGTTGCCGCTGCCGCAGTCTCGATCGTCGTGACCGCATCCATCGCACCACCTCGAGTGCGGTGCTGTCTTCGAAAAGCGCGTCTCCAGTTCCGTCTCGGCCCGCACGACTGTCACACGCAGACCGGTTCTGGAAGGAACGATAGGTCGCGCGGCGTCGTTCCTTTCGGAGGTCTACAGAGGCTGTCCGATCGACAACCCGGACTACTGCACGACAGGATCCATCGCCCCGAAGAACTTTCGAACGACAGCGACACCCCCGAGGAGACAGGCGGTCCCGAGAGCGAGCGGGACGAACGGGTGTGCGTGCCAGTTACAGCCGTCGTACCACCGGACGACGCTCGCGAACCCCGACCGGCGAATCCGACGTCGAACACGCCACGAGTCCCTGGGCAGGCCATCATCGTACTCGAGCCACTTCCGAGCGAAAAGACCACGAGCACCGCTCCGAGACCGACGAGAGCGTATCCGAGTCGACGGCCGATAGTCCGAACCACACGACCGGATAATCGTCCGTTCGACAAAGTTCTTGTCTCGAATCCAGCAGATACCTACAAGGGCGTCGAGACGACAGTACCGCCGTGGACAACGCGCGACTGAAGTCGGCCCTGGAACGGTACGAGGGGAGCGAGGAGACGCGTCACGTCGTCGCCAGACAGGCCCGCGACCTGGCCGATTCCGGCCGCATCGCCGAGGACTTCGGCTACGAACTCACCGTCGCGGACGTCCTCGACAACCTCGACGACGCCCCGGACGGGCACACGCTCGCCGAACGCTGGAACTGGTGGATCGGCTCGCTCGAAGTGTCTCACGGCGGCTATCACGAGTTCCGCGTCAGGGTGTGACCGCTCTTCGGGAAGCGGCGCCACCCCGTCCGCTGGCGGGACGAACGAACTCGCCACTCGCGAATCGAGAGCGACGACCGACCGCGTCAGGATCAGGCTACTTCGAGGCCGTGTGCCTCTCGTGCGTGCTCCAGAAGGTCGTCCGTGGTTTCGAACTGCTCACCACAGGTACACGCGTGATACGTCGGGGTCTCCTCCTGACGTGTCGCCATACATCGACTATCGAACCGGAATGTAATAATTGTTTGTGCGGCATGTGTATGCAGACCAAAGTCCTTCGGTGACTGGTGACACGGTGGCGTGTCCCACAGGCTATAATCGGTCGGAAGATTCCGGCGACACTGTGGGTGTACCGGAGGCGTTACAGTGGTGGCCGGCCACCTCCGGGTGATGACTACAGTGCTCGTCCTGGGGGAGAACACCTTCCCTTTCCACGAGATCGAAGCGAAAGCCGACTACTTCGCGAACATCCTCGACGATTACGACGTGACGGTCACCACCGACCGCGACGCGCTGACCGGCGAGTACGACGTCCTCGTCGACTACCTGACCGACTCGACGCTGACCGACGACCAGCTCGACGCCTTGCTCTCCCACGTCGAGAACGGCGGTGGCTACGTGGGCGTCCACTGTGCGTCGGACCTGACTTCGACGGCGGCCGACGACCCCGACGAACTCCTCGGCCATCGCGAGGAACCGTTCCCGGAACTGCGCGAACTGGTCGGGGGGCACTTCCTCACCCACCCCGACCAGTCCGAGTTCGGCGTCGACGTCGTCGGCGACCACCCCGTCGTCGCGGGCGTCGAGGACTTCACCGTGTTCGACGAACCCTATCAGGTCGAAGTCGACGACGATCTCACCGTGCTCGCCCGGATGGACCACCCCGACCTGGAAGACTATCCGGTGGTCTGGACCAACGAATCCGAAGGCCAGGTCGCCTACATCTCGCTGGGCCACACCGACGAGGCCTTCGAGACCGACGAATTCGTTCAGTTGCTCCGTAACGCCGTCGCGTGGGCTGCCGACGAGGCCTGAACGGCCGTCTCTCGTCGGTTCTCCCGACCCGGAATCGTTTCTGCCGACAGACGTATCTGACTCCCGGCCGACAGTCGGCGTGATGGTTTCGCGTGAGAACAAAGTCGTCCTCGCCACGGGGACGGCGGCGCTTGCCCTCCTGTACGTCTTCGCGACTGTCGTCCACGCGCCCACCTGGGTCGGTACCGGTGTCGTCCTCGTCGTCGGCGTCGTCCTCCCGCAACTGGTCAACGACTATCTGGACGGGCAGGACGCCGGGCACTGACCTGTTCGGGCCGAGTCGGGACGGGGCCGGCGGCTCAGTCGCCCGGCGAGGCTCCGGGCCGGAACCGGCGGCTGACGACCTTCCAGGTGCCCGAGCGATAGCGGTGATAGACCACCGCTGCGGGCACGGCTTTCTCGACGAAGACCGCGGCGTACAGCGCCGTGATGCCGACGGTCGGGAGAGCCACACCGAGGTAGGCGACGGGGATGGTACACAGATAGAGGCCGGCGAGCGTGGCGTACAGCGGCCACCGGGTGTCGCCGCTGGCGCGCAGCGGGCCGGTCGCGCCGCCGTAGACGCCGCTGAACATGACGGCCACGCAGGCCACCCGGACGAACGTCGTCACGGTCGGGAGGATCGCGGGGTCGTCGACGAACACGCTCCCGATGGGGCGGGCGAAGACGAACACGCCGGCAGCGATGACGGCGAAGACGGCCAGTGAGAACCGCAGGAGGTCGCTGGCCCACTCGCCGGCCGCGCGCTCGTCGTCCTCGCCGAGTGCCTGCCCGACGAGGCTGGACGACGCCATCGAGAAGCCCCAGTTGGGCGTGCCCATCAGTGCGCGGATCCGCATCGCGACGACGTAGGCCGCCACGACGTTCGGCCCGAACAGGCCGACGATGTAGAGTTTGGGGAACTGTCCGCCGGTGCGCGCGACGTTCGTCCCGATCAGCGGCGCCGTCACCTCGACGAGGTCGCTCGCGAGCGAGCGGTCGAAGTGCGGGCCCGAGAGGGGGATCTGCACCGGGAACTCGCCCAGGCCCGGGAGCCCGCCGCGGGCCAGGCCGACGGTGAAGAGTCCGGCGACGAGCGCGTTCGAGACGACCGTCCCGAGCGCCGCGCCGACGACGCCCATGCTCAGGCCGAAGATCAGGACCGCGTTGATGGCGATGTTGAGTGCGGCCCCACCGCCGCGCAGGACCATCGGCGTCCAGGCGTCGTCGGCGCCGACGAGCGTGCGACTCCCGACGAGGTTGAGCGCAGCGAAGGGAATGCCCAGCGCCGCGACCGCGAGATACCGGGTGCCGTAGCCGACCGCGGTCTCTCCCGACCCGATGACGTCAACGAGGAAGCCGGGCGCGAGGAGGTACGCCGCCGTCACCGGCAGGGTCACGAGGACCACGAGCGCGACGCTGGCTTTCACGGCCAGTGCGAGTTCGTCGTAGGCCTCGGCGCCGTAGCGCTGTGAGACGAGGCTGATCGTCCCGCCGGCGACCCCGCCGCCGAGCGCGAAGGCCAGTCCCCAGAACGGGCGCGCGTAGCCGACGCCGGCGATGGCTGCCGGACCGACCGCGATGCCGACCATCGCGATGTCCGCCGTCGTCCGGGACATCCGTGCGAGGCCGGTGACGATGCGGGGCCAGGCCAGATCCGTCGCCCGCTCCACACGCGACCGGTCGATCAGCCCTGCCCGTGCGACGAGTGATCCCACTGCCAGGAGGAGGGCACGCACCGGATTGTAACCGAAACGGGGCACGTACCTCCCCTTCACGTATCGATCGTGAAAACCCGTTCGGTAGACTACCCGTTCTGCCGGGTGTGGGCGTCTCACACCCCGATCTATCCCGATCGTTGACCAACGACCCGACGGCGTCGGACCGTAGCTGGGTGGGCTACTGTTCGGTGGGGTGGCGCTTCCGGGACGGAGAGTCGACGGTCACTCGCCGGTGCGGTTGAACTCACGGTCGACCCAGGGAGGCGGGTCGACTTCGGTCGTGCCGACGTCGCTGTAGGCAAAGGAGCGAGTGACGTTCGTCCGGCTCGGTCCCTCGGCCCGGACGTAGGAGACGTTCAGCGAGCGAACGAGGCCACTGGGTTCGACGACCGCCCGGACGCTGTAGTTCCGGAGGCGTTCGGCCTCGGGATGGACGGGGTAGCTCCCGGCGATGGCGAAGGCCGGATCACCGTCGACGGTCGTCCGATACACCGCCACGTCGCCGACGCGGAGGAAGAGTCGGGTCAGCTGGACGGTCTGGGAGCTGGGTGGGTAGTCGTTGTCGAACTCCGCGTACTGCGTGACGCCGGCGTAGTCCATCCTGGCGTAGACGACCGGCCCGGTCGCGAACTGGGTGACGTTGCCCCGCGGCCCGCTCATGACGTCGTGGGTGAAAAAGCGCGACGGCGATTCCAGGCGGATCTCTCGCGACGACACTGCGTCACCGACGCCGACGCGCACCCGCAGCGTGTAGGACGCTCCCTCGAGAGTCGACCGGTGGGCGGCGAGCAGCCTGTCGGGGTTCGTGACCCGGTCGCCGGTCATTCCGGGTGGTAACGCGACGGGCGTGTCGGTCACCTCCGGTACCGGGGCCGGCGTCAGCGTCGGTGTCTGGCCCCCCGCACTCGGCCCGACTCCCGCCCCACTCCCGTCGACGACTGCCCCACAGCCGGCGAGTCCCACCGTCAACGCGAGTGCGAGCGCGAGCGCGGCCGGACGCCAGTCCATGGCGGTCGTTCGGCCCCCACGAACATACCACTGTGGTCCGTGTGCACACTCGCGTTGTGCCCGAAGCGAAACCCCTTACTCGCGGAGTCACCGAGCGAGATGCATGGAACCGATTCGGGTCGCGTGGGGGTCCGGTCGCGGGCCGACGGCGACGGCGTCGTTCGACGCTGCGCTCGCCGACGCGAACCTCGCGAACTACAACCTCGTGACGGTCTCCTCGGTCGTCCCCGCCGACGCGACCGTCGAGCGCGTCGAGACCGCACCGGACCTGGGACCGACTGGCGACGGCCTGTACTGCGTCCTCGCGCGGGCAACTCGCGCCCCCGACGCGGACGACCCCGCCTGTGCGGGACTGGGTTGGGTGCGAACTCCCTCGGGTCGTGGCCTGTTCTACGAGGAGTCCGGGACCGACGAAGACACGGTCCGCGCCGAGGTGACCGCCGGTCTGGACTACGGGATGGAGTTGCGCGGCTGGGAGTCGGCAGCCGACCCCGAGACTGTCGTCGAGTCGCGGTCGGCGACGGCCGAGGCCTACACGACGGCGGTCGTCGTGGCCGCTTACGGTCGTGGCGAATCGTTGCTGTAGCTGTTCTGGTGGCACCCGCTGCTGTAGCTGTTCTGGTGCACTCTCGAAGACGTGGTTCGGGCCGAGTCGGTACGAGATTGCACCACTCACCAACGTTAAGACCCCCGGTGACCTAGGGGAGCGAGAATGTACGGTAACTCGCCGTTCGGGTCGGAGGGGATGGACGCGGAGTCGCTGTCGCCGGACCAGCGCAGGCGTATCGAGCGAGACCTCTCGCGTGTCGCAGACCAGACCCGCGAGTACCTCCCGGGAGAGTTCGTCGTCGGTTCGGAACTGTCGGCCGGTGCCGACGGTCCCGAGGCGACAGTCGCCGTTCGCCCGCCCGTTGGGTCGGTCGTCTCCGCCGGCTACTCGCCGGACGACCCCGAACGGTCGATCTCCGACGACGAACGTGACGACATCGCCCGCGGCCTCGCGGCCAGTGCCGCTCTGCAGGTCAAGCAGGCACTCGCCGACCACGACAGTCCGACCGCTCGCTAGCTGTTCGAGGTGTGTCTGGAGCGGGTTGCTGTCTTTTCGTCTCAAACTGGGTCAGTCATATCGTCTGATGTGCGAACTGAGCAGTTGTTTTGGGTCGAGAAACCGTGGAGTGTCTCGTCCTTAGACAGCACCGCACTATTCAGTGATAGATGAAAGCCCTCGGGCCGCTCGCGGGTCGCTTCGCTCCCCGCTCAGTTTCGAGGCGCGTGGCGCCTCGCAGCTGGCGGTCGCTGTCTCCGAAAATCGAAGATTTTCGGGATGAGCGTGGGACTCTGCGAGTCCCACGAACCCGCGAACGGCGCTGCGCGCCGTGAGCGGATGACGAGAGAGCTTCGCTCTCTCGAACCAAGCGAGATATTCTCGCTCAGACAACAGCACAGCACCGCAATCGCTCGAATAGGGCCCGTTCAGGCGACGCTCCTCGCTTCGCTCGGCGCCAGTTCCGGGAGAGCTTGCTCTCCCGACGTCCTGTTCGCTACGCTCACGGGACCGGCCCTCGCCCTTTCATAGTGCTTATTGTAGATTATTTCCGGATCGCGCCGACCCCGGGGTCGACGTGTACCGGTAAATCACTACAATAATCACTATCAGTCCACCAGGAAAAATTACGCCGCACAGACCCTGTACTTCTGCGGTTGGTCACCAGTCAGTCAACCCCCTCACCATCGCAGCAGCTACTGTTTCGGCTTTCAGTCGTTCCAGTCCTTCAGATTCCGCGATCTGTGTAGCCATTTCGTAGACGAAAGTC
>Ga0207771_100155_pt1 | contig 47548 bp, 45 predicted proteins | sample A23M2SouthBayCA_2_FD_187731 | JGI IMG/M metagenome (GOLD analysis project Ga0207771, IMG submission 187731) | Aerobic enrichment media microbial communities from Eden Landing Ponds, California, USA - A23 M2 (2) (SPAdes) | ecosystem: Environmental > Aquatic > Marine > Unclassified | place... | reverse complement strand
CGTCATCGAGTCCGATCAGCCCACTAATCGAGACACTGCGCCATATGTTCCCGAGTACTCTCGGCTCGATGAACGGCAACCGCAGAAGTACAGGGCTGTTTCGACGTGAAATGGTCGATGGCCGACCCCACAGAAATCGTCCTGGTGGACTGGAAGGGCGAGGTGGGCTCGCGCCGGAGGGCAGTCGCCTCAGCGACCCCTATCTGCGCGGGCAGTGCGGAGAGCGCAGATATGTCGCTGAGCGACCGCGAGCCCGCCGAGGGCTTCCATCGCTCAACGATGATTGCGGTCGCTGCTGCTGTGCCGTCTCGAATCGATAACTCTCTCACCTATACTGAATATTCGTCTCGCCGTGGAGGCTGAGGAATCGCAAGAGCGCGTTCCCTCGCGTCGAACTCCGATCCGTGGTCGTCCCGATGCCCGCTATCCTTTTTTGTGGGGCGAGCGAACCCGCAACCATGCTCACAGGAAGCGAGATGGGCGTCGTCGACGAGAACGCGGCGGCGCTGGGGGTGCCACGCAGGCAGTTGATGGAGTCGAGCGGCAACGCGGTCGCGCGCGCCGTCCGCGAGGTCGCGACACCGGGGGACACGGTTCGTATCGTCGCCGGCCGGGGGAACAACGGCGGCGATGCGTTCGTCGCTGCGCGATTTCTCGACGGGTTCGAAGTCGAGGTGACGCTGCTCGGGCGGCCCGAAACCATCACGACCGACATCGCCCGGGCGAACTGGGACGCGCTCGTCGCCGGCGAGTTCGACGTCGAGACCGTGGGGGACTCGACGGCGCTGGACCTGGGTGACCCGGATATCGTCGTCGACGCGATGCTCGGAACGGGGATCAGCGGCGAGTTGCGCGAACCCGAACGGACGGCGGCCGCCGCGATGAACGATACCGACGCGACGGTCCTCGCGGTGGACGTCCCTTCGGGACTGGACGCCGAGACGGGCGAACTGGCCGAGACGGCCGTCGAGGCCGACCGTGTCGTCACGTTCCACGACGTCAAGCCCGGCCTCGACGGCCTGGCGGCCGGCGTCGTCGTCGCCGATATCGGTATTCCCGAGGCCGCCGAGCTGTTCGTCGAACGGGGCGACCTCTCGCGACTCGACCGCCGCCGCGCGGACAGCCACAAGGGGGAAAACGGCGAGGTGCTGGTCATCGGTGGCGGACCCTACGCCGGTGCTCCCGCCCTCTCGGCGAAAGCCGCGCTCCGGGCCGGTGCCGACCTCGTCCGGATCGCCTGCCCGATGGTCGTCGGGCGCGAACTCCAGGGGTTCGGCGAGGACCTCATCGTCCGACCGTACCACGGGAAACAACTCGAACCCAAGCAGGTGGGGTTCCTGCTGGAGATGGCCCGCCAGCACGATACCGTCGTGCTGGGGCCGGGACTGGGCGACGCCGAACCGACGCTGGAGGCCGTCGAGGGCATCCTCTCGGGCTATGCGGGCACTGCGGTGGTCGACGCCGACGCGCTCGCCCGCGTGCCCGAGGTCGACACGCAGGCGACGCTCATCTGTACGCCCCACCAGGGCGAACTCCGTGGGATGGGCGGGGAGACGAGCGACGACTGGCGCGAGCGGGTGGACCTGGTCGAATCGTTCGCCGCCGAACTCGGCCACGTCGTCCTCTCGAAGGCACCCTACGACGTGATCAGCGACGGCGAGCGGACGCGCGTCAACCGGACGGGCAATCCGGGTATGACGGTCGGCGGGACCGGCGACGTCCTCGCCGGGATCACCGGCGCGTTCGCGGCGACCCAGCACCCGCTCGACGCCGCCGCGATGGCGGCCTACGTCAACGGCCGCGCCGGCGACAACGTCGTCGAGGAACGGGGTGTGGGCCTCGTCGCGACCGACCTCCACGACGAGATCCCACGGATCTGCTGGACCGAACGAGGGGGCGACGCGTGAGCGACCGGCCGGACCCGGACGCGGGGCCAGACGAGTTGACCCATACCGACGACGACGGCGACGTCCAGATGGTCGACGTCGGCGACAAACCCGACACCGCCCGCCGGGCAGTCGCCTGCGGTGAGATCCGTCTGCGCGAGTCGACCGTCGCAGCGGTCCGAGCCGACGAGATCGGGAAGGGTGACGTCCTCGCCACGGCACGCGTCGGCGCCGTTCAGGCCGTCAAACACACTTGGGAGACGATCCCGATGTGCCACCAGATCCCCATCACGAACGTCGAGACCGACTTCGCGGTCGGCGAAGAGTCGATCACGCTCTCCGTCGCCGTCGAGACGACCGGCAAGACCGGCTGTGAGATGGAAGCGCTGGAGGGCGTGACGACGGGGCTGAACGTCGTCTGGGACATGGTGAAATCCGCCGAGAAAGACGCCGATGGGGAGTATCCCGCGACGCGCATCTCGGACGTCGAGGTCGTCGAGAAGACCAAGCGAGAACTGTAACGGCCAGCCTGAGCTCTCGGTCGACGCCGGTAGCCTTCCGGACACAGACGAGAGACAAGGGTGTCTGCTGGGCGGGACGGCCGCGGGGCAGGAGCACCGGACCCCGTCGATAACGCGCGGTCGTCGTCGGCCTTTCCTACCGAGAAAGCCGGAAACCGGTGCTGTGACCGGCAGTCCTGGTGGTCAGGGTCATCGCGAACCGCTCACCTCTGTGGTGCTCCACGCCGCCGGTGTACCGTGATAGACTCGTGGCTTCGAGAATACCGACCGTCTTTGTTACTGGCGTGCGAACAGTTGCACATGCCATCGGTGTCAGAGCACATGACCGACCCGGTTCTGACCGTCGGCGAAGAGACGACGCTGGCGGCCGCCGCGGAGGCGATGGACGCCGAGAAGATGCACTCGCTGGTCGTCATCACCGAGGACTGTCGACCGGCGGGCGTGTTCACCTCGACCGACCTCATCGCGGGGGTCACAGCGGGTGTGACACTCCAAGCGGAGACGGTCGGCGACCACATGACCCGTGACGTCGTCACCGTCGGGTCCGGGGAGTCGATCCAGGCGGCGGCCGCGCTAATGAGCGACCACGACATCAGCCATCTCCCTGTCGTCGACGACCAGGTGGTCGGTATCGTAACCGAGACCGACCTGCGGGAGTATCTGGCCGGGGTACAGGCCGAACCGATGGGACCGCAGTGACATGACCCGCGAAACCGAAGTGTTCGTCGTCGGTGGCGGCGCGACCGGGAGTGGTGTCGCCCGTGACCTCGCGTTGCGCGGGGTAGACGTGACGCTCGTGGACCGCGGTCCGCTCGCCGACGGGACGTCCGGGCGGTCTCACGGACTCCTCCACAGCGGCGCCCGCTACGCCGAGACCGACGCCGAGGGGGCGGCCGAATGTCTCGCCGAGAACCGGACTCTCCGGGACATCGCCGGCCAGTGCGTCCGCGACACTGGCGGGCTGTTCGTCCAGCTGTCGGCCGACGACGCCGACTACTTCGAGACGAAGCGAACGGCCTGCGAGGCGGTCGGTATCCCGACCGAAACCGTCGGTGCGGACGAGGCTCGGGAGCGCGTGGCCGACCTCAGCGACGACGTCGAGCGCGTGATACGGGTCCCCGACGCGGTCGTCTACCCGTCCCGACTCGTCGCCGCGACAGCCGCCGATGCGCGCGAACACGGCGCCAGTGTCCACACCCACGCGCCGGTCGAAGCGGTCCACACCGTCGACGGCCGGGTCACCGGCGTCGACGTCGGTGGTGCGGTCGACGACCGGGTCGAGGCCGAGTACGTGGTCAACGCGACGGGGCCGTGGGCGGAGACACTCGCCGATATGGCCGGCGTCTCGGTCCCGATGCAGCCGACCCGGGGAGTGATGGTCTCGGTCGATTACGACCGCGTCGGGCCGGTGCTGAATCGCTGTCGCGACCCCGACGACGGCGATATCGTCGTGCCACACGAGTCGGAAGTGGTCCTCGGGACGACCAGCGTGCCGGTCGCCGACCCCGACGACTACGACACCGAAAACTGGGAGGTCGAACGGAGCATCGACGAGTGTGCGGCGATGCTCCCGCCCGTTTCGGCGGCCGATGTCGTCCGGACCTGGTGGGGGGTTCGCCCGCTGTTTGCGCCGGACGAGGCCGACCGTGGCGGGCGCGGTATCTCCCGTGGCTTCTTTTTGCTCGACCACGCCGAGGAGGGTCTCGACAACATGTCGAGTATCGTCGGCGGCAAACTGACGACCCACCGCCAGATGGCCGAAGCGACCGCGGACCGTGTCTGCGAGTTCCTCGGCGTCGACGCTGGCTGTAAGACGGCCGACCGGCGACTGCCGGGCGCCGACGACTCCGAACGACTGGATGGCTTCGTCGCCGAGTTCGGCGGAAGTGGACCGACGGACGTCGACGTCGTGGGGGCCGATTGAGATGGACCCACGAGAAGTCCGGGCGTCCTGGGAGGCAGTGGCCGACGCCTACGCCGAGGTGCGCGACCCCGGCGGCCCGGACGCCGCGTTGCTCGACGAACTGCTCGAACTGCTCCCGGCCGACGCGACTGTCGTCGACGTGGGCTGTGGCAACGGCGCGCGCACGCTCGCGAACCTCTCGTCGGTCGAGACTGTCGGCGCCGACATCGCTCGCCGGCCGCTCGAACTCGCCCGGGAGCGGGTACCCGGAGCCCACCTCGTTCAGGGGGAGATGACCGCCCTCCCGGTGGCCAACGGCGTCGCCGACGCGGTCACGGCCTACCACGCCGTCTTTCACGTCGACAGTGCGGACCATCCCGCTGTCTACCGGGAGTTCGACCGCGTCCTCCAGCCCGGCGGCTACGCGCTGTTGACGGTCGGGAGCGGCCGCACGGAGTCGGTCAGGTGCGACTGGCTCGGGACCGGCGAGCGGATGTACTGGAGCACGCCGGGGCCGGAGCGGACGCGTTCGCAACTCCGCGAGGTCGGGTTCGAGATCGAGTGGACGCGGACGGTCGACGACCCGCTGGGGACGTCGACGCGGTTCGTCCTCGCGCGACTGGCGTGAAACGGCTGTTCGAGCGGTAGATGTCGGGACGCATCGGATTCAGGTGTTGAGCGTCTCGGCGAGGTCGCCCTGTTCGTGGAGCTGTTCGAGGATGTCGCTGCCGCCGACGAACTCCCCGTCGACGAACGTCTGGGGGATCGTCTCGCGGCCGCTGTGTTCCGAGAGCGCGTCGCGGTACGCGTCGAGCGCATCGAGAACGTTCACCGTCGCGACGTCGTCGCGGTGGTGGTCGATCAGTCCCAGCGCCTTCCGCGAGTAGCCACACTGGGGCATCAGTTCGGTCCCCTTCATGAACAGGACCACTTCGTTGTCCGCGATCGTCTCGTCGACGCGCTCCTGGACCTCCTCGGGCGTGAGTTCCGGTTCGGATTCGAAAGCCATCGGTGGGTGGTCGTTTCGTCGGCACACCCAAATGGCTGTCGGCGGACTGACCGTCCAGCAGGTCCTTCGCGTCCTGCGCGACGGTGGTCGACTGGTCAGAACAGGGAGTCCCAAACGGTGGTCACCGGGTTGGAACGGGGAGTCGCGGACGATGGTCCCCGGGTCAGAACGGGGAGTCGCGGACGATGGTCTCCGAGCGGGCGGGCCCGACGCCGACCGCGTAGACGGGCGTGTCGAGTTCGGTTTCGAGGTATTCGAGGTAGGTTCGGGCGTTCTCGGGGAGGGCGTCGTAGCCTTCGGCGGCCACCTCGCTCCCGTCGAAGTCGGGCCAGCCCTCGAACGTGCGGAGGTTCGGTTCGCAGTCGTGCCAGCGCTCGGTGAGGGCGGGGATCGTCGTCCGCTCTTCACCGTCGAGCGTGTAGGAGTGGCCGACTTTCACCTCGTCGAGACCGGCGAGCGTGTCGACGTGGTTGACTGCGAGTCCCGTAAAGCCGCTGGCGCGGGTCGCGTGGCGGAGCATCGGCAGGTCGAGCCAGCCGACACGGCGCGGCCGACCGGTGACGGTGCCGTACTCGTGGCCCTCGTCGCGGATCCACGTCGCGAGTTCCTCGGACTCCGTCCGGGGGTTCTCGGGGTCGCCGTCGTAGCCAGGGGTATCGCCGGGGACGCCACCCAGTTCGGTCGGCATCGGGCCGCTCCCGACGCGAGTCAGATAGGCCTTGACGATGCCGATGACGTCGCCGTCACCGACGACGCCGGGCCCGAGTCCCGACCCCGTCGCGGCGCCGCCGGCCGTCGGGTTCGAGGAGGTGACGTAGGGGTAGTTGCCGTGGTCGATGTCGATGAGCGTCCCCTGTGCACCCTCGAACATGAGGTTCGCACCGTCGTCGATCCTGTCGGCGAGGAAGTCGCCGGCGTCGACGAGCATGTCCTCGTCGGCCAGGCGCTGGCCGTACTCGCGATACTCCTCGTAGAGGGCGTCGACGTCGAACTCGTCGCCGACGTCTACGCCGAAGACGTCCTCGGCGAGGGTGCGCTTGATCGGGACGACGTACTCCAGGCGCTTGCGGAGCACGTCGGGGTCTTCGAGGTCGCCGATACGGAGCCCGCGGCGACCGGCCTTGTCCTCGTAGGTCGGGCCGATACCGCGGCCGGTGGTGCCGACCTCGTCGTCGGTCTCGCTTTTCGCCTCTTCCTCGATGCCGTCGAGCACGCGGTGATAGGGGAAGATGACGTGGGCGCGGCGGGCGACGCGGACGTCGGGGTCGACGCCGCGCTCGCGGAGGCCGTCGATCTCCTCGAACAACGTCGAGGGGTTGACGACACAGCCGTTGCCGAGCACGTTCACCTTGCCGCGGATGGCGCCGCTGGGTACGAGCGAGAGTTTGTACTCGGTACCCTCGTGGACGACGGTGTGGCCGGCGTTGTCGCCGCCCTGATAGCGGACGACCACGTCGGCGTCGTCGCCGTAGACGTCGACGATGCCACCCTTCCCTTCGTCGCCGAGTTGCGCGCCGACGATCGTGGCGGTCATACGCTCGGACTTCCCCCGTCCGGGCTAAACCGATTACGGTCCGCCCCGCGTGTCGCCCGGTCACTCCCCCCGCGCCGATCTCACAGACCGGAATCGTTAACTGTTACCACGGGAAACAGTCGTTCTAACGGCGAGCAAAACCGTCTCGATGGTAGTCTCGCCGACTCTGACGCCTTTTCTGTCCGTTTTCGGGCCGACAGCAACTTTTAAAACCCTCAAACACAAGTTAACAATTGCCATGATAGACAGGCTTGAGAAGGAAGTAGACATGCTGGAGCGTCATCTGCAGGTCTTGCGGATGGTGATCCAGAACGAGCCCATCGGTATCGTAAAGATGTCCAACGAGACGGGCTACCCCCACCACAAGGTCCGGTACTCTCTGCGAGTCCTCGAAGAGGAGAACCTCATCGAGCCCTCCAGCCAGGGTGCGATCACCACAGAAGACACCGCCGAGTTCGTCGACGACCTCGACGGCAAGATCGACCACATCATCGAGAAACTCGAGGGCATGAAGATCGAGGACGCGGCCGAGATCGAGACCTGAATCGCGACCTGACTCAGATAGACCCGACCCGGACGGAACTGACCGCACCCAGACTGACCGGACGGCCCGGTCCGCCAGGTATGGTCGGTCACGACCCGGTCTGACCCGCGCTGATAGATCTATCCCGTTCGCGGGACGCGAGCGACTGCGACTGTTTTCGTCGATACCGTCGACCCTGATTCGGTGTTGCGAGTCGGTGGTGTCTCCGACCGCCGGAGCTCAGAGGTCGGGGACAGTGAGGTGGAACTGGCTGTCGCGGGCTTCGGCGAGACAGAGGTGATAGCCCCGGTTGCGCGAGTGCTTGACGAAACTCTCGCGTTTGTCCCGGCTGAACCGGCCGTGTCCGGTCGAGGCGGCGGCCGTCTCCAGGGCTTCGGGTTCGAAGAAACTCGACGTGACGAAGATAGCGGCGGCGAGCGAGTCGGTGGACCCGCTCACTCGTGAACTGGCCGTGACGAGCGAACGCATCATACTCTCCGTCGCGGCCTCCCGGGAGTCGCTCAGGTTCGCGACGACCAGCGGGTTGCCCATCCGGTCGCGCAAGACGACGTCGAAGGACTCTTCGCTCTCTTTCTCCTGGCTGTCCTCGGTAAACTCGACCGTGACGGTCCCGCCGAGTTCCGCGCGGTCGACGTTCGGGATGGCGTCGTAGAGGTCCTGGAGCCCCGCTATCTTTCCGGTGTCGCGGATCTCGTAGAGGAGGTCCTCGACGACCCAGTCGACGAAGCGATACTGCAGCGTCTCCCGGAGGAACGCCCCGAAGGGCTGGCCGTCCACGCTGACGTTCGCGGCTTCGAACTGTGTGTGGTGTTCCAGGTCGAGGTTCTCGGTCACGTCCTCGCGGGTCGCGTTCCCGCTGTGGGCCGACTCCAGCGTCGCCTTGCCCTTCGATTCGTAGCGGACGAAGAGGTTCGTCCCCGACAGGGCCTCGCTCGGGCTCAACCGGCGTTCGCTGTCGACCGCACCGCCGACCTCCGCATTCAGTTCGTCCAGTTCCGACCGGAGTCGGTCGGCCTCGGCTTCGAGCCTGTCGACTTCCGCCGCGAGTTCGTCACGCTCGGTAGCCAGCTGGTCGCGCTCTGTCTGCAGCGTGTCCCGCGCTTCGCGCAACTCGTCACGTTCGCGTCGCAGGTCGTCACGCTCGCTCCGGACGGACGCGAGTTCCGACTCCAGGCGCTGTCTCTTCGCTTCGTGCTCCTCGATTTCGGCCTCCAGGGCTGTGACCCGCTCGCTCGACACCGCCGGACCGCGTTCGGGCGACTCCCTCGACACCGCACCGTCACCGCTCGACGGTTCCGACTCCGGGTCCGTCTCGCTCGACGCTGTGCCCGACTCGGACACGACATCGTCCGCCGCCCCGTTCGCTTCGTCAGGTTCGCTCTCTACCTCGGTCGATCCGGCCGGTTCGCTCGCGACGTCGGTCGGTTCGGGTTGCGAGTCTGTCGACGGATCGACCGTCGAGGAAGCGGTCGGTTCCGCGTCAGTACCCGGCCCCGTCTCTGGTTCCGACTGTGGCTGGGTCTGTGAACTGGACGGTGTGTCGTCTACTCCCTGGGAGCTGTCGGTGGTGTTATCCTCAGTACCACCGGTACCTTCGGCTGTGCTGGTGTCCGTGGCTGTGCTGGCACCTGCGGTCGTGCCGGTACCTGCAGCCGCGCCGGCGGCCGCAGCGTCCGTCTCCCGGTCGTCGCTCGTCCGGTCCGGATCGAGTGACGGGATCGACCGCGTCTCCAGTCGTTCGGCGGGTGTCGCCGTCGCGCCCGCTGTGTCGTCGCGGCCGTCGGCCGACCCCTCGGTTGTTCGCTCTTCGGACGCTTCGCCAGCCCCCCCATTCGCCTGCTCGCCAGTGGCGTCGCGTTCGCGTACCCGGGTGGTGTCGGTCGATTCAGCCCGGCCAGTCGACGCCGTCGACTCGGTCGATTCGGTCGACTCGGTCGATTCGGTCGACTCGGTCGATTCCGGCGCGCTGGTTCGACCGGTCTCGACGGCATCGGTTTCTGTCCGATCGGATGACGCCGTGCTGGCTTCTGTCGCGCCGGAGTCAGCGGTTTCGGCGGTTTCGGCGGTCGCGTCGTCCGCTGACTGTGCCGACTCCGTTTCAGTCGTCGACGCGTCGGCGGTTGTCGTCTCCGCGCTCGTTCCCGGTGAACCCCCTGTATCGGCCGTTTCGCTCGCTTCCGTTCTGTCCGCGCCGTCCCGGGATCTCGGGGACTCGGAATCGGTAGTCCCGGTCGTCTCCGTCGTCGGCTCCGTACTGGCTGTCTCCGTCGACCCGGTCGCCCCCGTCGTGCCTGTCGGTTTCGTCTCCCCCGTTCCACCGGTCGCGTCGCCGCTACTCCCGGTATCGTCGCTCGCGCCGGCAGCACCCGCACCGGCTGCTCCCGTGGACGCTGCACCTGCTCCGGCAGCGCCGGCGCTCGTCCCGCCCGAGGAGCCGGGGATCTCGACGGGATCGATATCGACCTGGCGGACCTGGTAGATACCGACCTCGTCGTCGGCGCGCTGGAAGGCCTCGTCGTCGGTGAGCAACTCCCCCACGTTGCCGACCCAGGCGACCGCCATCGAGCGGCCGGCGTGATAGACGACGTAGTAGTCGCCGCTGAGGACGTTGTCGGAGAGTTCGATGTATCCCGAGAAGCCTCCCTCCGAGAGCGTCCGGTCGACCTCCGAGATGGGCGTGTCCTCGCTGTAGTACTCCGCGCGGACCTCGTCACCACGGGTCTGCATCAGCGCCAGCAGCGGGAGCGCGGGCGACGGCGCCTCGTAGGCGGTCCCGGCCGCGTCCTCGAAGTCATCGATGGTCCCGTCGAGGACGCCGACTGGCGTCCCCTTGAGGAGACACAGTTTGGCGGGGCCCGCCTGGACGACCCCCGAGAACCCCGCGTCGGCCAGTTCCCGGAGACCGGCGTACCCCCCGCCGAAGGGCACCGTGTCCCAGTCGTCTATCTCCGCGACTGCGCGCGTGGTCATTATCTTTCACAAGCCGTATGCGACCCAAATACTTTGCGCCGGCGTCAGACGCGACCCCGTTCCAGGCCGCGGACACCACAGCGCTGGTTCGACGCGGACAGGTCGTTCTGAATCCCGCTCAATCGCCGTGGACCTGGTCGCGGATCTCCTCGGGCACCGAAGGATCGCGCAGCGTCGTCGTGTCGCCGAGTTCGTCGCCGTTGGAGATGTTCTCGAGCAGGCGACGCATGATCTTGCCCGAGCGGGTTTTGGGGAGGTCGTCGACGAAGACCACCCTGTCGGGGCGGGCGAACTTGCCGATCTCGTCTTCGACGGCGGCGACGATGCGGTCCCGGACCTCTTCGCTGGCCTCGATACCGTCCCGGAGGACGACGTAGACGTCTGGGACTTCACCCTTCTCGTCGTGTTCGCGGGCGGCGACGGCGGCTTCGGCGACGTCTTCGACCTCGGACACGGCGGATTCCAGTTCCATGGTGCCCAGGCGGTGACCGGCGACGTTCATGACGTCGTCCAACCGGCCGAGGACCCGGAAGTAGCCGTCGCGTTCGTGGACGGCGCCGTCGCCGGCTTTGTACACCCAGTCCTCGGGGTCGTCGCTGTCGACGTCGGAGAAGTCACGCCAGTACTCCTCGATGAAGCGCTCGTCGTTGCCGTACACAGTTTGAAGCATGCCGGGCCAGGGGTTCTCGATGACGAGATTCCCAGCTCGGCCGGTCGCCTCCTCCATAGGCTGGCCGTCGTCGTCGTAGAGCGCCGGCTGGATACCCGGCGCAGGCAGCCCCGCAGAGCCGGGTTTCATGTCCTTCAATGCCGGCATGTTGGTGATGAGGTGGCCACCGGTCTCGGTCTGCCACCAGGTGTCGACGATGACGGCGTCCTCGTCACCGATGTGTTTGTAGTACCACAGCCAGGCTTCGGGCTGGATGGGCTCGCCCACCGTCGTCATGTGGCGGAAGTCGAAGTCGTACTCCTCGATGTACTCCGGTCCCCACTTCATGAACATCCGGACCGCGGTGGGGGAGGTGTGGAAGATGTCGACGTCGTAGCGCTCGGCGATCTCCCAGATGCGGCCCTTGTGGGGATGGTCGGGCGTATCCTCGTACATCACCGAGGTCGTTCCGAGCGCGAGCGGGCCGTAGACGATGTAGGAGTGGCCGGTGATCCAGCCGATGTCGGCGGCACACCAGTAGGTGTCCTCGGGTTTGATATCCAGCGTGTATTTACTGGTCGCGGTGACGTAGGAGAGATACCCACCGGTGCGGTGCTGACACCCTTTGGGCTTGCCGGTCGTCCCGGAGGTGTACATCAGGAACAGAGGGTCCTCGGCGTCCCGCGAAACTGGTTCCACAGTGGCCCGTTCGTTCTGGGCAAGCAGGTCGTCGACCAGGACGTAGGGGTCGTCCTCGTCGATTTCGACGTCGGGATGTAACTCGTCGTGGCGGGTCCACAGGAGGACGGTGTCGACGTCGCTGTCGGCGTGTTCGAGCGCTTCGTCACACTTTTCCTTGTGGTTGAGGAACTCGCCGCGGCGGTAGTAGCCGTCGACAGTGACGACGACGTCAGATCCTGCGTCGTCGATGCGGTCGGCCAGCGCCTGGGCGGAGAAGCCGGCGAACACCTCGGAGTGAGGTGCGCCGATGCGGGCACAGGCGAGCATCGTGATCGGGAGGGCGGGGAGCATCGGCAGGTGACAGGTAACGATGTCGTCCTCGTGGACGTCGACGTCCTGCAGAACCGCTGCCGTCTCGTTCACTCGATTATACAGATCCTGATAGGTGATGACGTCCTGTTCGTCGGCGTCGGTCCCTTCCCAGATGAACGCGGCCTGGTTGCCGCGTTCGTCGAGGTGGCGGTCGATACAGTTGTACGACGCGTTGAGTTTCCCACCCGTGAACCACTCGTAGAACGGCGGGTTCGAGTCGTCGAGGACCTCGTCCCAGTGTTCGTCCCAGTCCAGCAGTTCCGCGTACTCTTCGAAGGCGTCGGGATAGTTCTCGTCGAAGCGGTCGTAGATCCCCGGGTCGGTGAGGTTGGCCTGGCCGACGAACTGTGTCGGCGGTCGGAAGTATTCCTGTTCCGTCAGCCGGGCCTCCAGTGGTGAGTCGTCTGTCATCGTGTCCCTCGCCTGCCGGTTCGACCGACTGGCGTATCAATCTGATCCCATCTGTTCGTGCTCGTGTCACTGCGGGCCCGACTGTGGCCGGCATCCGACCGACATCGGAGTCGAGAGCCGTCCGCAGTTATTGACGGCGATTCGATACTTTTTTGCCCGCGTCGGTGTAGCGGGGACGTAGACGCGGGTCCCCGCGCGTCCTCCATCATGAGTGCTATCGAGATACAGAACCTGACCAAGCGGTTCGGCACAGTCACCGCCCTCGACGACCTCTCCTTTTCCGTCGCGGAGGGCGAGGTCTTCGGCTTTCTCGGCCCCAACGGGGCGGGCAAGTCGACGACGATCAACATCCTCCTGGGGTTCACCCGACCGTCGGCGGGGTCGGCCACCGTCTTCGGCCACGACGCCGAGACCGAGAGCAAGCAGATCCGGTATCGAACCGGGTCGCTGCTGGAGGGCTACGGCGTCTACAGTCGACTCACCGCCCGCGAGCACGTCGAACGTGCCGCCAACGCCAAGGGCGTCGTGACCGACCCCGACGCGATTCTGGAGCGAGTGGGGATCCCCGAGGCGGCCGACAGGCGTGCTGGCGGCTTCTCGAAGGGGATGCGCCAGCGGATGGCTATCGGGATGGCACTCGTGGGTGAGCCAGACCTGCTCGTACTTGACGAACCATCGACGGGACTGGACCCCAACGGTGTCCGCGACCTGCGTGAGATCATCCGCGCGGAGAGTCGCCGGGGTGCGACCGTCTTCTTCTCCTCGCACCTCATCGACCAGGTCGAGGCCGTCTGTGACCGCGTGGGTATTCTCAAAGACGGCGAGATGGTCACCCAGGGCGATGTCGACGACTTGCGTGCGCGCCTGGACGCCTCGGTGCTCACCGTCTCGGTCGATTCGACGCCCGACTCGCTGCTGGGTTCGCTCCGCGGTATCGACGGTGTCGAGGAGGTCTCCGCGACGGACAGGCAGGTCGTCGTGACCGCCCGCGGCGGCGTCACGAAACTGCGAGCGCTCGAACAGATCGAACGCGCGAACGTCGGCTTCACGGACTTTACGACCACCGACCCCTCGCTGGAGGAGATATTCGAGGAAGCGACCCTCGGCGCACTCGCGGCCACCGACGAAGGTGGCCCGAGCCCCGGTGCGGGGAGTTCCGGCGGCGGTGACCCCGGAGACGGCGATGACGACGACAGCGGCGAGGACCGGGAGGCAGACTGGTCGGAGGCGACGACGGAGGGCGACGCGTGAGCCTCCGAACCGTCCTCGAAGACGACCTGTTGCGACTGCGTCGGTCGCCGCTGGGCTGGGGCGTCGCGCTGTCGGTCCTCGCGCCGACGGCCGGTATCGCCGCCATCGTCGTCCTCTTCGAACTCGTCGACGTCGGGTCCGGCCCGGCCGCACCGTTCGACAACATCCTGATGACCGTCGGCGTCCTGCTCTCCTTTCTGTTGCCGTTCGTGGCGATGCTCGGGAGTTACAGCGCCATCGTCTACGAGCGCGAGTCGGGGTCGGTCCGATTTCTCCTGGGTTTGCCCAACTCCCGGCTGGACGCCTACGCCGGCAAGTACGTCAGCCGGACGGTCCTGCTGGTGGTCTCGCTTTTCGCCGGGTGTGCCGTGCTGGCCGCCGTCGGCTTCGGCCTGTTGACCGACCCGAGTGTGGTCGAGTTCGTCCTGTTCGTACTCGCGACGGCCGCGTTCACGCTCGTGTTCGTCGGCTTCGGGATCGCCATCTCCAGCGTCGCGAACTCGCTCATCGGCGCCACCGCCGGGATCATCGGCACCTACGTCGTCTTCCGCGGTGGCTGGATGATCGCCCAGTACGCCGGACTGTACGTCACCCGTGGCGGAGAGGAGGTGACCGCTCGACCCTACCCGGACTGGTTTTTCTTCCTCGGTCGGGTGAACCCGCTCAACGCCTATCTCACGGTCGCCGTCGACGTTCTCGACAGAGGCCAGAACACGCTGGCCCGACAGATACTCCTGACGGCCCCTGCCCCGGAGGTCAACACCGTCGCGACTGGGACGCCCTACGCCGTCCTCGCCCTGCTCGGGTGGGTCGTCGTCGTCCCGCTCGTCGGCTACCTCCTCTTTCGTCGCAAGGATCTGCTGTAGCTCGGTTCAGACCGCGCTGGCCGTCTCCTGGTAACTCCCGTGGTGCTCTTCGAACACGGCCATGATCTCGCCCATCGTCGCGTAGACTTTGACCGCCGCGACGATCGGTTCCATGACGTTTTCGTCGTTCGCGATGGCCTCGTCGACCGCCGCCAGCGCAGCCTCGACCGCCGCGTCGTCGCGCTCGGATTTGACCGCTTCCAGCCGCGAGCGCTGTCGCTCCTGGACTGCCTCGTCGACTTTCAGGACCTCGGGTTCGGTCTCCTCGCCGATCTCGTAGGCGTTGACGCCCACCACGACTTCTCTTTCCTCCTCGACGCGGCGCTGATACTCGTAGGCCGCGTCCCCGATCTCCCGGTGGAAGTAGCCGCTCTCGATCCCCGACAGGACGCCCTCGACCATCGATCCGTCGCCCATCTCTCTGATCTCCTCGATGTAGGCCAGCGCCTCGGCTTCGACCTCGTCGGTGAGCGCTTCGACGGCGAAACTCCCGCCGAGCGGGTCGACGATGTCCGCAGCGCCCGACTCCTCGGCGATGATCTGCTGAGTGCGAAGCGCGACACGGACGGCCTCCTCGCTGGGCAGGGCCAGCGCCTCGTCGAAACTGTTTGTGTGCAGACTCTGCGTACCCCCCAGAACGCCCGCCAGCGCCTGGATGGTGACACGGACGACGTTGTTCAGGGGCTGCTGGGCGGTGAGTGACTGCCCGGCTGTCTGAGTGTGGAACTTCAACGCCTTGCTCGCCTCGTCGGTGGCGCCGTACCACTCTTCGATCAGGCGCGCCCACAGTCTGCGGCCGGCGCGGAACTTCGCGACCTCCTCGAAGATCGAGTTGTGGGAGTTGAAAAAAAAGACAGCTGTGGCCCGAACGTGTCGACGTCCAGCCCGCGGTCCCGACACGCTTCGACGTAAGCCAGCCCGTCGGCGAGCGTGAAAGCGAGTTCCTGGACCGCCGTCGAGCCCGCCTCTCGGATGTGATAGCCCGAGATGGAGATGGGCTTGAACTTGGGCGTCTCCGCGACCGCGAACTCGACCGTATCGACGACGATATCCAGCGAGGGTTCGGGCGGGACGACCCACTCTTTCTGGGCGATGAACTCCTTGAGCATGTCGTTCTGGAGGGTGCCACGAAGCGCTGTCCGGGGGACGCCTCGCCGGTCGGCGAGGGCGACGTACATCGCGTAGATGACGGGCGCCGAGGGGTTGATCGTAAAGGAGGTCGAAACCTCCCCCAGGTCGATGCCGTCGAAGAGGACTTCCATGTCCCGGAGCGTGTCGACGGCGACGCCTTCCTTGCCCACCTCGCCGTCGCTCATCGGGTGGTCCGAGTCCAGCCCCATCAGCGACGGCATGTCGAAGGCCGTCGAGAGCCCGGTCTGGCCCTCCTCGACGAGGTAGTGAAAGCGCTCGTTCGTCTCGCGGGCGGTCCCGAAGCCGGCGAACTGGCGCATCGTCCACGTCCGACCCCGGTACATCGTGGGGTACACCCCGCGCGTGTACGGTGGCTCTCCGGGGAATCCGAGATCCTCCTCGTAGTCGGTGTCGGCGACGTCCTCGGGCGTGTAGAGCCGGTCGACCTCGTGGTTCGAGACCGTCGCGAAGCGGTCCTGGCGCTCGCCGTACCCCTCCAGGACCGGGTCCAGCGTCTCCGCCTCCCACGCCTCGCGACCCTCGCGGATCGACGCGAGGTCCTCCTCGTCGAACATGGGCGCAAATATTGCCGGAGTGCGCATAAGAGTTCGGGGCAGTGGGAAACCGTCGTCCAGGCGATCGTACCGGCCAGTGACCCCGCCGTCAGTAGTGCCCCATCAGTCCCTGCTTGCGGGCGCGCCGTCCCAGCAACTGGAAGGTGGCGTAGCCGAGGCCGAAGTAGACGACGGCGGTCCCGGCCAGCAACGCGAGTTCCGCGACGGGCAACTCCCAGAGGCGCAGTCCCTCCTGCATCGACCGGGTGAGGAGGTAGCTCCCCTGGGAGATCGGGAGCAGGCGAACCCAGACAGCGTCGACTGAGGGAGCGGCGACCAGCCCCAGCAGGACGAACTGCGTGATGTTGAAGACGTTCTCGACGCGCTTGTACACCAGCGCGAGCCCGCCGAAGCAAAAACCGATCCCGACGGCCGGTGCGATGGCGAAGACGGTGAGGACGACAACCGTTCCGACGGGGACGTGGATCGATTCCCCCGTGATCGCGAGCATGAATGCGAGTACGGCCCCGCCCCAGGCGAAACTCTCGACGACCGAGACCGCGATGCCCGAGAGCATCACCCGGCCGTAGCCAAAGGGCGACATGTAGAGCTGTTCGAGGGTGCCCCACTGTGACTCGCGGGTGACACTCCAGGCCAGTCCCGAGAACGCACCCGTCGCCATGCTCCAGAGGAAGTAGCCGACGATGATACCCCCCAGGCTGTCGGTCAGCGCCTGGCCCGCCACCGCACGACCGCCGAAAAAGACCATCCCGAACAGGACGAAGGTCACCGCCAGGTTCGAGAGAGTGTTCACCGGGTATCTGTACATCAGGAGCAACCGCTTTTTGACCTGTGCCAGCACGAGCGTCCGGTAGCGTCCGGTCCCCCGCGGGCGCTCGGACCCGGGCGAGCGGTGCCCCGGTTCGGACCCGGATCGTCTCTCGACCCCGGAGTCGCCGGGAGTGGTAGTCTCGGTGTTCACGACTGATCACCCTCGTCGGCGTGGGCCACCCGATCTGACGTCGTAGCCTCGCTCGCCGGCGCTGACTCCTCGCGGCCGGTGAGTTCGAGGAACACCTCCTCCAGGTCGGGGTCGACCGATTCGACCTCGTGGACGGTGCAGTCGGCCGCCCGCAGGTCGTCCATGAGGTCGTAGAACCGCCCGGGGTCGCCCAGCGCCACCTCGAAGGCCGTCCGGTCGCCCCGGGATTCGAACGCCTCGGCCCCGTAGGACTCGCGGAGTCGCTTGCGTGCGTCGTCGTCGAGGTTCGTCGTGAGGTCGTCGTCGAGCGCACCGTCGCCATCTCCGCCCCGTTCCGCGCTGGGGCCGACGACAATACGGTAGGCGAACGTGCGGAACACGTCGACGAGGTCGGCGACCGAATCGTCGGCGACGACCTTCCCGTCGCTCACGATGACGACGCGGTCACAGACCTCCTGGACCACGTCCATATCGTGACTGGAGAGGACGATCGTCATGTCCTCCTGGTCGGCGAGCCGGCGGATCTCCGTCCGGAGGTCGACCGACGACTCCACGTCGAGACCGAGCGTCGGTTCGTCGAGGAACGCCACCTCGACGTTTCGCGCGAGGGCGCAGGCGAGCGACGCTTTCTGTTTCTGGCCGCGCGAGAGTTCGTTGACCGGCGTGTCGGCCTTCTCGGTCAGCGAGAGCTGTTCGAGGAGGGCGTCGTGGCGCTCGGACAGCGCGTCGGGTGACTCCCCGCCGACTGCGGCGAAAAACTCCAGGTTCTCCCGGACGGTGAGCTTCCAGTAGATGTTGCGAGCACCTTCGAGCATCGCACCGACCCGCCCGTAGGCCGACCGGGGGTCGTCGTAGACGTCGATACCGGCGACTTCGACGTCTCCGGAGTCGGCGATGATCAGTCCGAGGATCGACTTGATGAGCGTCGTCTTCCCGGCGCCGTTCGGGCCGAGGACACCGACGACCGTACCGGGGGCCACGTCCAGACTCACGCCGTCGACCGCTCGGACTGCCGACTCGCCCTCCCCGAAGGTCTTGGTGAGATTCCGAACCGAGAGGGCGGGCCCGGTGTCGTCCCGGAACTCGCCGTCGGCCGTGGATTCGCCGTCGTCCGCGGACTCGCCTCGTTCTTCGACGGCTGCCGCGCCAGCAGGGACCTGCTCGGGTGTCGTCGTCATCGTGTCCGTAATAAGTTGGTGTCATCTCATAACTATTTCCTGCACGGCCGTTCAGTTTGAGAATTGATATGACGTAACTGTTTTTCGAGTCGGCGGGGAACGGGGCCTATGGCCGAAGGCGGCGGAGCGGGAGAGACGAGCGACGTGACCGACGAGAGAGCGGTCGCGGACGGTGATTCGACAGCCAGTACCGACTCGGCGGCCGGTGTGGACCAGGGGGACGAAGCGGTCTCGACGGCCGACACAGACCCGAAAGCCGAGACGGACCCGGCGGACATCTTCGAGTTGCTCGCCGACGAGACGCGGCTGGCGATCGTCCAGGAACTCGCCGCCGAGCGGTACTCGAACTGGCGGTGGTCGGGGATGAGCTTCGCCCAGTTGCGCCGTGCGGTCGGCGTCGAGGACGCGGGCAACTTCAGTTACCACCTGCAGAAGCTCTGTGGGCCGCTCGTCGCGAAGGACGGCGACGAGTACTACCTGCTCAACCCCGGACTGGAGATCGTCGGCGCCGTCGAATCCGGCCGGTACGCGGGCCCGAGCGAGTCCGTCTGTGCCGAGACGCGGTACGACTGCCCGTATCCCGACTGCGAGAGCGCGATCGAAGCGGTCTACGAGGACCAGTACTTCCGACTTCGCTGTCCGGACCACCACATCTTCAGCGGTACGATCGTCCCACCGGTCGTCGCCGCCGAACACTCACCCGACCGGCTGGTCGAGATCACCACGCTGGACATGCGACAGGAGATTCAACGGGCGCGAAACGGTGTCTGTCCGAACTGCTGGGGGCCGGTCGACGTGACGCTGCCCGCCGTGGACCCGGGACTTCCCGCCCAGATCGAACCACAACTCCCGGACGATACCGTCCTCGTGGCCTTCGGCTGCCAACACTGCGGACTGTCGTTCGAGATACCGCCGGGCGCGTGCGTCGTCGACCACCCCGCCGTCGTCGCGTTCTATCACGACCACGGGGAGCGCCTCCGGGGACGGCCCTACATCGCGCTGCCGTTCTGCGCGCTGGGCCGTGCCGACCTCGAATCGACCGACCCGGTTCGAGTCCGCATCGACGTCGAACTCGACGGCGAGATTCTGGCACTGTGGCTCGACGACGAGGCGAACGTGGTTGAGTACGAACGTCAGGCGATGACCGACGACTGACCACCTGGCTTTCCACCTCGTATCCCTGTGACCGCCGCTGGGACGGACTGACGTACTCGAGTCGAACCGCCCACGCTTACGTCGGCCGCGCTCACAGGGGCGCACATGACAGCCGACTCCGTGCAGTCGCTCATCGACCAGTTACACGACGAGGCGGCGATGGACCGCCCCGCTGCCGAAACGCCGGAGGTGGGCATCGTCATGGGTTCGGACTCGGACCTGCCGACGATGGCCGGCGGCAAGGGGAAACGGCCGGGCGCCTACGCCGCACTCGCCGACGAACTCGGCTTCGAAGAGCAGACCGACTACACCGACGCGCCCGAGGCCCGCTTTACCTTCGAGACGTTCGTCGTTTCCGCCCATCGCACGCCCGAGTTGATGTACGCCTACGCCGAAACGGCCGCCGATCGAGGCATCGACGTGATCATCGCCGGAGCGGGTGGGAAATCGGCGGACCTGCCGAACATGACCGCCTCGATAGCCTACCCGCTTCCGGTGATCGGCGTCCCCGTCCAGGAGAAGTCCGTCGACTCGGTCATCGGGATGCCCCAGGGTGCGCCGATCACGGCCGTCGACGCCGGCAAGTCGTTCAACGCCGCGCTCTCCGCGGCCCAGATCCTCGCGCGCCAGTACCCCGAACTCGAAGAGCGCCTCGTTGCCTACCACCGGGGACTCCAGGAGGACGTCGGCGACGTCTCGCGGGACCTGCACGAGCTCGGGACGCCAGGGTTCAAAGACGCGTACTGGGAGGAGTAAGGGGAGCCAGTCGTCGTTCGGCGTCGTCGGGATACACCCCGTCCTCGACGACCGGGAACCGTGGTTGCACTTAATACGCCGTACCGACTCTCTACGGGTAGTATGGGGAACGAGGGGCTTCTCCGCAGATCTGTCGACGCGCTGGACGACGTGATCTACGTCTACGACGCGGCGGGGCGGCTCGTCTTCTGGAACGAGCGGCTCAACGAACTGTTCGGCCTGACGGACGAGGAACTCCGCGGGATGGCGCCGACGGAGTTCTTCCTCGAACCCGACCGCGCGGACGTCGAACGGGCCGTCGAAGAGGTCTTCGAGGAGAGGGAGACCGTCGTCGAGGCGCGGGCCGACACCACCGAGGGGACGGTCCGGTTCCAGCTGTCGGGCCACCTGTTGACCGACGACGACGGTACGGTACTGGGATTCGGCGGCGTCGGCCGGGACGTGACCGACCAGCGCGAACAGGCTGTCAAACTCGCGGCACAGAACGACCGTCTCAGCGAGTTCGCCGCGTTGCTCGCCCACGACGTGCGGAACCCGCTGACGGTCGCACACGCAGGACTGGACCTGTACGAAACGGACGGTGACGAGGCCCACCTCGACCGCGCCCGGTCCTCACTCGACCGGATCGAGCGGATCATCGACGACGTCCTGACCGTCGCCAGCGACGGCCGGGCGGTGTCCGAGACCGAACCGGTGGCACTGAGCGCGGTCGCGCGGGACGCGTGGACGATGGTCGAGACCGACGAGGCCACCCTCGACGTCCGGACGACGGCGACCGTCGAGGCGGACCGGGACCGCCTGGGGCGACTCTTCGAGAACCTCTTTCGGAACGCGGTGGAACACGCCGGTCCAGCGGTCACGGTCGTCGTCGAGGACACGCCGGTCGGGTTCGTGGTCCGCGACGACGGCCCGGGGATCGACGCCGCGGACCGGGAGACGGTCTTCGACCCCGGCTACAGTACCGCGACCGACGGCACCGGCTTCGGGCTCTACATCGTCGAGACGATCGCCGAGGCACACGGCTGGACGGTCGCGGTGACCGACGCCGGTGACGACGGCTCGAACGAGAACGTCCCCGCCGACAGCGCGTCGCTGGAGCGTGACAGGCCCGTGTCCGGAGAGAGAGACACCTCCCGGGGCACCCGATTCGAGTTTACGCTGTTCCCGGGCGAGACCGACGAGTTCTGTCTCTCGCCGTGACGCTCAGGGGAGCCACTCGGCCAGTGGGGTTCCATCGACCAGGTATCGCTCGAAGAGTTCCTCACCCCAGCAGACGGCACCGCGGTCGGTGGTCGTGATCTGGCCGCGGACGACGCTGCTGTCGTCGTAGACGATCACCGTCATGCGGGTCTCGTCGCCGACATCGGCCAGCAAGAGTCCGAAGGGGAGCCCGTCGTAGACAGCGGCGGTCGCGTTGGGCCGTTCGCAGAGTTCGCGGTATCGGTCGTCGTCCGGCGAGAGTCCGTCGACGAGTGATTCCTCGAAGACGTAGGCGAACTCGAAGGAGTCGTCGCCGAAGACCGACTCGAAGGCGTCCTCTTTGACGCCGGTCCCGTGGTCGGCGGCCGCGAACCCGCGGACCGAGTCGGCCGCGAGCATGTTGTTGCGGACGCGTTCGGCGATCGCGAGCGGCGTCGGTCCCTCCGCGCGCTCGACGACCGCGTCCTGGAAGAGCGCCGGCGGCACCTGTTCGTCACAGGGCAGGTGTTCGAGCAGGTCGCCCGCGGTCGCGATCGCCCCGGCGGCCTCGCGGGTCCGCGCTATCGTCTGTCGAAGCACGTCCCCCTTGGTCGTCACCGTCCAGGCGCCGTCGGCGGTGCGTGCCACCAGTCCTGCCTCCCGGAGCGCCTCGATAGCCCTGTCGACGGTCGACCGCGAATCCCCGAGTTCGTCGATGATGTCGCGTTTGTGGCGCGGTTCGGCAGCGAGCAAGGCGAGGTACTCGTGGCGCCGCTGGGCGACCGCCAGCAGGTCCGAAGTCGTGGCGGCGTCCGGCATGTACTGGACAAATGCCACGTGTGGCTACATAACTGTCACGGGGTGACGGATCTCGTCAATCCGTGACTTCTCGATGGTCGAACGCGAATCCGGCGATGCCGTCGCCAGAACGGGGCGGGCCGCGGGCGGCCCCAACGACGGACGGTGACTCCTCACGGACGGGATGCCGACCGCTCGTGTCCGGGACGTCGAGTCCTCGTGGACGCCAGCGGGACCACACCAGCCGAGTCGATCCCCCAACTCGTCCGTCGCGTGCGGTTCGCCCGTGAGAGGGTGGCACCCGTTTCGAGCGGTCTCCCGCCCGTTCGCGGAGACGGTATCACGCCAGCAGCGGTTCGACGTCACCCCAGCTGACGGACGGGCCGGGGCTGGACTCCGACCCCCGGGTGGGTGTTGGGGTGGGCTTTCACTGCTCGTAGAGTCGGACTCGTCTGTCAGACCACTAGATAGTCGAGGCGGCCGTGCTCGGGCGACGGCGAGCGTGAAATCCGAAAGAATCAACCCTTATATGCGAGCGGCCGAAACCGTCGCACGATAGAGACACATGAGCAACCCATGGATAGCCATCGGGGCGCTGGGGCTGGTGGCGGTCGTCATCCCACTCAGCATGGTGGTGATGTCGCGGCTGCTGCGTCCGAGCGTCCCCGAACAAGGGAAACGCGCCGTCTACGAGAGCGGCGAGGTCCCGACGGGCGACACGCGGATCAAGTTCAATATCCAGTACTACATGGTCGCGCTGTTGTTCGTCGTCTTCGACATCGAGACCGTCCTCATCTTCCCGTGGACGGTCATCTACAGTGACGCTGTCGCCGAGGTGGGCCTGGCGCGCGCACTCCTGCCGATGCTCGCGTTCATCGCCATCCTCGTCGTGGCGCTGGGCTGGGCGTGGCGCAACGGCGCGGTCAGGTGGGTGCGCAGTCCCAAGACCACGAGTCAGCGGGTCGAGAAACAATCATGAGCAGCGACAACCAGACGCCGGCCGACGGTACAGACATCCAATCCACGCAGGAGGCCAGACTCGGCGAGGGCGCAGACAGCCGGTTCAACTCCACACTCCGGGAGGCGTTCGGTTCGACTCCCTTCATCCTCACCAAGTTCGACAAGTTCATGAACTGGGTGCGGGGGTCGTCGATGTTCATGCTGCAGTTCGGGATCGCCTGTTGCAGCATCGAGATGATGCACACCTACGCGGTCAAACACGACCTCGACCGCTTCGGTGCGGGCGTCCCGCGCGCCTCGCCGCGACAGGCCGACGTCATCATCGTCCCGGGGACCATCGTCACGAAGTTCGCCCCGCGGATGAAGCGCGTCTACGACCAGATGCCCGAGCCCAAGTTCGTCGTCTCGATGGGCTCGTGCACTGTGTCGGGCGGCCCCTTCCAGGAGGGCTACAACGTCATCAAGGGCGCCGAGGAGGTCATCCCGGTCGACATCCACATCCCGGGCTGTCCGCCCCGCCCCGAAGCGCTGGTCTACGGCGTCGCCAAACTCCAGGAGCGCATCGCCAACGGCGAGAGCGCCCCCGTCACGGTCAAGCCCTACGAACTGGAGCAGTTCGGCGACCTCGAACAGGACGAACTCGTCCAGAAACTCGCAGACGAGATCGACGAGGAGGACCTGGTGATGCGGTACAACTGGGCTGATTCGCCATGACTGGGGTGAGTTACCGATGAGCCTCGAAGAGCCCGAACCCGAGGATGGCGCGATAGAAGTCGCCGAAGAGGTCGGTGTCACCACCGAGGGACTCGACTACGACGAACTCGCCGAGTTGCTGGGCGACCGCCTGCTCGACAGGGAGGAACACGTCAACGCCGAGGGGTTCGTCATCCGGCCCGACCAGGTTCAGGACGTCCTCTTCGACCTGCGCGACGAGGCCGGCTTCGACCACCTCTCCTGTGTCACGGCCCAGGAGTACGACGACCGCTACGAGTCGATATACCACCTCAAGAAGTACGACGACCCGACTCAGGAACTCTCCGTGGTCGTTCCCTCGACGAAAGACGACCCGCGCAACCAGTCGGCAAACGCCGTCTACCGGACCGCCGACTGGCACGAGCGCGAGGCCTACGATCTGGTCGGCATCGACTACGACGACCACCCCGACCTGCGCCGCATCCTCCTCCCCGAGACCTGGCAGGGGCATCCCCTCTCCCAGGACTTCAGCGGCGAGGAGCCCCAGGTCGTCACCCTTCGCGAGCACGCAAACCCGCTGCAGGAGGATCACCGGGGCGACAACGCGGACACGATGTTCGTCAACATCGGCCCCCATCACCCCGCGACCCACGGCGTGCTCCACCTGAAGACGGTGCTCGACGGCGAGCAGGTCGCCGACGTCGAGCCCGACATCGGCTACCTGCACCGCTGTGAGGAGCAGATGTGCGAGCAGGGAACTTACCGCCACCAGATCATGCCCTACCCCGACCGGTGGGACTACATCTCGGCGGGCATCCTCAACGAGTGGGCCTACGCTCGCGCCGCCGAAGACCTGGCCGACATCGAGGTACCCGAGTACGCGCAGGTCATCCGCACGATGTCGGCCGAACTGTGCCGGATCGCAGCCCACCTGCTCGCGCTCGGCACGTTCGCGCTGGACGTCTACGGCGACTTCACGGCCATCTTCATGTACGCCGTTCAGGACCGCGAAGTCGTCCAGAACATCCTCGAGGATCTGACCGGCCAGCGTCTGATGTTCAACTACCTGCGCCTGGGCGGGGTCGCCTGGGACATCCCCGAGCCCCGCGACGAGTTCTTCGAGAAGGTCCGGGACATGTTAGACGACATGCCCGAGAAGCTCACCGAGTACCACAACCTCATCACGTCGAACGAGATCTTCCAGCTCCGGTGTGTCAACACGGGCGTCCTTCCCCCGGAGGAAGCGAAGTCCTACGGTGCGACCGGTCCCGTCGCTCGCGGGTCGGGTATCGACTTCGACCTGCGCCGGGACGACCCCTACGGCTACTACGACCAGCTCGACTGGGACGTCATCACCGAGGACGGCTGTGACAACTACTCGCGCCTGCTCGTCCGGATGCGCGAGGTCGAACAGTCGGCCCGCATCATCGAGCAGTGTGTCGACCTGCTCGAAGACTGGCCCGAGGAAGACCGGGAGATCCAGGCCAACGTCCCGCGCACCCTGCGGCCGGATCCCGACACCGAGGTGTATCGGGCCGTCGAGGCTGCCAAGGGCGAACTGGGTATCTACATGCGCTCGGACGGCACGGACAAGCCGGCCCGCTTCAAGATCCGGAGTCCGTGTTTCTCGAATCTGCAGACGCTGCCGGTGATGTCCGAGGGTGAGTACGTCCCCGACATGATCGCCTCGCTGGGGAGCCTGGACATCGTGCTCGGGGAGGTGGACCGCTGATGGCGGCCGGGACACTGGCGCCGGTGGCCGCTCCCCTGCAGTCGGCGCCGTCCGCGCCGTTGCCCGAGACCATCGCCGAGTTGCTCGGACTCGACCCGAACGCCCCGGCCGTCCTGTTCGTGATGGCGTTCATCGCGGCAGGTGCCATCGTGTCGGTGCTGATGGGGATGACCGCCGTCCTGGGCATCTGGGGCAAGCGGAAGATCACCGCCGCGTTCACCGACCGCATCGCGGTCAACCGCCACGGCCCCTTCGGGTTGCTCATCATCCCGGCCGACGCGGTCAGATTGCTCTCGAAAGAACTCATCGTCCCAGAGCAGGTCGACCGACCGGCCTGGGACCTCGCGCCGCTTATCATCGCGAGTTCCGCGCTGCTGGGCTTCGCGGTCATCCCGTTCGGTGCCGGCCTGCAGATCGCCGACCCCGAGACGGGACTGGCGTTCGTCTTCGCCACAGCTTCGATCGCGTCGCTCGGTCTGTTGATGGCCGGGTACGCCTCGAACAACAAGTTCTCGTTCCTCGGCGGCCTGCGCGCGGTCGCACAGAACCTCGCCTACGAGATCCCGCTCGTCCTGACGGGTGCGTCGGTGGTCATCTTCACCGGTTCGCTCCAGATGTCGACGATAGTCGAGGTCCAGAGCGAGGCGCTGGTCACGCTCGGCGGCGTCGCGATCCCCTCGTGGTTCGTCTTCGTCAACCCGTTCGCGTTCGTGCTGTTCATGGCCGCGAACCTCGCCGAGGTCGGCCGCAACCCGTTCGACATCCCCGAGGCGCCCACCGAGATCGTCGCCGGCTACCAGACCGAGTACTCCTCGGTGTACTTCGTGCTCATCTACCTGGGCGAGTTCATCCACATCTTCCTCGGCGGCGCCATCGTGGCGACGCTGTTCCTGGGCGGCCCGGCCGGGCCAGTGCTCCCGGGCGTCGTGTGGTTCTTCGCGAAGATGATCGCCGTCTACCTGTTCACCCAGTGGGCGCGCTCGGCGGTCCCGCGACTCCGGATCGACCAGCTCATCCAGATCGGCTGGAAGGGGATGCTCGTGCTCTCCTTTGCGAATCTCATCCTCACGGCGGTCATCGTCGGGGTGATCCAGTCGTCATGACTGGCACTGACTCGCTCGCCGCTCCCAACGCAGGTGATTCCCAATGATAGGCATCCTGAAGTCGATGGCAACGACGATGAAACACGCGCTGGACGGCGAGACGTTCACCGTCCAGTACCCGGAGGAAGAACCCGAGGTCAGCCCCCGGTTCCGCGGCGTCCACAAGTTCAGCCAGGAGCGCTGCATCTGGTGTCGCCAGTGTGAGAACGTCTGTCCGAACGACACCATCCAGATCGTCACGGACGACCAGCGAAACGGCGAGCAGTACAACCTCCACATCGGCCAGTGTATCTACTGTCGCCTCTGTGAGGAGGTCTGTCCCGTCGACGCCATCATCCTCACCCAGAACTTCGAGTGGACCGCCGACACCAAAGACGAGTTCGCACTCGACAAGGAACAGCTCAAGAACGTTCCCTGGTACAAGGACATCGACCCGCTCGAAGCCCGTGAACCGGATCGGGGCGTCTGGATCGGCGAGGGCGAAGGCGAAGTCGACTATCAGTGAACGTCTCACTTCGTTCGACGTTCAGGGAGGGTGTGCCGGCCACGTTCGGCCCGCGACCAGGGTCGCGGACCTCGTAGTCGGCGAGTTTCAGCGCCAGTTCCTGCTGGGTCAGGTCGTATCTGGCGCGATAGCTGTGGCCCCTCTAGGCCGAGTTTCCGGGCCAGAAAATCTGCCACCTGCCTTATCACCCCAGGGAAACAGAGGCCGGTATGGTCGCCATCGACGCGGACGCGGTCTCGAAACGGTACGGAACCGAAACAGCGCTCGACAGGGTCGACCTCGAAGTCAAGGAGGGCGAGACGTTCGGCTTTCTGGGACCCAACGGGGCGGGAAAGTCGACGTTCATCAACGTCCTGCTGGATTTCGTGACGCCGAGCCAGGGGGACGTCGAGATATTCGGTCACGACTGCCAGCGCGAGGGCGTCGCCGCCCGCGACCGGATCGGCGTCCTCCCGGAGGGGTACTCGGTGTTCGAACGACTCACCGGGCGACAGCACATCGAGTACGCCATCCGGTCGAAAGACGCCGACGACGACCCGATCGACGTGCTCGACCGTGTGGGTATCCGTGAGGCCGCCGACCGCAAGGCGACGGGCTACTCCAAGGGGATGGCCCAGCGCCTCGTCCTCGGGATGGCACTCGTCGGCCAGCCGGACCTCCTGATCCTCGACGAACCCTCCACGGGACTCGACCCCAACGGCGCGGCGGAGATGCGCCAGATCCTCCGCGAAGAGAACGAACGCGGCGCGACGATCTTCTTTTCGTCGCACATCCTCGAACAGGTCGAGGCGGTCTGTGACCGTGTCGGCATCCTCCAGAACGGCGAACTCGTCGCGGTCGACACCATCGAGGGGTTGCGCCAGTCGATGGGCGGCGGGACGAAACTCGTCATCACCGTCGACGGCCTCGAGAACGGCACGCTCGAGACGATTCGCGGTGTCGAGGGGGTCGAGACGGCGGTCAACGGCGACGAGTCGTCGAACGGCGACCCGACGATCGAGGTGACGTGTACGAACGACGCGAAGATGGACGTCGTGGTGGAGCTCCACGGCGCGGGCGTCGACGTGGTGAACTTCCGCACCGAGGAGGCCTCGCTGGAGGACATGTTCATCGAGTACACGGGGTCGCGACGATGACCTGGGAGGTGATCGCGCGCCAGGACTGGTCGGTCACAGTCGAGACTCGCTCGGCGAAGGTCCTGCTCGGCCTGCTCGTCTCGGTCGTCCTGCTGGCGGGATACATCTACCCGATCGCGGCGCCGGAACCGATCACTACCGCGCGCTTTTCGAGTTTCGCCATGGGCGGGCTCACTCTGACCGTCCCGTTCGTCGGGATGTTGCTGAGTTACGGCGCGGTCGTCGACGAACGCGAGTCGGGGTCGATACTGCTCTCGCTGTCGCTGCCCCACAGCCGCCGGGACGTCGTCCTCGGGAAGTTCCTGAGTCGGACGGGCCTCGTGACCGCCGCGACCGCCGGGTCGATGCTCGTCGCGGGCGCGCTGGTCGTCTACCCCTTTGGCGAACTCGTCCTCGGACGCTTTCTCGTCTTTCTCGGGCTCACGGTGCTGTTCGTCGTCGTCTGGTGCGGGCTGGGTCTCGCCGTCTCGCTTGCCGCCGCCACGCGACGCCGGGCGCTCGTGCTCGGATTCGGCCTCGTCTTCCTGTTCGTGATCATCTGGGAGGCGGTGGTCGACGCGCTCACGATCGGATTGAACGCCGCCGGGATTGTCGACGGCGAACTCCCCGAGACTGTCCAGTTTCTCGTCGGACTCGAACCGAGCCTGGTCTTCGAGCGGGCCACGACCGGGTTCGTCCTCCCCGGCGAGAGCGTCGCGGGCCCGTGGTATCTCGGCGAGTGGGTCGCCCTCGGTGTGCTCGTCTGCTGGGTCGTCGGGCCGCTGGGGCTCGCGTTTCTGCGATTCGACGGGAGTGATCTCTCGTGAGCTGGCGCGATATCGCCTACAAGGACGTCAACGACGCCAGTCGGTCGCGCGGCGTCTGGGTCCTTTTTCTCTTGCTCACGGTCCTGTCGGTCGGGTACGCCTACCTCCACACGTACCTCGGCGAGGCCACGTTCCCGGCGTTTCTCGGCGGGCTCACGAACGTCGTCGCCGCGACGCTGCCGATCCTCGCGGTACTCGTGGGCTACAAGTCGGTCGTCTACGAGCGCACGAGCGGCAGTCTGTTCCTGACGCTGTCGTTCCCCCACTCCCGGCGGGACTTCCTGGTCGGGAAACTCGTCGGGCGCTCGGTCGTTCTCCTGGCGCCGACCGTGGTCGCACTCGCGCTCGCGGGTGTTCTCGGCGCCGTCCGCTACGGGACCGAGGGGGCCGCGATGTACCCGTGGTTCCTGTTCGCGAGCGCGCTCTACGGGCTGGCGTTCGTCGGGATCGCCGTCGGGCTGTCGATGTCGACGACCGTCGACCGGTGGATCACCTTCGGCGCCGTCGGTGCGTACTTCGTGCTCGTGAGTCTCTGGGGCGGCCTGCACTCGGCGACGCTCGTCGTCCTCCACCGCTTCGACGCGACGGTGCTCGCCGACATCCCGGACTGGGCGTTGCTCTTCCGACTCGCGGGCCCGGGGGAGGCGTTCGACCGACTCGTCCGGGCGGGGTTCGACGTTCAGCTGGCGGCGCGCTACGTCGGCGACGGCGTCCCCGTCTACGTCGACTGGTGGATGGCGTTGCTCCTGTTGCTCGCCTGGTTCGCTATCCCGCTGGCGTTCGGATTCCGTCGGTTCGACTCCGCTGATCTGTGAAGAATTCGCGTCTTTCGTGAATGTGTCCCGGTTGTTGTTGACCGCTGTCGACCTGAGGAAACTCGTTTCGAAGACAGCACCGCAGTCGACATGGTACGACGAAAGCCCTCGGGCCGCTCGTAGTCGAGGGCTTCCATCACACGATCACGACTGCGGTCACGACGAGTACGATTGCGGTCGCGGGAACGGCACCAGCTCGAACTCACGACGTGGCGGTGACTACGACCACCTGGTTCGTCCCGTCCGGACGGTCGAGTGAGAGTTCCGTCGCGTCTTCGACCGTCTCCGCGTCCGTCCAGGTCGCCGTCTCCGCGTCGAGGTAGCGACACCGGTAGGATCCTGCTTCGAGGGCGAGGGTGGCGTCGCCACCTGCCGGGAAGTACACGGCGTAGGACTCACCCGGGGCAGCGATGCAGTAGGCCTCGTTCGGACCGGCGCCGCTGAGCAGATCCTGCCGGGGGCGCAGTCGCCACAGGTCGAGGTGGTCTTCCAGTAGTCGCACGGACTCGACGTGTGTGAGGGCGCGGTCGCTTCCGCCGATCCCCCATCCCTCGTCGCCGCCGGCGACCTGTCTGTGGAACCGGCACGCGGCACACCCGGCGAACACGTTCCGCCAGAACCACTCGACCGCCTCGTCGGCCTCACCAGCGGCGTCTTTCCCGCCGTCGAAGCCACCGTAGATCTTCACGTTGTTGAACGGGCGCGGACCGGTGACTTCCTCGACCTCAGCGCGCCACCGCTGGAGGTTGTCCCAGTGGTCCTGCCCGCTCGCTCCCGCGTAGTGCTGATTGTGCTGGGACACCTCGACGTATGAGAACACGTCGGGATGGTCGACGACCTTCTGCACTGAGTCCTCGGGCTCCAGGTTCATGTTGGCGACCTCGACGTGGAGGCCCCGTTCCCGGGCCCGGTCGAGGACGTGTTCGGCCCAGTGCAGTTCCCACTCGATGCCGGCCCACCCCTCGTTCGTGACGTTGTAGATGACGTTCCCGTAGTCGAGCGTGTGGTCGAGGACCCTGTCGACGAACCGCTCCTGGTGGGTGAGGACGGGTTCGTTGTCCTCCTCGACCGTGCGGAAGAAGGCGATCCGGTCCTGCCAGTGGTCACCGCCGGTCGCGGGCAACGAGTCCTCGGGGAGCGTCTCGTTGTTGACCGGGTTCCACGCGTGCTCGTTCCACCGCGAGTGGGTGAAGTCGTGCTGGTCCCAGAGTGTCAGTTCGACGACCACATCGCGCTCTGCGGTCTCGTCGAGGAACGCCGAGAGTCGGTCCCAGTACTCCTCGTTCCACCGCTGGAGGTCGTAGGTCCCGTCGTCGGTTCGCTCGAACGGCGAGACGTCCTCGCCCTTCCGATCGGACATCGTGTTCCGTACGAAGTTCCCGCCCGCTTCCACCAGATCGTCGAGGTGGTCGTGGAGCCGGTCCCCGGTCCACTGGAAGAGGTTGTCTTTGTCGGTCCCTCCCAGAAGGAGTACCGGATCGTCGTCATCGCCGTACGACCAGTACCAGTCGTTCTCGTCGCTGGGTTGCACTCGGTCCATACGCCGACCCGACAGGCCGGAGCGTGATAAATCGCGGGAAGCATCGGGATTCTGGCCAGGCAACACCTCTCCGGATTCTCAAGGAGATGCGCGTGGCGCAGTTACCACGTTACCTCCGGCCGATGGGCTTATGCGCCGGACAGACGAACGATATACCGTTCTATGGCGAGCGAGCCCTCTGAAACCGGGCAGGTCTCCGATTCCGAGACCGGGACCGGGCAGGTCCCCGATGGCGGTCACACGGACACAGGCGGCGCCACCGCGCCGACCGACCGAGAGAGCCGCGCCCTCGCTCCAGACGAAGCGGCCATCTACGTCGACGGCCTCTCGAAGACCTTCGGGAAGGGCAAAGAAGCGGTCACTGCCGTCGAGGACGTCTCCTTTTCGGTCGCACCGGGCGAAGTCGTCGGACTGCTCGGCCCCAACGGCGCAGGCAAGACGACGACGATCAAGTCCATTCTGGGACTCGTGCTCCCGGACGAGGGCGAGGCACGCGTCCACGGTATCGACGTCCACGAGCATCCCCGGAAGGCCTACGAGTACGTCGACGCGATGTTAGAGGGGGCGCGCAACGACTACTGGCGGCTCACCGTCCGCGAGAACCTCAGATACTTCGCCGCGATCCGGGGCCAGAATCCCGACGCGGTCGCCGACCGTCACGACGAACTCTTAGAACAGTTCGACCTCGCCGAGCAGGCCGACACCGCGGTGCGTGACCTCTCGCGCGGGATGAAACAGAAAGTGTCGCTGGCGAGCGTCCTCGCGGGCGACGTCTCGGTCGCCTTCCTCGACGAACCGACTCTGGGCCTGGACGTCGAGAGTTCGCTGAAACTCCGAAAAGAGCTCACCCGGCTCGCGGCGGAACGGGGGATCACGCTCGTCATCTCCAGTCACGACATGGAGGTCATCGAGGACGTCTGTGACCGCGTCGTCATCATGAACGAGGGCCGAGTGATAGTCGACGACACCGTCGAGGAACTGCTCGCGGGCTTCGAGACACAGGGCTACCGGATCACCGCCCGTGGGGTCGACGACGCGGTTCTCGCCGACCTGCGCGAGCGCTTCGACCTGGCCGCCGTCGACCGAACGAGTGACCGAACTCGCTTCGAAGTGGCCGCGGACACGGCGACGTTCTACCGACTGACCGACGCGATGGAGGCCCACGACCTCGACCTGGCGAGCGTCGAGACGGTCCAGCCCGACCTCGCCGAGGCGTTCGTCGAGATGACCGGCGGGGACAGTGGCGATAGCCGTGGCGGTGACGGCGACGCCGCGACGCAGATGGCCGACGACGCCGAAGCCACTGCGGAGGGGTCACGAGTCAGTGGCCCGCCGGCCAGCGACGGGGGTGAGCGCCAGTGACGACCGCGGAGGGAGAAGGCGGAGGTGCGGACGCTCCGTCCTCGTCGTCGTTCCGCGAACCCGTCCGCACGGGTGGGTACTACCACCTCCTGAAGGCCGTCGTCTATCGTGACCTGCTCATCTGGGTCCGCTACCCCGTCAACGCCGCGCTCGGGCTGTTCATGGGGGTGTTTTTCTTCGCGCTGATGTTCTACGGCGGCACACTCGTCGCAGGGCAGGCCTTCTCGGACAGTATCGAGGGACTGATCGTCGGTTACTTCCTGTGGACGCTGTCGCTGGGGGCTTACTCGGGTATCATGAACGACATCCAGTCCGAGGCGAGCTGGGGCACGCTCGAACGCCACTTCATGACGCCCTTCGGCTTCGGTCCCGTCGTCTTCGCGAAATCGATAGCCATCGTCTTTCGCACCTTCCTCACGTCGGCGGCCGTCCTCGCGCTGATGCTGGTCATCACCGGGACCTCTCTGGAGTTGAACCTCGTGACCGTGCTCCCGGTGGCGACGTTGACGATCATCGCCGCGCTCGGACTCGGCCTCGTAATGGGCGGACTGGGCGTACTCTACAAACGTATCTCGAACGTCGCGAACATCTTGCAGTTCGCCTTCATCGGGCTCATCTCGGCGCCGGTCTTCGACCTGCCGTGGGCGCGATTCCTGCCGCTGGCCCAGGGGAGCGCGATGCTCCAGCGCGCGATGCGCGACGGCGTCCGCCTCTGGGAGTTCGAACCGACCGCGATCGCGGTCCTCGTCGGCACGGCCGTCCTCTATCTCGGGATCGGTTACGCCATCTTCGGCCTCACCACGAGACGCGCGCGTCGGCTGGGCGTGCTCGGCGATTACTGAACGTTCGGCGACTGCGGAGCGCCCGGCGACTACTGAAGCCGTGGTGATACCCAGTCCAGCGGGATCGGCGTCGGTCCGCCGCCGAGACCTGCTCCCGTCGAACCGGGGACAAGAAACATATCACTGCGACGTACAGTCGAATCTGTGTGAGCCCAGCGACGGACGACGAGCCAGTCGACCGAGGACGAGCGACGTCGGTCGAGATGGACGCGGAGACAGCCGCAGTACTCGGGTATCTCTTCGCGTTTCCGGCCTGGCTCGTCGTCGTCCTCGGCGGCGAGGAAAACGAGTTCGTCCGGTTCCACGTCTTTCAGAGCGCCCTCTACAACCTCGTCGTCGGGGTCGGGATGGTCGGCCTCGTCGTCCTCTGGACCGGCCTCGTGTGGGTCGGGTCGTTCGTCGTCTTCTTTCTCGCGATCCCTGTGTTCGCGCTCGCGTCGGCACCGAGTAGCGGCGCTGGCGCCGGTGGGGCGGTCTCGGCGCTGTTCGTCGTCGTGGCGTCGGTGCTCGTCGTCGGGTTCGTCGGCCTCTTGGTGCTCCTCGTGGTCCTCCCGCTGGTCATCTCGGCTGCCGTTCTCGGCTATCTCCTCTACATCGTCTACCGCGTCTCCAGCGGCGACTGGTATCGCATGCCCTACATCGCCGATCTCGTCGAGGGGTACGTCTGAGGTCAGTGCACTCTGTGTAGCGACTGGCCTGTCACACCCTCACACGCCCGAGACGACGACATACCCAAACCAGTTCGGTCCGATGCGGTCCGGACGCGGGGTGAGGCCGAACATCGCAACGAAACAGCACGCGCGGCCGCTCACGCGCGGGACGAGAAGGAAATCTTCAAAGGGCGTCCGGTAAGAGTTTCGAGGTAAGATGGTATTGCTCGAGTCGATCGCGTTTGGGTTGTTCGCCCTGGTGACAGTGGGGAGCGCCCTGGGCGTCGTGATGCTCCGCGAGGTGTGGCACTCGGCACTCATGCTTGGCGTGTGTCTGCTGTCCGTGGCCGTCCACTACGTCATGCTCCAGGCAGAGTTCATCGCCGCCATGCAGGTACTTGTGTACGTCGGCGGGGTGCTCATCCTCATCACGTTCGCTATCATGCTCACCGACAGGGACCGCGGGCCGGACGAGGTGGCCACATGACCTCCCGACCGCGGCTGGCGACTGACGTCAACTACGTCAACGGGATCGCCGCGCTGGCCCTGTTCGCCGTCCTGGCCTACGTCTTCGTCACGGCCGGGCTGGAACCACCACGTGGCTTCGGCGAGGGGTCGATCGTCGCCTCGATCGGCTACGCCATGTTCGACATGCTCGAACTCGTCCCCGACGGACACGGTACTACCGAAGGCTTTCTCGTCGCGTTCCTGACGATCGCGGTCGTCCTCGACGCCGCCCTCGACGGCGCCGTCATGCTCGCGCGTCGTGACGACGAGGGCGGCTCGGTTCAGGCCGCGACGGACGGCGGCCGACCGGTCGACGGGGCGACGGACGCCACGGAGACGGAAGCCACCGAACCCGCCGGAGGTGACGCCTGATGGCGATCGTCACGGAGTACTACCTCCTGCTGTCGGCGGCGGTGTTCTGTATCGGGCTCTACGGTATCCTGACCCGTGAGAGCGCACTGCTGTTCCTGATGTCGGTCGAACTCATGCTGAACGCGGCGAACATCAACTTCGTCGCCTTCGCCTTCTACTGGGGGAACCTGACGGGGCAGGTCTTCTCGCTGTTCACGATGGCGCTGGCGGCCGCGGAGGTCGCCGTCGGCATCGGGATCATCCTCGTGTTGTACCGCAACTTCGACGGGATCGACGTCACGGAAGCCGCGACCATGAGGTGGTAAGATGGCAGGTGCATACGACTTCGTTCCGGCCATCGCGGCGCTCCCGTTCGTGGCCTTCCTCGTCTCGCTCTTTTTCGGGCGGTACATGCCCAAGCGCGGCGCGGAAGCCGGTATCATCGCGACCGCAGGGTCACTTCTCATCTCGGTCTGGACGGCCCTGACCGTCGCGGGCATCACCGGCCCGGCCACCAGCTACAACGAGAACCTCTACACGTGGGTTGCGGGCGTCGGCGACGGCGCGCTCACGCTGAATCTGGGCGTGCTCGTCGACCCGCTCACCGCGCTCATGCTGCTCATCGTTTCGCTCATCTCGCTGCTCGTCCACGTCTTCTCGCTGGGCTATATGAACGACGAGGGCGAAACCGGCCTCCCGCGATATTACGCCGGCCTCGGGCTCTTTACGGCGAGCATGCTCGGGTTCGTCTTCTCGAACAACCTCCTGATGGCGTTCATGTTCTTCGAGCTGGTCGGCCTGTGCTCGTATCTCCTCATCGGCTTCTGGTTCCGCGACGACGGGCCGCCGTCGGCCGCGAAGAAGGCGTTCCTGGTCACCCGCTTCGGTGACTACTTCTTCCTCATCGGCGTCGTGGGGATCTTCGCGACCTTCGGCACCGGTCTGTTCGCACCTCTCACCGAGGGCGGGTCGGTGGCAGCCGAGAGCTTCCCCGTCGTCGCCGAGCAGGTCCTCGAGGGCGAGGCGTCGGTCGACACCTTCGGCTTCGACCCGCAGACGTGGTTCACGATCCTCGGACTGCTCGTGCTGGGCGGTGTCCTCGGCAAGTCCGCCCAGTTCCCGCTGCACACGTGGCTGCCCGACGCGATGGAGGGCCCGACGCCGGTCTCGGCGCTCATCCACGCCGCGACGATGGTCGCCGCCGGCGTCTACCTCGTCGCGCGGATGTACGGGTTCTACCTGCTCTCGCCGACGGCGCTGGCCATCATCGCACTCGTCGGCGGCTTTACGGCGCTGTTCGCGGCGTCGATGGGCGTCGTCAAGCAGGAACTCAAGCAGGTGCTCGCCTACTCGACTATCAGCCAGTACGGCTACATGATGCTCGCGCTGGGGACGGGCGGCTACGTCGCCGCCGTCTTCCACCTGACCACCCACGCGATCTTCAAGGCGCTGCTGTTCCTCGGTGCCGGGTCGGTCATCATCGCGATGCACCACAACGAAAACATGTGGGACATGGGCGGACTCAAAGAGAAGATGCCCATCACCTACTGGACGTTCCTCTCGGGCTCGCTGGCCCTGGCGGGCATCGTTCCCTTCGCGGGCTTCTGGTCGAAAGACGAGGTCCTCTACGAGGCGCTCATCCACGGCTTCGGGAGCGCGGGCGGGCTCGCGCCGGTCTACCTCCTCGCCTACGCGATGGGCCTGCTGGCGGTCTTTTTCACCGGTTTCTACACCTTCCGAATGGTCTACCTGACCTTCCACGGCGACGCTCGCTCGGACACCGCGCGTGACCCCGAACCCGTTCGCTGGAACGTCAAGGGGCCGCTGGCGGTGCTGGGTATCGGCGCCGCGACGGTCGGACTGATCAACATGAAGCCGGTCGCGGAACTGACGGGGGCACACATCGACTTCCTCCACAAGTGGCTGCTGGGTCCCGAAGAGGGCGGCTGGCCCGCACTCACGTCGACGGGGCTCCACCACTACGAGGTGCTGATGAAAGATGTCGCCGGTATCCAGTCGGCGTACCCGCTGGGCGAGACGCCGACGCTGCTGGTTTCGGCGCTCGTCTCGCTGTCGCTGGCGGTCGGTGGCGTCCTCGTCGCACGGAGTCTCTACGGCGGACCGGATCCGGTCGAACACACGGACAGGCTGGGCGGTATGAAGACGGTGCTCATGCACAACTACTACCAGGACGAATATCAGGTGTGGCTGGCACAGGGCGTGACGGTCCCGCTCGCGAGAGCGGCGGACAAGTTCGACCAGGGCGTCGTCGACGGCGTCGTCAACGGTATCAGTAGCGTGAGTCTCTTCACGGGGTCGCGCTTCCGGCGCATCCAGTCGGGGATCGTGACCAACTACGCGGCCCTGATGACGCTCTCGCTCGTGCTCTTGCTGGTCGTGTTCGTCGTCTTCGGGGGGGTGGTGAACTGATGCCTATCGCTGGCCCCATCGAGGCGCTGCTGGCAGTGACGCTCGTCGGCGCGTTCGTCGTCATGCTCGCACCCGACGAGTACGCGGGCAAACTCGCGACCGCGTTCAGTCTCCTGCCGCTCGCGGGCAGTCTCTGGATGTACTCGGCGTTCGACGGTGCGGGCAACGCCCTGCTGGGCGGCGAACTCGCCTTCGAGTCCACCGTCCAGTGGGTCGAACTCGGCATGTACGAACTCTCCTGGCACGTCGGCCTCGACGGCGTCAGTATGCCACTCCTGCTCCTGACGACCGTGCTGACGACGCTGGCCATCGTGAGCTCGTGGACGCCCATCGACGAGCGCCAGTCGCAGTTCTACGGGCTCATGTTGCTGATGGAGACGAGCCTCCTCGGCGTGTTCGTCGCGCTGGACTTCTTCGTCTGGCTCGTCTTCTGGGAGTTCGTCCTCGTCCCGATGTACTTCCTCATCGGCGTCTGGGGCGGTCCCCGGCGTCGCTACGCCGCGATCAAGTTCTTCGTCTACACGAACGTGGCGACGCTGATCATGTTCGTCGGCTACGCCGCGCTGGTGTTCGCACTCGGGGACTCGGTGTCGTCGTTCGACCTCCCGGCGGTCGCCCAGGCGCTCCAGGGGGCTAACCTGGGGACGTTCTTCGGCATCGAACCACCCGTCTTGCGCCTGATCGCTTTCACACTGATGTTCGCCGGCTTCGCGGTGAAGGTGCCAATCTTCCCCGTCCACACCTGGCTACCCGACGCCCACGTCGAGGCGCCCACGCCCGTCTCGGTGATGCTGGCGGGCGTGCTCCTGAAGATGGGGACCTACGCACTCCTGCGGTTCAACTTCACGATGCTGCCCGATACGGCACAGGCCAACGCGGGGATCATCGTCGCTTTCGGCGTCTTCAGCGTCATCTACGGCGCACTCCTCGCGCTGGCTCAACAGGACCTGAAACGCATCGTCGCCTACTCCTCGATTTCGTCGATGGGATACGTCATCGTCGGCCTCGTCGCGTTCACTCCCCACGGCATCGGCGGGGCGACCTTCCAGATGGTGTCTCACGGCCTCATCTCGGGGCTGATGTTCATGGCGGTCGGCGTCATGTACAACGAGACCCACACGCGGATGGTCGGGGACATCTCCGGTATCGCGGACAAGATGCCCTGGACCGTCGGGATCTTCCTCGCCGCCGCGTTCGGCTACATGGGGCTGCCCTTCATGTCCGGGTTCGCCGCCGAATACCTGGTCTTCCTGGGTTCCTTTGGCTCGCCACACATCCCCTTTGCCCCGGTCGCGACGGCGATCGCGATGTTCGGTATCGTCGTCGTCGCTGGCTACCTGCTGTGGGCGATGCAGCGCACCCTCTTCGGTGAGTACAGCCTCGCGACCGACTACGACGTCTCGCGGGCGCCCGTCCACGACGTCGTCCCGCTGGTCGTCTTGCTCGTGCTCGTCATCGCGCTCGGGTCCGCGCCGAGTCTGGTCTACCAGATGATCCAGGAGGCGACCGCGCCACTGGTTCCCGAGATGACGGTCCTGGGAGGTGAGTTCCTGTGGTAATCGATATCGCGGGCGTCTCCGTCCCCGACTGGGTGGCGCTGGCGCCCACGTTCGCGTTCGTCGGTGCGGCGATGTTGACGTTCCTCGTCGACACGATAGAGCCCGAACCAGGCACGAGTTCCAACGCCGTGCTGACGGGTGTCGCCGTCGTCGGTTCACTGGTCGCGTTCCTCGCGGCGGGCTATTTCCTCGTCGCGGGTGTCGGCCAGCCCCGGGGGACGGGCTCGATCAGCCTGTTCCAGGACCAGCTCGTCGTCGACGGGATGAGTCTGTTCTTCGTGCTCGTCATCGGCAGCGTCACCGCACTCGTCTCGCTGGCGAGCTACGACTACCTCGAGGGCCACACGTACAAGGCCGAGTACTACGGGCTCGTCTTGCTCGCGGCGACGGGGATGTCGCTGATGGCCTCGGCCAACAGCCTCGCGACGGCCTTTATCAGCCTCGAACTGTCGAGCCTGCCGTCCTACGCGCTCGTCGCCTTCCTGAAGAAGAATCGGGGCAGCGTCGAGGCCGGGCTGAAGTACTTCCTCGTGGGTGCGGTGTCCTCGTCGATACTCGCCTACGGTATCAGCCTCGTCTACGCGGCCAGCGGTCGGATGCAGTTCACGGCCGTCGCCGAGGCGCTGGGTTCGGAGCCCGAGTTCACCGGCCTGCTGGGCGTCGGTATCATCATGGTGTTGCTCGGGTTCGCGTTCAAGACCGCGAGCGTCCCGTTCCACTTCTGGGCGCCGGAGGCCTACGAGGGCGCGCCCGCGCCCGTCTCGGCGTTCCTCTCCTCTGCGTCGAAGGCAGCAGGGTTCGTCATCGCGTTCCGCGTGTTCCTCACGGCCTTCCCCGAGGTCGGCGGCCTCGGCGGGGCCGACCCCGCAGTCGACTGGATCGTCGCCGCGCAGGTGCTCGCGGTCGTCACGATGACCGTCGGGAACTTCGCCGCGGCCACCCAGGAGAAGGTCAAGCGGATGCTCGCCTACTCCTCGGTGGGTCACGCCGGCTACGTCCTCATCGGGCTGGCGGCCCTGACCGCGCCCGACCGCGGGATGGTGCTCGGTGCGAGCATGATGCACCTGATCGTCTACGGGTTCATGAACACCGGCGCGTTCCTCTTCGTCGCCCTCGCCGAGTACTGGGGTGTCGGACGCAACTTCGAGGACTTCAACGGCCTCTCGAAGCAGGCTCCTCTGGCGTGTGCGGCGATGACGATCTTCCTCTTCAGTCTCGCCGGCCTGCCCGTCGGCGGCGGCTTCCTCTCGAAGTTCTACCTCCTGCTCGCGACCGCCAACGGTGCGACGTGGCTACTCGCCGCCGCGCTCATCATCAACAGCGCGCTGTCGCTGTTCTACTACTCGCGTGTGGTGAAGGCGATGTGGTTCGAGGAGGCCGACGACCCGGTAGAGATCGACTCCTACCCGACGTCGCTGTACGCCGCAGTCGTCATCGCGGCCATCGCGACCGTCCTCCTCTTGCCCGCCTTCGGCCTGCTCTCGCCGAGTAGCTTCGACGCGGCGGTCTCACTGTTCTGAGGACTGTTCGGTCTCGTTTCGGGTGTCACGACGCTTTTCCGAATTACCTTCCGAGCCAGTCGTTCGTCGTTCCGACGAGACAGCCGGTGGGCGGCTGACAGCGACCGGGGTCGTCACTGCGACCACATATTTATTCCCGTGTGCTACCATAGTAGCACCATGAAGTATGCCAACGTCAGCGTGAAGTTTCCCGAGGAGTTGGACCGGGAAGTCGAGCGCTTTCTCGACGAGACGGGTGTCTACACCAGCAAGAGCGAGTTCATCAAAGAGGCAGTCCGACGGCACCTCGTCGACCTGAACGACGAGCCGGCGGTCACGGCGCTTCGAACCGAGCAACTGCTCGCCCGTGCCGAGCAAGAGTCGGTTCCCGACGACGAACTGACGGAGCGACTCGATACCCTCCGCCAGCGTGTCGACGAGGCAAACGTCTCGGATGCAGTCGCGACGTCACGTGAGGAAACAGCGGACGAGTTCCTCGACCAGGCGTGAAGATCCTCGATACGAACCTCTGGGTGTTCGGGACGCTCGGAACCAACGACCGCGCCGAGCGACTCCTCGACGAGATCGAACGGGGAGAGACGGCCTCGGCAATCAACGCCTACATCGTACAGGAAGCACTCGACGCGTTCGGCCGGACACCGGGTCTGACACCCGAAGAGCGCGACGAACTGAAGACGCTGTTTCTGACCCGATTGACGCGAATGACTGGACTGGTCGAGGCACCGTCGAGCCGAGACGTCACTGATTCGTTACTCGACGAGCGACGGGCGAACGTCCACACGCTGTTGCTCGCGCGGATTCTCGACCTCCAGCCGAAAGACGTTCCGATACTGGTGCTGGCGTTCGACCATCGCGACCGCGAACCGACCGTTCTCACGAACGACGGTGGATTCGCCTCGTTCGATCCCGACGGGCACAGCCTCCGTGAAATCGATATCGAGCACGTCGATTGACGTGCAACGACTGATACGGTTTGTTGTAGATTGTTTTCAGATAGCGCCGACATCGGGGTCGGCGCGTACCGGTACATCGCTACAATAAACTGTATGTGAACGGCTACCGAGAATGGCGAACGGCAATCGTAGAGTCGTGCACTGCGGCAAAGCGTGCTTCACTTCCCGTCCGAAACGACCGTGTTCGAGAGCGTCCCGACGCCCTCGTAGGTTATTTCGATCGTGTCGCCCGGTTCGACCGTCCCGGGGTTGGCGGGACTGCCGAACGCGATCGCGTCGCCGGGTCGGAACGTGAACCGCCGGGAGAGATATGAGACGACCTCGTAGGGGTCGAACAGCATCAGTTCGGTGTTGGCGTCTTGGCGCTGTTCGCCGTCGATGACCGTCTCCATGTCCATATCGTAGGGGTCGACGTCGGTCTCGATCCAGGGGCCGAGCGGGCCCGACGTGTCGAATGCCTTGCGAGCGGTGCGTCCGGGCTGGTCCAGGGCATCGACGTCGTCGAGAATCGTGTATCCCCGAACGATATCGGGCACCTCCTCGGGGTCGACGTCCCGGCAGCGTTCGTCGATCACGGCGACGAGTTCGCCAGCGTACGTGAGTTTCTCTGTCCACTCGGGATACCGGATCGGGTCGTCCGGGCCGACGAGCGCGGTCGGTGGTTTGATGAAGAAATCGGGCTGGTCGGGTCGCTCGTAGTCCATCTGGTCTAAGGTCTCGGCGTAGTTGCGGCCGACACAGTAGAGCGCGGACGGCGAACAGGGGTAGGTCAGTTGGCCGTCGCGGCCGACGACGTACTCGCCGTGGTCGGTCACCACGACGCCGTCCTCGTACCGGCCGCTCACGACGCCTTCGGGAGTCTGCAATCGAGCCAGTCGCATAGGCACGCTCGCGTAGCGGCGGGCAAAGGCCTGCCGGTCGCCGTCGTCGAAGAGTCACCGTTTTGTGGGCACGGACCAACCCGTTCGCTGTGCCGCGTCGCCTCGGATATTTCGCTCTGTTGGTCGCCGCGTTGTCGCTGGTCGCCAGTCGAGTCGCTGGGGCCGTCGAGCTGGGGACGGTCGAAGGCTTCGCCGTGGCCCAGCTCGCCGCGACGTTCCTGCTGGCGCTGGCGGTCGTCTTCGGGACCTACGGCGCCTACCTCCTCGTCGAGCGGTGGCTGTCGGCTCACACCGAGTCGCGACGGCGCGAACACGACCTCAAGAACGTCCTCCGCCTGGCCTTTTCGGTCGTCGGCCTCGTCGCACTCGCGGGCGTCGTCACCGAACAGTGGATCGGCGTCCTGTTCTCGCTGGGTGTGGTGGGCTTCGGCGTCACGTTCGCGCTCCAGCAACCCCTGTTCTCACTTATCGGCTGGGCCTACATCATGACCAAGCGACCCTATCAGGTGGGCGACCGGGTCGCGATCGACGACTCGAAAGGCGACGTCGTCGAGGTGGACTTCCTCGTCACCACGCTCTGGGAAGTCGAGGGCGACCTCGTCTCGACCCACCAGCCGTCGGGCCGGGTCGTCACGCTCCCCAACTCCGTCGTGCTGTCCTCACACGTCATGAACTACACACGCGACGAGTTCCCCTACGTCTGGAACGAACTCAAGGTGGAGGTGGCCTACGAGACGGACCTGGCCTTCGCCCGCGACACGATGCGTTCGGTCGCCGACGACTATCTGGGCGACGAGATGGAGCGCAACGTCGAGCGCTACCGCAAGGAACTGGCCGAGACCCCCGTCGACCTCGATATCAACGCCCGCCCGACTGTCAACGTCAGCCAGCAGGCCTCCTGGATGGAGTTGCGACTGCGCTACCTCGCCGATCCGCGGTCCATGCAGGCGACGCGAAACGAACTCTACGAGCGGGTCCTCGCCGCGCTCAACGAGGACCCCGACCGCGTCCAGTTCCCCATCGGTCGGACACGGTGAGGGCGACTCTTTCGAGTGCAGTGGACTCGCCGGAAATTTGTCACTGAATCGTATAGTATGACTGTCTCGGACCGGTCCTGTGCTTCGTGTATAGCGGTAGTGCCAGGGAACTGCGTTACCATCAATTTCAACCAGCAATATTCTGGAACAAAGCCGATCCTCAATAACGGGTGCACGTCCTCATCTGACTGCTGTGAGTGACGTCTGATAATATGGTCAAAGGGGACAAGGAACTCCGTATCGCCGAAGCGTGCCAACTCCGCGAAGACATAGGCTTGTCGTCGACTCCGACGACCTACTGCTGTTTGAAACTCGGAAGTTCATCAAGTGATCGACAAACTACAAACTCCCCTCTGTTACGCCGTCGATACTACCGACAACAAGGGAATTCCACCCCGATTGGGGGCAAAGCGCGATATTGGGCGTCCGACGAGTTCGAGACGCCGGAGACGACACTCGATACTCAACTACCGAGACTCATCAAAAATTACGATGTCAGGCGAAGACAGGAGGTGGCGTTACACGAGTCGGATTGAAAAACAAGAGAACACATCAAATTCGAAACTATATTTAGGCGTAACGTCGGCTGTTATCTCCCGGACGGTATAGAGAAATCGGTGAGAGTCTCGGACAGTTCGTTTTTCAGACCTCGAATGTCGTTCCTATCGTAAACGATTGTATTGTGACGCTGAACATCGAATTTCAGATGATCTGTATCCTGAGATAGCAACAGTGTTGATACGTCATTACCCCAAGCGTAGCCTACCTCAAGATAGACGTTCGGGTTTGCGTCTGTCATATCTGCTATGACTAACGATGCGGATTCGATACGTTCCTGAATTTGGTCTAGTATATCTCCGGTAAACGACACGTGATCGACCCGTTCACAAAGAAAATCAGCAGAATGAACGGCGTCTTGGATTCCGAGAAAGTAAACGTCGTCAAGGTCTTCATCAAAGGGCATCGCGACAAAAACATGAGGTTTACTCTCTGAATCATATCCGACCGATCTCGTTTGTGTATCTCGTGGCTCATTCTTCTCAACGAGACCATTCGGTATGAAATCCTGAAGAATAGTCTCAAGACGGTTTGCGCGAACAGGATCGATTTCAACGAAACTGATGCGTTCGAGAGTGTCGGGAGCGACCCGTTCCTGAATGGCGTCGATCACGCCTGCCAATTCCGACTCGAAGGCTTCGCGTTCATCAAGGCCGTAGCCTGGTCCGTGGAGTGTAAATGTGACGTGTTTCACGGCGTTGAGTTGCCGATTCGCGATGACCAGCGACCGACGAGTGAACTGTCTTATATCTTGATATCTAAAATCCGGTGCCGGCTGTACACCAATATAGAGAATATTTTGAGCGTTGACGGTCGACGACCGTGAAATTCGATTGAACAGTTTACTTTCACCCAGATCCGGCAGTTCGCGAAAATCCGGTATCCACGCGGCGTTTTCAAGCCGGTGCGATTCAAGCCCGATTGCATCAGCGACTACTTTACCTACCCCTTCTGCATTCTCCATATGTTTTAGAGCTAATATATCTGTCTCGATATCGCGTGCATCCCCTTGATGGATGTCAATCCGGACATTATTATTCCCCATATATGATATTGAAAGCTAGGGTTTTTGAATTTGAGTGAACACACACATATTGACGGTACTGTGAGTAGTTATTTCAAAATCACACTATCTAAACAGCGAAATGGACGACAACTAGCGGAACGAGTCGTAAAACAACTACCGCGGGTCGAGTCGCATCGTCATCGCCTGACGGGGGTGCATCGTCAGCGACGGCATCAGTTCCAGCGGCGTCTCCCCCTCGAAGACGAGGTCGTACTCGCCGACGACGGTGGCGACGATGAGTTTCGCCTCCAGCAGGGAGAGGTGTTTGCCGATGCAGTGGCGGGGCCCGCCGCCGAACGGGAAGTACGCGAATCGGGGGCGGCCGGCCCGCCGCTCGGGACTGAACCGTTCGGGGTCGAATTTCGTGGGGTCGTCCCAGAACCGCTCCGAGCGGTGGACGCCCCACTGGGGGATCATGAGTGTCGCGCCGGCCGGCATCTCGTAGCCCGACAGCTCGACCGTCTCCGTGGGCGTCCGGAAGATGGTGAACACCGGGGGATAGAGGCGCATCGCCTCGTTGATGACCCACTCCAGATACTCGAACTCGCGGACGTGGTCCATGTTCGGGCGGTCCTCACCGACGACCTCGTCGACTTCGGCCTGGACGCGCTCTTTCGCGTCGGGGTGTTCCGAGAGCAGGAACCAGGTGTAGGTGAGCGTGAGCGCGGTCGTGTCGTGGCCAGCGAGCAACATCGTCATCAACTCGTCGCGCAGCTGCTGGGGCGTCTGGTCGCCGCGCTCGCGGGCGCGCAGGAGGATAGAGAGGAAGTCCATCGGGACGTCGCTGTCGTCGTCCCCGACCCGGTCGATGTCGCTCGGTCCCTCGGTACCGCGGCGGGCCTCGACGATCTCTTCGAGGACCCCGTCGAGCGTCGCGACCGCCGCCTCGTACTCGTCGTCGTCGGGCATGGGCACCCAGTCGGGCATCGCGAACCTGATGGGGTCGGGTTCGAAACGCCGGCCGAGCGGTTCGAGCTGGTCCTGTACTGTGCGCACGCGCTGGTCGGAGAGTTCGACGCCCATCATCAGGTCGAGGATGACGTCGAGCGTGACGCGGGCCATCTCGCTCTCGGCGTCGATTCGCTGGCCGGGCGACCACCGGTCGACCATCGACTCGGCGTGGCCGGTGACGCGGTCGGCCATGCCCATCAGGCGTCCCATCTTGAAGGCGGGATTGGCTAGCTCGCGCTGTTTCTGCCAGGTCTCACCGCTGCTGAGGAGGAGTCCGTCACCCAGGAGATCACCCAGCGCGTCGTCCTGGAAGTCGGGTTTACGAAAGCGGTCGGCCTCGGAGACGAGGATCTGCTCGATCGCCGTCGGGTCGGCGATCATGTAGGTCTCCATCGGCCCCATCCGGAAGCGCGCGACGTCGCCGTAGACGTCTTCGAGCGCCTCGATGAACGCGAACGGGTCGTCGGCGTACTTCCGGCTGGCGCCGAACAGTGGCTCCCCCTTGGGTCCCGGCGGTGCGTCTGCCATCGAGCGAGGTTACGGCTATACCGACATGAAAGTCTCGACGGGTGCGTCCGTGTTGTAGTACCCTTCGCAAACCCACGTTCGGTCGTCTGTGAAGGGTAGAGACGAAGAACGGATATCACATTTCGAGTTGGGAGAACTTCCGCTACCGCAGTCATCACCGTGCGATGGAAGCCCTCGGCGGGCTCGCGGGTCGCTTCGCTCCCCGCTCGCAATAGAGGCGCGTAGCGCCTCGCGTCGCGCGGATAGTCGCCCGCTCAGGCGACTGGGTTCGCTCCGCTCACCGCGACCCCGCCTCACGGGTCGCGTTGCTCCCTGTTCGGCCAACCGTGGCGCTCCTGCGTCGCGCCACACGCGCCTCACCCTTCCAGTCCGCCAGGGGATTCAGTCTGTGGGATTGGCTACCGAGTATTCCACGTCGAGGCGGCCTGTGACACCAACTCTTCCCTGGTGGACTGACTCAATGAGAATCCTGCTAAAGTCCCTCGAGCGTGAAGTAGGAGAGGGAGTGTCGAGATCGACGCCCTTTCGGGGCGGATCAGCCTGTCGGACTGACTGATCGGCACTGCGAAGGAACCAGAGAACTGGGATGGCAGCCCGCCTGGCAGTTAATGATCAAGATAACTTTTGAAAGTCGAGGAACTTCTGACACCACTTCTGTGCGAAGCTAATTCGCTCTGTAATTTGCTCGAACGTGTCTTTGACGAGTTCCTTGAATTCGGGTTCATTTTCAACG